>Ga0068857_100000204_pt1 | contig 38467 bp, 57 predicted proteins | sample KBSCornC72_FD_66591 | JGI IMG/M metagenome (GOLD analysis project Ga0068857, IMG submission 66591) | Corn rhizosphere microbial communities from Kellogg Biological Station, Michigan, USA - KBS Corn C7-2 | ecosystem: Host-associated > Plants > Roots > Rhizosphere > Soil ...
ATTCAATCTTTGCTCAGGCACGTAGCCGAAAAGAACCTCATAGAAAACACCGATCGCCTTCGCTGTCTGTTCGGGCTCCAGTTGTTGCCGGCCGATATTTGACTTGGTGATTATCTCACCCAGCGTTGCGGCGTAAGTCCTCGATAAGCGAGAGGTTTCCGTTAAGTCTTTCGGCGTTCCGATCTGTTGCGTCCATTGGTCTGACTGCATTCGGCTGTATCCTCCCGATATCTCTCTTGACCGTTAACCAGCTTACACGCCAGTTGCCGTTTGCTTGCTCAACCTGTGAATTGTATTTCTTAATTGCCAGTTCAGGCGTAAAGGATTCCAGTATCCACTTGATTGCTTGGCCTTGAGCACCTGGATCGGGAATTGGGCCGACGATGTTGTTAGCGTGATGTTTCATTAACTGCTGGAATGGCGTTTCAACTTTAGGCGCACTGTTAACGTTCTGGCTTGGCGTCCTTGGCCCCGATCCAGTCTTTAACTTCGCTATATAGTTGTTCGTAAAGCTCAGTCCGTTTCTCATTACCTCATCATTAACGAGTTCGATTTCAGTAATGATGCGCAGGATCTTCTTATCGCGCTTTGGGCCGTGCTCTTGGGCCATGGTTTTCTTGAGCGCGTTCAAAGCCTTCTGCAAACTAGTTGCTAGTATTTGAAGTGATGAGCGTTCAGGGGAATCAGTCATTGACCTCCCCTTTTGTGTGTGGCGTGACTACTTCAGGGTCTTTCCACGGCAACACAACGCCAGAGGGCGAACGCCAGAGCGGGAGATTGAACGCGATGCGACACGCCTCCGAATATTCACCTCCGTCACATTGGCACCAACAGGGATCGCCACCGACGAAGCGGGCCAACCCAACAAGAGCAGACCGCAACGCCTCAATCTGACTTTGCGTTTCATCAGTGGTCATGACAGCCATTCCTCCAGCGCCTTATCGTAGTCAGGCATAAAGGCACGACGCCTCCGCAAATGCTTCTCTTGTTCGGTTTCTTCTTCCAGCGGCTTCCTGAATGACTCGCAAGCTGTTGGTTTTGGCCCAAATCTGTCTGTTACGTTGGCGTGGCAGGGATGACCCCACCGGGCTTTGTCTTCTGCGGCCAATTCGGCCTCGGTGAAGATGTGAGGACATTCTGTGCAAACTAAGTCAGGCATTTCGTTTCTCCTTCTTCATCGCAGACATGCGTACAGTCACTTGACTCCGTACTTATCGAATAGCATGCCGATTCCCGCAAGTAAGCAACTCGCGCAGTCGAACTTATCCTCAGCCTTCAACTGCGATTGTGGAATTCTCAGAATCTCCGTCTCCCCAACTCTTGCAGAAAAGCACCATTCGCCGTCCTCGGTTGTTTGTTCGTAACCGTAATAGCAATCTAAGTTCTTAGCTGTGAGTCCAGCGTAATCACTTGATACGTAAGTTCTCGCCATATAAAATGCTCCTAAATGGACATCCACTTTCTATGAAGATCTGCCAGTAACGTTGAATATCCCCCGCGCTTTTTCTTTTTATTCTTCCGCCGCCGAAAAGGCTTTGTTCGTATGGTTATCGGAGTTACGCCGTGTTCGTAAAATTGGCCCACAAAGTCACTAATTGGCCTGTTTGGTGCCATCGGATAGGTGTTGATTATTTGCAACGGCCAAGTCAGCACGTCACAGTTTTTGACTCTGATCACGCTAAATCCGTGCTGCTCTAAGCATAGCGTTCGGCAATTATCATACGCTTTGCGCTTCTCGTGAGAACTGCCGTCAATTTCTATTATCAAGTTCCTTTTCAGAATCAAGAAATCAACAATATAAGGAGATATAATCACCTGAAATCCGAATGAGATGCCGTGTTCTTTTAGACGGTCCATAAACCTAGATTCAGAACGCGTTGGCTTCTTACACATCTTTGCTTGCCGCATCTGAAGGGTTTCAAGGTTGACTCTCTGTTTCATGTCGTTACTAGATTCAAGTGGGCGCAGTAAATCCACCGCAAAAGGGTAGATTTACAAGCGTGTCGCCACTGAGTTCTGAGCGTTCCGCGTGTTTTTATCCCGGAGAGGGTTTATCAGCCGCTTGCCTCGACTCACCGAGGGGCGTTTACCTTAGCTGATACGGCCTGTGATTTACGTGCTGTTGGCTCTCGCCCCGATCGCGCGGATGACGCGCTCTCGGCTCCAGGCACAATGCGACGACACCAGGGCAATTCCTACGGCTGTATCTCCGGTTGCTCCCGCCTACAGTCTGGCTTGACGCAGATTCGTCAGCAGGGGATGAACCACTGGTTACGTTGAAAGTGTCCACGGGCACGGACGATCCTTTGTACTTCGGTAAATATCGTCAGATTGTGGAATTTGCAGGAAGGCTTCCGTGTGGAAGGCCAACCTCCAAATTGAACGCCCTGAATTTATTCTCTGTTGTGCTAGTTGTCAATGTTTTTTATTTGTGGTAAGGTTCCACCACTGCGATCCGAGCCGATCTGCAAATTGAACACGGCTTGCGCCTCTTCCTTAACCGGGAGAGGCGTTGTCGTCTCAGCATGAATCACAGACGCAGCTATACTTATCCTGTGCCGCGCCTTTGAAACCTTTCTTCTCATACATCGTGTGATTGTGTTGGCCATCTGCGGGATTTGGGATAGCACGTCCGCAAAAGTAGCAGCCATCAATAACCGGATTGCCGATGTGCGGGCAGAAGTCCGGACCGAACCACCGACCGCGGAGATCTTCATTTTCAAGTGAAGTGCTCATTTAGGCTCCCTTAGTCATCGTAATAATCGTCATCAACGTAGAGATCTTCGTCATAGGTCTCGAGCTCGCAATCGTGGCTACAATCTGCCGGCGCAGTATCATGGAACAGATCCTCTCCGTCACAGTCGCAATCATCTTCACAGTCAGGGCACAGGTGCATGCGTCTCTCCTTGGGCGGCTTCTTCACGGTCCAGCCAGGCTTTGGGCCTTCAAAATCATGTGATTGCAAGTACGCGCGGTCGTGATCGGGATGATCCTTGATGTTGCCGCAAAGAAATACTTTCTGCTCAACTTCCGAAAGACTCTAAAATTGAGTTACCATTGCTGTTACTGGACTTCTCATTGTTTTTCTCCGTTTAGTTTGTTCACTAATCTTGCTTGGCCCTAGCTCCCGCTTCGTAGCCAGCTTCGTATATTGCTTCAAGCGTTTCAGCGAGCACATCTACCACGTCGTCTCCGCGCTCAATCTTTCCGAGCGCGATCCTGGCCGCACCATTGATCACATCCCACTTGAGTTTCGGAAACGGCAATGATGAGACATTTTCACAGACAGGTTGATGAAACGATTCGCAGCCATCGCACCACGGATCGCCTCTGTCCGTCGCTTGCTGTATTTGAAGCTTTCGCCATGCTCCGTAAGGACCGCGATGCAACGAGCCATCAGGAGCCCGCCAGTTCGTAGAGTTTTCTGCAACCCATCCTGCGGCAATTAAATCGGCCCGCCATTCCTCAACACTGCTTGCCATAAACCACCTCCACTACATATTTTCCATTTACTCTCCAAGTGATTTCTTCGCCCACATAGATCGCAAACCACAACACGTAATCCGCTCCTGAGAATTCGTTGTAAGCCTCGATCTTCGTGATTCCCTGGCTTGCTCATAAATCTGAATCCTCGGCTATTGTGCATACTTCCCCAGAAGGTCACGGAGCCATGCAAGTTGGCGCTCGGTCACGCCCCAACGGTTAATCTTGTTTCCCATTTCCGTGACGAACTGCGCCTCTGTGTCGCCCATGCTATCGACTTCCGGCAATAGCAAATCCAGGCACTTTCGCGCACTCGCAACGCGCTCAGCCGGTGAAAGTATGCCATCACGGTTAAATGCTGGTTTTGTCATAGGTCAGTGTCCTCAATAACAAACTCCCAATGGTCAGGACTACAATCATTTGGTGTGGATCTAAGGTTTTCCATGATCGCGTTTCTGGCGCTTACAAAGCCTCTTTTGTTTGCCACGGCTTGACCGCCTCTTTCAGCGACCCGGTAAGCAATCCGCCTGATGTTTGCTGGCGGCGCTTCTTCTCGCTCGCTGTCTCCGTGGTGGTGGATAAAGAGCATAAGCTGGTCATGCTTCGTAGGCGTAGCATATTACTGTGGTTTTAACGCCTGAATGGGTGCCCGTAAGAGTTATCAGCGCATCGCCGCCGATGGCTTTAGCCAATCGCGCGCATAGATCCTCTTGAAATATCCGCACTCTACGAAAGGCGTGTGCCGCTTGCAGGATTCGCTCGACTTCAATTAACTGCGCAGTCTCAACTACACAGAGATATTTGTCCTTCGCGCCGTTTGCCGGACATCTCGCCTTGATCGTCAACTCGTGTTTCACTTTCATCTGTTTCTCCAAACAAAATGTTCTGAGATATTTCTACATGGATTACCCGCCCCCAACGCTGATACTTTTTGACCATTAATCCCAGGCATTCACCGTAAGTGAGCCAGTTGAGTTTTTGCCGGACCTTCATCGCATCGCGCCACCAGTTTGTGGAGTCAACCGAGTCGATGCGGCGCAGATGCGTGTAGGCCCGCAGTGCCCAACCATGAACATGAATGTCGTCTGGAATTCGATCCAATGCAGCGCGGAGTATTCGCTCTTTGCCGTGACGTGGCGGCAGCAATCCGATCCCTAGCCAGCGATTCCTTTCTTGAGCCATCGCTATCAGTTCGTCCAGCGCTTCCGGCGGATCGGTGTCATGCCAGGTTGGAAATGTAAAGGGGATGGCTTGGTAGTTCGCCATGCTCTTTCTGAAGTCGCCCTGGATATCATCAATCCCCGCAATAGCGTCAGCATGGTCTAGCCACAATGCCCCAAACTCTCGATAAGCGCTACGGTCAATCTCCCGCCCGCCCTGATAGACCGTGAACGCGCCACAGTCAACCAATACCCGATCAAACGTTGGCTGGTATTGCCAGACCCACGGCTTGAACAGAGCAAACGACAGTAGCACAGACATACCAGCGCAGTGCTCGGCTTGTTGCTGCGTGTTAGGACTCGCTAGGTAAACTCTCATTTTTGTTCTTTGTGACACTTACATAGGCATGTTTCTTCGTCTAAACCCATCACCGTGGCGCAGGTTTTTGCGTCAATTAAGAAGCAGTCGCAATCTGTTGCCTCGTTGTTTAAGCCTTCGTCTTCACTCATAAAATCCCTCACTTCACTAACTGAATAGTCTTCCCTTTTTGCGCGTGTACCACATCCGGCTTTCTGGCAAGTTCGATCGATTCCTCAAGTTGCTTTGTTAATCGCTCATCTTCAAAGGCGGCTCCAGATAAAGCCCTGTTCTTAAGTGCTCGCAGCCGCCCATCTACTTCAGCAAGAAACTGTCTTACCGAGCACTCCAGCGCGGAGATTTCATCTTCATTGCGGATAAATCTGATGACCTTAAGCTTGAGATCTTCATCAAGCATCTGTGGGCAATAGCTTACAAAGTCCAGCCACTCGCGATTTGTGCAGGATAGGCCAGAAAGAATCTGCGGCTTATACTCCGCAACCACTGATTGATCCCCCTCCAACAATCTGATGTGTGTGCCGGCGTCTAGATTCTTGATCTCGATCATCCCCTTATCGCCGCAGAGCCCGTCTGGACTGCAACCAAACTTGTCAATGAACAGATGGTGAATAAAGCCGACTTCTACTATTTCCTGATTATGCAGAAAGGAATAGTATGCCCTGGCTTCGGGCTCGAGGTCGCGCCGTTCATCAAGGGAATAAATCTTTCGAATCCCTTGCGGCTTACCTGTCAACCGTTCTGCCAGAACATGATCCATGTACTTCATGCGTTCGGCAGAGGGCTTCCACTCAGTAACGATGCCCTTTTCTTTCTTCTTTTGAACAAGCTTTGTGATGTCCGCCGCACGGCTGCCAGTGGCAAATCCACATCGTGCTTGTAGCCAGTCAGGATTGAGTTGTAAACGGCCTCTATCATCTTCTATGGTTTGAGGAAGTGCCGCGGCACAGACACGGCAAAACTTAACCGTCAATCCGTCTTCGTTTTCTTTGCAGCCGCAGTCCATCATTTCGCTCAACGGTCTTTGCCGTAGTTGTGAATGTATTCTTTGGCTTCCTGTTTCGAGACTTCTTTCCCGTCCCAATCAAGGTAGACCGTCTCGACGTTGCTAGCGTCGATCATCTGACAAAGCAATTCTTTCTGTTCGGGCGTGTCGTGCTGCGTCATCGCGCCATAGCTGTATCCTAAGTTGGCCCACTTTTCCAGAAGCGCCTTTGCCTCCGGGGTTTTAATAGTCCACGCCTTTAATGTTCCCCATTTCAGCGTTATCGAGTCTTGCGGCATTCCGATTCCTCCGTTGCTGCTATTTCATCCAGGGATGCGAATCTTTCAGCGACTTCTCGTCATCACCACGACGTTTCTTGTCAAGCCAAGACAGCGCCTCGATATACTTGTCGGCGGGCAAATCTCCAATCCTCTTGATGTCGTAATGTTTCAGAAACTCTGCTTTGCAATTCTTACCTATGCCTTCGATCACTTCCTGAAGCGTCGTGACCTGAATATCGTTGATAGTGGCTTTTTGAGTTGATTCCTCTTTCCCTTCGCTGTTGAGTGCTCTAGCTAATGTGGTTTCAGCGTGTTTGTATCTACTCGAAGGAATATCTTCTACTGCTTTTATTTCTTGCTTGTAAGTGGCACTGAGGTATTCAAATGCTTTCTGTCGTCTGGCCTCAGGTAGCCGCTCTAACAGCTCGAGTAGTATCTTCGCCTGGGGCTCGCTAACGGTTGGTCTAATGACATTTCCGTCATTGTCGTCTTTGTCTACGAGAAGTGGGATATCCCAAATCATTGACGCCAGCTTGCGAATACCATAGGATGAACCGCTCACAACCGCTTGCTGTTTAGTCATAACCCCACTTCCGCCTTTTGGTCCCATATTGTCGATCGGCATAGGTAGACGATAACGGCGCCGATGGCCGCTCCGGTGGATCACGTCGCAGCAAACGACCATCATGTCAGCCATCGGGCTCGGTTCGCTGTCCCATGTTTGAGTAAAGCCATACTTCAGTCGAATAGGGCGCAGCATAGCGTCAATTTTCGGATAGCTCACATTTCGGCTGTTGCGCTCTGTGTTCACCTTATCCCACGACAACGCCCTTACTTCTGCTTGCGCTTCAATCATATCGGCATCAAACGCCTTCTCTGCCTGACGATCCTCAAGTTGAATTTGGAGGTCTACTAACACCTTGAGTTTGCCCGCATCAACTTTGTCGTTCTCGATCACCTTCTCGATCAAAGCGAGAAAAGGATCAGGTTTCTGACGCTCCAACGCCTCTTGTTGGTGCTCCAGCGCCTCCATATAGTTAGTTGTCATTGCGGTTCCCTCGATTCTTAATCCCTCTTTGTTTGTCTGCGATTTTCCAGCATTCGCGGCATAGTCTTCGGTATTCACTGTTGATCTTAAACGGGTAGGTATGCGCCTCTGTCTGACGTGTTCCCGCGTGACGCCAAGGGGCTTCACACCGATGTGTGAACTCCTGCTTTGTCACTTCGATTGCTCCCCTTCCCGCGCCTCAGAGTCGCGGCGGATTGCTCCTGCTACCGCTCGCAGAACGTGCGCTGTACGATCGTCGTAATCAGCAACCTTTAGGTCTACCACCCGCGCCGCCCTCTCCCGTTCCTCTGCCCGTACTTCTGACTCGCGCTGGCGCAACGCAGCAAGCAGGAGATCCCGAAGCGGTAAACGGCCCCAACCGCCGAGGTCCTGAGCGTCGGTAATTTTAGCTTTCCCGTTATGATCTTCTTGAATGAGAATCAGTCGGTCTGCCGTTTGCCCCGCCCCGTTGATGAACATTTTATCTAAGACGTTATTGACTAATGCGTCTCTTGTGCTGCTCATCTCGTTTCTCCGAAGTCTGGTTGTCTATCAAGGACATCAGCGAGCACGGCGCGGACGTGTCTGCATTTCTTTTGCCCTAACTCACTAGCTGCACAGTTGCAGTAAGAGCAGATTGTGTTGATGTCGCTTAAGAAGATCTCCGTTTCGTACAATTTGCTGGAATCGCTGATGACTGCGTAGGCCAGTATCTCGCGGCCACTGCGCCCGCTCCGCAAGGCTGACCACTCCGGTTGAAACTGGATATCCAGGTTTGGATCTGGTAGCGCATCTTCTCTTTGAAGGGTTAGGACGCTCATTGATTTGCTTCTGCGGCTTCGTGAAGCAGACAAGCCGCCAGATGAAAACAAGGCGTTGGCTCTTGCGGAACGTAAAAGGCTTCACACGAACACTGAGCCACGGGCTCCTGACTACCCGGATCAAGCCATATCACAACGACATATCGCGCGTTATCTCGGCCACTTACCCTAAAGTATTTTTCCCCTTCATACTCACCTATCGGATGAACATTGGGCTTTAGTTCGAGCGCTCGATTGACCGCCTTGTACTCCCTACTTCGCGGAGCGGGATTCATAAAGTTGGCAACGGGGATTGACGGCAGCACGATGAATCAGGCTCCTGACCTTTTCAGTTCTGCGATGCGGCGTATAACCGAATCCGCGAATGCCGCTCGCTCGCGCAATTCGTAGTCACTATCGCTATCGCTGAAGCACCAATTCTGATACTTAGAAGATTGATTTCGTCCCTGATCAATCACATCAAAGATCGCTGCCTTGATGACCTGTACTGTCTCGGTTTGCCCCGCCATCTTCTACCCCCTTCCTGTTAATCCAACAATAAATACAAAGAACCATAATGCTAGAAACGCGACCGCCAACACGACTCTTAATATAATTGCAAACAATGATAGGCCCGGACGATAACGATCATCGCCTTTGACTGCGGTGCTCAGTTGTGCGTGGTTGGGTTTGTAGTATTCGCTCATAGCCTTATGCGGTTTGTTCTTTCCAGCCGTATTCCAAGTCTGGCATCTTCGACTTAGTGGCGCGGCAGTAGTCCCAAATAACGTCAACCTGTCTTCGTGTTGGCTTCTTCCAGATAATGAAGCCGAAGTTATAGGACATCATTGCACCAACCCGAATCCATCCGCGATCTTGCAACGCATCGTCCTCTCGCGCCCTAAATGAAGTTTGCACATTTCGTGCGATGCGAGGGTGAAACTTATTGAGCAGTGCGTATGCAAGTTCATAGTGCTGAGCCGCTGTTGCGCAAGGGTAATAATCGCCCTGCGGTGACAACCAGCCAACCGGGTGCTTTCTGTATCTCTTGGTTGTTTCGGGAACGTCCACGCGGAGATCTCCTAAACGCTTACACTCCCAACGATCTCCACCATTCGGGTTGTATCTATCGTGCGCTTAGCGCCTTTTACGAGGTAGCCAGCATGGGCCACAGCATCGCGTTCATTGAGAGCACAAAACCTGAACTGACCCTGCCGCTCATACTTGATCCCGAATGAGCCTTGGTTAATCTTTAGGGTTACGTTCACTGTGAACTCTTTGAATCTAATGCCGCTCGATGGTTTCTGCATTGGTTTCCCTCTTAACTTGTCGCTGTGGCAACTCCAGAAACTCACTCATCCACAATCGCGGTCTGGACGTGAGCGGGTCTTTCCCGGTCAGCTTCTCAACCGTATAGGCCAGTTCAAGTGTTGCCGTGCTCAACTCCTGCACCATGCCAAGTAACTGGAGCAGAGCCTCTTGAGTATCCGCCCTGTTTCCGGTTTGAATTGCGTTGTATGTTTCTTTAGCGTTCATGGTGATTCAGTTCCGTCATTTAATCAGCGTTATATCCAGTAGTTCCATATCCAGATACCCGTACTTCTCGTCGGTGAGAATCTCGATCAACTCGGGCATGTGGGCCGCATTCACGGATGTTAAGCAAAAGCGATAGATGCTCTCAATCTGCTTTTGTGACAGCGGTTTGGAAAGCCCGGCTTCTAGCTGCGCTCTCAATTCAGATTTTGTAAGTACTTTTTCCATCTCGGTTCCTTTCTCAATGTCGTCTAGTTCGTAGAGCGTCATCGCTTCCTCCCGTGCGGGCTGTTAACATTCGCCCGTATAGTCAGGCAGGGAGTCATACTGCTTTTCTGTCATGGTCGTCACGTGAGCCTCTATTCGCTCGCCACGCTCAAGACAACGCCTGACCAGTTCCATGCCATCGTCTTTCCCCCAAGCATAGACAAGCTCAAACTCGCGCTCGATGTCGTCTAGGTGCTCAATAACCACTACGGGATATTTCTTGCCCATCTATCATCCTCCCAATCATTCTCTTTTAACCGCCTCCCGAGGGGCAGCGCGGCGAATCCCGAATGCCTGGAATCCACTACTTTGACAGTTCCCCATGCTGTCTCTCGCTCTGCCCTTGGGAAGCGCCCCACGGGAAGAAGAATAACACAATTAACAGCCCTGTCAACATTTTCTTTACATTGGAAAATAAATGTTGCGTGTGATGGGGAAATGTTCTAGGATGTCAATCTAATATGATGATTACGGTTCCAGAAGCGGCGAAGCGCGTCAATCAAGTCCCCGCCACTCTTTATGCGGCGATTCGCAACGGGGCACTGAAGGCGCAAAATAAATACGGACTCCTGCTCGTCTCGGAGGCAGAGCTGGCCAGGTATCAGCCCAAAAAGCGCGGGCGACCATTGCTGCCGCCCCGTGCTCTGCCTACTGACGTGCCGCAGTCAGAGCTAGCGAGGCGGATGGGCATATCCCGGCAGAGGGTGCATCAACTCCTTAATCTTGAGGCGCATCGAGCTCGGCACGCGGTCATACGGGCGCTGAAAAAGGGGGACTTAGTAAGGCCACGGCAGTGCTTGCGATGCCAGAAAGAAGGGCGACTTGAGGCACACCATCCAGATTACGCCAAGCCGTTGGATGTGCTTTGGCTATGTCCGCCATGTCATACATTGGTACATCCCCATCATGCTTCTATTCGAGGTGAGCCCGATCGCGCACTCAGGGCCTACGTAAAGAAAGAGACGGGCATGGATCTCGTCACGGTAGCGTCAGCCAAGAAGAACGGCAATAGAGGTAAGAAATGATTAATATGACGTGGGCAAACGTGGCTGATGACGCTCTGTTATTGCTGCTTATTTTTGGCATTCTAATCTTTGTTTATAAGCTAAGGACGAGGGCGGGCGATAAATGAGTGGAGAGGGTTGCGAGCACCTGACCAAACGCGACTTTGAATTGTTAGGCTGGATCTTTATGGCTGAGATTCAAAACCTTCTGCCTGCGCAAATCGGCGGCTCTAAAGCGGTTGGCTCGCTGCAAGAACGTGGATATATAGCGCCCTATGAAAAGACATTACCCGGACGCTTCCCTGTTACGGTGCGCGGTTGGGCGTTAACCGATGCGGGACGCTTTACCTATTGCCTGAACTGCACGCTTCCAAAACATCAAGACTCTAAATCCCGAAAGGAAACCTAAGTGAGAATCGGATACGCTGAAGACGAAGATTATCCGGGCCAGTTTGGTCTATGGCAAGGCAACTGCACCCGATCAATACAAGGCAAGGCTGGACAGGCCGCACTCCGCGAATTAGAAGCCGCTTTGCTCGCACTACCTGATAAGCGATTGATCGCTCACAAGATGGTTGACCGCGAAGGTGATGTCTGCGCAATTGGTGCACTGGCGAAGCACAAGGGCCGCGATGTGGTTGCCGAAACCCGCAGTCAACTTGCTGAGATTGGTATTGATCACTTTGATGACGAAATAGATGGTGATGGCGAGATGGAAGAAATCGGCATGGAGTTAGGCATGCCGCGCCTTGTCGCTTGGAAAGTAGTCGAAATGAACGATGTAATTTTTGACGGAATGGATCTAGTCACGTGCGAAGGGCCGTACAGATGGCCCGCAGAGAAGCCGAAAGTATGGGTTCCCATCTCACCTGAAGAACGTTACAGCAGAGTATTGGCATGGGTTCAAGGACAACTCAAGACGGGCCGTCTTTGAGTGGGGCGGAGAGCGGGATCGTTGGTTGGTTCCTTGTTTCTCGCCAATGCTCGCTCCCTGCTCCTATTTTTCTCTCTGAAAGAAGCAGATGGCTAAAGAGATTAACGTAACACGGGAAGACATTCAGAAAGGGCGTCGAGGCGTCTGTAGTTCGTGCCCTATTGCGCTGGCACTGCGTAGAGCGTTCAGCACAGATAAAGTAGATGTTGATAGTTTCTTTCTAACCATCGGCTTCAGTGCCTACATGACTCCCTTGATTGCGGTCGAATTCATGGCCGCATTTGACAGGGGAGAAGCCGTCGAACCAATTTCGTTTTCGTTGTGACCTTAAGGAGAATCACCGATGCCACTAACACCTAAGCAAGAACGCATACTGCATTACATAAAGAACTACATCATAGGATCTGGAGGCGCTGCCCCTACCATTGCCGAAATTGGCCGGCAGTTCCAAATGAAGTCCCCAGCCAGCGTTCATCAGGTGCTCGGTGTGCTTGAGGATGCCGGCAAGATTACGAAAGTGCCAAACGTGAGTCGCGGCATACGCTTGGTTACGACTACTGAATGAGAAGGCGGGCTAAACGATGAAGGCAATCAGTCTCTGCTCAGTCGCAACTTTCCTGCTCGTGCTAACCCTCTACGCGCTCGTCTTTCATCGCAATCCATTAAACCGGGTCGGATTCGCACTATTCCTAAGCCTACTCCCTGCGGTTCTTGCGTTGATCATCGTGCGACTCTACCGCTTCTCATCACGAGGCGCTGTGGTGACTTACATGATCCTGCTATTGATGACGATTGCGATTCAAGGATGGTTGCGGTAGGAGATTATGAACTACACCGAAGGCACGTACGACACTCGCTGGATCTGTTGGGCCTGTGGTGATCTCGATCAACTCAACGAGGATGGCCTATGTCGCAGATGCAAGCCTGAAGCAGTAGCGGAGTTCTATCAAATCCGTGTACGCGTGTTAGCTGGTGAGGTGAAGGCGGCTAAAGGAGTGTGGGTGATTGGATAGACTATTCGGGCTTGGCTGGCAGCGTATAATCTTCTGGCTTCTTATCCTGGGTGTTGTCGTAGTTTTTATGCTCAATTGTGAGGGTGGCGCTCATGGTGCGGATCTGATTCTCGTAGCTCTCCATTTCCTTTTCCATCTTCCAGACTATTTCCTGCGCATCGGCAAGCTTCCCGTCTAGCTCTTCTGACTTGTTGCGCCAGAATAGGATTTGAGAGCGCATCTGCTCTTCTTTGAGATACCACTCATCACGGCGCGTCTCGGCCTTATCAACGATAGCCTGCATTTCCCGCATAAGTTCGCGTCCAAGGTTTATTTCAGCAGACTCTGCGGTGACGTGAATGCTTTTGGTTTCTGCGCGAACACGGTCCAACTCAACGGGCTCGCGCCGTCCCTTAAAGCGCAGCGTGGCTATGGTTGTAACGACTGTAAGGAGTGCTGTAACCGCATTTGAGAGCAGTAACAGAACGTGAGGGGAAACTGAGGTGTCTTGCTGCATCTCATCGATCCAGTACCTGGTTCATAGTTGCAAGGAATTCGGCCCATTGTTTGTCGCGGCGCTCGTCAACCGTTCGGTCTTTGATGACGAGGTTGAACGTGGGCACCTTGCGATGTTGACGTGGATTCTTCTGCCGAGGAAATACGAGTGAGTTATATTGTGCCGACTCTACCGGGAAGCATCGATCAAGTGGTACGTCTTTATATCCGTGCCACTCATTAATACATGCTAGGTCTGCTTGGTCTTCACTTGAGAAGAAACCGCCGTTTTCAAACCAGAAGATTGTCTGCTTTTTACCATTCACTTCGATCCCCTTCGGGCAAGGGATCTTCATTATGTTCCAGGAGAAGTGAATAAACAAACGAAAGATATACTTGAAAAAAAACTTCCGATACCACGGCGTACTCGGGTCCAGTTCCCATTTCCAGTGAGCCACCATCCAGACTCTATCAAGTCTCTGATCAACGCGCTCAGCTAGCATGGGGTTAGGTATCCTTTCTTTTAGGGATGAGGTGGAGTTGGCGGTGGATCTTGGCGGCCTGGATTATCGATATCACCTTCAGGCTTTACAGGCGGCTTACTTGGATCGGGCCGATCGGGTAGCGGCTGCTTAGGTTTCGGCTCGTCATCTTCGTGTCTCTTGTCTGCCATTTGTGTTCTCCAATCTAAATCGTGACCTACTTCACGCATCGCACTTTCTCCCCGGTTGACTGCGTTAGTATCACGGGGGAGTGGTAATTTGATTGCGGCTTACCGCGATGCTCCTCGCCTCATCGGTAAATTCTCGCGCGACTCAATGAATCTCAACGATACTGAAGCTGATTGACGCTTGCCCGCGACCTGGCTTTTATCTTCCATGACATAGCGTAACCCGTCAATCAACTCCTGCTTTTCGGCCACTGAGATCTGACCACTTCCGGTGACGCTTGCAATATACTTGTCGGCCAACTCAGTCAGTCGTTCGGATGTCGGGTTAGTTGCAAGCTTTAACGCATCTAGTGACGTTTTCTTCCACCATTCGAGCAACGGCTCAGTCTTGGTCTGTAACCGATCAATATCACGAAACAGTTTGAAGACCGCAAAGATGCCTGCAATTACCAGCGCCGTGACGACGCTCTGGAGTAGTTGCGGCCAGTTCATTCCGCAATACACTTGTGCGTGTCACTGGATTTTAACACCTCTCCATCGGTAGATCGCATCTTTACAATCGTATAACCATCGTTAGGATCGCTGAAGTGACCTAGCCAGATCCCGGCGTTGATCTCTCTTCCGCGCTTATGCCTAAACGATAATCCGCGCATCGGGCGATTTGACGAACTGACCAAGTAGCTTTCCCTGTGGCTAGGATGAATCGCCTTGTACTTATCCGGCACCATGATCTCGACAGGCTTTCCAACCAACTCACTTCGATGATAGCCAGACATTTCTTCGAAGCGGCGGTTGACCATGACAATCTCACCGTTTTTATCTGCCACGACGCACGTACCATCAGGATCGCACTCGACTACTTGAGCGCACATATTCAGGAAGCCTTCAATGCCAACCTTCGGCGCCAGGAACTGCTCGAGCCGCTCTGACATCTCTCTGTTCTGCATGATTAATTTGCGAATCTGGAAGATGCCATAGATGATCACCATGCCACCAAGGATCATTACCGAGTTGGCGACAGCGTTGAAGATGCTCGTGTCAAACATAAAGGGGATTCAGCTTTTGTCGTTAAAGGCTTACAATCGCGGCTTTCCAAGCAGCCCGCGTATCCAGTCTCTCAGCGTTACAATCCAGTACCAGAACGTTATCCATGCTTTGATTAGCCAGTCTTTCAACTTAAGCCCGCCTACGCCACTCGTAAAGAGACGGCCGCGACCACTCGCGCGACTAACACTCAGCACAACAATGAATCCTATGCCGAGACAGAGCAGGAAGATGGAGTAAGCGAACATTTACTCTTGAAGATGTTTGTAGCTTAACTCGAAAAAGAAATCTATACAGTCTTCGCTGAATGCGATAGCGGCCATCCTCCAGCGACGATCGCCCAAGCCACTTGCGAGACGCGCCCTTACCGCCATATCCCACAGGTCTCTTCTTAGTCCTTCGTAATCCATGTCATCCATTTAAGTTTCCGCAGCGCCCCTCAGTGCCGATTTGCAAACTGCCCCGGTCTGCAAACGGAGAGTAAACAGGCAGCCTGATGAGCGCTGCGAATTCGTTAGCCTTCGGGTGACGGTGGCGGCGTTCCCGGCAACACGATGGCATCAATATCGTCGTCCGCTTTCTCGAAGGTGGCTGCCGCGGCGTCAAGACGTGCCTGATCTAATTGACCTTGTGCGACTTGCTCTTTGAGACTTGCGATTTCGGCCTGCATTGCCTCTGAGGTCGCCTGCAATTTCTCCATTGCGGTTCGGACTAGCCCCACATTCTCCGCCGCGTCCGCTGCTTCCTTTTCAATTCGATCCAGATTGCTGCTCATTAAATCTACCTTTCTGCTGAGGTCGTTGATTGATTGTAAGACTGATTCATTAGACCATAACTTTGTGCGCTCGCGATAGGCTTCGAGCCAATCGGTTAGAAGTTTATATAACGAGCCTTCAGTTTCGATGCGATGGTACATGATTACTACTTAATCACCGCCGCTACTATACCAGCAACCGTGAGAATTGCCCCGAGAATTACTGCCCTGCCGTTGGCGCGGTCGATTTTGCGCTCTAACATGTCAATCCTCTTCATCGCCATATCAACCATCGTTTGCAGTGTAGCGATCGCACGTTCATAAGTGGCGAGAAGCTGTTGTTGTTGCGCGATCACCTTCTCCGCAGTCAGGATTGTCTTCTCATAAGCTTCACGCTCTTTGGAGCCGGCCGCAATCGCCTGGTTCGCGGCCTCAATAGCCTTCTGCTGAGCTTCAATCGCCTCGGATGCCGCCTTGAGTTGCTTCTTTAGGTTCCCAATCTCGTCAATCGCCGCACTGACTGCGCGTTGTAGCCGGCAGCGTTCCGAGGTGTCGTTATCCGGGCAAGGCTGGGCTTGCTGGACTGGCAGCACTGGCCTCAGTCTTTGTGCGCTCACAGGCGCGGACAGGAGCGCTGCCATACACAGCAAGCCGATTAGTCGAATCAAAGATTTAGGAAGCATGGCTTTTCATTTAGGCTGTTTATCGTTTCTGCGCGTATCGTGCGACTCTGTGAGTCTCCACCAGAGCCATCCGACGCAGGCGGCATAAGTCGCTACCAGGGAAGCAACCACGAGCATCTCTCGAAAAGGAAAACTAATCGCTAGGGGTGGCATTTGTCAGTTCCGATGGCTACTTATAGTACTATGTTTCACTGGCCACAAAGAGCAGTTATCGTTGCCGCAGAAGCGTTAGCCGCTCGCGCTCTAAGGCACAGGTCTGAGATCGTAATGTTATCAGTAGGTGTTACTTTTGGATCATCCGCCACCGCAGCTTTGAAGATCGCGACCTTTTCCGCTGCCGTCCGAGATTGATCATTGAAGATTTTCTCCAGTCGATCCTTTTCAGCTTTCACCATCTCAAGCTCAGCCTTGGCGGCAGCGAATTCACGCATCGTGAGTTCCAGCGTCTTCTTCTGCTCAGCCGCTTGGTCCAACTCCTGCTGTACCTTGACTCGCTCAGCGTTGATCTGTCGATGGAATAACCAGTTGCCGATTCCGTTCCATAACTGCGTCCCCTTGTACCAGAGGAAGAAAACGAAAATCACAACTATGGCGAGCCCGCCGATCACCTTCACGGATGACGGGATTTTATTCAGCACGGAATTTATCAGGTGATTCAAAGCTTCACCTCGGCCTTATCCGGCGCAGTTTTCCAGCCACTGAAATCAACGTCGTGCGTGTCTCTGTCAGCGTAGTTCTTTAATCGCACCATGTTCAAATCGTTTGCTAGCTTTGCGTTCCACATGGCCTTGATGAACACTCCGATGACGATCAGCAACACCACTCCACCGAGCGCAATCAAGCCCCACTTGGCAATGTTCAAAACAGCGGCTAATGCGTTCGGATTATCACGTAAGAATGCGAAACTAATTCCCAGCCCGCCAAAGTTGAGACCCGCGCCCCAGCCAACGATCTTCTTTGCCCATGCGGGCACGTTTGCGGGCAGGGGAGGAATAGCAGGAATGGTCGCAGTGGGAGGCGTGGTGGAATCCGGCAAGACCTTTGGGGGTGGTGGTAGATCTGGTAGCGCGGGGGTTTCCTTCTCTTTAGTCTCAGCCGCTCGCAGGATCGTCTCAAAAGCTTCTGCGAGGTCAGCAATTGCTAATGCTTTGTCGTGTCCGTTGACTATAGTGCGGGCTTCGTAGTAGTCGATCTGCTCTTCGCTGATGAAGTCGCTTAGTTTCTTCCCGGTGAAAGTCCCTTTGCGCATTCCTTCGGAGAGAATGCGATATGCAGTCTCGGGCTCCAGTGCTTTCTCGGGATGATCGGCAATGCCAAACTTCTCATAATTGCGCTTCCACGTTATTTGGAGGTAGCCTCTGCCCCGGTACGGTTCCCAATAACGATCTTGGTTTGCCCGAGCCTTTGAACCTTTGCGAGCGCGGTATTCTTCTATTGGCTGGAACGTGCTGGCGGTTTCATGTTTGACAGTTGCCAGCACATACGCGATCTCTTCGACCAACTTCCACTCAGGATCGTTCTCAATTTTGCCAAGTAGGAATTCTAGCCCATCCACTTGTTGCTGGTTGAGCGCACCGAAGGCTTTGCGGTAGTTGTCGAAGAAAGGTTTCCGAGAGAAGTTCACAGAGGGGAGTATAAATGAATTCTCACGAATTAGTCACGAAATTCCGCCCGTGAAGATTGGACTTGACTTGCCCGAGCAGTTAGATTATACGTATAGGTATATGCGGATGATAACAATTACGCCTCTGCGGTGCGGCTATTCAAGTTGCCTGCATGAGTGGTATCCGCGAACCTTAAAACCGCCCAAGGTTTGCCCTAAATGCAAACGAACGGGCTGGGATAAATCTGAGACTCAGGAGAAGACTAATGCCAGACCAAAACGGAACCGCCAAGCTAAATCAAATCTTGGCAATTGAAAAGGGAATCAAGGATCGCGTCCACAAGTCTGCCGCCGAACTGTACCACGCCGCGCAGAAGCCAACGCTATTCAATGGATTTACCAAGGAGTACAGGCCAATCAATGAGCAATCTGAGGTCTACGCACCCCAGCGCCAGCGCGTTCAGATCAACGCTGAAGATGCAATCAGACGCGATCTTGAATCACAAAAAGAGTTAATCGACGTAACAGCCACCAAGGACTTTGCAAACCAAGTTGCTAAAGCCGACATCGTAATCGATGGTAACGTGGTAGTGAAGGACGCGCCCGCTACGTTTATTCTGTGGCTAGAGAAGCGGGTTGAGGACATTCGCACGTTCATCACGCATCTTCCCGTGCTGGACGAATCTGAAGATTGGGTTGTTGATGTAAATACATCGCTATATAAGTCAGGGCAGATTACAACCCATCGCACTCAAAAGGTATCAGAGCCAATTGTCCTTTATCCCGCGACCGACAAGCACCCCGCGCAAACGCAACTTATTACGAAGGATGTGCTAGTAGGCTTTTGGGATGAGGTCAAACTTTCCGGCGCACTTCCCGTTCCGCGTAAAAAGCTGATTCTTGAACGGGTTGAGAAACTGTACCGCGCTGTTAAGGTGGCGCGCGAGGCGGCGAACATGGCCGACGCCCCAAAGCAGGATGTGGGATCGGCGTTGTTGGATTTTTTGGTTTCTTAATTTTATGCGGGGCCGGATGCCGAAATCCCCGAGCGATTCACGAAAGTTGCTCGGCACTCGTAACAGGTGGCCCCGTACCAATTCTGGCAAGCTGAGACTGAGAATCAGACTGACGGTGTTCGGCCACCAATTGAGAGTCAGGCTATTCCAGAAAAGCTAAAGCATAAAACGTGGAAGGCTAAATCTACCGTTCATTGGACAATCTGTGAAAGCGTTGGTTCGAATCCAATCGGGCGCTCCATTAAATCTTTTATGCGCCCGTCGTCTAGCGGCAGGACGTTCACACCTTAGAGCTAGTTCAGTGACAACCGCTTGTTAGTCTCTCGCACGGCAACTTGAGAACTTCGACTTGAAATCGAAGCCAAGCTCATAACTTGGTTCTCATTAACATGGGGAGTGCGGACAGGATAGTTCCGTGCTCCCTTTACTATTCCGGCACCTTCTCAAACTCCGCCCACGATCCACTCAAATGCCGCTTCATGCGATAGCGATCTTTCCACTGAGCATCAAGAATCGCATTCTGTTTAGCTTCTCCTGATGGGAATGCTACTTTGCGCGTCTCAGGGACAACGACTACAGCGTTCTTTACTGTAACTGTGATACGGGCTGAATCTCCCGCCTGTCCGGTCTTATTCCACGCCCGCACCCAGAGGGAGTGATTACCGTCGCTGAGCTTCACCGTATCTAACTTGAACTCGTAAGGTGCGGCCGTCACATGTCCTGAAGTGAGATCGTCAACCATGAGATAAACGTCTCCAACTTCAGAATTTGTAACAGTGGCGGTTACAGTGATTGTTCCTGAGACTGTTGCGCCATTAGTAGGCGAAGTAACAGTCACAATCGGAATCGAATTCACTGGAGGTTCAGTCGGCGTAGTTGGCGGCACGCTGACCACATTTCCAGCCTGCGCTGCGAGCATTGCATCCATGTCGCAGCCGGGGTCGGTACCGTCAGTCGCTTTCCCTTTGTACGGCGAATCAGCGGCGAGTTTGTAATCCGCGCCTAACTTGACCTCTGCCATTGTTGCCGGGAAGAAGTTGCCTAATGGATAACGTGCCGCATCCGCCCCCGCGATCACACTCCCGACCGCTTGCCATCCAATTGCGTATTTCTCAAATGCCGCGGTTCCTTCCCCGGCGTCACTTCTGATGCCGTACTCAGCTTTCCAGCCAAGGTTATTGTTGAACTTCAGGTTAACAGTGGGTGCGCCGTACATTTCGAACACTTGGCCGAATTTGATAATCCAGGTGTTATGTTCAATCTGTATATCTTCCCCGCTGTTTGGGCCTTGGAATGGCCGACGATCAACAATCCACAGGTTATGACGAAAGTAGTTTCGTTTGCCGATGGCGCTTACCTTTGGCAAATTCTCAATCATCAGCATGTTCAGTCCGGCTTCTGAAATCACCGTGTTGTACTGAAAGAGCAAGTCCTCCGTCACCGACCACGGCGCAGTCGAGTCCTGATTGTTGCACTTGATGACGATGCCGGAGCCTGCCTGCGAGTCGGTCCAGTTGTTCTCAAAGATGTTTCCTTCAACTATGGCCCGGCGTAGATTCTTCGTCTCAAAAAGATTCTTAATGGACCAGTCTCTTCCTGCGTAAGTCGGATGTCCAACTTTCCAACTAAGTGGTTTGAAACAATGCGAGCGGCGGATCTCGATATCGGATGGAATCAATCCTGCGATCTTTGGATCTGCCCCGCCGAACATGATGTTTTCCCCGGCTGCTTCAAAGTATCCATTGAGAATCCTGTACGGTCCCGGTCCTGCCCAACCACAGACCGCTTGGCTGTCTACGTCTGCACTGTGGATATCTGAGATGTAAGTGTTCAGGATGTCGGTGCTTGCCGAGTTCAACGCGACGCCGCGGACGCTGGGCCGATCCGCGTGGCCGTGAATGAACATTCGATCCAAGGTTAGCGTGTGCGGAATGTCTTCGAGGACAGTTTGATCTCCATCGCCTAATGCGAGCAATGTGTGAATGTCACTGAGAGGATCGTGCGTCACTTCCAGACCGAGCAGCTTAATCTCCCGAGCTCGAGAAGCGGTCTTAATCGCTCTGTCACCCACTGGAGCAATCAACTTCGGCATCTTCCCCGCATCGTCAGGTGAGACACGTTTGTCAGGTGCAAGTTCGGATAATCTCGAGCTCTGCACCGTGAGCGGTTTGTCAGGCGGCAGAATAATCGGGCCAAGGAACGTTGCCCCTGCCTCAAGAGCGAGAATTGAGCCTGATGGGCATGTATCGACAACTGTTTGCGGATTCTGGCCAGCTCCGACGTTGATTTGAGCCATAGGGGATTGTCCTTTCAGTGCTTCATTGTAACTCAAATCTTAGAGTTGCTGGCCGCTTTGATTTAGATCTACTTCACGTCTTGGAAAATGCCAATGCAATATGCGGCGCTGCTGTAGTAGAGAAATATGTAAACGTCCACGGCGTTGGCTGTCACTGTCTGCGTTGGCGCGATGCCAGCAGCAAACTTAAATGCACTACTCCATGTAACTGTATTTCCGCCGCCCGCACTCTGCACAATCATGGCAGTAAATATATAGCCATCGGTTGCGCCACCACCCGGATTGCCAATGGTTGTATTTCCCGTCATTACATAACGGAAATTCATGCCCGATGACGCCCAGGGTGAGGGCACTCCACCAGGGAACGCAAAGGCGTTGGTTTCAGAGATAATGCTTGCAGGCGAAAACGAAGTATCACTTACAACCCTGATGACGCCAACGTTTTTACGGGCCAGCGCCGCATCTCCATACCCCAAGATCTTCGATGTATCCAACACGAAATGCTGCAATGATTCCGTCCTCGTGCTGCCCGAGTTGTGCTGTAAGTAAGAATCATCAAGGGTTGTTGAGTTGGTCTTCTGCGGAATACGATTCGTGGTAGTGTTAAGAGTTACACTGCCACCCCCGCCTAATTCAGTTTCAGTGCCAGTTGAATCTTTTCGGTAAACCTTGTGGTCGCTCTTCGCGTAAACTGCCACCTTGCCACTTATGGGAGTTGAGGGTGCGGCAATTTCGGGAACGGTGATTGCTCCATTGTCATCAACGGTGACTGCGGAAGCCTGTAGGGTTGCACCGCCCGTACCATCTGCGCGCAATAGAGCGTTATCAGTTGCGCCCGTTGTGCCTCCGATAGCACCGGAGCCTGCGGGTGTCTTATAAGTGCCGTCTGCATGAAGAAACTTATTTGCTGCCGCGTCCCCGGCCGCTGGTGCGGGTGCTAATCCCTTTGTCCCGCCTGACCCCGAATCACCAATTAGTGCCGGGATGGCTTTAGTAAAGTTAGTAATCGTTACCTTGCGAGTTGCAGGCGTCCCGCCCGGATCGTTCACAGTCACAACCAGATCATCCGCAGTTGGCGCGGTATCTGCTGTCAATGCACTTATTTTCGTATTGGCCATCAGTGCTCCACTTCTATGACATCTGAGGATTCAGTCAAAAGTAAGAATCCATCCTCCGTTGCTAATCCGAACAACGATCCAAACCCGATGACGATTGATGCCGTTGGCTTAGTCGTATTACAGCCCCACTGATTACAAACTTCCAGCTCAACCGTATATAGACCATCGGCAGAGGCTATGATTTCAAAGTTGGGCGAATCGGGAGTGATTGGCATTGGCTGCTCACTAACCGTAATACCAGCTCGCTTAATTAGTTTCGCGGTCCCAAATTGAGCGTAAATTGAGTCACCGAAAATCGCTCCACCGCGAATCGAAGTAATCCCCGCCGTCCCATCAGTTGATTGCACTAAGCCATCCGGAGGAAAGTCCGTCTCATTGAAAGCTATATCCGGTGGTGCCGATTTGAAATTAACCAGCGCACTCGGTAACGGAACTTCAGTCTGCAATACCGTGTCATCGAATTGCGTGGTCGAATACAGTCGACAGGTGAACGCAACTTCGAATCGAGAATTATAACTGACTTCCTCAATCCTCACCGGAACATTGCGCCACGCGCCTGAGTCATCCGAGAGACAGACCACATCTCCAACCTCCAGCAGGATCGCCTCACCCGCTGAACGCCATTTGAAGAAGAAGTCTCCGTCTCTCAGCTTTGCTAGATAGTTATTACACAACCTTACTGCCTGATTCCGATTATCCACGGCCATCAGGTCTATCTCTGCCGTGTTAACCTGTCCTGTCTCTTCCTGGTGTTTCTCATCGTTTACAATGAGCGGCTTTTCACCGAAGTCAAAGATCGCCTCACGGTACTTCGTCTTGACTTGATTGATAGTCGATTGGCGACTACCTTCCGGCCACTCAAAGGAACCGTCTAGATGCGTGGCTCGTGTTGTGTCCGCATAGGTGAGCGCTTTTTGCGCATCTGAATACATCACGCGGAGCGTTTCTTCCCCGGTCGTGTTTAGCTTGGGCGGATCGTCTGCGGTAGTTAGCGGGAGGGAGTTGATTGAAAACCCTGTCCCGTCATTATTCGCAACCAATAACATGGTTCCCGAGTTCGCTTCGACTGAAACAAACCAGTCAACCGAATCAGCGCCGACAGGAAGTGAGATAGTTGTTACGTCAATCTTCTGGCTTGCGGTGAGGGTGATTGCTGAGATCGGGCTCAGATTTGTATTACCATTCGCGTTGCGATAAGCGTAGGCGACGAGGTAGGCTCCCGCCGCGAGTGCGCCGCTCGACGCGGTAACTGTTGGATTAACCGCTGGATCAGCAATCTCAGCAAGGTGCTCCTCTTCAAGTGCAGGAGTGAAGTTCAGGACGCCGTACTTTGAGGTGATGAACAACTCGACGTCAATTGCCGATCCTAATCCGCACTCGACGTACTCATTCAATCCGGGCTCAGCGTTGATTGCGTATTGCATTCGTCGCCCAAAGATTAATGCATCAGGGATGGCGGAGTTAGTGTCTGGGCCTTCCACGGTGAGAGAGATTTCATACCCGTCGATAATCACTGTCACAGTGTCGCCGATAGAAGGCGTACCGAGGATCGTTATTGTTCCTGTTGATGGAGTGGTAGGAGAGCCGCCTGTGAGTGTCGGCCCGGACACTGTTACGGATAATCCACCTGTCGCGCTGGCGTCAATTGTGATCGCGTCACCATCGGCTGAGTAGCTGGCAGAGGCGATTGTCCGTACTTCTGAATGAAGTTTATGTGCGCCAATCAGCACCTTGCCTCGCAGTGGATCTGGCTCATTTAGAATGAATTCCAACGGCTTCCACGGGAACACATCACGAACGGGAATCGAGGTCGCTCCTGCGCTCACGTTCGCGCGGAGGTAGGAGTGATCAGCGGGACGCTCGGAGTCAATCGCCAGTCGGCCCAACCAGTCCCAACGAAGAAACAATCGGCCGGCAGGAAATAGGGTGTCATAGAGAAAGTCTATCGCCTTTTTAGGCTCGCTGATGACGATATTGGAGGTATAGCGCTTACGATAAACCACCTTCAGCTCTAATGACGCAGAGCCGTCCTCAATCGAACCATCATCGAACTCGTATATAGCCTCCCGCAGATACACTCCTCCCGGTTTCTGTGGCGGTGAGAGAAAGTTGGCTCCGTCGTTATAGTGAAAACTTAGCCCACTGATTACGCCCGTTGACTGGTAGCGCTTGTAATTAACTCCCGCCTTGCCCACCTCACTCGCAGGAAAGATCGCCCGCTCCGCATTAGTCACGTCTTTGATTGGCCCTAGACAGTAGGACGCCGTTCTAACTGTAGCCCGATCGGCAATGTGCGAAGCGGGTAAGTTGAGAATTGATGGATCAGTGATGATAAATCGCGCTTGGTCCACGGGATTATCACCCCAGGAATTGAATCCGTCTCCACCTGTGCCATAGCCAGCAAACACACTGGAGACTGAAGCCGTGCCGTTATTCACGGTCCCAAAGGCAAGGCGCATCTTCTGCCCTGCGATCATCGAAGAAATCTGCGGCGCCGCCTCCTCGGTAGCTATATCCGAGCCGTTACAGAAACCTGTGATGTAAGCAAGTCGTGAATGGAAAGAGTGATCGGGAAACACTGTGTCCGCAGTTTGTGTTCCTACCCCACCATATTCACCTAAGTGTTTAGTAACTCCGAGCGGTTGAGTAAAACCAACCGACTCATTTGTAATGTTCAGGAAATCGCGGATCGGCCCGCGGCAAGCAGCCACCTTAAAGTTAAGTGAGGTGCCGATGTCCCGAAACTGAAGCGTTAACAGGTTCATCTTCCAGCGTCCGAGAATGATCGGGATAGGCTTGCCGTACACCCCTCCATCGTGAATTGAGTCTCCGACCACCGTTACCTTGCGACTGATGCCGGGGAGGATATTAAGAACCTTCTTGAAAAAGCTCTCATTGCTCTTGTGGATGAAGCTGGATTCAATCTGGACAATGCGTAGACCTTGAAAGAATTCAGTATTTGCGTATTCAGTACATTGACCAAATGACTTGTTACAGGTCTTTGCGGCTTGATAGGTAGGAGACTTTTGCGCCAGAGTTTCTGATCCGAGGCAATCCGGTCCCTTGAATGGCAAAGGGCAAGAGGGCTGAAAAGGTTTAGGCGGGATTTGCTGAACGGTTGTACCAAGGTCCTGAGTCGCCGAGACCTGGCCTGAGCTGCGATTGAAACTGTCAGGCTTATTCACCCGTCCTACATAGAGAATCATCGAATGCCCGAAACAACTTGCGCCACTTCCGCTCGGAGCGTTGCGAGGAATTACTCTGACGATGAGCCTGTGGCCCTGGATTGTCTTACCAAACGCAACCGACTGTAAGACGAAGGCGGCTACGGTTCGATCTACGTTCGATAGACCAAGCGAGGCGTCGTCAAACTTCTTCCCAATGTACTTGTTGATCGAAGGGACGTTGAGCACTTGCCGCTCATATGTCACCGTATCGCCATCGAGGTCAAATGATATGTTCTGGCCGGCCCAGCGCTTCACTGCATGGCGAGGATCGTAGGACAGATTCCCGCTCTCGGGCTCCGGGAAAGGTTCGTAATCCCACAAGTAGATCTCGAAGACATAGATCAACTTGCGCGAGCGCGAGCGTAGATGGTCTAAGAGGAAATCGGATACGTCAAACATAACTAACTTGGATATTTCCCAATTCGTACAGTTCGTTTTTGTATGAACTTAACGCCGTTTACATTACCGTGATCTCGATCAAAGCTGATGAAGCGACAGCCTGTAACCAGATTGCCCTCCTGAAAAGTCCACGGATGATCACGAGGTTCGTAGAAATCGAAGGTCACATTTAGACCATGCGCGTCCCAGAACTGATCGAGGATATTCGCGTCTTCGTCTGACAGTCCGTCATACTCCAGCAGGTACTCTTGTAAAACATTATCGGCTGACGTGTTCGTGTCAATCCCGCCATCTTCAAAAGTGGAGATCAGAGTTATCGCGGCCCAGTCTTTTCGCACTTTAAGATACTTTAAATAGATCGGACCCGTGTCGTAACTCGCGCTATGTAAGGGTGTGGGATAAGTGGCCATTAGATTACCTGATCATCCAGATTGAATTGCCTAATCGGTCCACCATTGCGCCCGTCCTCCAGAATATGCGCCGTCACCGCTTGCGCAAATCGCGTACCGTCTGGCTGCACGACAACAACAATTCGTATTGGCTGCGGCTGGTTTCTGTTCAGCGTTGTGGGATCTAATTGATTCGATCCTTGCCGCTCACTGCTGCCTGAACCCAAGCCAGTGTTCTTTGGCTTGAACAGATCTCCTGCGACTGCGCGCCCCGCTATCGCGGCAGCTCCGGCAATAGAACCCCAAAGTGCGGCTGAGGTGAAGTGGGCCGCAGATTCAGCCGGATTAAAGAAGAGAGTTGCAAATCCGAGCGCGAGTTCCTTGATAGCATTGACCGCCGCTTCCGCCGCTATCGAAGCGAGAGCCTGCGCGAGAATCTTCCGCATCACGGCTGGACCTGTCTCGCCCAACAAAACCCAATTCGAAACGGTCTGGCCTATCGCGTCCGCAAATTGTTGGAATGTATGAGTAAGGATTTCACCGAGCGGAACGATTGTATCTTCCAAAACACGCGCAAACTCCTTCAGATTGTCCAAATCAAGGCTGATTCGCCCGATCGGATCTGCTTCCTTCGCAGCCAGTCGCGCCTCTCTTAAGATTCGTTCTTTTTCTTTTTCAGAGCGTGTTAGTTCCGCCTCTTCCTCTGCGTGCAGTGACAGTTTCTTTGCGTTCGCCGCCGCAAGATCATCTACGGCCTTTTGGTATTCCGCGCTAGTCTCTTTTCCCGCGACTTTTAACGTCGCCAAGCGGCTGGTGAGAATTCGGATCTGCGTATCGTTTGCCCGTTGATCTTCTTTTATTGATTCCCGTAATGTTTCATGTCGCATGGCTGCATCTGCTAAATCAAGCCGCAACTGAGCGTTAATGATTGCCTTACGGGACTCGAAGTGCAGGCGCATAAGGGTGATAACTTCATGGTCTATGTCCCGCTGGATATCAACAATTCGCCTTTCAACTTCTTCCAGTTCTCTCGCGTACTCCCGCGCGTTTTCAAGATCTTGTTGCCTGCCATCTTCAACGGCGCGATTGCCTTCGTCTTCAATGGTTACTCGCTGTGCGCGAAGAATCCTTAGCTGATTGTTTAATTCTGCTTCGGCTTTCAAGCGCTCGTTCACATTGACGATTGAACCCGCCGCCTTAAGTCTCGCTTCAGTAGCCGCGATCTCCTGATCGATGAGGTCTAGTCTGATTCGTAGAATCTCCCGTGCTGCGTCCTCTTCAGTCTTAACCCTGAGCCGTGCCTGTGCTTCAATCGCGGATATGGTGCGTTCGCCCGCAATGCGTTGCAGTTCCAGCGTGGTTTCAATCTCGCCAAGCTTGATTTCCCTTGTTCGCTGAGATGCCTCCTTATCACGCTGCAATCGTCGAGCTCGCTGCTCGTCTTCGAGTCGATCTGCTTCCTGATTGAGCTTTTGAATCTCGTTGTTGATGTCCTGTTGGTTTTGAATTGTGAGGAAGCCAATTCGTTTCTGCTGTTCTAAAGACTCGCGCCGCGCATCGATCTTGGCCCGCTCAAGCTGTTCGATGATCGTGAGCCCATCCGTCTCTACGGTTGTGCCTCGTTGGATTTGAGCCTCGATCGTCTTGATCTGTCGGTCAAACTCACCTACCAGAATGTCAGTAGTATTCTTCTCCTCGTTCCTAAGGGAGTCCGCTCGCTCTTTTGCCGCCTTCGCCCGAATCTCACGCGCGGTTGTTGTGAAAAGTGATTCAGCGTCGAGTTGTTGTTGCTGAAGTTTTTGAACCTCTTCGCCGGACTTGCGAATGATGTCAACTTTTTCCGACTCAGATATGTCAGTCCGACTCTGAGTGGTTTTAATCTGCTGTTCTTGGAGATCTAATTGCGCCTGAATGCGCGTCCTATCCGCTTCGAGTACCTTCTTATTACTCGAGATGACGCTTTCCGCTTCCTGTTCGCGGTTGATGCGGCCACGCTCAAATAGTTCATTGAGCGCCTGCTTCTGCTCTGCGGCTGATCGTTTGACTATTGCCGTGACGGCATCGGCAGCTTGGGCTGCGTCTCTTGCCGAACCTAACGGCGTAGTTGTGGGAAGCGCAATCGGAGTTTGAGCGGGAACGTTAATCGACGGGATAGCCTGTGGATTAATGTCTTTGAATATCGTGGCCTGTTCGTTGGCTTCTTTAATCGCCTCCGCCAACGCTTTGTAGTCGCGGGTAAGAAAACTAACGACAATCCCGAGCCCCTTCATTCCCTCTCCGACACTGCGCACGACTGGACCTGCAAGGTTGCTGAAAGCTTTGAGTAGCGGCCCCAGGTCGCGCACCATATCCCCAGTGACGCGAATGATGTCAATGAAAGCGGGGATAAGTTCTTCGGCGGCTACCGCTCCAGCGGCACGGAGTTGGAAGTCGAGTAGGGCCAGCTCATCGTTGAACTTGTCGGCAGCGCGAGCGGCATCAGTAGAAATGAGAATTCCCATTTCACGGAAGCGGTTGATTGCACCATCAAGATCGCCGTTAGTCTCTTTGAGAATAGCGAGGATTTGCTTGCCGCCTCGAGCGCCAAATAGTTCAGCCGCCGCGTTGGTTTGTTCAAACCCTTCCGGCATGGCAGCGAGCGCGGCAAAGGCAGAGCGGAGCGCGCTCTCAGTATCGGAGGTCTCAATATTGAACTTGCGGAATAACTCTCCGGTCTTGCTTAGCGGATCTTGTGCATCGTCAAGCTTGCGTTGAAAAGCCACGACAGACTGCAAGACACTACCGCCAATTTCCCCTCCCGTCTTCTTTGCCTGAATCTCCAGTGCTGATAGCGTCTCAACAGCTAAGCCGGTCTGCTGCGCGAGGTCAAACATCCGCCCTTGGAACTCTGCCGCATTCTTTGTTAACTGGAAGATTTCACGAGCCGCAAAGGCTGCTCCAGCCGCCATTGCCAGAATCGCAGCCACGGCAATGCCAACAGGCAACGCCACCGCGCCTGCTCCAACGGCCACTTGCTCTGTTGAGACGGCCAGCTTTGCCATACTTTCCGCCGCCTTCTCAGCCGATGGGATTATCTTCGCGTTGTTCGCCAACACTTCGGCGCCGAAGAACTTAACGGCTGCCGCATCACGATTTGCCTGGCCTTCGATCTTTGCGAAGGTCGTCAGGAACGTCGTTATCGACGGAACGGATTTGCCTGTAGCGGTAGAGAGACCAGTGATCGAATCAGCGACTTTTTTAATCGCTGCTTCTTGTTTTTTGGTCTCTTTACCTAGTCCGCTGATGTTCTCAGTAACACGCAGGAAGGCACCGCCAACCAGGGGGAGACGTTGGCTTACAAAGACATTCAGGTTGTCTCCGATATCGCTGAATGCTTTATTGGTTGCAGTGACTGTTTGAGTTAGTTCGGGGCCGATAGATTGACGCAGTTGGGCTACTGCCGCGCGAGTCTCTGCTACCGCAGCCTTACCGCCCGAGGCGTCTCCACGAATTCTCAGTAATAGTGACTGCTCGTTCGATGACATAAAATGAAGCGCGCCCTTCAATCACGAAGGACGCGCAAGGCATCGCTAATTAAATTGTCTACCAACTCTCAGGCGGACGCGGCGGGTGTAGTTGGGTGTACATAGCCACCGCCAGCATTCGCAAATGATCAATCGTTAATAGATTTTCATGTTCACTTGATCCGTGCTTTGACTTGAATCGTACTTGCCCATTTTCAATATCAGCAAAGGGGCGCTTGCAGTGACTACAGATCAGGACCGAAACTTCGCCCCTCGTCTCAAGTGTGAACTTGTGCATTTAGAACTATAGGTCCAGTCCTCGCGGGTGCAGATTTAGCCGACTCACCAAAAACTCCCGCAACTGCGTTGTCAATCCGCGTGGTCTCTGATTCCATTTCCCACTCAGTGAGAATCTCGTTGCACCTCATATCAAAAGCTAACGCAACAGTCTCATCAATGATCCCTATCAGGTAAGAACATCGATCACTGGACGCTTTCGCTGTCCGTGCTAACGCCAAGATCTCCTGCTTGTTCTCCAGGAAAGTTCGTGACGGCATGAATGCTCGTCTCACCGTCCTTTGTCTTTACGGGAATCTGCGGACATCCTTGACTGATATAAACAAATAGTTCCCAGAAGTCCCCAAGAGGTAAATCGTTAGGGCTTAACTGATCCGGTTTGGGCTTCAGGTTTAGCGAAGGGCTGGCTACGGCATCGGCCAATACGATCTCCGCGTAGTCCGTTAACCTTTCGAGCTCCTCATCAGGCAATCCCAGAATGGCGGCAATCTGCTCGTCGGGGTTAGCCTTTCCATCCGGCCCGCCAATCTTTTGCAGGATCGGGAGAAACCTTTGAGACTTCAACGCCAAGCTGGGACTCGGGCGCTGCACCATAACTTCATTGCCGGACTTGCACGTGTATTCTTTCGGGATACGCTTAGCCCACGTGTTCTTCATTACGATTGCGCTCCCGCGTTAGTGATGAAATAACGGCCAGCCCTGTCCCCTGCCGCCCGCGTCCCGATCGCATTGCCCTGAAACGCGAACGCTGAGGCCGTTGGTTTTTTGGAGGTTAATTGTGCTGCCAGTCCGGCATTGTTAAAAGCCTTATAGAGATGGAAAACCGCAAACCTCGTGGGATCACCTTCGAGCGGAGCAATCACGGCAACTGACGTATAGGTCAGGGCGCTCGCACCGCCGAACGTCAGCCCCTTAGATCCCATTACGTCACTCCGTGTTGCGGTGGGCATAAGGATCTCAGCCAGATCCATATCACCGACTTGCCAAGCCTGACCGGAAATTACTTTCTCCTCTGCCTGGACGCGCGAGATTACGGGTTCCTGCGACTCATCAGGAGTGAAGTTCAGAACGTTCGGCGCAACGCGCCACTCAGCCCCATCCTGAGTCCAGCCAACATGTCGCGCGTTAGGGTTTTGGGTAGCATCAGGAGAGCCGTCAGCAGCAAGGATAAGCCGCACGTCTGGAGCTCCGTCCCACTGACCGGAGCCCGTACCTAAGTCGGCGTAAATCTTGCACGGCCCAATCAATACCGCCTCGACCACGTAGTTGTCTGCTGTACCAGCCATTGGAGGATCTCCTTTGCAAAAAGAAAGCCCGCCACTTCCTCCAGTTAAAGAGAAAGGGCGGGCAGGTAAACGTCTGAGCGTTTCTTAGACCGCTAGATGGTTTTCAAGACTACTGCTCATTGAATACAAGCGTGACTTGCATCAAGGCGTCTCGATAATAAACTGACTCGCGTTCGCGGATGGAACCGTAAACGTGCTCTAACTCCAAAACAATGCCGAAGATTATAGCACTCATGTTTCGTTTCCAATCAGATTTTTTAGCTGAGCGGAGCGTAGCATCCAAAGCTGCCATATATTTCATTAACTTACGAGTCACATTCGGAGCTGAATCCGCAGTGACGCCAATGTAGATATCGAATCTTACTGCCTGGTGGAGTCGATCACTCGCGTCTGATTCCGTGGCTGCGTTCCGATTTGGCCCAATAGCCAGAGTGGGAAAGACGAGCTTTTGGATCTGTCCCAGTGCCCGCTCCTGAAAGTCTTCCATGTACTGCGGGTCATCAGGGGAGAGTAGGGCTTCAATTGGATTGAACTCATCCAGGATCAGCTTAAAGTCGCGTTCAATGATAAAAAGGGCGTTGTCAATTACGCCCTCTTCCTGAACTGCAAAGTATTTAGGGTTAGCTGCCACCTATGCCGCCCTTCCTTGCACTTCCAGTCCGGTGCCTCGGACGAAATCCACCAAGCGTTCTTGAATGCTTTTCATAAACCTGCGAACTGTATTCTCAGTGAATGAGATAACCGGACGCAGCCCCTGATGAAAGAGGGCATAGGGAAGCGACGATCCTATCAATAGCTCATCCCTTTCTGGCCTGAGAACTGAATCCAATGCGTCAGGCCCTGTCATTGACTCATAAAGTGCGTCTTCTCTTCTCAGTATGGTCTTACCAGGCCATTCGCGTTCCTTAAACAGTTTGTATGCAGGGCTCAACGGCGTCCACCGTCCTGAGGCTCCGCTTGCGCCCTCTGTCAAAAACTGCTCAGTCTCCACATCGTAGAACGTTGTAATGATTCCCGGCCAAAAGTTTCGAAAATCCGTAATCTCCTGCTCGACGCGATTGAAGGCGCGGTCAATGATCACGTCGTTTCCGATTTGAGCCGTGAACTTCAGCATTTAGACGAACGCTGGCCCTCCAACCTTACCCCGCCACTTCCGAGCTACGAGGTTCACTCTCGGCGGAATTGACTCCCTTAATGGCTGACCCTCGAGGTTAACAAGCTTGACTGTTGCGGGGTCTGATTCACGCCAAAGATTCAGCACCCACTCAATTACTGCGGCCTTAACGTCCATCGGCGTCTCGCGCCAGCCCCAAACAGCGGACACGGTAATCGCTACTCCTGACCACCATCCCGGCCACGCGTAGCTGGCAAAACTGGAGACATGAAACGGAGGGACCAAGCCTCCCTCAGTTGTCAGCACTAGATAGCCGTTCTGCTCTACGTAAGTGGGCATCGTGAAGTCACTTGGCACAGAAATGCTTAAGGTTCCCGGCAAATACGGCGGGAGTTGCAAGTAATTACTACCGTCGCCGTAGATCGTCTTCGTTGTAGCAACCGGAATCTCAACCGGATTGAAGTATCGCTCAGGTACGCCGCACTCCAGATCGAACATGCGCGAGGCTTGTTCTATTAACGCTTCTAGTTCTGCGGGAGTGAGCACGTTGATCGTTGCGGAACCGCCTGCGCCCGCCCCTCCCTGCGCGCGGCGTCTTACTTCGATCGGAGAACAATAGCCAACAGAACGCTGAATCCGTATCAGAAGTGATCGCGTTTCTGATTCACTTCCCGCTGTGATGGTATTTGATAGCTCATAGAACTCGCCCCACGTTCCACCTGACAGTCTTATTAGGGTTGACGTGGCTGTCTTGTCGTCGGTAACTTTTGTAATACCGGAAGGAACAGACCAAGAAGAGGAACTAATAGTGAGAGCGCCCAGCCAGTCGGACCAGTCGATTTGATAATCTAAGACTTCTGTAGGTTCTTTTGTGAACACTAAAGACTCCGATCCTCAAACGCGATTTCAATCATTCCGTGCTCGCCGTCAACTTTAGTTACCCGCGTGGCCTCTCGATCAATTCGTTGCCGGCGCTGTTCACTGCTCACTGTGATTGTACGGGTCTCGCCAAATACTTTGACGAACTCTCGGACGTGCAAATGGTAAACATTTCCTACTCTACCGCTTACTTCTACGCCTGACAATAGTAGCGCAACATCGTTGGGCGTGAAGGTTATTGGACCCGCGGTTCCAGTAATTGAGGTTCCAGTTAGTGCAACTTCGTTTGAGCCGATGAGAGAGCCAACCGCAGATGAGGGCTGATTGCCTGTAATTGCAATGCGATATTGAGCACTGAGCTCTCCAGAAGCAGATGTGCTGTCAACACTCGAGATAGGCAGTAGGGATAAGTGAGAAACAGAACCTACTTGGGCACTGGCCTGAAGACCCGAGATTGATACTTCGCCGGACTTAGTATAAGTGAGAGTCCCTACTTGTCCGATTGTTGTGTTACCTGAAAGCGTGATTGTGAGATTTGGTGAAACACTATCTACGTGAGACGTAGCCTCAGCACCGCTTAGTTCAAGTGAGCCGGACTTTGTAAGCCCCAGCGATCCCGCTTGACCTGTAGCTTCAATACCTGAGAGTACGGCACTGCCGGGAGATGAAGCAGATACAGATCCGACGCTCGCACTCGCTTCATTACTTGATAGTTCTCTTGTGATTGAGACGGTGAGATTCTCGCTACTTGCAGTTGCGGCCTCGCCACTGAGGGCCAAAGAAGTATTCAGTGACACACCGTTAACAGAACTTGTTGCGGAGACTTCCGATAGACCAGACAATCTATCAACTAAGACATCCTCAGTTGACGCAGATCCGCTTACTCCAGAAAGTTGCACCTGTCCAGTCTTGGTAAAACTAAGATCCCCGACGCTCGATGAGGTTTCGACTCCACTTAATGCAACATCAGCCGAAATGGTTAAAGTGCCGACATCGCTGAGAGATTCACTTCCTGAAAGTGTTAACGAACCAGATTTTGTAAAGCCAAGGTCCCCAACAGATGCGAGGGAGTCAGTCCCAGTAATAGGAATAGCCACGGAAGGCGTAACGTTTCCGGCTTCTACTGTAGCTTCTTCACCAGACAGATCAGCCGTGCCGCTTTCAGTAAATTCGACAGTGCCAACTTCTCCGGTAGCGGTTTCAGGCGTAAGCGCGATCGCGATGTTTACGGCAAGTGAATCAATCGCACTCGTCGCGGAAACGCCCGTAAGAGCACGATCTACATCGCCTGTAGCAAACGCCACATCGCCAACCGCCGAGGTGGCGTCATTGCCGACCATCTCAACAGAGAGCAAAGGAGATAGGGTGTCGGCCACTCCAGATGCTTCATTTCCTGATACCGAAAGATCGGCTGACGGAGTGACAGAACCAGTGCCCGCCAGTGCAGAATTGCTTGTTAGGCCAACTGACGTGTTCGGAGTTAGTGAACCCGTGCTTGCGGAGGTCTCGACGCCGGAGATCTCGAGCAGTCCGCTCTTGGTGAAATCAAGCGAACCTACACTTGAAGTTGACTCGTTTCCACTAATCGCAGCCGACGACTTAGGGGAGAGGCTGTCGGCGCCTGTGCTGGCTTCATTTCCACTAAGAGCTAAAGTGTTGTTAGGTGTGAGCGTGCCAACACTGCTTGATACCGCATTCCCGCTAATTGCTATTGAATTGTTCGGACTAAGAGAGTCAACCGAAGCGACCGCTGCGTTAGCGGTAATCGCAACAGAATTGTTAGGCGTGAGCGTTCCCGCGTTCGCCGTTGCGGAAGTCCCGGAGAGCGCGAGACTAAGACCAACAACCAGACTACCGATAGCTGATGTCGCAGAAACACCGGAGAGCGCAACCGTGACATTTGGAGACGGAGGTCCTTTCGAAATGAAAGGCTTAAATGGTTGTGAGCGTCCGAGTCTCATTTAGTACGTGCTGCTCCGGTTAACTGCTTGAGACTTAATATATATCCGATTCGGAATTACTACTGATGCCGTAACTGTTCCTTGCTGTATCCCAATCACCGAGGGCGTAATCGTTCCCGTACCGCCGCCCGTGAGAATGCGAAAGTTGATTAGATCCGTGGTGGCTAACGTTACAGAATGGGTGAGATCTTCAACAATGCCCGTCGTGCTCGCGCCAATGCTCACAGTAAGCGCGGACGAAGCTCCACCTACTCGAAAGTCAATCGTAGTCGCATCTGAGCGAGTGTTTGTCTTGATGTTTGTGAACAGCTTCGAGATGATCTGAGCCGCGCGAGCTTTTACCTGGGCGTTAGCTTCGGTCGTGGTTACAGGAGTCGGGTTGACGCTGCCAGAGAGAGGGATGAAGTTACTTGTGCTCGCGCCTTGTGAGACTATGCCTGTTCCCGGCATGCCAATGCCGATCTGAAATCCACTGGACGCGGATTTAATTTGGAAGCTACCCAAAGCCCCGCTGCCCGTGCCTCCAAGTACCGAGTAACAAACCTTATCTCCGGCGCTGACTGAATCTGAGTGAGTCGCGTCAGTTTTCGCGCCTGTCTGGCCTGAGGTGTAGGAGATTACTTGAGTTCCATCTGCGCCGTTGATGCGAGTTTTGATCGTGTAAGTCTGTGAGGTATTGGAGTTGCAGAAGACGCGGAGATTAGAAAGAGTTGCGGTGGCGCGAAACGTATACTGCGCGTTCGCCTCCGTCGCGTTATCGGGAGCACTGTCGCCAACCGGGCAAACATAGTTAGTAGAACTAACCGGGGCCGTGCCTGCGCTGAACGCTGCCAGCAGGATCGGGACATTCGCCCCGCCGTCATCTAACAAACACGAAACCGCTGAGAGGGTGACGGTGTTGGTGTGAGTTGCACCGACGACGATTTGCACATCAAAGTCGTCAGCCGCTAACAAGGAATCTGTATGGGTAGTATCTTCAAACGTACCTGTGCCGGTGATTGAGACGCTCTGAGCACCATTTGCGCCACTGATCCGACTGGTAAGCGTCTGAGTGCCGTTGTTTGCGGTGACGCGACACCAGAGATTTGACGCGGTGAGGGAGTCAAGAACGCGGAGGCTTATCCTGCCGTCTTCGGCAGACTGGACATTACACCCACCCGCAATCGGGAGCCAGCGAGTCGTGCCCTGGTTGGAAACGGCTCCCGCCGCAGCTCCGAAGGTGTAGATCCATGCGGTCATCTAGTTATGGTGTCACGGTGAAGTTGGTCGTGGAGATTATGTTATTCGTGTTTCCGCGAGGCCGGATTGAAGCCTTTGCCTGCCACTGTCCGGTAGAGTCGTTGCATGGAATGGTATAGCTGGCGGTGATGTCGATGGTCTGATGCGCAGGGATGTCAATATAAGTGTAGAGTAGATCTTCTGAACCGGGGCCGTTGGTTGGCCCACCGGGAAGGCAGGGATTGACCACCATCATCTGTACGTTGACGCTGTTCATGCCGCTGTTGCTACAGTTGGTAAAATGTCCGGTGACTTGGATCGTCTGGCCTACCGTGGCAGGGTTAGGCGTTTCACTGATACCGACAGAGACGCACTTTTGCAGCGAGGGGGTGAAGCTGAGACTTAGTAAAGTGATTAGTAGAAGTAATTTCATCATTTCTCCTTTAGCGGGTTAGAGGGTTTATTCCAAGACTACAAGACCAGGGCCGAACTGGATGTCGGCGGAGTCTTTGAGTGATTTGAGATGGGCTTGAGTGAATCCAGTAATCTTCACAACTAAGCGACGCTGTTCATCGAAGGACCACTGATAATCCGCATGATCGAACTGTGGCCTAACTTGTTTAGCGATTACCGCGAGCGTGTTCTTACGTCGATTCTCGTTCATCACCTGACGGTAGACAGCTTCGCCGGAAAGGTGCTGATGCGCAGGGCAGGCTCGCTCAATCGAGTGAAAAAAGTGCTGACGAGCTTCATTTGAAGTCGCGTCGTTCCATCTTTCCCTGACACTGCATCCACAAGTGTCAGGGCTCCAGAGCTGTTCACGTACCGCCATTTATCACCTCTACGCTAGCATCGTCATGGACCACGAGAATCATATTCGCGTTGATCCTTTCCAGGTTCTCCTGTGCAAACTTTGTCGAGATGCTAACTACCGCAACATCGACATGTTCATTAATGAACGTTCCCTCGATCAGTCGCACTTGAGAGTGATTCGCGGCGAGCACTTGTCGTCCGGCTGTGAGAGCTTCAGGATTCAATTCAGTTGCGTAGACAGGGCTAGCTCCGAGCCTCTCGGCAGCGATCGAGAGAATGCACGATCCAGCGCCGAGCTCGAGGAATGACATTCCGGGTTTGACGTACTGAGGCAGTGCGAGCAGTGCGGCTTTTGTCGTACTGTCCCAGCCCGCGCCGTAGCAGTGACCGAGCGGCGGCATGACAATACGTAACTTTCCTTCCGGCGTAGGAGCAGAGTCCCAATCACCCGCTATAACGAACATGCCGACCTCAATCATTGCTCAACCTTTAATTTAAGCGGCCACGATCAGCAGACCGTGACCGCAATGGGGTTAGTTTCTTATTGTCAATTACACTTCGACAACCATATAAGCGTAAGCATTCACAGCCGTTCCCGCCTTGACGCGAATACGGGCAAACTTAGACACTTGAATCACGGGCTCGCGTCCTAACGGAAACTGCTTGACGTACTGGTTTGTGGGCGCAATCAATTGAATGTCAAACTCACGCACGGCAGTTATCGATCCTTCACCAGAAGCATTATATCCTGTCGAGGTTGTACCTACTGGAAATAGGTTAGTAGTCGGATCGCCACCCGCAAGGGCCTCAGCGTTTAGCTTCATAATGTCATTTGCAAC
>Ga0068857_100000207_pt1 | contig 38345 bp, 36 predicted proteins | sample KBSCornC72_FD_66591 | JGI IMG/M metagenome (GOLD analysis project Ga0068857, IMG submission 66591) | Corn rhizosphere microbial communities from Kellogg Biological Station, Michigan, USA - KBS Corn C7-2 | ecosystem: Host-associated > Plants > Roots > Rhizosphere > Soil ...
ATGTGGCTATTGAAGCCTGCCGCCAGCTGAAAGCGCGCGGGGTGGATTTCCACTATCGCATTCTCGGCATTGGGCCGTGGGAGCGTCGTCTGCGCACGCTTATCGAACAGTATCAGCTGGAAGATGTCGTAGAGATGCCGGGGTTCAAGCCGAGCCACGAGGTCAAGGCCATGCTCGACGAGGCTGATGTCTTTCTGCTGCCTTCCGTAACGGGCGCAGATGGCGATATGGAAGGCATTCCGGTGGCGCTGATGGAGGCGATGGCCGTAGGTATTCCGGTGGTATCAACCCTGCACAGCGGGATCCCGGAGCTGATTAAGTCTGACCACTCCGGCTGGCTGGTGCCGGAGAATAACGCGATGGCCCTTGCGGACCGATTAGCAGCCTTCAGCGATATTGACCAGCAGGCGCTGGAGCCCGTGCTCCAGAACGCCCGACAAAAAGTGGAAACCGATTTTAACCAGCAGGTGATTAACCGCCAGTTAGCGAGCCTGCTGCAAACGTTGTAACGCCGAGGATGTATGCTGAAAAAGATTACCCGACGCACCTTTGTCTCTTCTCTCTCCGTTCTGGCGGCCACGCCGCTGCTGTCGTCACGCATCGCGCGGGCGGCAAGCGGCAGAACGGTCTCTGTTAATCAGTACAATAACAACGACTGGATCGCCGCCTTTAAGCAGGCGTTTAATGACGGCGACACCGTCGTGGTCCCGGCCGGGCTCACCTGCGAAAACATCAATACGGGTATTTTCATTCCCGACGGTAAAACGCTGCTGATCCGCGGGGCGTTAACCGGCAACGGGCGCGGCCGCTTTGTTCTGCAGGAAGGCAGCAAAGTGATAGGCGAAGGTGCTGGCCGCACGGAGAACATCACGCTCGACGTTCGCGGTTCTGACTGCGTCATCAAAGGGCTGGCCATGAGCGGTTTTGGCCCGGTGACGCAGATCTACATCGGCGGCAAGAAACCGAGCGTAATGCGCAATTTGCTGATTGATAACATCAGCGTAAGCCAGGCCAACTACGCCATCCTGCGCCAGGGTTTCCACAACCAGGTGGACGGTGCCCGCATCACCAACAGTAAATTTAGCCATCTCCAGGGGGATGCGATCGAGTGGAACGTCGCCATCAACGATCGCAATATCCTGATCTCTGACCATGTCATCGACAACATCAACTGCACCAACGGCAAGATCAACTGGGGCATCGGCATTGGCCTCGCCGGCAGCACCTACGATAACGACTATCCGGAGAAGCAAACCGTCAAGAACTTCGTGGTGGCAAACATCACCGGCAGCAACTGTCGCCAGCTGGTGCACGTTGAAAACGGTAAACATTTTGTTATTCGCAATATCAAGGCCAAAAATATTACCCCCGATTTCAGTAAAAAGGCGGGTATAGACAACGCCACGGTGGCCATCTATGGCTGTGATAATTTCATTATTGATAATGTCGATATGGTGAACAGTGCGGGAATGTTAATCGGCTATGGGGTGATAAAAGGCGATTATTTGTCCATCCCGCAGAACTTCAAGCTCAACAATATTCATCTCGATAATCGTCAGCTTGCGTATAAATTGCGCGGAATACAGATTTCATCCGGTAACGCCACCTCGTTTGTGGCGATAACCAACGTGGAAATGCAGCGTGCAACGCTTGAGCTGCACAACAAGCCGCAACATCTTTTTTTACGCAATATCAATGTGATGCAGGAAGCCGCTGTGGGGCCCGCCCTGAAGATTAACTTCGACCTGCGTAAGGATGTGCGGGGTAAATTCATGGCGAAAGACGAGACGTTGCTGTCGCTGGCGAACATAAAAGCAGTGAATGAGAAGGGGCAAAGCTCGGTCGATATTGACCGGGTCGACCAGCAGGTGGTGAATGTGGAAAGGCTTAACTTTGCGCTTCCGCACAGATAATCGACAATCATCAGTTTTGAGACTATTCCTGGCATAAAAGCGCGATCTAATCAGATTACAACTACAGAAATTTGTGATGCTAAGGCGTAACATTGCCCAAGGATTACGGCAAATCATGCTGGCGAAAACAGGTTTAAGAGCTATAATTCGTCAACCATTTTAAGGTGGAAGAAATAATGATTAATTTGAAAGCAGTCATTCCGGTAGCAGGCTTGGGCATGCATATGCTGCCAGCCACAAAAGCCATTCCTAAAGAGATGCTGCCGATCGTCGACAAGCCAATGATTCAGTACATTGTCGATGAGATTGTTGCTGCAGGGATCAAAGAAATCGTCCTGGTTACGCACTCCTCCAAGAATGCGGTAGAAAACCACTTCGACACCTCTTACGAACTCGAAGCGCTGCTTGAGCAGCGCGTCAAACGCCAGCTGCTGGCGGAAGTGCAGTCTATTTGCCCGCCGGGCGTGACCATCATGAACGTGCGTCAGGCGCAGCCGCTGGGCCTGGGCCACTCTATCCTGTGTGCTCGTCCGGTTGTGGGTGATAACCCATTCATTGTTGTTCTTCCGGACATCATCATCGATACCGCTTCTGCCGATCCGCTGCGTTACAACCTGGCGGCAATGGTGGCGCGTTTCAATGAAACCGGCCGTAGCCAGGTGCTGGCGAAACGCATGAAGGGCGATCTCTCCGAGTACTCCGTTATCCAGACTAAAGAACCGCTGGAAACGGAAGGGCAGGTGAGCCGCATCGTTGAGTTCATCGAAAAACCGGATCAACCACAGACACTGGACTCAGACCTGATGGCGGTTGGCCGTTATGTTCTGAACGCTGATATCTGGGCAGAGCTGGAAAAAACCGAGCCAGGCGCCTGGGATCGTATTCAGCTGACTGACGCGATTGCCGAACTGGCGAAAAAACAGTCCGTTGACGCGATGCTGATGACCGGCGACAGCTATGACTGCGGTAAGAAAATGGGGTATATGCAGGCGTTCGTGAACTATGGACTGCGTAACCTGAAGGAAGGGGCGAAGTTCAGAACCCGTATTGAGAAGTTGCTCGCAAACGACTGATATTCCTGCAACGTCTTGGACAAGCGGCAGTCATTATTTTGGTGTATTGAAACATAGCCAAAATGATGACTGCCGTTTTTTATTATTAATCCTATGATTACATAGAGTTACAGGGTTTAAATCTGGATCGCTTTGTAGCGATTTGTGCTTGTTTCTGAGGTCGTTTAGGACGACAATTAACGCCAGTTTTTTGTCTGGATCCAGACAAAAAAATCATTTAATCAGAGATCGCTCAGTGCACTGGTAGCTGTTAAGCCAGGGGCGGTAGCGTGCTCAATTTCTGAAACCGTCAATAAATGCTCAGGTTTCAGAACGCCAGTATCCAGACATATATACTAGACGGAACAGATAACGTGAAAATTCTTGTGACGGGCGGGGCCGGCTTTATCGGCTCAGCGGTTGTACGACATATTATTAAAAATACCCAGGACGACGTCGTCAATGTGGATAAGCTGACCTATGCCGGCAACCTTGAGTCGCTTAGTGAAGTCAGCGAAAGCGATCGATATGTTTTTGAGCATGCGGATATTTGCGATAAAGACGCCATGGATCGCATTTTCGCAAAACATAAGCCTGATGCGGTGATGCACCTGGCCGCCGAAAGTCACGTCGATCGTTCTATTACCGGCCCGGCTGCGTTTATCGAAACCAATATCGTCGGCACTTATGTACTGCTGGAAGCCGCTCGTGCTTACTGGTCAACGTTGGATGAGCAAGCGAAGAAAGCCTTCCGTTTCCATCACATCTCTACCGACGAAGTGTATGGTGATTTGCCGCATCCTGATGAGCACCCGGCATCAGCTGAGCTGCCGCTCTTCACTGAAACCACGGCTTATGCGCCTAGCAGCCCGTATTCAGCATCAAAAGCCTCAAGCGACCATCTTGTTCGTGCCTGGCTGCGTACCTATGGTTTCCCAACTATTGTCACCAACTGTTCGAATAACTACGGCCCGTACCATTTCCCGGAAAAACTGATCCCACTGGTTATCCTGAATGCGCTGGACGGAAAAGCTCTGCCTATTTACGGCAAGGGTGACCAGATTCGTGACTGGTTGTATGTGGAAGATCATGCGCGTGCACTGTACACCGTTGTCACTAAAGGTAAACCGGGTGAAACGTACAACATTGGTGGTCATAACGAGAAGCAGAACCTGGACGTGGTCCATACGATTTGCGATCTGCTTGATGAGATTGTGCCTAAAGAAGAGTCTTATCGCGATCAGATTATGTATGTTGCTGACCGTCCGGGCCATGACCGTCGCTATGCGATTGATGCCGATAAGATTAGCCAGACGTTAGGCTGGAAGCCTGAGGAAACTTTCGAGAGCGGGATCCGTAAAACGGTGGAGTGGTACTTAAATAATACTGAGTGGTGCCGTCGTGTTCAGGATGGTAGCTATCAACGTGAACGTTTAGGATTAGAATAATATGAAAGGTATCATTCTTGCAGGTGGATCAGGTACTCGACTTTATCCTATAACGATGGGCATATCTAAGCAGTTACTCCCTGTTTACGACAAGCCAATGATTTATTATCCACTATCAGTGCTTATGCTAGCTGGTATCAAGGATATTTTAATTATTACTACCCCTGAAGATCAGCAAGGATTTGTCAGACTGTTAGGCGATGGCAGTCAATTTGGAGTTAATCTATCCTTTACTGTACAGCCTTCGCCGGATGGGTTAGCGCAAGCATTTATAATTGGCGAGAAGTTTATTGGTAAAGACCCGGTATGCCTTGTTCTGGGGGATAACATCTTCTTTGGCCAGGGCTTTACACCAAAATTAAGAAGCGCAGCAGAGCGTAACTCGGGGGCGACAGTTTTTGGTTATCAAGTTATGGACCCCGAACGTTTTGGCGTTGTTGAATTTGACAGCAATTTCAAAGCACTGAGTATTGAAGAAAAACCCTCACATCCGAAATCAAACTGGGCAGTTACCGGGTTATATTTCTATGATAATAATGTTGTAGACATTGCTAAAACAATCAAACCATCCGCACGAGGTGAGATTGAAATCACCTCAGTAAATGAAGTCTATCTCAATAATAACTTATTAACCGTTGAGTTATTGGGACGTGGTTTTGCATGGCTTGATACCGGAACACACGATAGCTTGATTGAAGCGGGCAGTTTTGTCGAAACGGTTCAAAAGCGCCAGGGGATGATGGTTGCCTGTCCAGAAGAGATCGCATGGCGTAATGGTTGGTTAAGTGATGATGAACTTTTAGCGCTAGGAACAAAGCTAAGTAAAAATTCTTATGGGCAATATTTAATCAAATTAGCGAGCCGTATATGAAAGTCGAACTTATCCCTTTACAAATTCATGGTGATGAACGGGGTTCATTAGTATCGTTAGAAAGGAATTCTAATATACCCTTTGATATCAGACGCGTATATTACATTTTCGACACTGAAAATGGGGTTACGCGTGGATATCATGCGCATAAAAAACTCATGCAAATGGCCATCGTTCTGAAAGGATCCTGCGATTTTATTTTAGATGACGGAAATGAAAGAATTTCTATCACTTTAAATAATCCTGCTCAAGGTTTACTGATTAACTCGTTCATTTGGCGAGAAATGAAAAACTTCACTCCCGATTGTGTACTGATGATATTAGCAGACAATGAATATGATGAGTCTGATTATATCAGGGATTATGATCAGTTCCGGTCGATGGCAAAATAAATGTTCATACATAAATTAAGCGATGTGCAGTCCGCTAATATTGGTGAGAATACGCGAGTATGGCAATTCTCGGTAATTTTAAAAGATGCAGTCATTGGTAATGATTGTAATATTTGTGCTCATACCTTGATCGAAAATGATGTCATAATAGGCGATCGAGTGACCATCAAATCTGGTGTGTATATTTGGGATGGTATAACAATTGAGGACGATGTATTTATTGGCCCCTGTGTTGCATTTACAAATGATAAAAAGCCGCGTTCAAAAGTTTACCCCGAAAAATTTTCGAGTATCCTGGTAAAAAAAGGGGCTTCTATTGGTGCTAATGCCACTATTCTTCCGGGAATCGTGATAGGTGAAGGTGCGATGGTTGGCGCAGGGGCTGTAGTAACGAAGGATGTACCGGCAAATACGACAGTTGTTGGCAATCCTGCAAGAATATTATTGGAGAAGTAATAATGGTTGACTTTCTGAACTTAAAAAAAATCAATAATCGATATGAAAGCGAACTTAAAGAGGCATGTTCACGGGTTATTGACTCCGGCTGGTATATAATGGGTGCGGAACTTGTCAATTTTGAAAAAGAATATGCAAAATGGTGTGGTGTAAAACACGCTATTGGCGTTGCTAATGGTTTAGATGCGCTGATTTTAGTACTTCGTGCCTGGAAAGAGTTGGGAAAACTGAATGATGGTGATGAGGTTATAGTTCCTGCTAATACATATATTGCCTCTATCTTAGCCATCACCCAAAACCAACTGACACCGATTCTTGTAGAACCCGATCCTTCAACATTTAATCTGAGTGTGGAAGGGGTTAGAAAAGCGATTACTGGTAAAACAAAAGCGATTTTACCTGTGCATTTATATGGAAGAATCTCGCCAATGAAAGGGATTATGGAGATTGCTTTTGAATATGATTTACTCGTGCTTGAAGACTGTGCTCAGTCTCATGGTGCGATAATTGACGGGCAAAAATGTGGCTCCTGGGGGCATGCAGCAGGTTTCAGTTTCTATCCGGGAAAAAATCTGGGCGCGCTCGGTGATGCAGGTGCGATAACAACTAACGATGATAACTTAGCGCAGGTTCTTGTTGCACTACGTAATTATGGTTCGCATGTAAAATATCAGAATAAATATAAAGGTATTAATAGCCGATTAGATGAAATCCAGGCTGCAATGCTTTCGGTTAAATTAAAATATCTGGATGATGATATTTCACGCCGTAGATATATTGCTGAAAAATATTTAACATCTATTAACCATCCTGATGTCATTCTTCCAGCTCTTGATGCTCAGCAAGAGCACGTCTGGCATTTGTTTGTCATTAAAACAAATCACAGAGACTCGTTGAAGAAATATTTGGATAGTAATAATGTTCAAACCCTTGTTCATTATCCTCTGCCGCCACATCACCAGATTGCATATGAGGAACTGAAACATTTGGATTTACCTGTTTCAGAATCACTTCATAACAGCGTATTATCTTTGCCGATGGATCCGACAATGACAGAGGCAGATATTGAGTATGTGATTAAAACAATAAATGGATGGTTGCTTTGAGTTTTGCAAAAGTAACGATACTAAGTGGTGTAATTACCTGTTTTAGGCTTGCATGTGGTCTAATAATATCAAAAGTTGTTGCTATTTATACAGGCCCGGCAGGTATTTCGAATCTGGGACAGTTACAGAACTTTGTAACCTTTATTAATGGGTTTATCTCATCCCAGGTTTCACAGGGTGTTAATCGCTATTCGGCTGAGCATAAGGACAATTATGAAAATGCTAAGCCCTACTGGCGGGCTGCAATAAAGCTTTCAACGATAGCCTGTTGTTTTATAATGTGCCTGGGGATTCTTTCCTCAGGTCATTTGGCTGAGTATCTTTTCCATAATAAAGAGTTTTACTGGCTTATAATTTTAGCATTGATGGTATTACCGCTAAATATTATAAATAGTATTTTTTTAGGTGTATTGAATGGGCTAGGTGATCACAATAAATTTTTCCTGGCAAATATTTTTTCCATTGCTTCATCCGTTATATCCATGACCGGCCTTGTCTATTTTTTGGGGCTTAAAGGTGCACTTATTTCAGCCGCTTTAAATAATGCAGTTGCCGGCTTTTGGTTAATAGTTATTATATTTAAAAAACCATGGTTTAAATTCAAGTATTGGTATGGTACGACCCCTCGAGAGCAAGTTAATGAGATGGGTAAGTACTTTGCAATGGGCATAATTGGTGCCTTAACAGGTCCGATTTCCCTGATTGTTGTCAGAACTCTGTTGACAAATAATTTTTCGTTAGAATATTCAGGGTATTGGCAGGCCGTTAGTAAAATATCAGAAGCCTATCTTGCGGTGTTAACCACTGCTATGACGGTTTATTATTTTCCTAAAACGGCTGCAGCGAAAACACTCTCAGACCATTTAAGCATATTGAAAACAGGTGCACGACTTGTTGTACCTCTTTCTCTTGTGATGGCGTTAGGTATTTTCTATTTAAAAGACTTTATTATAAGTTTTTTATTCACAAAGGATTTTCAACGTGCTGGCGTTCTTTTTTTGTATCAGAATATAGGCGATTTTTTCAGGATTTGTAGTTGGCTCTTCGCAACTATTCTACTGGCGAAAGGATACTTTGTGATAAATGCGACGTTAGAAGTATCATTCGCCCTTCTGTATCCTTTATTAGTTAAATTGCTTATCTCCATTTATGGGTTTGAAGGGGTAACCCTGGCATATTGTTCAACGTATTTTATTTATCTCATTGCTACTGCAATAATTTATTTGTGGCATATAAAATATAAAGTGAGTTAATGGAATGAGGATTACACCCGAAGACTTGAGCGTTATTATTCCGGCATACAATGAAGAAGCAAATATTCTAACTATTCTGAAAACCCTTGATAAGCAGTCTTTGGAGGGGTTTAGCGTCATTGTCGTTGACGATGGTTCACTGGACAATACAGCTGCTCTCGTAGAAATGTATGAACCGAAGCAGTTTAGCCTTCAATTACTCAAGCAAGACAATAAGGGTGCCGCACAGGCTAGGGAAACTGCTATTCGCTATTCCAAATCGAAATATATTGCAGTAATCGATAGTGATGACAGCTTAGCTGAGGATTCTCTGGAAAAAGCATTTAAACCTTTAGTCTCTGAACCCTCCCATGATATTTCCTTATTTAATTTGAATTATGTTGACTCTATAGATAAAAACGTCACAACTAAGTTTATTTGTTATACTCCTAACAAAAAATTGAAAGGCTCGGAAGTTTTTTCAAATTGTATTAGGTCATGGGGAGTGCATGCGTTTGGTATTTATAATAGAAATATAATTTTAACAGCATACGAATCATATAATACTTTGAATAAAGAGTGCGTTAATTACCTTAATAATGATGAGGTGATTTCACGCATCTCTTTTGATTTAGCTAATACTATCTTTTTATCCGATGGTGATTATTTTTTTGTAAACAATACTAACTCAACAACGCGCAGAATCAACCATAATTATTATAAAGTAATGCATAATGCTTTCTTTCTATTAAATTATATTGAACATAAAACTAATTCGCAAAACAAAAGTATACTAATTAACGATGCGTATGCTTTAATTATCAGTACTATATGGGGCGTGTCGGTTAGATATTTTAAGTGGTATAAGTCGCTTACATCGAGTAAGAGAGCAGAATGGCACTCAATGATAAGCCATTCAGTAAAATCTGTTATTCGCGATCTGAAAGTTAGAAATATGGTCGTCACGAAAAAAAACAAATTACAATTAATTTTATTAGGTATTATATTTTAATATGGATGCTATTTTAGTTACGATAATCGTTGCAAGTTATAATGCAGAAAAATATATTGTTGAAACCTTGGATTCCTGCATTAATCAAACTTACAAATCAATTCAGATAATTATAGCAGATGACAACTCAAAGGATAACAGCGTCCAGATTATTGAAAATTGGCTCAATGAAAAAAGAATATCACACCCTCATATTGAGTGCCTGTTGATCAAAAATGAGACCAATAAAGGTACAACGGCTAACTTTAACAGCGCGATTAAACACGTTAAAGGGCAGTGGATTAAATGTATAGGATCAGATGATATTTTGATTGCTACCTCTATCAGTGAATTTATTGAAAGAGTACAACGGGTACCTTCTAATGAAAATTATGGTGCATTCTTTACTTATTTTGAAACCTTTGGAACAGATGTCACTACACCAGATAAGTACCCGCTACCTTGGACAAGAGATGTTTGTAAGATGGCACCTTCTAACATCAAAAAAAATCTAGCAAACATCCACTTTAATAATTTGGCACCTGGTGCATTTATAAATCATAAATACCTGATCACGTTTGATGAGCGGTATCGATTACTTGAGGATTTACCTTTTTGGTTAAAACTTATAAATAATGATATACAGACAGGTTTCTTTGATTTTACAAGCGTTAAGTATCGGGTGCATGATGCGCAAGCCACATCCAGAAACTCAACTATAAATGTTCATCTTTATAATGATTTACTGTTAGTAAATGAGACCAGGTTAAAAGATAAACATTATATTGGCTATTTGCATAATAAATTAAATTTATACATTTCCTTTAATAATGTGCGTGCTTTCAAATATATCAAAGCAATGAACCCTGTTCAGGTTATAATAACTCTTTATGAAAAGGTTCGTAGATAATGTTTATACTAATGAACGTTATCCCTTTGTTAATTCTTTCGCTAATATGGGGAAGGTTTAATACAGGCTCTAAAAACATTCTTAGAATGATTATTTGGATTGTTTTAGTTTTCTCTTTTACAACTTTTTATATTAATGGCGTAGACTGGAGTATTTATTATACGCGGTTCATAAATGATGAAGAACTGTATTTAGCATTTGAGCCAGGGTTTGTTATTTACCTTAAAACCTTGCTGTTTATTGCAAACAATAACTTTGGGTATGCAATAATGCTATTTTACGCTCTGGCGTTTGCATTGCTAGGATATAATTTAAAAAAAATTAAAATAAATGAACCTCTTTTTATTGCCGCTTTGTTGATTGTTTTTGGGTATACATTAATATTAGAACAACTACGCCAATTTATTGCCTGCATCATAGTCTTTGCGGCAATAATAAACTATTCACTTAATAAATCATTGTTGCGGCTAATTGTAGGTGTAATCATCGCTGCTACAATGCATGTCTCAGCATTGATAATTATACCAGCGATTTTTTTATGCAAATTAAAGAGTAGAAAACTATTCATTTCGGTAACAGTTGCATCTATCTCTTTATTTGCCTTCTTGCTTATCTTTGGTGTAAAAATAATAATTTTACTTGCTCAAGTGAATTTCGCATTTAGAAAGATACTTTTTTATATTGAGCAGAATCCTATCTCGATACAGTTTGGATGGTTAAATCTACTAGTTCTGCTCTTCGTTGTTTTTTATGTTTCCTATTCTTATCAGATTGAGAAGAATGAAAGCTTGAGATTATTAAATCGATTTATTTTTGTTGGCGCTGTTATTTATCTTTATAGCGGGGCGATAACGTTCTTAACCAGGGTTACCTTCTATTTTATCTTTGTGGCAATTTTTATCTTTTCACTGTGTGCAAGAGAAAATTATAGACGGATTTTTGAGGTTAAAAGCTATAACACGCTGTTCCTTAATTTATATTTCTTTGTCTTTTTAACGTTTTGCTTCTTGTCATATTTCCGTAACCCTTCCGCTCCAGTATCTTTTGGCAATATGAATTATCATATCGCGACATTATTTGATGAAAGAGAAATAGGAAGAATAGCCAACGGTGTTCTGGGCGATGCGCTTAATGGAGAATCAAATAATGTGCAAAAATAAACTGCTATTCGTTATCACAGGACTGGGTCTTGGTGGTGCGGAACGGCAATTGTGCATCCTGGCTGATAAGTTTTATCAACGTGGGTATGATGTCATGATTGTCTCCTTAAATGGAGAGACAGTCGTACGCCCCGAAGAAAAAAACATCAAAATCCTTAATTTGAATTTAAAGAAGAGCCCGCTCTCGTTTTTTAAAGTGATATTCCACTGTCGAAAAATACTCAAAGAATATCAGCCTTCTGTTGTTCATAGCCATATGTTTCATGCAAATCTCTTAATGAGATTAGTCGGTTTTTTATTTAAAAAGAGTTATAAACTTGTTTGTACCGCTCACAGTAAAAATGAAGGCGGCGCATTACGAATGTTCATTTATCGTCTTACTGATAAATTTGCAGATGTAAATACTAATGTGAGTAGAGAGGCTCTGGATGAATTTATTCGTAATAAGGCTTTTTCAAAATCGAAGTCCGAGGTAGTATACAACGGTATTGACGTAGATAAATTTGATTATAACGCCGAGAGCAGGACATCTATCAGACATCAGCTAAATATTGATGACAAAGAAAAAGTCATTCTTGCAGTTGGACGACTAACCCCAGCAAAAGATTACCCTAATCTCATTAACGCTTTTAATATACTGCCGGATGATTTTAGGTTAATTATCATCGGCGAGGGGGAGTTGCGTAATGATATTGAGCGACATATTAATCGTTTAAACTTAACATCGCGAGTAACCTTGCTTGGTAGCATTGATTCAGTCAATGATTATTATTCTGCATGTGATTTATTTGTACTGTCATCTGAATGGGAAGGATTCGGATTAGTTGTTGCAGAAGCGATGGCCTGTAAATGCATTGCTGTATGTACAGATGCTGGCGGAGTGAAAGAGGTGATAGGTAATCCTCAGTACGTTGTACCTGTTTCAAATTTCCAGGCTTTGTCTGATAAAATAATTGAGATATGTGAATTAAATACTGAGCAAAAAAAGATTATTAGAAATCAAAACCGTAACCATATTGTAAAGAATTTTTCCATTACATCTGTGGTGGATCGTTGGTTAAGTATTTACAAAACACAACAGGTTGATAAATGAAAATTTTGCTCATAGGGAATCAATCTAGCACCATTATTCTTTTTAGAAAAAAATTGATTGAACAACTTGTGACCAGAGGAATTAAGGTTCACGTCCTTGTTATGGATAACGACAGAGGAAATTTTCAAACGATATCAATGTTTGGTGCTATGCCTGAGCAATATGATTTTTCACGGTCAGGAATGAATCCACTTTCAGATCTAATTAACACGGTTGCATTGTCAAAAAAGATCCGACATATTAATCCTGATGTTGTTTTTTGTTTTTTTCCAAAGCCGGTAATTTTTGGCACTCTGGCAGCAAAACTTGCTGGTGTCAAAAATATCTATAATCTTCTTGAAGGGTTAGGCTTCTGCTATACCGCTCATTTCAAAAAGGATTCGTTTAAAAAGAGGTTGCTAAAGGCAATACAGACTTTTTTATATAAGTTAACTTTGCCCCGAGCTAAAAAAGTGCTTTTCCTAAATCACGACGATTATCAAGACTTAGTAGTACAAAATAATATCGAAATTTCTGATTTTGAGGTAATTGGCGGCATTGGTGTCGATCTTAATGATTATTCTTATAATAAACCAAAAACGGATACTATACATTTTGGAATGGTATCCCGCTTATTGGTTGAAAAAGGCGTCAGAGAGTTTGTTCAGGCCGCAAAAATCGTTAAATCTAAATTTCCTCAAGTGAGATTTAGTATCGCTGGCGCTATAGATGACAATCCAGGTGGTATTACTCGAGACCAACTTAACAGTTGGGAAAACGAAGGTCATGTTGAGTTTTTAGGCCAGATATCAGATGTAAAAAGCTATCTCAATGATCTAAGTGTTTTTGTGTTACCTTCTTATCGTGAAGGCATTCCACGTAGTACTCAAGAGGCCATGTCTATTGGCCGTGCGATTATTACTACTGACGTTCCCGGCTGTCGTGAAACGATCGTCCACGGTATAAATGGGTTGATGGTTCCACCTTGGGACGTTGAAGCACTTGCAAGTGCAATGACTTCTGTCATTAATAATTCAGATCAGATAGTATCAATGGGTATAGAAAGTCGCCGCATTGCGGAAGCGAAATTTGATGATAAAGCTGCTACAGAGAAATTAATTAATATCTTAATTGCGCATGATTAAATCTTGTAATATATTAATCTGGCACTAAATAAGCTCTGCATTATTGCTGTTCTTATACTAATGATTATTAACTGATAATTAAGGTCAGAAATTATATGGCTATTCTTGTTACAGGCGGAGTTGGTTACATAGGTTCTCATACTGTGTTAACACTGCTTGAAAATAGTGAAAAAGTTATAATACTGGATAACTTATCAAACTCTTCTTTAGAATCATTGAACAGAATAAAATCTATCACAGGCATTGAACCTGTTTTTTATCAGGGTGATATTTTAGATAGTACACTTTTGCAAAAAATATTTTCTAAGCATAGCATAACTGATGTCATTCACTTTGCTGGTCTTAAGTCAGTTGGCGAATCTGTATCACAGCCCCTTAAATATTATGAGGTAAATATTTTAGGAAGTCTGTGCTTATTGGGTGAAATGCTCAAGGCAGGAGTTAAAAATTTCATTTTTAGTTCGTCCGCTACGGTTTACGGTGAACCAGAAACCATTCCATTAACAGAATCTTGTCGGACCGGAGGAACAACGAATCCTTACGGCACATCAAAATTGATGGTCGAAAAAATTCTTATCGATTTAGCAATTGCCCATCCGTCATTTAATATCACTATTCTGAGATATTTCAATCCTGTTGGCGCGCATCCATCAGGTCTTATTGGTGAAGATCCTAACGGTATTCCTAACAATCTTATGCCTTATATCTGCCAGGTCGCCATTGGTAAACGCGAACGGCTTTCGATTTATGGTAATGATTATCAGACGAAAGATGGTACCGGTGTTCGTGACTTTATTCACGTTATGGATCTTGCCGAAGGTCATGTGGCTGCATTAAAACGCCGAAACGATGCATCTAATCTCAATATTTATAATCTCGGAACAGGAAAAGGTTATTCTGTGCTCGAACTTTTGGATGCGTTCAAACGAGTGACAACACTTTCAGTACCCTATGTGTTTGCCTCAAGACGTCAGGGCGATATTGCTGAATGTTGGTCAGATCCTTCTAAAGCACGTGATGAGCTCGGCTGGACGGCTCAACGGGATCTCGAGGATATGGTCCGGGATGCATGGAACTGGCAGCAAAAGAACCCTAACGGCTTCAAAAATAATTGATAGTAAAAGAGCATCTTACGCCACCAGTAAATATTATTGGATTTCTGCATCCTGAGTTAACATAAGTCCAACATTGAACTGCGTGATGATTCGCAGCTACCACACCTGACAGGAGTATGTAATGTCCAAACAACAGATCGGCGTCGTCGGTATGGCAGTGATGGGGCGCAACCTGGCGCTCAACATCGAAAGCCGTGGTTATACCGTCTCCGTTTTCAACCGCTCCCGTGATAAGACCGAAGAAGTGATTGCCGAGAACCCAGGCAAGAAACTGGTTCCTTTCTATACGGTGAAAGAGTTCGTTGAATCTCTGGAAACGCCTCGTCGTATCCTGTTAATGGTGAAAGCAGGCGCAGGTACCGATGCAGCTATCGACTCCCTGAAGCCTTACCTTGAAAAAGGTGACATCATCATTGATGGCGGTAACACCTTCTTCCAGGACACCATTCGTCGTAACCGTGAGCTGTCTGCTGAAGGCTTCAATTTCATCGGTACCGGTGTATCTGGTGGTGAAGAGGGCGCACTGAAGGGCCCATCCATCATGCCTGGTGGACAGAAAGAAGCATACGAACTGGTTGCGCCTATTCTGACTAAAATCGCTGCCGTTGCCGAAGATGGCGAGCCGTGTGTGACTTATATCGGTCCGGACGGTGCTGGTCACTATGTCAAAATGGTGCACAACGGCATCGAATACGGCGACATGCAGCTGATTGCTGAGGCTTATTCCCTGCTGAAAGGCGGTCTGAACCTTTCCAATGAAGAACTCGCGGAAACTTTCACCGAGTGGAACAAAGGCGAGCTGAACAGCTATCTGATCGACATCACCAAAGATATCTTCACGAAGAAAGATGAAGAGGGTAAATACCTGGTTGATGTGATTCTGGATGAAGCTGCGAACAAAGGTACCGGTAAATGGACCAGCCAGAGCTCTCTGGATTTGGGCGAACCGCTGTCTCTGATCACCGAATCCGTCTTCGCGCGTTACATTTCTTCTCTGAAAGAGCAGCGCGTCGCGGCATCTAAAGTGCTGTCTGGCCCGCAGGCTAAACCAACGGGTGATAAAGCCGAATTCGTTGAGAAAGTGCGCCGTGCACTGTACCTGGGTAAAATCGTTTCTTACGCGCAGGGCTTCTCTCAGCTGCGTGCAGCGTCAGACGAGAACAACTGGGATCTGAACTACGGTGAGATCGCGAAGATCTTCCGCGCGGGTTGCATCATTCGTGCGCAATTCCTGCAGAAAATCACCGATGCCTATGCTGAAAACGCCGGTATCGCCAACCTGCTGCTGGCACCGTACTTCAAGAAAATTGCGGATGAATATCAGCAGGCGCTGCGTGACGTGGTTGCCTACGCTGTCCAGAACGGTATCCCGGTTCCGACCTTCTCTGCTGCAGTAGCCTACTACGACAGCTACCGTGCTGCTGTGCTGCCAGCTAACCTGATTCAGGCACAGCGTGACTACTTCGGTGCGCATACTTACAAACGTACCGATAAAGAAGGCGTGTTCCATACCGAATGGATGGAATAAGTTAACTTACTCGCTGTAATCAAAACCCGGAGCTTGTCTCCGGGTTTTTTTATGCAAAAAGTGTCGCCTGTTATTCGAAGTAGTCTGAATCTCGCCCCGCTCGTAGTGATTACTCCTGGTTTGCCTTGACAGTTCAGTTTGCCAGGAGGTACAAAGCCCAACAGTTATGTTTATCGCGATGGTCTGGCGGCCATCAGTACAGTTAACTCACAGAAGTCATTAGCGAATGAAAATAACAATCTCCGGAACAGGGTATGTCGGTCTTTCTAACGGCATTCTGATTGCCCAGAATCATGAAGTGGTTGCGCTGGATATCGTGCAGGCCAAAGTGGATATGCTCAATCAGAAAAAATCGCCGATTGTGGATAAAGAAATTCAGGACTATCTCAGCAATAAATCGCTGAATTTCCGCGCCACGACAGATAAAGAAGATGCATACCGCGATGCTGATTACGTCATCATTGCGACGCCTACTGACTACGATCCTAAAACCAATTACTTCAACACCTCAACTGTAGAGGCGGTGATCAAGGACGTTATCGCGATCAACCCTGATGCGGTGATGGTTATTAAATCGACCATTCCTGTTGGGTTTACCAAATCTATTAAAGAAAAGTTCGGTATTGATAATATCTTCTTCTCGCCTGAATTCCTGCGTGAGGGGAGAGCGCTTTACGATAACCTGCATCCTTCGCGTATCGTCATTGGCGAACGTTCAGAGCGCGCTGAACGCTTTGCTGCGCTGCTTCAGGAAGGCGCAGTGAAGAAAGATATTCAGGTGCTGTTCACAGACTCCACCGAAGCTGAGGCGATTAAGCTCTTCGCGAATACCTACCTGGCAATGCGAGTGGCTTATTTCAATGAGCTGGACAGCTATGCAGAGAGTCTTGGCCTGAATACCCGCCAGATTATTGAAGGTGTGTGTCTCGACCCGCGTATTGGCAACCACTACAACAACCCGTCATTTGGCTACGGCGGCTATTGCCTGCCAAAAGATACTAAACAATTGCTGGCAAACTATCAGGCTGTGCCGAACAACCTCATTTCGGCGATTGTTGACGCTAACCGTACACGTAAAGATTTCATCTCCGATTCCATCCTTGCGCGTCAACCGAAAGTGGTCGGCGTATACCGTCTGATCATGAAGAGTGGCTCCGATAATTTCCGCGCCTCTTCCATTCAGGGGATCATGAAGCGCATTAAGGCGAAAGGGGTTGAGGTTGTTATCTATGAGCCTGCCATGCCGGACGATCAGTTCTTCAATTCCCGGGTGATCCGCGATCTGGATGCCTTTAAGAAAGAAGCCGATGTCATCATTTCAAACCGCATGGCGGAAGAGCTGGCTGACGTGGCGGATAAGGTTTATACCCGCGATCTGTTTGGTAGCGACTGATTCTCTGCGTTATTTTGTAAAAAACCCGGCTGAATTGCCGGGTTTTTTATTTTCAAACCTTGTAGAAATCGCGGTACCAGCCGACGAAGTTCTTCACCCCTTCTTTAACCGAGGTTTGCGGTTTAAATCCGATCACCTTATAAAGCGCCTCGGTATCGGCACTGGTTTCCAGAACATCGCCTGGCTGGAGAGGTAGCATGTTTTTCTCTGCTTTTTTACCCAGCGCGTCTTCCAGGGCGGTAATGTAATCCATCAGTTCGACTGGCGAGCTGTTACCGATGTTGTAGACCCGGTAAGGCGCTGAACTGGTCGCCGGGGAGCCGGTCTCAACGGTCCAGTTTGTGTCTGATTGAGGAATAACATCCTGCAGACGAATAATTGCTTCAGCGATGTCATCAATGTACGTGAAGTCGCGCTTCATCTTACCGTAGTTATAGACATCGATGCTTTTGCCTTCAATGATCGCTTTAGTAAACTTAAATAGCGCCATGTCCGGGCGTCCCCACGGACCGTACACGGTGAAGAAGCGCAGGCCGGTGGTCGGCAAGTTGTAAAGATGCGAATAGGTGTGCGACATCAACTCGTTGGCTTTTTTGGTCGCGGCATAGAGCGAGACCGGGTGATCCACGGAGTCGTCAGTGGAGAAAGGCATCTTGCGGTTGAGACCGTATACTGAGCTCGATGAGGCATACAGAAGATGCTGAACATTGTTATGGCGGCAGCCTTCCAGCACGTTGAGATGCCCAATAAGGTTGGCATCTGCATACGCGTGAGGGTTTTCAAGAGAGTAGCGTACACCCGCCTGCGCGGCCAGATGAATCACACGATCAAACTTCTCACTGGCGAAAAGCGTGGCCATATCTTCCCGGTCAGCTAATTCCAGCTTGTGGAAGGTGAAACTCTCAGATTTTAACAGTTCCAGGCGCGCCAGCTTCAGGTTGACATCGTAGTATTCATTGAGGTTATCGATACCAACAACCTGATGACCAGCCTCAAGGAGGCGTTTACTGACATTCGCACCGATAAAACCTGCAGCGCCCGTGACTAAAAATTTCATAGCTTCCCTCATAAACCCTATTTTATAGATGCCGTAACGCATCACATGGCGTCTATGATAGCGCGAAGGGTGTAAGTTACATAACCCATCTTTCCGATATTACTCATCGGATTCTTATAGAAAAATCGCCAGTAATGGATAAACTATACAAACAAAATTATGTTTGCCCTTTTTTATCAGTTAGGGATTGTATGACGCAAAATAACAATAGCCAGGTCAGCCGAGGCAATGACCCGGAGCAAATTGATTTACTTGATTTAATGCTGCAGCTGTGGCGTGGGAAGTGGGTGATAGCAGCCTTTGTTGTTGTTTGTATCGCCCTGGCAATTGGATATTTATCCGTTGCAAAAGAAAAGTGGACCTCTAGCGCAATTATTGCACAACCTGACGCAGCTCAGATTGCCAGCTATTCTAATGCGTTGAATATCCTGTATGGTACCGCCGCACCTACAATGAATGACAACCAAACGCGTGCTATCGGCCGTTTTAGCGCCTCATTCTCGGCGTTGTCGCAGGCGCTTGAAAACCAGGCTGTACCTGAAAAACTGACGATTGAGCCCAAGGTTAAAGACCAGCCATTCCCGTTAATTGTATCGTATACCAGTTCATCGGCAGAAGCCGCACAAAAGCAGCTAGCGCAGTACATTCAGCAGGTTGATGAGCAAACGGCTAAAGAACTCGCCGCTGACCTTAATGACAATATTAAGGAGCAGATAAAGACCCTGAACGATTCTCTGAAAAACCAGGAGAAGGTCGCTCAGGAGCAAAAAGATCTGCGTATCAAACAGATTGCTGAGGCACTCAAGAACGCTGAAGCGGCGAAAATTACCTCGCCTCAGCTTCAGCAAACCCAGGAGGTGACTCAGGAAACATTGTTCCTTCTGGGAAGTGAGGGGCTGAAATCAATGATTGACAACGAAGCTTCTCTCCCGTTGGTCTTTCCCAGAGCTTATTACCAGACCAGGCGAAATCTGCTGGACATCCAGAATCTGAGCGTTAACCCAGACTCGATCCACGTTTACCGTTATGTCATGAAGCCGGAACTCCCTGTACGACGTGACAGCCCGAAAAAAGCAATTACTCTTATTCTTGCTGTACTGCTGGGCGGGTTGCTTGGTTCCGGTTTTGTGCTTGGCCGCAGCGCATTGCGCAACTACAAACCAAAAGTCTGATTTGCAGATAAAAAAAACCGGGGATATTCCCCGGTTTTTTTATTTGTGACGTTTGCGAAGATTCTCTATCACCGCCGTCAAATCCAGCTCCTGATCCTGCAGCAGCACCAGCAGGTGATACATCAAATCAGACGCTTCATTCGTCAGCTCCTCGCGGTCATGCACGGTTGCGGCCAGCGCCGTCTCAACGCCTTCTTCTCCAACCTTCTGTGCGATGCGCTTTGTTCCGCTGGCGTACAGCTTCGCGGTGTAGGAACTTTCAGGATCCGCCGTTTTACGCTCTGCCAGCAGCTGTTCCAGTTGATACAGGAACAACCACTGGTGGCTCGCCTCGCCGAAGCAGCTGCTGGTGCCCTTATGGCAGGTTGGGCCGATTGGGTTTGCCAGCACCAGCAGGGTGTCGTTATCGCAGTCAGGCGTTATGCTCACTACATTCAGGAAATGACCCGAGGTTTCGCCTTTGGTCCACAGGCGCTGTTTCGTGCGCGAGTAGAAGGTCACTTTGCCGCTGTCGATTGTTTTCGCCAGCGCGTCCTGGTTCATATACCCCAGCATCAACACTTCGCCTGAGACGGCATGCTGGACAACCACCGGCAGTAACCCGTCAGTTTTTTCCCAGTCCAGCTGCGCCTGTTGTTGCTCTGTTAACATACCCTGATCTCCACGCCCTGGTCGGCCAGGTACGTTTTTAACTCACCAATATTAATAATCTGTTTGTGGAACACGGACGCGGCCAGCGCGCCGTCCACGTTCGCATCGCGGAAGGCTTCAAGAAAGTGTTCCATGGTGCCCGCGCCGCCGGAGGCGATCAGCGGAACGTGGCAGACCGCACGGACTTTTTTCAGCTGCTCGAGGTCATACCCGTTACGCACGCCGTCCTGGTTCATCATGTTGAGGACAATTTCGCCCGCGCCACGCTTCTGCACTTCCTGCACCCAGTCGAGCGTTTCCCACTGCGTCACGCGCGTGCGGCTTTCATCTCCGGTGTACTGGTTCACGTGGTACTTGCCCGTTGCGGCGTCATACCAGGTGTCGATCCCAACCACAATACACTGCACGCCAAAACGATCGGCGAGGCGGGTGATCAGCTCCGGGTCGGCCAGGGCAGGGGAGTTAATCGAAATCTTGTCGGCGCCAAACGAGAGAATTTTGGCCGCGTCGTCTGCGGACTTAATCCCGCCCGCCACGCAGAACGGAATGTCGATCACTTCCGCCACGCGTGCCACCCAGCTTTTGTCGACCACGCGGCCATCGCTGGACGCGGTAATATCGTAGAACACCAGCTCGTCTGCGCCTTCATCAGCATAGCGTTTTGCCAGCGGAACGATGTCGCCAATGATCTCGTGGTTGCGGAACTGCACGCCTTTCACGACCTGGCCGTCACGTACGTCCAGGCAAGGGATTATCCGTTTTGCCAGCATTGAATCGCCTCCGTCACAGTAAATTTACCTTCCAGCAGGGCCCGACCCACAATCACACCCTTCACACCGGTACCGCGCAGCGCGGCCACGTCGCCTATATCACCAATTCCGCCCGAAGACTGGAACGCTACCTGCGGATACCGTGCGCAGACCTCTTCATACAGCGAGACGTTAGAGCCCGCCAGCGTTCCGTCCCGGGAGATGTCCGTACACAACACGTGCTTCAGGCCAACGGGGAGATAGATATCGACCAATTCTTCCAGCGTCACGCCGGAGTTTTCCTGCCAGCCGCTCACGGCAACCTGCTTATTACCCTGTTCGTCAATACGCACGTCCAGCGCCAGCACCAGGGCATCGGCACCAAAGCGGCGGAACCAGCCTTTCACTGTCTCAGGATCTTTCACGGCGGTTGAACCCACCACCACGCGGGCCACGCCAGCGTCCAGCAGCGCCGCGACGTCATCTTCCGTACGCACGCCGCCGCCGACCTGGACGGGCACATCAACGCCCGCAACAAGTTGTTTTAGCAGTGGGATCTGGCGCTTCGCCGGATCTTTCGCGCCCGTCAAATCCACCAGGTGCAGTACCTGCGCACCCTGAGCGGCATAACCCTGCAGACGCGGCAGCGGGTCGTTTCCGTAGTCGCGCTGCTGGCCGTAATCGCCCTGATGCAGACGGACAACCGTACCGTCAATTAAATCTAACGCGGGAATAATCATCACATCTCCAGGAAGTTTTTCAGCAGCTGCGCGCCCGCGGCGCCAGATCGCTCCGGGTGAAACTGTACACCGAAGAAATTGTCTTTCTGTACGGCCGCCGTAAACGCCTCGCCGTAGGTGCACTGGGCGATCGTATTCACGTTCACCGGCATGGCGTAGCTGTGCACGAAGTAAAAATACGCGCCGTCTTCGATGCCGCGAAATAGCCTGTCGCCCGCTTTGGCGTAGACGCGGTTCCAGCCCATATGCGGCAGAGGCAGGCCGCGATCGGTCATTTTCGGCACGTCTTCATCAATAATGCCCAGCAGGTCAACGCCGTTGCTCTCTTCGCTGCGGCGGCCCAGGATCTGCATGCCCAGACAAATGCCCAGTACCGGTTGGGTACAGGCTTTGATCAGGTCGACCAGCTCTCGTTCGCGAATCTGATCCATCGCCGCCTGCGCGGTGCCCACGCCCGGTAAAAAGAGTTTGTCGGCGCGCAGCACCACGTCCGGGTCACGGCTTACCACCGGCTCATAGCCGTGGCGCGCAATCGCCGATTTGACGGAGTTCAGGTTGGCGCATCCGGTATCCAGAATGACCACGTTCATTACAGCACTCCTTTCGATGAAGGCAGGGCGTCACCTTCCACGCGAATTGCCTGGCGCAGGGTACGGCCAAAGGCTTTAAAGAGACTCTCCACGCGGTGGTGGTCGTTCTTGCCCTTGGTCTTCAGGTGCAGCGTCAGGCCCATGGTGTAGGACAAGGAGCGGAAGAAGTGCTCCACCATTTCGGTGCTCAGATCGCCCACGCGCTGGTAGGTGAAATCAGCTTTGTATTCCAGGTGCGGACGGCCGGAGATGTCCATCGCGCAGCGCGCCAGACACTCGTCCATCGGCAGGACAAAGCCGAAACGGTTAATGCCGCGCTTGTCGCCGAGCGCCAGCTTCAGGGCTTCACCCAGCGCCAGGCCGGTATCTTCCACGGTGTGGTGATCGTCTATGTAGAGATCGCCTTTTACCGTAATTTCCATGCGGAAACCGCCGTGGGTGGCAATCTGGTCCAGCATGTGATCGAAGAAACCGACGCCGGTGTGGATCTTGCTGCCGCCTTCACGGTCCAGCCAGACCTTCACATCAATCTGCGTCTCTTTGGTGTTGCGCTCTACGTGGGAATAGCGGTCGCGCTTTGTCAGCTGCTCGCCAATCTTCGCCCAGTTAAGGTTGTTGCGATCGTAGCGCAGCCCCGCGATGCCCATGTTTTCCGCCAGCGTGATATCGGTGATGCGATCGCCGATGACATAGCTGTTGGTTTTATCCAGCGCATCTTCAGCCAGGTAGTGCTCTACCAGCTTCACCTTTGGCTTACGGCAGTCACACTCGTCGGCCGGCATGTGCGGGCAAATCAGCACTTCATCAAATACCACGCCCTGAGAGGTCAGCACCTGCATCATCAGATTATGCGGGCCGTCAAAGTCCGCCTGCGGGAAGCTGTCGGTACCCAGACCATCCTGGTTGGTGATCATCACCAGCTTAAAGCCTGCTTTTTGCAGCTTAAGCAGCACCGGGATCACGTCCGGTTCAAAAGCCAGCTTGTCGAATCGGTCGACCTGAAAATCGGCTGGTGGCTCCGAAATAAGGGTGCCGTCACGATCGATGAAAAGGATCTTCTGGGTCATACTTTCTCCGCTTTCAGGGCGTCAATCACGCGCTGGCTCTCTGCATGGGTGCCTACGGTAATGCGCAGGCAGCCGCTCAGAGAAGGTTGTTTATTCTGGTCTCGTAAGATAATGCCCTGATCCCATAAAGATTTAAATACGGCACTCGATGCGGTGAAGCGCACCAGGATGTAGTTAGTTTCCGAGTCGAATACCTGCTCCACGCAAGGGATATCCTTCAGGGCGGTCACCAGATACTGACGTTCCTCCAGAATTTGCGCCACGCGCTCGCGCATCGCGTTGATCCCCTGAGGCGTTAGCGCCTGTGCCGCAATATCGGCAACCGGCGTTGAGAGCGGGTACGGGGCGATCACTTTCAGCAGCAGGTCGATGACCTCTTTATTCGCCAGCGTAAAGCCGCAGCGCAGACCCGCAAGGGCAAAGGCTTTCGACAGCGTGCGCAGCACCACCAGGTGCGGATACTCTTCCAGCCAGCCTGCCAGCGTCGCCTGTGGGCAGAACTCGATGTAGGCTTCGTCGGCAACCACCAGCGCTTTACCGCGCGTCATTTCCAGCAAAGTGCGGATATCCTGCGGGTTGATAATCTGTCCGGTCGGGTTGTTCGGGCTACAGACAAACACCACTTTTACGCCATCGAGATTGTCGGCAATCCCCTGAAGATCCAGCTGCCAGTTCTCCAGCGCCTGCACGTTGCGACACGCTACGCCGAAGGTTTCCGCGCTGACGCTGTACATGCCGTAGGTAGGCTGGCAGTACATCACCGCGTCTTTGCCCGGCTCGCAGAAGGCGCGGATCAGCAGTTCAATGCCCTCATCCGCGCCGCGGCTGACCAGCACCTGCTCTGGCTTCACGCCCGCGTACTGCGCGTAGTTTTCAATAACGGCCTTTGGCTGACACTCCGGATAGCGGTTCAGCGTTTGCTGCGACAGTTCAAACTGCACCGCCGTCGGGAATTCGTTGGCGTTCAGCCAGACATCCCCTTTACCGCCCAGACGACGCGCCGACTGGTAAGGCGTCAGGCGACGGACATTTTCGCGGGCTAACTCTTCAATGTTCATGCTTGCTCCTTCAGGGCTGCAACGCGCAGCGTAACGGCATTTTTGTGGGCGGTCAGCCGCTCGGCGGCGGCCAGGGTTTCAATAGTAGACGCCAGTGACGCAAACCCTTCGCGGGAGAGCTCCTGCACGGTCATGCGTTTCTGGAAATCCGCCAGGCCCAGGCTCGAACAGGTAGAGGTGTAGCCATACGTGGGCAGCACGTGGTTGGTGCCGGAGGCGTAATCGCCCGCGGACTCCGGTGACCAGTCGCCGAGGAACACCGAGCCCGCGCTGGTAATGCTGTCAACCAGATCGCGCGCGTTGCGGGTCTGAATGATCAGGTGCTCCGGGCCGTACTGGTTGGAGATGGTAATACACTGGTCCAGGTCGCGCGCCACAATCAGGCGGCTGGCCGCTAGCGCCTGACGTGCCGTGTCGGCGCGGGGCAGGTCGGCAAGCTGGCGCTCAACGGCTTCGCCCACGCATTTCGCCATATCGGCGTCCGGCGTCAGCAGGATGACCTGCGAGTCCGGGCCGTGTTCCGCCTGAGAAAGCAGGTCGGAGGCCACGAAGTCCGGCGTTGCGCCGCTGTCGGCAATCACCAGCACTTCAGACGGGCCGGCAGGCATATCGATGGCCGCGCCGTCCAGACGCTGGCTGACCTGGCGCTTGGCTTCGGTCACGTACGCATTGCCCGGGCCAAAAATTTTGTCGACCTTCGGAATGGATTCTGTGCCAAACGCCAGGGCCGAAATCGCCTGCGCGCCGCCCACTTTATAGACCGCCTGCACGCCGCACAGCTTCGCCGCATAAAGGATCTCGTCGGCAATCGGTGGCGGAGAACACAGCACCACTTTCTGACACCCGGCAATTCGCGCGGGTGTCGCCAGCATCAGTACGGTGGAGAAAAGCGGGGCAGAGCCGCCAGGGATATAGAGGCCAACGGACGCAACCGGGCGCGTGACCTGCTGGCAACGCACGCCGGGCAGGGTTTCTACATCCACGGTCTGCAGCTTTTGCGCGGTGTGGAATGTATCAATGTTTTTCACCGCGACGGCCATCGCCTGCTTGATATCGTCACCCAGACGATTGCTGGCATCAATGATTTCCTGCTCGGTAACCCGTAATGCGCCAACTTCCGTCTTGTCAAACTTCGCGCTGTATTCACGCAGCGCGTCATCGCCACGGGCTTTGACGTTATCCAGGATCTCCGCCACGGTGCGTGAGATGCTCTCAGAGGCGGAAATCGCCGGGCGCATCAGCAGCTCGCGCTGCTGTGCGTCGCTACAGGTATTCCAGTCGATGATTGTGTTAAAGCTCATGGCCATTACTCCATCATCTTCTCAATAGGCAGCACCAGGATGGAGCTTGCGCCCAGCGCCTTCAGTTTTTCCATGGTTTCCCAGAACAGGGTTTCGCTGCTCACCATGTGCATCGCCACGCGCTGCTGATCGCCCGCCAGCGGCAGGATGGTTGGACGCTCAGCGCCCGGCAGCAGGGCTATCACTTCATCCAGACGCTCGGTTGGGGCGTGCATCATGATGTATTTGGACTCACGCGCCTGAATCACGCCCTGAATGCGGGTCAGCAGCTTGTCGATCAGCTGCTGCTTGGCGTCGGCCATGTCGCCGTCGCGCTGAATCAGGCACGCTTTAGAGCGGTAGATCACTTCTACTTCGCGCAGACCGTTGGCTTCCAGCGTCGCGCCGGTAGAGACGAGGTCACAGATGGCGTCCGCCAGACCCGCACGCGGCGCCACTTCAACGGAGCCGTTCAGCAGACAGGATTTAAACTGCACGCCTTTCTGGTCGAGATAACGCTTTAACAGGTGAGGGTAAGAGGTGGCGATACGTTTGCCGTTCAGCGCGGCCGGGCCGTCCCACGCTTCGTCAACCGGCGTAGCCAGGGACAGGCGGCAGCCGCCGAAGTCCAGACGACGGAGGGTGAAGTAACGCGGATCTTCACCCTGCGCGCGGCGGGTCAGCAGCTCTTCTTCCAGCACGTTTTCCCCGATAATGCCGAGGTCAACGACGCCATCCATGACCAGGCCGGGAATATCGTCATCACGCACGCGCAGAATGTCGATGGGCATGTTTTCAGCCAGAGCAATCAGGCGCTGGGTGTGCAGGTTAATTTTAATCCCGCAGCGGGCCAGCAGTTCGCGTGAGTCATCGCTCAAACGGCCTGATTTTTGAATAGCTATGCGTAAGCGTGAGTTATCTAACATTCTTTATTCCTCGTTAACCTGTTTTAACCTGCCTGAATTTGGTCCAAAAAAAAGCCCCCGGAAGAAGATCTTCCGGGGGCTTTTTCATGCGTTCATGCACCACTGGAAGATCCAAACGTCTTCCAGCACACATCGCCTGAAAGACTAGTCAGGATGATGGTGATGATGGTGGTGTTTAAATTGAACGCGTGTCATATAAATTCTCGATGAATGCTTATTCATTTGATGTCTTTTAACCTAAACCAGTTGTACGACATATTGCAAGGGCTTTTTTTGATCATTAATTCATTTCATATTGATGCTATGAATTGTGTGTTCTGCCGGGCTGGCGTAGCCTTATAAAAGACGAGTGAGAGTCAGGAGAATTCGCATGAAAAAGGTCGCGATTGTCGGTTTAGGGTGGCTGGGAATGCCGCTGGCGATGTCATTAGCCGCGAAAGGCTGGCAGGTGACCGGGAGCAAAACCACGGCGGATGGGGTAGAGGCAGCGCGCATGTGCGGTATTGATGGCGTTGAGCTGCGCCTTGAACCGGAGCTGGTGTGTGATGCTGACGATCTGGACACGCTGATGAACGTCGATGCGCTGGTGATCACGCTCCCCGCGCGGCGCAGTGGCCCGGGCGAGTCGTTTTATCTGCAGGCGATGCAGGAGATCGTCGACAGCGCGCTGGCGCACCATGTTCCGCGCATCATTTTTACCAGCTCGACGTCGGTGTATGGCGAAGTTGAGGGCGTGGTGAAAGAGAGTTCCGAGCGCCGTCCCGTGACGGCGAGCGGTCAGGTTCTGAAAGAGCTGGAAGACTGGCTGCATAATCTTCCCGGCACGCAGGTCGATATCGTCCGTCTGGCGGGGCTGGTGGGTCCAGGCCGCCATCCGGGACGCTTTTTTGCCGGTAAGTCTGCGCCAGACGGCCAGCATGTCGTCAATCTTGTGCATCTTGACGATGTTGTTGCTGCGATTGAGCTACTCTTACAGGCTCCGAAAGGTGGACACATCTATAATATATGTGCACCTTCTCATCCGGCACGCAGCACGTTTTACCCGCTGATGGCACGTCAGCTGGGTCTGGCTCCGCCGGTTTTTGGTGAGGCAAAGGATGACAGCAAAGGCAAAATTGTTGATGGCAATCGCATTTGTCATGAGCTGGGGTTTGAGTATCAGTATCCCGATCCGCTGGTGATGCCCATGGAATAAGACCCGCAGCGGAGACGATCGCGCACCAGAAGGGGGCGAGCATGAAACCGCTGCTGGATGTTCTTATTATTCTGGATGCTCTGGAAAAAGAGGGGAGCTTTGCCGCTGCGTCAGCAAAGCTCTACAAAACCCCATCTGCGTTGAGCTATACCGTTCAAAAACTGGAAAGCGATCTCAATATCCAGATCCTCGATCGCACCGGGCACCGCGCACGTTTCACCCGTACCGGACAGATGCTGCTGGAAAAAGGCCGTGAAGTCCTCCATACCGTTCGTGAACTCGAAAAGCAGGCCGTAAAACTCCATCAGGGGTGGGAAAACGAGCTGGTTATTGGCGTGGATGATACCTTTCCGTTTTCTCTCCTGACGCCGCTGATTGAAGCCTTCTATCAACACCACAGCGTGACCCGGCTTATTTTTATCAACGGCGTGCTGGGGGGCTCCTGGGATGCCTTAACGCAGGGCAGGGCGGATATTTTTGTCGGTGCACTCCATGAGCCTCCCCAGCTGAGTGATTTTGGTTTTGCCCGGCTGGGCGTACTGGAGCAGGTATTTGCCGTAGCGCCCCATCATCCTCTGGCTCAGGAGCCAGAGCCTGTTAACCGTCGCGTGATTAAAGGCTATCGCGCCATCGTGGTCGGGGACAGCTCTCGTCCGGAATGCTCGGTCTCCTCGCAGCTGCTTGATGAGCAGGAGGCCATTACCGTTTTCGACTTTAAAACCAAGCTGGAACTGCAAATAAGCGGCCTGGGCTGCGGCTATTTACCGCGCTATCTGGCGCAGCGGTTTATTGACAGCGGCGCGCTTGTTGAAAAACAGGTACTTGCTCAAAGCAGTAATGAATCGGTGTGGGTAGGCTGGAATGAACAAACTGCCGGGCTTGCAAGCGCCTGGTGGCGAGACGAGATTTTAGCAAATAGTGCTATCGCCGCCGTTTACTCTCAGCCCGACGTCCAGAAATCAGCCAGTTAGTAAAAAGAAAATTGTCCCATGCTTTGCAAAGTATTGCCTTTTGTATCCGATGTGGGGCAAAATGCCGCCGCTGCAACCAAATGAATAATCGACGATATAAAAGGCGTCGGTTATTTTTTTTTGCATGTACGAAACGAAACTAAAAACCAAGAGGCCGGGCTTCGTACCGGATAGATATTTACTAAAATCCGACAGTTGTTGTCGCTGAGGAAGAAAGAAATGGGGCAATTTTTCGCTTACGTGGCGGTTATCACCGTAAAGGAGAATAACTATGTCGCATAACGCAACTCCAAACACCTCTCGCGTGGAATTACGTAAAACGCTTACGTTGATTCCGGTTGTTATGATGGGCCTTGCCTATATGCAACCGATGACGCTGTTCGATACATTCGGTATCGTATCAGGCCTCACAGACGGTCATGTGGCAACGGCGTACGCCTTTGCGCTGGTCGCCATTCTCTTTACTGCGCTGAGCTACGGTAAACTGGTTCGCCGTTTCCCGTCTGCAGGCTCTGCCTATACCTATGCCCAAAAATCCATCAGCCCGGCGGTTGGCTTCATGGTGGGCTGGTCATCTCTGCTGGACTATCTGTTCATGCCGATGATCAATATTCTGCTGGCAAAAATTTACTTCGAAGCGCTGGTGCCTTCTGTTCCATCGTGGATCTTCGTTGTCGCGCTGGTGGCCTTTATGACCATCTCTAACCTGCGCAGCATCAAGACCGTGGCGAACTTCAACACCCTGATTGTTATACTGCAGATGGGTATTGTGGCGGTTATCGTTGGCCTGATCATCTACGGTGTTTCTCACGGTGAAGGTGCAGGTACGCTGACCAGCACGCGTCCATTCTGGTCTGAAGGTGCGCACGTTGTGCCGATGATTACCGGTGCGACGATTCTGTGCTTCTCGTTCCTGGGCTTTGACGGTATCTCTTCTCTGTCCGAAGAGACCAAAGATGCTGAGCGCGTGATCCCGAAAGCGATTTTCCTGACAGCGCTGATTGGCGGCCTGATCTTTATCGGAGCTTCCTACTTCCTGCAGCTGTACTTCCCGGACATCTCTCGCTTTAAAGATCCAGATGCGTCACAGCCTGAAATCATGCTGTATGTTGCGGGTAAAACCTTCCAGTGGGGCGTGCTGATCTTCTCCAGCGTGACCGTACTGGCGTCCGGCATGGCGGCACACGCAGGCGTTTCTCGTCTGATGTACGTGATGGGCCGTGACGGCGTATTCCCAACCCGTTTCTTTGGCTACGTTCATCCGAAATGGCGTACTCCGGCGTGGAACGTGCTGCTGGTTGGAGCTATTGCCCTGCTGGCGATTAAATTCGACCTGGTGACGGCGACCGCGCTGATTAACTTCGGTGCGCTGGTGGCGTTTACCTTCGTTAACCTCTCCGTGATCTCACAGTTCTGGATCCGTGAGAAGCGCAACAAAACGCTGAAAGACCACTTCAACTATCTGGTGCTTCCAGTATGTGGTGCCCTGACCGTGGGCGCGCTGTGGATTAACCTGGAAGAGAGCTCTATGGTTCTGGGTCTGATCTGGGGTGCTATCGGTTTGGTTTACCTGGCCTGCGTCACGAAGAGCTTCCGTAACCCGGTTCCTCAGTACGAAGACGTCGCGTAATGACTCGCCGGGTGGCGCTAGCGCTTGCCCGGCCTACAAAACGACACACCCGTTGGCCTGTGCCAGCGGGCAAAAAAAGCCGGAGACATCGCCTCCGGCTTTTTTTATACCCCTCGCTCAGACAATCTCTTGAGCGTACTGGAACAGGGATTTCAACAGCGCCTGTTTCTCAGCATTCCCCTCATACTGGCCATAAAGCATTTCCAGCTCCTGGGCATAGCTATTAAGGAACTCAGGGGTAAAGACATTGCGACGATGCTGCAGCCAGCGATCCTGCTCAGCCTCGTCCAGCGTGCCGGGGAAGTTACGCGCGCGGTAGTTAAACATCAGCTTTTCGATGCGTTTATCGGCAAAGGTGATATCCAGCGCCGGCAGGTTACGCGGCTCGGTTTGCAGAACGATATTCATCGCCGCGCGGTCGGCATCGCTGAAGAAGCCGTTGTAGAGCTGGGCATCCACGTTTTCAGACGGCACGAACGGCTCCGCCTCGGCAAAGATAGCAACTACTTTCTCGCGCACCTGCGGGTTATCGCGCAGCACTTTCAGGTTATCGAGGCAGCGCTGACGGTTAATGCCCAGTCTGTCCGCATCTTCCGGGCGCAGCGTATTCGCCTGCGCGAGTACCGGACATTTATTGATATGCACCAGTTTGACCGGCACCGCGGGCAGATCGCCGAGTTCATTTTTCGGGGTATAGAGCCGTTCGCGCAGGGTATCGCTGTCGAGCTCCAGCAGCGGCGAAATATCGCCGGCTAAATCCACCATGATGACCGCATTACGGTTGTCCGGATGCCACGCCAGCGGGGCGACCCAGCTGGTATTACCGCGCCAGGCACCAAACATGCCGGAAATATGCACCAGGGGTTTCATCTGCGGCACGTCGATAAGGGTCATCAGCTTCTGCTTGCTGCGGTGGCTCAGCAGATACTCAAACAGCCGGGGCTGCGCGTTTTTCACCAGCTTCGCCATGGCAATGGTGGCATAGACGTCCGCCATCGCGTCGTGGGCATTGCTGTGCTCGATGCCGTTGGCGCGCGTCAGGTGTTCCAGCCGGAAGCTGGTCAGCCCTTCCTCGTTTTCCGGCCAGTTAATGCCCTCAGGACGCAGGGCATAACAGGCGCGCATGATGTCGAGCAAATCCCAGCGTGAATTGCGGTTCTGCCAGCTCCAGGCATAGGGATCGTAGAAGTTGCGATAGAAGATGTTGCGCGTTACTTCGTCATCGAAGCGGATGTTGTTGTAACCGACCACGCAGGTATTGGGGACGGTAAACAGATCGTGGATGCGTCGGGCGAATTCTGCCTCGTTAACGCCTTTCTCGCGCGCTTCCTGAGGCGTGATCCCGGTGACCATGACCGCCCCGGGCTGCGGCAGGTAGTCATCAGCCGGCTTGCAGTAAAAGACCTCAGGCTCGCCAATAATGTTGAATTCGTCGTCGGTACGGATGGCGGCAAACTGCGCCGGTCGGTCCAGCGCCGGGTGTGTGCCAAAGGTTTCGTAGTCATGGAATAAAAAAGTCGGGCGAGCGGCAGAGTCAGACACCAGTAATACCATCCTGTTAAAAAATGACGTCACTATGGTAAACGATCGTGCGGTTCAGACCGAATAAAAAGCACCTCCGTGACGCAAATTTGCGCGCCAGCTTCAGAGAAAAACCTGTGCTCTGTCACATTTTTTTGCAATTAAGCCAGGTAACGACATCAGAACTCCCGTAAAAAGGTCATCGATTTTTAATGACCTGAGGATATACCGTTGAAACGCCGTCTGTTTATTGCTGTTTCTTTACTCGCTTCGAGTGTCTCATCTGCTTTTGCGGCCGAACCACTGGATTTTTCGCCGCAGCCTCCGGCCATTCAGGCTGGCTCCTGGGTGCTGATGGACTACACGACTGGTCAGATCTTAACGGCGGGCAACGAACATCAACAACGTAATCCGGCGAGCCTGACCAAGTTGATGACGGGGTATGTGGTTGATCGGGCCATTGATAGCCATCGCATTACGCCGGACGATATTGTCACCGTCGGGCGTGACGCGTGGGCAAAAGGCAACCCGGTTTTTGACGGCTCATCGCTGATGTTCCTGAAAGAGGGCGATCGCGTCTCCGTGCGTGATTTAAGCCGCGGTCTGATTGTCGATTCCGGCAACGACGCCTGCGTGGCGCTGGCCGATCACGTGGCGGGCGGTCAGCCGCAGTTTGTGAAGATGATGAACGACTACGTGCAGAAGCTGAACCTGCGCGATACGCACTTTGAAACCGTCCACGGGCTGGACGCGCCGGGCCAGCACAGCTCGGCCTATGACCTGGCCGTACTCTCCCGGGCCATCATTCACGGCGAGCCTGAGTTTTACCATATGTACAGCGAAAAGAGCCTGACCTGGAACGGGATCACCCAGCAAAACCGTAACGGCCTGCTGTGGGATAAAACCATGAACGTGGACGGGCTTAAAACGGGGCACACCTCGGGGGCGGGCTTTAACCTGATTGCGTCCGCCGTTGACGGCCAGCGCCGTTTAATCGCGGTGGTGATGGGGGCGGACAGCCCGAAGGGGCGTGAGGACCAGGCCCGGAAACTGCTGCACTGGGGGCAGCAGAACTTCGATACGGTGCAAATCCTGCATAGCGGTAAAAAAGTGGGGACAGAGCGTATCTGGTACGGCGATAAGGAGCAGGTGAAACTGGGCACCGACCAGGACTTCTGGCTGGCCTTGCCGAAAGCGGAAGTGCCGAACATCAAAGCCAAATACGTGCTGGATAAAAAAGAGCTGGAAGCGCCGATTGCTGCGCATCAGCGGGTCGGGGAGATCCAGCTCTATGACCGTGACAAGGTGGTGGCGCACTGGCCGCTGGTGACGCTGGAAGCCGTTGATAAGGGCGGACTGTTCTCTCGCATGAGCGATTATCTCCACCACACGCTTTAACCGCTGATGGGCAGACTGGCAGGGTTGCGAGTCTGCTCACATAATAAACACTCCTCGTTTGCCGATAATAGTAATCCAGCTTTATAGTGTATAAATATACAGTGATAAATGGAGGCAGCATGGACTACAGCATCAAGCAGCAACAGAAACGTAAGATTGCCGGTTTTCATTTGGTCGGACCGTGGGAACAAACGGTTAAACAGGGCTTTGAACAGCTGGTGATGTGGGTGGACGGGCGCCACATTGAGCCGCTGGAGTGGGTTGCGGTCTACTACGATAACCCCGATGAGGTCCCGGCAGAAAAACTGCGCTGCGATACGGCCGTTACGGTACCGGATGATTTCGTTATTCCGGAAAACAGCGAAGGCGTCATGATGACGGAAATCGCGGCCGGGGATTATGCCGTGGCGACGGCGCGCGTGGAAAACTACGACTTCGCCACGCCGTGGTATCAGTTCTTCAACTCTCTGCTGCAGGACAATAAGTACCAGATGGCGCTTAAACCCTGCTTCGAACGCTATCTCAATGACGGCAATGCAGACGGCTACTGGGATATCGAAATGTATATCGCGGTAGAGCATAAAACGGCTTAAGCCTGCTAAATGAAGGGTTTTTCAGCCGGGAGCGATCCGCCCGGCTGAAAACACAGTACAATTGTGATTTGCCGTGTAGCTGGAGAGCGGGTGTGCGTCCCGACAAATCATTAACCCCTTTTGAAATTCGCTTGTACAAACATTACCGCGTGGTGCATGGGTGCCGCATCGCGCTGGCGTTCGTATTGACGTTTGTACTGGTCCGTTTGCTTGATGTTCCGGAAGGGACGTGGCCGCTGATCACCCTGGTGGTGGTGATGGGGCCCATCTCGTTTTGGGGGAACGTTGTTCCGCGCGCCTTTGAGCGAATTGGCGGGACGGTTTTAGGCTCGGCCCTTGGGCTTATTGCCCTGAAGCTGGAGCTCATCTCATTTCCCGTGATGCTGGCATGGTGCGGGGCCGCCATGTTCCTGTGCGGCTGGCTGGCGTTGGGCAAAAGACCGTATCAGGCCTTGCTGATTGGGATTACTCTCGCGGTGGTTGTCGGTGCGCCCGCCGGGGATATGACCACCGCGCTGTGGCGAAGCGGGGATGTCATCCTGGGGTCACTGCTGGCCATGCTCTTCACCGGCATCTGGCCGCAGCGCGCTTTTCTGCACTGGCGTATTCAGATGGCGAACTACGTCACCGCCTTTAACCGCGTCTATCAGGCCGGTTTTTCCCCGAATCTGGTCGAACGTCCCCGGCTGGAAAAGCATCTGCAAACAATCCTCAACGACGTGGTCAAAATGCGCGGCCTGATCACGCCCGCCAGCAAAGAAACCCATATTCAGAAATCGATTTTCGAAGCCATCCAGACGGTAAGCCGCAATCTGGTCTGCATGCTTGAACTGCAAATCAACGCCCACTGGGCCTCGCGTCCCAGCCATCTGTTGATGCTTAACGCGCAGACTCTCAAAGAGACCCAGCAGATGACGCAGCAAACGCTGTTGACCATCGCCCATGCGCTCTATGAAGGGAACCCGCAGCCGATACTGGCCAACAGCGAGCGGCTGAATGAGATCGTCGCGGAGCTGAAGCAGTTAATCAATGAACGCCAGAGCGACAACGTTGCGGAAACGCCTATTCATGGCTACGTCTGGCTGAGCATGGAACTGGCGCGTCAGCTTGAGCTGTTATCGCACCTTATTTGCCGGGCGCTGCGCAAATAAAAGGCGTATGTGACGGCTGCTGCTTCGATTCAGCAGCAATTGGGGTTATGATAGCTTTAAACGATATACTCATTGTCATTCGCAGCCGCTGTCAGTAAGGTTATTGTTACAACGGTTGCCTTAACGAATCCGAATCTCACATTATCAGGGGTGTAAAAATGGAAACTACCAAGCCTTCGTTCCAGGATGTTCTGGAATTCGTCCGCCTGTTCCGCCGCAAAAACAAGCTGCAGCGTGAAATCCAGGACGTTGAGAAGAAGATCCGTGACAACCAGAAACGTGTTCTGCTCCTCGACAACCTGAGCGACTACATCAAGCCAGGTATGAGCGTTGAAGCTATTCAGGGCATTATCGCCAGCATGAAGAGCGACTATGAAGACCGCGTTGATGACTACATCATCAAAAACGCTGAGCTGTCCAAAGAGCGTCGTGACATCTCTAAAAAGCTGAAAGTGATGGGCGAAATCAAAAACGGCGAAGCAAAAAGCGAGTAATCGCAGCGAATAGTGAAAAAGGCTCTCTGGTGACAGAGAGCCTTTTTTTATGATTCAGAACGCGGCTGTAGCTGATAAATCCAGGCCTGAACCTGCTTGCCTTCAAGGGTGGTCACCGTGACCTCAACCCGATCGTAGCCGTCTTCAAATTCGTCCAGCATTTGCCAGTGTGCGGCAAGGTTATCCGAGATAAACAGATAGCCTTCGACGCGGGGGCCGTCAGGGTGGAGCACAATTCCCGGGAAGTCCGCCGCGGCGCCCCAGCCGCGTTCGTAAAACGTGCCGGATACGGAACCGGCCAGCCATTCGCCGCCGATGTCTTCAAGAATATGCGCATTAGAGTGGCCCGGGCGCAGCGTGCCGTAGACAAACAGAGCGTTCATTTTCCCTCATCCGCAAAGCAAAAAGCCTGCTTTAAAAGCAGGCTTTTTAAATTTGGCTCCTCTGACTGGACTCGAACCAGTGACATACGGATTAACAGTCCGCCGTTCTACCGACTGAACTACAGAGGAATCGTTGTGGAGGCTTATCTTAGCGGCGAAAAAACTTTTGTCAAACCTGATCTTAGGGAAAATCGACTGATTGCTGATTCTGTCGTCAGTTTGTTGTAAATCCACACATCTTTTTCTGGAAAATACTTTGCAGGATTAGCATTTGTCCCCCATCATTTGAAATGGAGTTTCAACTTTTCTCGCTAAGGTCCATTTTGAACGTCACTGCCTCCTTACGCCAGGCGATAACGCGCACGCCATGGTATGCAAAACGTAAAAGCTATCGTGTCCTGTTCTGGCGTGAAATCACCCCCCTTGCCGTGCCTATCTTCCTGGAAAATACCTGCGTTCTGCTGATGGGGGTTTTGAGCACCTTCCTGGTGAGCTGGCTGGGTAAAGAGGCGATGGCTGGGGTTGGGCTGGCGGACAGTTTTAACATGGTGGTGATCTCGTTCTTTGCCGCCATAGACCTCGGGACGACGGTGGTGGTGGCCTTTAGCCTCGGCAAGCTTGACCCCAAACGTGCACGCGAGGCGGCCCGCCAGTCGCTGATGATCATGACCATTTTTTCGATCGTTCTGGCGGCGGTGATCCACTATTTCGGTAAAGAGATTATCGATTTTGTCGCCGGGGAGGCCACTAACGAGGTTAAAGACCTGGCGCTGACCTACCTGGAAATGACCGTCTTAAGCTATCCGGCGGCGGCCATTGCGCTGATTGGCAGCGGTGCGCTGCGCGGGGCGGGCAACACCAAAATTCCGCTGCTGATCAACGGCGGGATGAATATCCTGAATATCATTATCAGCAGCGTGCTGATCTACGGCGTGTTCTCGTGGGAGGGGCTGGGGTTCGTCGGTGCCGGACTGGGGTTAACCATTTCACGCTATATCGGTGCGGCAGCCATCATCGGGGTGCTGATGGCGGGGATTACCCCCTCGCTGCGTCTGACGCTAAAAAGCTATTTCCGCCCCTTTAATTTCGCCATTATCTGGGAAGTGATGGGGATCGGCATTCCCGCGAGCATAGAATCGGTGTTGTTCAACGGCGGGAAGCTGCTCACGCAGATGTTTGTTGCCGGGATGGGCACCGACGTTATCGCCGGTAACTTTATCGCCTTCTCTATTGCCTCGCTGATTAACCTGCCGGGTAACGCGCTGGGTTCAGCATCCACCATTATTACGGGTAAGCGGCTCGGGAAAGGGCAGATAGGCCAGGCGGAGCGGCAGCTGCGGCACGTGTTCTGGTTGTCGACCATTGGACTGACGCTGATCGCCTGGGGAACCGCGCCGTTTGCCGGGCTGATGGCCTCGTTCTATACCCACGAAGACGACGTTAAAGAGGTTGTTAAGATCCTCATCTGGCTCAACGCGGCCTTTATGCCCATCTGGGCGGCCTCATGGGTATTACCCGCCGGGCTGAAAGGGGCGCGCGATGCCCGCTTTGCGATGTGGGTATCGATGCTCGGCATGTGGGGATGTCGCGTTGTCGCGGGGTATACGCTCGGGGTGATGCTCGGATGGGGTGTGGTCGGCGTCTGGCTGGGGATGTTCCTCGACTGGGCCGTGCGGGGCGCGCTGTTCTACTGGCGGATGGTCAGCGGACGATGGCTGTGGAAATATCCGCGAAAAAATGCCTGACAATTGCGCGAAGTGGAGAATAATTCGGCAAACGATCGGAAATGTGCATTCTGCCTTTGACATCCCGGGGGAGCATCGATAATATGCGCCCCGTTCACACGATTCCTCTGTAGTTCAGTCGGTAGAACGGCGGACTGTTAATCCGTATGTCACTGGTTCGAGTCCAGTCAGAGGAGCCAAATTTGAAAAG
>Ga0068857_100000209_pt1 | contig 38288 bp, 29 predicted proteins | sample KBSCornC72_FD_66591 | JGI IMG/M metagenome (GOLD analysis project Ga0068857, IMG submission 66591) | Corn rhizosphere microbial communities from Kellogg Biological Station, Michigan, USA - KBS Corn C7-2 | ecosystem: Host-associated > Plants > Roots > Rhizosphere > Soil ...
CCGGAGTCGAATTACCTGTCGCCTCGATCCAGTGCGCGCTCAGGCCGACCCCCAGCGAAGCTTCCACATCGCTCTGGTTGAGGCCGTCCAGTCCGATCCAGAGTTCAAAGTCCGCGTCAGTTTGAGCCTGAATGGACTGGTACCACTCCGGCAGAAACTTCAGCACCGCCGGATAGATCGTCGTGTAAACTCCGAGTTTGTTGCCGCGTGCGTGCATTGGAAATGTCTAAGCTGGGTTTCCCGCGCTATCCGCGCTTGCATTTCAGGCTGAGCAGTGCTTCTGCGAACTCCATGTCCTCGGCAGTATCGATGTCCACACCGTGCTGCCAATCAATTTCCCATCCTGTGCGTTCAGGGATGTGAAATGTCCGCTTCTCTCGGATGACACTCGTCTTGCCCCACCAGATCGCGCCTGTCGGACAAAACAGCTCCGGCAAATCCTGACTGCGCGCGCTCATCTCGCGCGGAAACAGAGGATCAAGCGCGAAACTGCTCGCATCGCGCTTCATCGCCCACCACGGATTCTGCCATCCATAGCGGACTACCGATAACTGCGTCTCTGCACCCGTTTCAGCAAACTGCCTGTAGCTCGCAACCAAATCCTCTGCGTTCCGCAATGGGCAATTCGCCATCAGTTGGGCAACAAACTGGTACTGCGTCCCGTCCAGATCCAATCTCTCCAGTGCATCAGCCGTTGCCGCAGAGATCGGAGTCACGTCATCAGAAATCTCCGCTGACCGCAGGAATGGAACCTCCGCTCCGCTTTTTCGAGACACAGCCGCAATCTCTTCGGAATCGGTGCTCACCACCACCCGATGAAAAAGCGCGCTCTCCATAGCCGCTTCAATCGTGTACACGATCAGGGGCTTTCCTGCCAGCGGGCGAATGTTCTTTCCAGGCACGCGTTTGGAGCCGCCTCGTGCGGGAATGATGGCTATAGTTCGATCTCGCATTTTCAATGGAAGCAGTTGTGAGGCTCTGTCGCGCTCAGCTTCGAAAAACCAGCGGCATCAAAGCGGTTCAATCCAGGCTCTCTGCGACCCCCTCCGTGAGTTGGTGCTCCTGAACGCGATTCAAGGCGACTGGGACGGTCCGCCCATCCGGCATTGACCACTCATAAGGCACCACCACCGGAGTTGAACGCGCTGCATATTGAAGGTAGTCGCCTTTGAAGCCGTACTCCGCGAGATCCCCAATGACAGTGAAGGAGCCCACTTCCTCATATGGAACGATCATGTCTGTAACCGTCGATGCTCGGACCACAAGCTTCACCGTGTAGTTCTGCGGCAGCAGCGGAATGGACTTGAAGGTGCACGAAATCTTGCCGACTCCCTCAAAGGAATCGGGACTATTCCCATCGAGCAGCATATTCGATGTGAAGCAGGATCCGCTGACCCCAAGCACGCCAATCGCAACAAGCGGCCTCTCAATGCGCTTCTTCGCCTCATAGAAAACATCGACGACGAGATCGTCCCCGGGATAGAACCGCCTGGTTTCTTCTCCGTCTGTGTTTCGTATGATGACTTTGTGAATGGTCAGCCCGTAATCTGGGTTTTCCCACGTAAATGAAGTCCCGCGCGCCACGCTATCCAAATAGCCGTCCAATACCTCTTCTGTAGAGCCATCTTTCTGAACTCGCCCGTCCTTCAGCCAGATCGAGCGCGGACAGAGACTTCGAACTGTCTCAGGATTATGGCTGACGAAAAGAACAGTTTTTCCGCTTCCAGCGAAGCTCTTGATTTTCGCGAGACATTTCTTCTGAAATGCCGCGTCGCCTACCGCCAGCACTTCGTCGCAGATCAGGATTTCTGGATCGAGATGAGCGGCCACCGCAAAAGCCAGTCGCACATACATTCCCGAGGAGTAGTGCTTCACTGGCGTGTCAAGAAACTGCCCTATCTCCGAGAACTCCACAATCTCATCGAACTTGCGCAATATCTCAGCCCGCGGCATTCCCAGAATCGCGCCATTCAAAAACACGTTCTCGCGGCCCGTCAGTTCCGGGTGAAACCCTGTTCCGACCTCAAGAAGACTGGCGATTCGCCCATCGATCGTCACCCTGCCTTCAGTTGGAATCGTGATTCGGCTCAAGATCTTCAGCAGGGTACTTTTGCCCGCTCCGTTGCGCCCAATGATGCCGACCACTTCACCTTGCTTGATCTGGACCGACACTCCCTTGAGCGCCCAGAACTCCACGTCCTCTGTATTTTTCTGCCCTCGTGATTGAAGCCATTTGAACGGAGCACGCAACGCCCTCTCGATCACATGGCGCATGCCGTCCTGCTTGGCTCGATTCTGTCCAATGAAATACTGCTTGCTGAGGTTCTCAATCGATATCGCGAGCCGCGAATCTTCCACCTTCGATATGTAATCGCTTTTCATCGCTATATCACATCCGCAAAGATCCGCTCGGTTCGTCTGAAGTACCAGATGCCTGACGCGACAAAGACCACCACTTCCGCAACTGCGATAACGAGCCCTGGCCAATAGATCCTGCTCTCCGGGCCCAATATGCACCAGCGAAAGCCATCGATGATCCCAACCATCGGATTCAGCGAGTAAAGCAGACGGAATCGCATCGGGATCACACCAGTCTGAAAACCCACCGGCGAAATATACAGGCCGAATTGAACCACGAATGGAACGATGAAGCGAAAGTCGCGATACTGGACCATCAGAGAGGCAATCCACAATCCAACGCCGAAGGACACGGCCACCATCAGCGCGACATAAAGCGGCAGTAGCAGGAGAGTGGCGTGTGGCGCGTAATGAAAGTAGATCATCAAGACTACTAGGAAGATTGCTGAGATAAGAAAATCCACCAGCGTTGTCATTACGCTGCTGACCGTGATCACCAGCCGTGGAAAATAGACCTTCGAAATCATGTTGGAGTTCGTGACAAGGCTATTTCCGCACTCCGTAATCGCTGCCGCAAAAAACTGCCAGGGCAGCATCCCGCAAAATACCAGCAGCGGATATGGCACCTTGCCCGCCGGCATCTTTCCCAGCTTCCCGAAGACAATTGTAAGAACCACCATCGTCAGCAACGGACGAATCAAAGACCAGCTCACCCCGACGACGGTCTGCTTGTAACGCACCAGCAAGTCGCGCCACGTGAAGAAAAAGAAGAGTTCACGATAGCGCCATAGATCTCGCCAGTATTGACGCTCGATGCGTCCGGATTCGATTACCAGTTGAGACATGCTGTTTTTAGAGTTCCTGTGTTTCCTACTTCTTGAATTTCAGGTATTTCTTTGCGGCAAGGTACGGCAACATGACGAGTTCAGCAAGAGATGGCAATGGGTCTCCCGCGCTGAACACTGACTCCACCCTCGTCGCCCGCAGTGATTGGATATACGTCGTGAAGCTCAAGCTGCCATGCAGCAGATCCGACAAAGCCGTCGGAATATCGCTGACCATCCGCAGCCACCCCACTCCGGCCTTGGCCCTCACCGGCTCTACCGCCATCCCCATCTGATCGGCATAGATCATGTATGGAAAATCCACGCCTGCTGCTGAACCGATGGCGTGGAATCCCCACGGTCTCGCATTCACATCCAGCAGCTTGTATTCACCGGTCTTTGCGTGCCGCTTGTATTCAATCTCCACTACCCCGTGATACTGGATTGCGCGCAGAAAGCGCTCCGAGAGCGCCTCGATCTCCGGCGCATCAATTGTCTCCACGTAAGTGGCTGCCCGGCCGAATTCCCTCGGATGTTGGCGGACGCGGCGAGCTGTCAAAACAGAAGCAGGAACGCCATTTTGTACGAATGCACAGTAGGAATACTGTGTCGTCCCGTCGCCAGGCACGATCTCCTGGATCAGGATCTCCTCCGGTTTGATCTGGGCCACTGCCTTCGCGTAAAGCGACATCAGCTCTTCCGGCGTATCGGCACGCCATGCCTTCGCGCCGGTTGCGTAGAAGAAGTTCTCTTTCACCGCCGGCTTGATGGCGAGGGGCAGTCGCGGAAAGAGAGCTGGCACCTCATCGATCGATCTGGGATTGAACGTCTTGGGACAGGGAATGTCCAGCTTTTCAGCCAGTTCGTAAGTCTTCTTCTTGTCCCACGCCCATTCAACGCTGCTCCAATCGCCCGTCGTGACTCGGAAAAACCGCGCTAGTTCCTCCCGATATCGCGAAAATGCGGCGACATTCTCATCGCGGGTTGGAATCAACACCCAATCCCGCAGATTGTAGCGGCGGCCAACTTCGAGAGCGGCGGCTACGGTCTTTCGCTCGTCCAGGATGCTCTCAACCCGTACGACCTTGCTCGCATATTTCGAGAAAGACGATATGCAGTACTGGTCATCGATGATGTACACCGGAATGCCGCGCCGCCCGAGGCTCCGGGCGATTGCGAGACCGGGATGATCGCCGCCAACAACAAGTGCGCCGACCCTCTGGCTCTGCACTGGCGCTTTGACCTCAATTGTGCGTGGCGTCTGGGGAATGGTTGCCATTTCGCTTTCTCAATTGTCACTTAGTTCTGGATCACAACTGTCGATTCGCCTCATCCTAAGAAACTCATCCTGATGAGACCTGGCTGGTTCCACAACTGATGCGGTTGAAACCGCTCCTTCAGTTCTCCGCTGACCGCGTCTGCAGAACAGGCTCACTCACTTCCGCGTGTTTGGCGGGTGCACGCCGCTCCAGGTCGTAGACAAGACGATCGCCATCGAGTCTGGCGTAAGCAACTCGCGCGCGTCCGTCAGACGAATTCTCGATCTCCCAGCCATCCTGCCCTTGAACGAGCTTCATCTTCGCTCTGGCTCGCCACCATTGATTCACCTGGCTCGGAGTCGAGAGCCAGACCGACTTCTGTTCACTCAAATCCACCATATGGTGCAGCAATTCCTCATAGACCACCCGCTCATGATCCTTGATCACGTAATCGGGATGAATGATAAAGCTCATCAGCCCCGATTTTTCGCAGATCATCCGTGTCTGCTCCCTCCAGATCTGCGTCGAGTAATCACCAAGAATGTTGAAAAGCGTGTAGTCCTGAATGGTAGTCACCGGAACCTCCAGAATGTTCCCGATGAAGTACGGCATCACCGTGCAGCAGCCACCCCGTTGAGGATCCAGATGCGCCACGTTCGGAACGGACATGTCATATGCAAAATCCAGTTCGTCGTACCAGACCTGCTTGCGGTAGAGCACCCCTGCGCGAAAACCATCAGTCTTATACTTCTTGCCATAGGCATTGATCTTCGCCGCTCTCTCCACAAATTGTTCCTTGTTCTTGTAGAGATGCCCGTCATGATTCAGATCGTGAACCGCAACCTCGTGCCCCCGCTGCCGAATCTCGTCGAGAAACTCCGGGCTAACGACGTAGCGCTCCTCAGGAATCACCTGGAAAGAAGCCTTCACTCCATAGGAGTCGTCGATATCCATGAGAGTCTTGCAGAAAGCCCGACCCGTCTCCGTCTCGACGTCATGCGTCATTAGGGCGCAGCCCTTGTGTCCGTCAGGCCAGAACCAGATAAATGGAATCTCTTTGGCGCCTGAAGTCTTCAGCGCCATCACGAGCAACTGCTCGAGCAGGTTGTCGACGGAAAAATCCACTGGCCATCGCGGAAACGCCAGCTTGTCCCATCCCCGAAGATAAAGTTTCTGCAGGTGCCGCCGAGCCCCGACGGGAAGCAGAGGTCGAATGAAATAGTAAGGAATTGAAAGAAGCGATACTGCGCCATTCCGCCACTGGTCCGCGTACGCCTCTCTATAAGAGTTGTCGACTACCTCCGTCAGGTCGAATGGCAATCGAATCGTCCCCTGATCCATCGCTGCGCTGCAAACCGCATCAAACATCTCAGAGGATGCGTTTGCTGCCGGCTGCTTACCGGAGAGACGCCCAAACAGCGTGGAGTTGGGGCCAAACCTGAAGTACCCGCTCGCAGACGAGAGTTGACGCTCGGATACGATCTTTACCGATTCTTCAGGACACCTGAAGTAAGTCGAGAGGTAACTTTCCATACTTCCGTTCGCTCTGATAGTTACTGCGGTTGGTGGCCGATACCGGTGATCAAGCTTCGGTTCGTAGCCGAAGCACATAGCTAAGCGCTCTTCGATTTCAATTCATCGGAGCTCTTGTTTCCGACTGTCGTATTGCCAACGCTCGAATCTGAAACCTGTGCTGACGGGTTCTGCCTTCCGCCCGCTCTCTTCTCAAACGCGCGATCGTACGCTGCCAGCAAGCCAGCTTCTGAGTATCTCCATGCCAGCTTCTCCTGAACCCGAGCACGGCCATATACGCCCATCCGCTCCCGCTCCTCAGGATGTTCGAGTAGCCACAGAATCTTGGCCGCAAAATCCTGAACCTGATTCTGACTATCCGCATAGAGCGAAGCCTCGCCCGCGGTAAATCGTCCTTCTTTCAAATCAAACTGCACAATCGGCTTCCCCAGCGCCATGTATTCCGCAATTTTGATCATTGTCGAGATGTCGTTCATCTCGCATGGCTTGTCCGGGTTCACGCAGACATCGGCGGAAGAGAGAATCTCAAGCAACTCCTCATCGGACACTCGCCCTGTGAAGGTGAAATACTCACCCATTTTCCTCGCGGCCACCAGTTCGCGCAGCGACTGCAGCCCCGGGCCACCGCCAACACACGTGAATTGAATGTCGGTGCGGCCACCTCGACGGATGTATTCGGCTACATCTACCAGGATCTCCAGGCCTTCCTGAATGCTGATGGTCCCCACATACCCGACCATCCATTTCTTGCCCTGCTTTCTCTCCTCGCGGGCCGGCACGGGTCTGAACTTCTCAAGATCGGGACCATTCCGCACAACAAAAACGTCTTCCTTGTGTCGTTCACCGCGGCTGATTGCAAGCGCCCTGTAGCTCTCATTCGTCGACATCACCACATCGCTGGAAAGGAAGGTCATCTTTTCCAGCCAGACCTGAATCTTGTAGAGCAGGTCTTGTCTCTCGTACTTGGAGAAGTAAAGCTCCGGACTCGCATCGTGGTGATCGAAAATGTACCGAACTCCAAAGAGCTTGAACGGAAGCGCGACAAGAAAGATGTTGTCCGGCGGGTTGCAACCTTGGATCACTTGGAAACCGCGTGTCAGAAATACCCATACAGCGAATAGGAATTCCCAGAAGAGCGCCCAGCCATATTCCCAGATGTACCCGAACGCCGAGTTCCCTTCCTCCGGAACGGGATGACGAAAAATGTGGACTCCGTCCAGAACCTCATGAACCTGAGGATACTTCTTGCTTCGTGGACAAATCACCGAGACTTCGTACCCGGCATTCCGCAGGGTACAGGCTTCTTTCCAGACCCGCGTATCAAAGGGCACCGGCAGATTCTCGACGATGATCAGTATCTTCTTCTTCACGGGACCCTCTTCTAAACGCACTTATAAAGAGCAGCAAGCGCACTCAGCCTCACCGCTCGCCCCTTGCTGCGGCCGTCTTATGAAGAAGGCCGTCTTGATTAACACCGCTACTTCTTCCGTCTAGAACTCTGACAAAATCCACAATCTGCTGATCATCTCGGACCCGTTTCGCAACCTCGCGAAACTCTGGATCATTATTGCCGATCACCACAGTGTCGGCATGCTCCAGCACTGCGTCTGTGCTGTTCACCATGAGCTTCGAAATGTGCGGAATGCGATTCAGGATGAAGTCGCGGTTCGCGCCGACAAGACGGGCAATATTCACGTTCTTGTCGTAGATGACCAAATCGTATCCCTTTCCGATAAGCCGCTCGATCACTTCGATCACAGGACTCTCGCGAAGATCATCGGTCCCTGCCTTGAAACTGAATCCCAGGATGCCGACTTTCCTGTTTCCCTTCTCCACAATCATCTGGAGTCCCCGAGCAATCTGAAGTTCATTGCTCGGCAGAATCGAGGTCAGAATCGGAAGCTGCAGATCGTGAAGCTTTGCTTGATAAGAGAGCGCGCGAAGGTCCTTAGGCAGGCATGATCCACCGAAAGCAAACCCAGGCTTCAGATACGCTGGCGATATGTTCAGCTTCTTATCCTGGCAGAAGATGTGCATCACCTGCTCCGCATCAACCCCGAACGCATCGCACAGGTTGCCAATCTCATTGGCGAATCCGATCTTCAATGCATGCCAGCTGTTGTCGACATACTTGATCATCTCCGCATTATTCAGATCGGTGCGAATAAGAGGTGCTTCCAGCTTTTCATAAACCGTCGCAAGAATGTCCCCGCTCGCATCGTCCAGTTCGCCAATCACCGTTTTGGGCGGAAAACGAAAATCCTTGACGGCCGTTCCTTCTCTGAGAAACTCCGGGTTGTAGCAGATTCCGAAATCCTTTCCCGCACTCTTGCCTGAAAACTCCTCCAGGGTCGGGATTGCAATCTTCCGCATGGTGCCCGGCAGAATCGTGCTGCGAATCACAATGGTGTGCCGCCCGTTCTTAGTACGCAGTGCCTCACCAATCTGCTCGCATATGCGCCGAATATAGCGCAGATCAAGATTCCCATTCGTCTGGCTCGGGGTTCCGACGCAAACAAACGAGAGGTCCGTCTGATGCACCGCTTCTGTCGGATCCTGCGTGGCGCAGAGGCTGCCGTTTTCGACCGTTGTCCTGATGATGTCGCCGATCTCGGCTTCAACAATAGGGGTCATGCCACGGTTGATCAGTTCAACCTTGTCACGGACCGGATCGACACCCATAACCTGATGTCCGTCGGCCGCCAGGCAGGCCGCTGAAACCGTGCCGACATAACCCAAACCAAAAATGCTGATCTTCAAAGTTCGCCCCCTCTGAACCTCAACCGCATCCGTGACTTCACTAAAGCGAGATGATCACGCGACTGCTGTCGCATTCACATTCAGGCTCCGAAGCCATTCCTCAAGTACAACAAGACTGAAAAGGATCTTGTGATGATCGTGACGCCCCGCTACATGATCGAGATGAATCTGCCTGACCGCTGCCGGGTTTAGGAATTCGAAGATCGCCGAACCCGAATCCTCAAACGTATTGGCCATCTTTCCGCCGATAGAACTGCGGAACCAGTCGTCCACAACGTTCATAGCGAAGCCGCGCTTCTTCCGCCGCACAATGGCCTCCGGCAGAAACTTACGCGATACCTGCTTGTGCAGCCACTTCCCTGTGCCATTACGAACCTTCAGGTTCGAATCCAACCTCTCCGCGAACTCAACGATGTCCTTATCAAGGTAAGGAACGCGCAGTTCAAGGCTGTGTGCCATCGAGAGCTTGTCAGCGTACATCAACAATTCATCCGGCAGCGTCGAACGAACCTCTAGAAACTGAAGTTTCCCCAGGTCGTCACCGTCTGGGGCAAGAGCTTCGAGATCTGCCCAGCACTTCTCCAACCGATCTCTCGCAGGAGTCTTCAGCGCGCCATCGCGGAACAGGCTCTCGATCTGGGCTCCCGGCAGAAGTGAAAGAATGCGCTCCGTGCGATTGTCGCCAGTGCCGCTCGATAATGCATAGAGTCCCCGCTTCAGAGTCTCATTGCGAGGAATCGCTCCGATGGCCCGCTCCAGTGGTCCGCGCGCCCATCCCGGCAGCGCTGCCCAGGTTCCACCATAGCGAGCTCCAAGGTGCCTTCTGTATCCGCCAAACAGCTCATCTGGGCCTTGTCCAACGAGACCGACCTTCACGTCCTGGCGAGCCCGCTGACATACAAAATACATGGGAACGACTGATGAAGTTGCGATCGGCTCTTCCAGAAAGTTGACGATATTGCTCAGTTCTCGCTCGAATACGTTTTGGCTGATTCGCACCCCCGCATGCTTTGACTTCAAAATGCGAGCGGTATCTTCTGCGTCAGCTAACTCATCGTCCGCGAAGCTTTCGCCATATCCGACTGTGTAGGAGTGCCACTCATTTCCGTTCTCGTTCATCAGCGCCAGCAACAGCGCCGAATCGATGCCGCCGCTCAGCAATAATCCAAGCGGCACATCGCTCATCAGCTGCCGCCGAATCGCCTGCCGATAAAGCGCGAGGAGTTCCTCCCCCGCTTCGGCGGCGCTTTTGGCGGGAGCAAAGGGCTTCGGCGAGAAGTTGTACCAGCGGCTGGTCTCGTACTTCCCATCCTGCGCAACGAGCTTCGTACCCGGCGCTAGCTTGTATACGCCCCGCAATGCAGTAAAGGGCGACGGCGTGAACCTATATTGCAGGAATAAGCTGAGCGCTTCAGGATCTGCTTCCGGCTTTTCCTCCATGGTCGCGATCACCGGGCGGATCTCAGACCCGAACCAGAGTGAATCGCCGCTCGCGCGATAGTAAACAAGCTTGATCCCTAAGGCGTCGCGCGCGACCAGTAACCTGCGGCGGCGAGCATCCCACAGCGCTAGACCAAACATGCCGTTCAGCCGGTTCAGAACCTCGTCGCCCCACTGCTTGTACCCGTGGACAATAACCTCGGTATCTGACCGGGTCCTGAAAACATGGCCGAACCCTTCCAGCTCTTTGCGCAACTCTGGGAAGTTGTAGATCTCGCCATTAAAAACAACCCACGTCGTCTCGTCCTTGTCCGACATCGGCTGATGGCCGCCCGACAAATCAATGATGGACAGGCGTCGGAAGCCCAGACCCACGGGCCCATCCAGATGATAGCCCTCGTCGTCAGGGCCGCGATGGCGGATCGTCCCCGCCATCGCCTCGAGTTCGCGATGCTCAACAGGAGCCCGGCGATCGAAATTGAACTTGCCGCAAATTCCGCACATGTGCGCGCCTTCGCTCCTAAGTTTTTTGAGTCACTGTCTGCTTGTCTTTGGACAGCACGAGACAGAGACTCCGAAACAGTTGTGCCGATGCCCAGCGGTGCATGGGCGTATTATCCCAGCCGAAATAGAGCTGTCGGCTTCGGAACGACCCTTCTTTGGTCTGCCATCGGCTCAGAATCTGACGTATTGTGGCTTCCAGGTTGCGATCCAGCGCCGGGAAGCGTCCCCGAAGAAGCATCGCAAGATTGATGCACTCCGCGTAGTCATACAGTTCCCGCTTGTAGACAGTCAATCGGGGCGCCTTGGAGAATGGCTTCGGAATTCCCTCTTTGTCGAACAGGTTTTGTGTGTAATATGCGACGCCGTGTTCGATCGCCTTCGTGCAATCGCGATTCCCTGTCAATGCCTCGATCTTCGCAAGTGCCTTCATCACAAAGCAGGTGTGAAAGTGATCGACAAACGATCGCTTGCCGTCTCTCGCATAGAACCACGAACCATCCGGGTTCTGAGCTTCCAACACGAAATTCAGGTTCCTTTCCGCGATCGCACTGTAACTCTGGTCTGAAAACTCATGGCTTGCATTGGTCAAAAGCCATGCCCGGTAGGCGTTGGCATTCACCACCATCAGCGAGTGCTCTGGAAACGGCGTATAGGAGCAAGTCGAAGCCGCAGCCGACGTCGGAACGTCCTTATAATCGACAACGGCATGACGGGCTATCGAGCGTAATATCTGGTACCACTCGTCCTTCCCGTCCATGCGGTACACCTGCTGAAAAGCCTCAAACGCATACGGAACGGTAGTAATCAGCGGAGTCCCCGATGGAATAGTGCCATTGATGGTCTCCCAGTGGAACGGGTAGCCCCAGCAAGATTCTTCATACCCCGGGCAGCGGGTTTCCTTCAGCACTTCAAGAAAATGCACTGCTCTGTTGTAGTAGGTTTGATTTCCCGACGCATCGGCCAGGTATGCGAAGCCCATTGCGTAGTGAGCGTCCGCGATTGGAATCCTCTGGGGCTTCCAGAAGAGCTTTCTCGCCGAAGGAACGAAAGCCTCTGAGAACACGATTGGCAGCACCGCCAGCGTTCCCAGCCGCTTGTTCGTGTAGTAAAGCTGCTTGGCCCTTCTCCCTATCGGCCCGGAGTAGTACGTCTGGAAGTCATACGATTCTTCGCCGTACTGATCAAGCCACTTGATGAATCGTATGACCGTCTCGTTGATCTCAGGCAACGGTAGGCTTCTAGTCTCAGGCGCGGTCGGGGGGGCAACTTCGATTTGAGTAGCGGTGCTCATTCCAAATCCTGATTGATGTGTTGTACCTTCAGGTGCGACCCGTTACGACTGGATGTCCTCAGCTGTGGTGTGTTGCGGACGTGTCGGCTGCGCTACAGGAAGCAGTCCGAAGCTGTCGATCTTCTTGAACTTTGCGAGCGACGAAAGAACTGCCCTGAGCTTCATCATCTGTTCGCGGCGGTGGAAGCGCCTTAGATCGTCGGAGACCACTCGCTTTTCACCCTTCAACATCGCTGTGAAGTATCCCGCAAACAGCATCGCGCCGCCGATAATGAACGGGCGCTTCCGAAGTTGGTACGTACAGCGGAAGACCTCCCACAAAGGATGACCTCCCATGTAGTAGTCCTTCTTCCCGTACGTAAAGCTCTTACCGATTTTGTTGTGGTTCGCCGTGCCGAGAACCCGATGGTGATAGAAGCATCTCTCCCTGAATGAGCGCGTCTTCCAGCCCATCATCCGCGCGGTAGTAACGGCCATCCAGTCGATACCGCCCGGTTCACTCGGCGTATAGCCACCGATCATTTCAAAACACTCGCGGCGGAAGATCTGGCACTGCCCGGAAACGTAGTTTTGCCCTTCGAAACTGTCCGTCTCGGAGCAATAGCCGGGCTCCCGAAAAATCGTGCCTGCAACCCCCAGATCTGGATCCTCCCGAAATCTGCCCATCAGAAATTCGAAATGATCCCGCTCGAGCGTCACATCAGCATCAAGGTTGCCGATAACCTTGTAATCGATACCTGCGAGACGCTCCTGTCCCGCCTTGAATGCGTAAACCTTTGCCGCGAAATTACGCTCTCGCCGCACAGGAAGATTCACAACTTCAATCCATCTGTATTGCGAAGCGCACCGTTCGGCTGTGGCACCGGTATCGTCCGTCGAGCCGTCGTTCACGATGACCCACTTCTCCGGCAGCACGGTCTGCTGTGCGACGGATTCAATCGTCCCCTCGATGAACTTGGCCTCGTTACGCGCCGGCGTAATCAGCACGTATGGCATGGAGGAACTGGCAGACTGCATTCTTCGCCTCAATAGCCCCTTGGACTAGTCCACGAACAGCCGGTGAGTGAGCTCGAGCGTCAAGAGCCGGTTTAGTTCGATCGTATAATTCCCGGTACCTCTAAGGTGCGCGTTTACAATGCTTTTCACCATCCCCGGATTGAGGTATGGACGCGCCAGCGACCGTGAATCCAGCAGTATTTCCCGGACATACTGCCCGAGGTAATCCCGGTACCACGGTCGGAAATGAAAGATCTTGTGGCGCCCGACCCACATCCGCTCGAAATGGACGAAACGGAACGCGTGATCCAGGCGCGCCAGCCATTGCGGCATCCCGTAGTCATACGCATATTCCGCCTTGAAAGAAAACTGCAGCGCGGCTCGCGTAAGATAGCTGTTCAAACCGCGAGTTCCTCGATCCGTGCGCAGCGCCGCAAGTTCCGGATTCCCACTTTCCACTAGCCGCAGCCTGCATTCCTGGTTGATCCCCTCCACATTCGGCGCCCGATAAGCTGTTTTCACTAAATCGTTATCCAGAAAAGGTGTGCGCACGGCCACCTGCGTCTGTTCAAGTTCCAGAACTCCGTAGTGATGCCATGGCGACTGCCGGAAGGCAACAAACGTTGACTGATTTCCTTCCCGGATTGAGTTGTAAGTGCTCTCCCCCTTCGAAAGCCACCGCGACATGCCGTTCTGATAAAGACCTTCGACAGGCTGAACCGCCTTGAACATTGTTGACTGAAGCAGGATTTCACTTCCATATGTGCCCACCATCCGCACCGGCGCAATCTCGCGTGCTTTTTCGTTGACATACAGATCGGGCGACCGGCCCATGTCCACGCACGCGTCGGTGAGATACACCGTGCGTTCCGCGTAATCCGGGAACTTGGCCAGAAATTCTTCTCCGGTGGTTATCACCTCGTGCGACTGATTACAGATCTTCGCGACCTTGCGCGCCAGCTTCACATCTTCGTTCTCCCGGTACATGCTCCCGAATGTGTAGCACGGCATCGATCCAGGTTCAGCGTTGTGCCAGGCCATGATGATTCGCGTGTCCAGTCCGCCGGTTAACGAAACGCCGATGCGCTCCTGTCCACCGAAGAAACGTGGCAGATTCTGCGAGAACACCTGCCGCAGGGTATTGAAGTACTCTTCGGGTTGCAGCGGCTCCTGGTTCTCCCACTCCGAAGGCTCGAAGTAGTGATTCTTCGTCTCAAGCCTGCCATTCCGAAACGAGTATGCGGAACCCGGCGGAAGCACACTGATTCCCGGAAACAGCGTTCGATTCTCCAGCACGCATCCGCAGACGATGAACTCACCAAGGCCTCTCTCGTCGATACTCCGCAGTTCGGGACACACTTTGAGGATGGCTTTGGCTTCTGCTGCGAAATAGAAAGCGTCCTGGCCCTCATGGCAATACAAACGCTGCAGTCCGTAGCGATCATTGAAGAGAAGTACCGCCCCACTTGAACGATCTCCCACCACGCCGTGGAATCTGCCATTCAACTGCTTTGGAAAATCGCCTTCCTCTTCGTATCGATGCACGAGATAGGACGGGCCTCCACAGGGAACATCGTGCCCGCGGCTGCGCAGCGTCTGACGCAGATCAGGATCCGGAAACTCTTCTCCCGAGAAAAGCAGCGTCACATTGTCGCGCTCATTGCGCAATGGCATCTGTTCTGCGAAAGAACCTTGCGTTGCAACCCAGCCCACGTAGACACCAAGCGAAGGATCGCTCCAGACCCCCGATGAGTAGAACGGCTCGTGCAACATGGTCTTGAGCATGTTGCATACCGTCTCTTCGGCCCACGCTTTCGGCCGCTTGGTGATGATCCCAACTAATCCCGGCATGTAGACTGCTTTCCCTCGGCAACAGATTTCGAGTGCATCATACGATTGAAGAAGTGGAGCTGTGCTAGATGGCCCTTGTTGTTTCCGCTAAGCACTGTATTCGGGTTCACTTTGATGCGCTACCGTCCGTAAACTTCCACTGTTTTACGTCCCGCCTTTTCCCACGAGTGGCTCGCCTGAATGAAATCCTTTATGCGGGCCCTCTTCTCATCAAGCTCTCTGAACAAATCACTGGAGAAGTAGGCCTCGATCACACGCGCAAGATCTTCTGAGTCAGCGGACCGGCACACAAATCCGGTCTCTCCCTCAATAATGTCATGCGCAAATGAACCAACATCCGTACCGATTACTGGCAGGCCGAAGCTATAGGACATGAAGAGAACGCCGCTCTGGAATATCTGCGTATATGGAAGCACCAACACGTCCGCAGCTTTGAAATACAGTTCAATCTCATCGTCCCTGATGAATTTTGTGTGCTGGACTACCCGCTCGCTCACAGCGCTCTGCTCAATCGCTGCCTGGACTTCTTTCCACTGCGCCTCGGCATCCCTCATTGGCTCGCCGGCGATCACCAGTCGATAGCTCGGGTTCTTGGGCGCGATCCGCAAGAACGCATCAACCAGCAGGTCAATTCCCTTATACGGAGCGATTCTCCCGAAGAAGAGAATGGCTTTCTCCTCTTGCTTCAGCCCAAGTCGCTTCTTCGCCTCAGCTGATGTCAGCGCCGTTTGCGGCACCATATCGTAGGTGCCGAAGGGGATGACCGAAATATTCTGCTCACGGACCCGGAAGATCTCCATCAGTTGCTGTTTCATCAACTCCGTATGCACAAAGATGTGATCGACATTCCGATACTGGAAGCCCAGCGTAAACCGGTTCAGAAGTGAATCAGCCCCGTCTCTTTCGGCCGCATTGATGTTGTGCGCCGTGAACACCACTCTCTTGCCCAGAATCTTCAAGTACAGAAGCAACAGGGTCCGGTCGAACACCGGAATTCTGTAGTTCCACAATATGTGAAAGATCTCGGCGGACGTGGTGGCCGCGTAAAACATCAAGCGCAAGTACACCTGGATAAATACAATAACTTTTGCAATCTTGCCGCGACGAACCTGCAGGTTCGCATACAGTGTCAGAAAGCTGACGCTCTGCTGTGCCTCCGCATCTTCAGGCTTCATCTCGCGGTTGCAAACCACATCCACTGGAACTCCACGGGCAGCCAGCGCCTGCCAGAGCCCGCTCGCATAATGCTTGTCAATTCCACCCGTAAGCAGGGCTACTTTCACTGGCGGAATCTCACCCTTGCATCTGCGTTAAGGTCCTTCAGATTCTGAACCATCTGCCGAAATCCCTTCCCCGGCCCCGAAATCCACAGCCGGATACGCCGTTCGCGTAATTGTTCGACGCACCTACGCTGTGCTATTCTCTGGTTGATTCCCGGGACAAAAAATTGACTCTATAGCCCTGTTGAAGTCCGGGAATTTGGCTCTGTTCTGATCTCAGACCTGGCCTGCTGGGAAGCCTAAGCTCCCTATTTGAAACTACTTATATTCAGGCCTTGGCACTTGAATCCGGAGCAGGATATTGATTCATTTGCGCTTAAGCTCCATCGGCGGCTCGCTACGCAGCTTGTCCCTTTGGCGCTTCACCCATAACCCAAGTAACCACTGGGTGTCTCGTTGGCGCAGCGGTTTCATTCCTTGCGTACTATCCTCAGAACAACCGTTCCCGCCGGTTTTAAACGCACTGTAGGGTGGATTTGCAATCCCCCGAAGGTGGCGTCGTATAGGCACTTCAGTGCCACTAAAGGAGTTGCTCGATCGTGAAGAAGCTATCTTCCATCTTTTTCCTAACCGCTTGCGCGTTGGTTTTTTCTCTACCAGCGTTTTCGCAATCCTGCACTAGTGCCGTTTGTAATGCGGCAAGCCCGAACCTGTCAGACGTTCTCGCCGCCCTTCCGTCCAGCAGCAACTCAAATGCGTCGGTCGTCGTCAACATACCCGCCGGTACTGCATCGTGGTCTAGTGCACTGAACTATTCGGTTCCTTCGGCAGTAACCAACCTCACCATCCAGGGCGCCACGACCGTTAACTGCACCGGCACCGCCGGGCAATCGAGCTGGTCATGCCCTGCCAGCGACAAAACGATCATCACGGACGGCTATGGAAGCCAGCCTGCTCTCATCACCATTACCACCGGCTCATCCTCAACTAACTTCCGCTGGACCGGAACGACTCTACAGACCTCTTCGGGAACAGCTAAAAACAACGGAATGCTCTACATCGTCGGCGGATCTCACAATGTCCGCATCGATCATAACCACATCGATGAGAACGGTCAGAACAACAGCATGATCCAGGTAGCAGGCGCCACTCTGGGCGTAGCCGATCACAACCTCTTCAGCCTCGGAAACAATTCAAACGTCGGCAACGGATTCCGGGACTTCGCGTCGTCTGACGGCGTCGGAGATGCGGCCTGGAACAGCGCAACCAATTGGGGAACGTCGTCCTTCTGGTACCTGGAGAGTGACTACTTCAGCGGCGGCTCGCCAACCGACTGCTACAACGGCGCGAAGTTGGTGATCCGCTACAGCACGATCAACAACGCTTTTGTGATGGCCCTGCACGGAACAAAGAATGATGCCGGACGGGGAAGAAGTTGCCGCGCCGTAGAGTTGTACCACAACTACATGAGCGGTTCATCGAACGCCAATGCAGTCATCGGGCAGAACGGCGGCACATCTCTTCTCTGGGGAAACAATGTTGCCAGTGGGTATAACAACTTCAACGCTCCAGGAGCTCCCCGTAACTTCTCCGGCGGCGATACCAATGGTTCATGGGGTCTGTGCGGACCTCTGGGGCCCTCGGCATGGGATGGAAATCAAGGAAACGGATATCCCTGCCTGGATGGCGTTGGGCGAGGTCAAGGTAACCTGCTTAGCGGCGTGCTTCCCTCTCCTTTGTGGCCGAGTCAGAAGTTGGAGCCTGAATACATGTGGATGAACACCCTCGCCGCTGCGAATGAGGGGTACATCAACGATATGTCTTCGCAATTCAATCGGGACATCTACCCCGACTGCGGAAACAGAGGAAGCGCCTGTGCCGGCGCTTTCAATGGAACGCAGGGAACCGGCTACGGCGCTCTTTCAGCAAGGCCATCTACTTGCACAGCTGGACCTGGAGGCACTTACGGATCCTCGCCGACAGGTTCCTATGGCGTAGCATACTGGGCAACTGATGCAAATTCCGGCAACGGTGAACTATATGTCTGCGACTCACCAAATCACTGGACTGGAATTTATCAGCCCTATTCTTATCCGCATCCACTCGTAAGTGGTGCTGTAGATACGAGTCAAACGCCGCCGCCAGCCCCGATCGGCCTGGTAGGCACAGTCTATTGATGAGTCATGAGCCGCTGGCCCGATTCGTTCGGGCCAGCGGTTCCTTTTTGGCTTGAACTGAAATCTTCGCTGCCCAACACGCCCCTCGTCTCTCCACCTTCAAGACGATACAGCGTCTTCTCCCACATCTGGCTGAATGACCATCTGAATCGAACCATAGAGGCTTTAGCTCGCTTTGCTCGCGTTGCTCCAAACAGATTTGCGACTATCGCAAATTTCCACGACTGTTCTGGCGAGACCAGCCTGCCTCCAAGCGATGCCGCTATCTTCTGAGCCTCTTTGATCAAATCTGGTCGATTTGGATAGAAGAACTGCAGCCAGTTTTGGAGATATCGGATGCACGCATCCTTTACCCTCTGGCTATCCTCCAGGGAGCGAACATACTGAATGTGAAGCCGCATCGAGCACATCTGAGCCTCCATCTTGCTATCGGAAAGCCCGATGTAACTCAAGCAATTCACCCCTGATCTCCGGTAGTATGCTTTCGACTCCGGCACGAATTTAACTGCGTCGCTGGCAAGCAGTACACGACAGAAATACTCGCCGTCATCGTCACCCAGCAATCTCGTGTCCCAAGGTCCCGCTGCTTCTGCCAGTTCCCTGCTTACCAGCCACACTCCGGTCTGCATGAATACGCCTAATTGCATTTTGCGTAGCAGCCAATCGATGGGGCTCAAGTCGCACCAGAGCGCGCTCGACACAAACTTCGATCGGTAATGCCTGTACACGAACTCGGCCCAACTCCCCGAGTACAGGGTTCGTTTACTTGAAGTTTGCTGAACAGCCTCCATTTGACGCTCGATCTTGTCCGGCGCAAGCAGATCATCCGCGTCGAGGTACTGGATGTAGTCGCCGTGGCTCAATGAGAAGGCTTTGTTCCTCGTTGCCGCTGCTCCCCGGTGGTCATCTACCACAACCCGGACCTGTTCCGACTCGAACTTTCGAGCAATCGCAACCGTACGGTCTGTGGATCCGTCGTCAACCACAATGATCTCTTTGCGCTGCCAGGTTTGCGCAACCGCCGACCGAAGCGTCTCGGCTATCCACTCCTCTGCGTTGTACGCGGGAATGAGAATCGACACCAAAGGCGACGTTGACTCGGAATTTTCTGCTTCTTGATCAGATTTCAAATCAGTCAACATTTCGGAACTGCACTTTCTTACGTTTCGGCCCCAACTTCAAAACCCGGTGCCTGACATAAACCCATGGGATGGAGAGCTGACTATACCCTTCGAGATCTTCGGCGGAAGTAAATCGGGCCGCGGGCCCAGCCGAAGAACCCAATCCAGAATCTTCGTTGTGTTTTGTGCCTTCGCCTCCCAGGTCAAGCTCTCGCGCGCATACACCACCGCGTTCCTTCGAAGCCTCAGCAGAAGATCCCGGTCCTGAACGAGATCCGTCAGGGCCTTATCAATCTGTGCCACCACGTCGTCCTCATTTGTAAGGGGAACCTTGTAGCCAATGTCACGGTTGACAATGTCGCCGGGTCCTCCAAAATCAACTACAATCGGCACCACACCGTTTGCGAGCGCCTCAAAGACAACCCCCGCTCCAAAATCACGAACGGATGGGAAAACAAGTACATCTGCAACGCGCAAACACTGAATCACATCATCGCGGCTGACCCAGCCTTTGAACGAAACTTCCTTCTCGATCGAGAGCGATCTCGCGAGCTCTTCCAATCGAGAACGCTCGGGCCCGTCACCGAGAATCTCGAAGCTGGCTTGGGAGTTCCGTAGCACCTTGGCGGCCCCACGTAACGCCAGATCGCATCCCTTGCACGGTATGAGACCGCCAACGAAGATCAGTCTCAGCTTCTTCGTTGACGCTGAACTGTGGGAGTCGTCCGAGCAGAGCTCCCGATCAACGCCGTTTTCTGGGACAAAGAAGAGCTTCTCGCCATGAGACGAAAACTCGTTATAGGTGTGAGATGAAGCGGTAATGATCGCAGCGGCTCTGCTATAAGTTGAGCGGGAAAATGGAAGCAGCTTATACAGGTTTCTGAGGCTGGATATCCACTCTCTCTGGTTTTCTGCTTGACTAAATCCACGAACGAATGGAAGTCCCCCATTGATCGGACCGATCACGAACGGTATGGGACCCTTACGCAAAAAGAAGGCAAAGGGACTAGGCAGCACTGCCGTAAGAGGAAGCAGCCGAAGCACCACATCGAACTCTCCCCCGAATATCCTGCTTCGCAGCTGACGCCAGGCGTTCCATTCAAACGCCAGAGAGAACGGGTAAGCAAATGCAGTCAGCGCCTGGCTGGCGAAGTTGTATTTGAATATGTGGCGCAGGCCAAGACTATAAAGCTTGTCCAACTTCGGCATATGGACCACTTCGATACTCCGAAATGGACCGTTTGCCTTTCTCACGGCTTGCTCTACTGACGACCCTATTACCAGGGACACGTCATGCAGTTTCGCAAGCGCTGCGGCATGCGAGTACGAAACAAACGGTATGCTGATTCCGTTCGGATTACAATTTGGCGCCAGAATCAGAACTCGCAGCCGGCTCATGAACAATCCTCAGTCAGAGACTCTATCGTGGGACACTTATACCAGATCGGCATCAGCACATCTCGCCGCGGAAGATTACACAGAGTGGATACTTCAGCGCTTGGCGGTGCGTCCCGCGTCTGCAGAAAGCACCCCCACTCCCACCTCGGATTCAGCTGATTGATCCACTGCTGCTTCTACTGCTTCATCGAATGAACTGGCTGAACGCAATCCCGGCTCGCTCCTCCGATTAGGCATCAGATCTCGAAGCAAACCAAAGGCCTCTCTGATCGGGCCTGGCCCTTTGTGCAGCGCAATTACTGCAACCAAATATAAAACGCAAAAAACCGTCGAAACCAAAATCATTCGGGCGAAAGCGATGGAAACGCCTTCCCCTACCGCCTGCGCTTTACTCCCGCCGACGATCAGAAACGTCCCCACACCGGCCACCACAGCAGCAAGAAAGAACCTCCAGATCGCACCGATGATCGACCCAAGGCCAAGACCAATCGGCCGGCCGGCGTACCAGAACCCTGGAAACATGAGCAGGAAATACGACGCGGTCCATGCGAGTGCGATGCCTTCTGGCCCTCGGTGCAGCAAGATCAGAAACAAGCTTGCCGTGGAAAGGAATTCAATGAAACTCCAATACAACCATCTTGCGGGCCGGCCGATCGATAAGTGAATCCACCCGTGCGTCTCATACAGAAGCATGATTCCAATGCCCGGTCCAAACAGGGAGAATATCTTCCCGGCTTGCCCCCATCCCGGTCCCAGAACAACACGGATCAGATCCTCTCCCACAAGCGCGAAATCAGTCCCGATACCCATTCCTACAAGAGCCAGAACAGAAATTGTCTTCAGGAAGTAGCGCTCGAACTGTTCCCTGTCTCCCCTCAGCCTGCTCAGAGTGTTTACAACCACTGAAGTCAGCGGCGATAAAAGCTGCGTTTGCGGAAGAACGAAAAGATCGTAGGCTTTCTTATAGAAACCCAGCTCCCGAGCACCGAATCGCCAACCCACAAGAAGGTTGTCCGTATTCCGAGTCAGGTAGCTGAAGGCGTAATGCGAATATACGTTGAACGCAAACCTTACGCCGGTACCAGTCTCGGCAGCGCGGCGTGGCCATTGTGGCGTCCATCGACATACGAGCCATGCGCCGGCTGAAGTAACGACTGTCTGGGTGACGCTTCCCCACACCAGTGCCCAGTAGTGAAAACCGGACATCGCAAGAACAATCGACACCACCACCAGGGCGGACTGGCCGGAAAGACTGATAAGGGCAACACTCCTGAAATGCATTGCCCGTTGCAAAACAGCAGAATGCACATACCCCAGAGAACCGATGACAATCGTCAGTGACATCCCGACCGCGACGTTTGTGACTGCGGGGTTGTGGTAGAAGTACGCAAGAACCGGGCCCAAGCCGGAAAACATGCATGCTATCGCCGTAGAGATGCCAACATTGATCCAGAACAGATTGCTCGCAAGGGTGTCGGTCAGGTCTTCCCTTTGTACGATGAACTCGGTGAATCCGTTCAATCCGAAGCTGCGCAGCAGCAAACTGAACGTCGTCACCATCGTCACAATGCCGAAATCGCTTGGCGTGAGCAGTCGGGCTAAAATGACAACCGACCCCGTCGCTACAGCGAAATTCCCAGCCTGCCCCGCAATGGACACTGCCGCTGCCCTCACAGCGGTTCGGCGAAGCCCTCCTTCGATTACCGCGGCAAATTCACCTTTGCTGTTGAACGGCCTCAAAATCCACCCTTGCCCCTGTAGCCCCCTGCCGCCCCGGAACTCCAATGGCTTTGAACAGCCCCGTCCCTGATTCTGCGCTCCTTCTCTTCTATAGAGTCCGCAGTGGCGTAGGCGGGTATGGCAACTGAGCTCGGAGCAACTGCTCCAGTGCGTCTTCGACTGACCGGTTGACTCACCATTCCAGCCTTGACGCCCGTCGCTGTGAAGATGCCCAAAAGTAGAAACATCCACATGGGGTTGAGCGACCTGAACCCGGCTTCCGTTAAATCGTAAAATACTGCTGCCATGATGTAAGCCAACGGCAGACTGCCGGCCCAGGCATTCCTGCGCACCGCAGCCATCGCTCGTAGAAATCCCGCGACGATCACGATCGCGATCAGTCCAATACCTGCCCATCCAAGATTTAGGTACATTTCAATGTACCCATTGTGCGCCTCAGTAACGAGAAGTTCTGGATGCCACCACCCCGCGTGCGACAGAGTGGCCCAGGCGATTGCAGGGCTCGGGCCTATCCAGTAGCTTTCAAAGCCCGCCCCAATCAGCGGGTTTGGTACTGTCGGAAGCAACGCAGCCCAGATATCCGTGCGACCCGAAAGATTCGATTGCCTCCCGAGCGCGCCTGCAATATCGGCCGATCCGCTTATCAGAAAGAACACAACAAACAGGGAAACGACGCCGAGGCAAAGAGCTTGTATCCACCCTGGTCTCGTTCGAAACATCCGCAGATTCGTCGCGACGAGGATGCTGCCGCCGATAAGGAAGCAAGCCAGCGATGTCGCGGAATCAGCCATCCTGAAGAGAACCAGTCCAAAAAGGAGGAGCACGCATTGCGCAATGAGAGGGCGCCGCCGTTCAGCCCGGGTTTTCGTCCGAATCAGGGATATGATCTGCCACAGCGTGCCCAGCGAGATAACGAGAATCACCAAGCCGAAAACATTCTTGTTTGTCGACGTCCCAGTGTTCATTCCAACGCCGTTCGCGGCAAAGGAACGTCCCAGGTTGGGCATGTATTTGATAAACAGTACCGACAACGGCAGCAGAATAAAGCCTGTACGAGATATGAATCTCTTGAGAGCCGCCACCGGCTGCGTATCCGTCACAATCACCAGAACCATCGCGATGTCGATGATGGATTTGACCCAGCGTTTAAATGCGACATCAGGATGAACTGACCATGTTGTGCTGATAAGACAAAAGAAAAAGTACAGCAAGATCGGCAGATTCGATCGCAATAGAGTCAGTGCCCGCTGCTTCCGGCGAAATAACACTGCGAGAGCGATGAGAATGAGGATCCCGAAAACTGCGGCGTCCACGGGACTGCCTTCAAGTTGCGAGTCGGCATCTCCCGGATGGTTGATATTCAACCACTCCGAAACGGAGCGGGACCCCATAATCCAGAAATAGACCACCGGTATCCAGAGCGCCTTGGACGTTCTGATCGCGCGGTCCCGGTTGAGATGGAAAAGACCAGCGATCCCGCACGCGCAAATCACGGTAGCAATGATTGGATTCATTTTGGAAGAGGGGAAAAGCTAGCCGAGCCATTCACGTGCATTGAACTCCGATGATCAAGCATTTCACCTTTGCTGAACGGAATGCTCGTGGACCCGATTACAACCTTGTCTGTGGCTCCATTGGATATCTGGAGCCGGCGGGAGGGTTTCAACGCTCCATCTGCCGATTACAATTCGGCCGCTCTGGCATTGAGCTACACCGGCGTACGAAACTTTTTATACCACACTGCTCTTGCGCGAAGTCCGAATGCAATTACCGACGGAGGAAGGATCCCGATCAGACCGCGATGAAGATTCATCGCCATGCTGATCCGACCCCACAAAGTGAGCGGCACATAATAGCGCGGCACGAGAACTTCTTCGAATCCGTTACGGATCTTGAATTCTCGAAGCGAACTGTCGCGCTTGTTCCCGTAGTTGTAATTGCCGTAGGTGATGTGCGAAATCCCTCGAGGCTCGCAGATCTCGACTGCTTTCGTGACAAGTGCATTCGCGGGCCTCTTGTCCAGTTGACTGGGCTTTACCACCAGGTTCAAAATCGCTGCGACATTCTCTCGATACACCAGATGGAGGAATCCGATCATCTCTTCTCCGGAATATGCGCAAATAAAGTCGCACCTTCCTTCGAATTCTCCATACCGCTTAACCGTCTCCTCTGATGTCAGACCGTAGTAGGCATTCTTAGCGCCCTGGCGAGTCGGAGAATCATCGTTGACTCCGCGAATGCCTTCCACAACGTCAGGATCTAACCTTCGAATTGCAAGCGTTACTCCGCGCTTCTGAGAACGCCTGGTGTTCTTTCTGCTTTCCTGCGGCAGTCCTTCCCACCATTGCTTAAATGTCACCAGCGGAATCGCCGCAATGCTCTCGCGCTCCATGCGGTATGGGAAGATCTGATCAGTTGCAGGCAGTTTCTGAGCGAACGTGAAGATGTCCGCTTTCAGTCTCGCCCTGTTCTTCTTGAGAGCATCGATGTAGAGTTCGGGAGCTTCAATCGCCTTCTCCCGCATCTCCTCGCCACGAATTTTTGCGATGCGCAGCCTCTTCCCTGTGGCGATCAGCGTATCGTCATTTACCTGGATCGCCGGGATCTTGATCCAACGCCCTTTGGTTCTGAACTCGACGGAATGATCCGTTTGAATCATGCCGGGGTATTGGACTTCTGATCCCATTGTTGCTCTATTCTCCTGGTATTGTTGTCGCCACAAGACTGTTACGCCATCGGTTCAACAGGAACGAGGGTCTGCACCGCAGTTCCATTAGGTTCACCGGCCGGCTTTGCAAACGCGATCACCTGCGCCGCAACCTTCTCCAGCTGTTCTGGCTTCAGTTGCGGATACATCGGCAAGGAGACAATCTCGGCCGCGGCACTCTCCGTAACCGGAAAATCACCTGCCCCGTAATTCAGAGATACATATGCACGTTGAAGGTGCAGAGGCACAGGATAGTGAATTGCCGAGCCGATTCCCGCATCCTTCAAATGCTTCATCAGCCCTTCGCGATCGCTCGTGCGAATCACGTACAGATGGTAAACACCGCGAGACCACGTCGGTTCCCACGGCAATCCGATAGCGTCGCACTTTGACAGCAGGCGATTGTATTCAGCCGCCTTCGCGCGCCGCGAGTCATTCCACGATTTCAGATGTCCCAGCTTCACATGCAGAATTCCTGCCTGCAGCGCATCAAGCCGTCCGTTGTATCCCTCGATAGCGTGGTAGTACTTGCGGCTCTGTCCGTGATCACGCAGCATCTTCATCTTCTCGGCCATCGCCGCATCATTCGTTGTGATCGCGCCCGCTTCGCCGCACGCACCGAGATTCTTCCCCGGATAGAAACTGAATGCAGCCGCCTGCCCCATTGATCCCGCTTTCAACCAGCGGTTCTGCTTCTTCGAGAAGTATTCGGCTCCATGCGCCTGGCACGCATCCTCGATAACGATGAGATCGTACTCTTCCGCGAGTTCCAGAATCCGATCCATATCCGCGATTTGCCCATACAGGTGCACAGGAATCACAGCCGTCACGGGCCGCCCGCTGCGAAGGCTCACCAGCTTCCCTGACTTATCGCGAACACATTTCTTTTCGAGATAGCGCTGCAGCATCACCGTCGACATGTTGTACGTCTGCTCGTCGACGTCAACAAACTCCGGAATCGCCCGTGCCTGGGAGATCGCCTCCGTCGTCGCAATAAACGTATTCGGAACGGTGAGAACCACGTCACCTGGCTGGACACCGCTGGCCAGAATCGCGAATCGCAACGCATCGGTCCCGCTGTTGACGGCGATCCCATGGCGAACATCGCAGAACTCCGCAAAAGCGGTCTCGAAGTTCTCCACCATCGGACCGCCGATAAATCCGGCAGTGTGAAGAACACGACGAAACAAGGCAGTAAGTTCCTCCTCAAGCTCTACATGAGGAGTTACAAGATCGAGAAATGGGATTGTTACATCAGCATTCATGGTCTCTCCTGACTGATGCTCATACTCTTTGGAAAAGCTTGAAATCTGGCCGGGCTGATCCTGATTCGATAGTGCTCTATCCGTGCGATCGCGGGTCCAAGACGTCTACACGTTCAATCGCCAACCGTTGCGGACTCGTTCTTTTCGGTCTCGAGATAGCGCAACACTCTCGCGGGATTTCCCGCTACCACCGCGTTTGCAGGCACATCCCGCGTGATTACGCTTCCTGCGCCCACAATTGCGTTTTCCCCGATTGAGATGTTAGGCAGGATCGTTGAGCCGGTACCTATTGAGGCGCCTCGCTTAACAACAGTCTTTTCGACTTTCCAATCCGCCTCGGTCTGCAGGCTGCCATCCATCGTGGTTGCGCGGGGATAGCTGTCATTCGTGAACATCACGCCATGCCCGACAAACACGTTGTCTTCAATGGTCACGCCTTCACAGATGAAGGAATGGCTGGAGATTTTGCAGCGCTTGCCGATCGTCGCGTTCTTCTGGATCTCTACAAAAGCGCCAATCTTTGTTTCGTCGCCGATCTCACAGCCGTAGAGATTAATGAACTTCGACAGGCGAACATTAGCTCCGAGTTTCACGTCGTCTGCGATGCAGTTGAAGGTGTTCACAGGTAAACCAGTGCCCCCTTCTTCTTGAGCGACTCGTCCGCGGTCTCCAGCATGCGGACAACGCGAAGGCCCGCACACCCGTCATTGAAAGGTCTTTGTCCCGTCGATGCGCATTCAACAAAATACGCCATCTCCTGTCTCAGAGCCTCGCCCTGCTCCAGCTGCGGAGCCCACATGTCGCCCGACCGATAGCTCACCAGCAGTTCGTAAACACCTTCCCTGCTGCCGATCTGCACTCCCTTGTCGTAGATCTTTAGCTTTTCGTCAGCCTCCAGATCGTTCCACACCAGCATCCTTTTTTCTCCGCCGATGAGTGTGGTCCTTACCTTCACCGGCGAAAGCCAGTTCACATTGACGTGAGCGATAACCTTCTCCGGGAAATACAGCGTCATGTACGCGACGTCTTCATGCCCGTTCAGATGCCCCTGCCCTGTGGCCACAACTGCCTGTGGATCACCCTTCAGAAGGTAGTCCATGATCGAAAGATCATGCGGAGCCAGGTCCCACAGAACGTTGCAGTCATGTTGAAACAGCCCGAGATTGACGCGCGTCGAATCGTAGTAATACAAAGGACCCAGCGCACCATCATCGACCAGTTGCTTGATCTTCTTCACTGCTCCCGTGAAGAGGAACGTGTGGTCAACCATGAGAGTCAGGTTCTTCTGCGCCGCAAGGTTGATCAGTTCCTCTCCCTGCGCAGAAGTGCTCGTGAACGGCTTCTCTACAAAAACATGCTTGCCGTTTTGCAGTGCAGCCTTCGCCAGTTCATAGTGTGTCCACACCGGAGACACGACGGCAATTGCGTCAATCTCCGTTGAAGTAATTACTTCGGTTGCGTTTGAAACGACTTTTACTCCGGGATGAGCCTTCTGGGCCCGAACACGGGCCTGCGGGCTGATCTCCGCGATAGCCAGAACCTGAGAACCCTCCAGTTGTGCAAGGTTTCTCACAATGTTCGGGCCCCAGTAGCCGTAACCAATTACGCCAAACTTCATGATTCGCCGACTTTCCGCAGAATCGCTGACTGGTTGGGGGATGACGTACGAGGGGTTCCAGACCGGGATCAGTGATAGATCTCTGCCGATGAGTGAATGTTTGTTTTTTTTGAAGAGGTGTTTAGTAAGCGCCGGAGCCGCGGATTACGGCCCGGGGCGTCTGCAGAAGGATTTTGACGTCCAGCCACGGGCTCCACGACGTCGCATACTTCAGGTCAAGACGCACCATCGCGTCGAAATCAACAGTGCTCCTGCCCGTAACTTGCCATAGGCCGGTGATGCCAGGCTTCACTTCCAGCAACCTGCGGCGATGCCATGTTTGGTAAGCCGCCAGCTCATAAGGAATAGGAGGCCGCGGACCAACCAGGGACATCTCGCCCCGCAGAACATTAATGAACTGAGGCAATTCGTCCAGGCTCGTTTTACGCAGGAATCGTCCTAGCGGAGTGATCCGTTTGTCCCCTGTCAGCTTATAGACGTTCCCGTGGTTCGAGTCCGCAACCTCGCCTTTGTTGATCAGCTTCGTCACGTAATCCCGATGAACACTGTGATCGTTGCCGACATACATCGAGCGGAATTTCAGGAACTGGAACTGCCTTCCGTGATGACCAACGCGCATCTGCCGAAAAAGAATCGGCCCCTTCGACGTCAGCTTGATCGCAATTGCAATCGCCACACAGAACGGAAGGAAGACCGCGATCAGAATCAAGGCTCCCACGATGTCGATCGTGCGTTTCAGAATCAGCAGCGGCTGCTTCGTGCTCGCCTGCTTCGACAGATCGGGATACAGCGCAGGATTGCTTGGCCTTCCCGGCCCGTTCTCGTCCCAGTCGTCCGGATAGTAATGCAGCGAAATACTGATGAGATTAAATTGCTCGAAACTTAATTCCTCGCGAAGCGTGCTCGTGGCCCGCGTAAGAATGGTCATCAGGATGGCACTCTTCTCGCCTGGAACAAGTCCCGTGAACACCGCTCCGATCGTTGAATTGCTCTTGTACCAGCCCACCACATCGGTGTCGCGAGAGGTAGCCAGCAACGCCGACATTACCATCTCCAGCGCAGGAGCTGACCGGGCCGTATTCTGATTTGCGATTTCCACCAGCATCAGGACGAACGGAGCCTTCGAACGCTCTGTCCTCTTGCGCTCCACAGCAATCACTCGCCTGAAACTCTCCTCATCTAGCGCCTTGCGCTCTACCGCCGGCTCGCTGAGAGGATCAACTAAATTGATTGGCCGACCCTGCCGTCCCGTATTCACTCGTCCTCCAAGGCGTTTCGTTCCATGCTCCGGAACATAAAATCGATTTACTTGGTTTTCATTTCGTGTACTGCAAAAAGGAGCATCGGAGCGCGGTTGAGTGTTGAAGACCTGAATCGCAACGCGATCTGAAATGTGAGAGTACTTAAGCTCCTACAGATTAGTGAAAGAAATCAAGCTTCCGCATCATCGGTTGGTAACCGATTGTCGGGGCGATAGTAATAATCCGTGTGCACCAGGGACTTGGCGCTGTTCAAAACTGCCCCAATCACCTTCTGGTTTCCTAGCGCTTCCAGTCCGCGCTTCAACTGGCGCTTCTGAGTGATTCCTTGACGCGCAACAAGCAGAATCCCATCTGCCATATTTGTCCAGATACTCGTGTCGGCCAGGGGCAGGATCGGCGGCGAATCGATGACGACCCAGTCGAACCAGTCCGTGAGCTGCTCCATAAGAGGAATCGCACGGCCGGATTGCAGCAGGTCCAGTGACTCTCCAGTCGCTTGGCCGGCAGGCAGAATCCAGATCCCGGGTCCATCAAGCTTGTACATGCTCTTCACAAGCGCCCGCTCTCCGTTAAGCCACTCGCAGATGCCCGCCTTGCTCGGGATCCCGAAAATCTTCGATTGGGTTGGTCTCCGCACATCTCCCTCAAGCAGCAGCACCTTCTGCTGTGTCCGAAGCGCCAGCGTGCATGCAAGGTTTGCCGCGACAAGGCTCTTCCCTTCCTGAGGAATAGAGCTGGTAATCAGTACCTTCTTAAGGGGCCGTTGGCGGCGCATATGGCGCAGCCGGACGCCCAATAAATGAAACGCTTCACCGGCGGGGCTCTCTGAATCCAGAACTGAGACAAGATGGCTGCCGACTGGAGGGCTGACCCTCAAAGTCTCGCAATGCGCCGGTCCTTCAGTCCGGTCAATCACCGGGACTGCGGCTCCGCCAGTCTTCAGAACCGTGGAAACAGCGACCGGCTCTGTCGTCGGCTCGGCCACCGCGACCGAACTCTCGCTTGCTAGTGGGGTCGTCCAGGCATCGGGCAGCACGGCAGCCGCGCGGCTCGTAAACGACTGTCGCTCCGCCCGCTGCAACATCTCTGTGGCGCGTACATCCGCAGCCGCGTCTTTACCGCTTCGCTCTGACTCTGAACGCTGTAAGGCGTCAAATATTTGACTCATGTTCCCCCGCTTCAACCGTGATTGGACTATTCGATTCCGAACTCGGCCCCCGGCCCTTTTGTGTCGCCGCGTACAAATCAAGGAAGAAGTTCTTTGCCTGTTCCAGTTCCTGCTCCGCATCCCCATTGCTCTTTGCGAGCTTCGAACCGTTCGTGTTCAGGTGGAAGTCCCGTGCAACTCCAAGCACCACCTCTTTGTTGATGGTCGTCATCTGCCTGGCATACCCGGTGATCAGCGAGTTCTCGCAGATCGTATTGATCAGGCGCGGAAAGCCCTTCGAGTACTGGTGAATTGTCTTCACCGCCTCCGGCGCGAAAACCGGCTCCTGGCGCGCACCGGCGCCGGCGATCGTCAGTCTCTCCTGGATGTACCGGTCCGTATCCTGCTCGTCCAGGGGTGTCAGGTGAGCCCGAAGAGCGATTCTTTGCTTTAACGGTCGAAGCTCGAATGAATCCAGTTTCAAATCGAGTTCCGGCTGACCCACCAGCACGATCTGAAGCAATTTATCGTCGTTCGTCTCCAGGTTCGAGAGCAACCGGATCTCTTCCAGCAATTCCATCGAAAGATTGTGGGCCTCGTCGATCACCAGCACAGTCGTAAGCCCTTGGAGCCCTCGCGAGGTAACAAATCTGCTTAACTCCAGCAGCAGGGCGCTCTTGCTCTGCGTATCCTCGGCTTTCAGCCCAAAGTCCGAAGCAGTGTAGTGCAGAAATTCGTGCGCCGTTAGCCGGCAGTTGAACAGATATGCGTAAGCAATTTCGCTGCTTTCTTTGAAAAGCTGCAACAGGCACCGGAGCATCAGGGTCTTGCCCGTCCCAACTTCTCCTGTCACCACAACCACACCCTTGTGCCGGCGTATGCCGTAGTACAGTGCAGCGAGCGCCTCATTATGCCGGACCGTGGGCACAAAACAAGTCGGATCCGGAGTAAGGTCGAACGGGTTGCGCGTCAAATTGTAAAAGCTTTTGTACATGAGAATTCTCGAACTTATCCTCGCAAGAAGCTATACGTTGACCCAAGTGCGATGCAGATGCCCACGATTGCTGTCAAAGCCCAGCCAAGCACGATCCGCCGCTTCTCCCTGCTCTTGTCTTCTTCAGAACGAACCTCCGGCACCTCGGCCAGAACATTGATTCCCAGTAACGCCTTGATCTCTTTCTCAGCGTGCATCCGATCATCGAAGAACTCGAACAGAAAGACCAGCAGGCTCCCCAATCCCAGACCTGCTGCAAGACCGAATCCGCAGAACTTCAGGTGGTTGGGAAAATCCGGTTTCAAAGGAAGACTCGGAGGATCCAGAGTCCTGAAACGCTCGCCCCTCTGCAACTGCTCCATGCTGGTTGCCATCGCAGATTGTGTCTTCTTTTTCAGCAGGTCGTCATAGATCGATTTGGTCTGCTCATAACCACGGGTGAGTTCCAGCAGTTGCTGCTCGGTACCAGGTTGCGCATTGAGCCGCCCCTGATACTCGGCAATCCGACCCTCTAGGCTCGCGATTGCCCTTTCCCGGTTCTGAATCTCAATCTGGTTCGCCTGCATCTGGCTCTGCAGCTGCAGCATCGGGCCAGACTCACTCTCGCTCGCCTGTTTTGATCCGCTTCGGGGAGCGGCCATCAGTTCCTTCTTCTGCTCTTCCACTTGCGCGATCTGCGCCTTCACCTTTTGCACGTCCGGATAGGAATCCGTATACCGCGACCGGAGGTCTGTCAGCTCACCCCTGAGCCTGTCTAGTTGCTGGTTCACCGCTCCCAACTCCGTAGGCGAACCATCCGTGGATTTCCCCGACGCGTGTAGATTCTTGTATTGCTCGATTAGCGTCTGGTAATACACTCGCTGCTGCTTGGCTGTATTCAACGAGTCCTGCTGATTCTGCAACTGCCCCTGCAATCCCGCAAGGATTTGCAGGTTGCCCGCCTGCTGGCTCGGCAGCGCGCCTTCGTGCGTAGACTCGAATTGCTTTACCTTCGCCTCCTGGGCAGCCAGCGCTACACGTGCATCTTCGAGTTGCTGCTCCAGGAAGTGCGTCGTGGCCACGGATTGCTCCTCGCGAACTTTCGAGTTTTCATTGATAAATAATTGAGTGAGCTCGCCTGTCACCTTCTGAGCCACGACCGGATCATGCGCCGAAAAGCTCACCCGGAACGAGGTGATCTCATTGTTTCGCCCATCCTTGACCACTTCGACGCCGATGTCTTTTTTGAGCGCGTCGATCTTGTCGTCCGGCGATTTCAGGGATTTAACGTCGGAATAAAGGTTGAGCTTGTCAACGATCATCATCAGACGTGTCTGGCTCATAATCTGCTGCGTGATGCTCTGCAGCCGGCTCTGCATGTCGTCGTTCACATTCTTCGGCACATAGCTCTCTGGCATCGTCGGCGCCTCAACGGTAATCACCGTGCTCGACTTGTACATCGAGGGAAGTACCCAGCTCGCTCCCCACACCAGTAGCCACCCAACAAGCACCGGCACCAGAAAATAAACATGGCGCCTGCGGATAAGGTCCACATAGTGCTCATAATCAAAGGTTGTCGCTTCCTGCTCTTCCATTAGCTCAGGCATTCGTTATCGTCCTAACGGTCGGTGGAATTGGTAGCTGATCCCCAGGATCACTTCGTTGGTATCGTGCAGATTCTGGCCCGATGTGACATTTCCATAGTCCTGATGCAGATGCACATAATCAGCCTCAAGCTGAAGAGACTCACGTATGGACCGCTGCACTCCCACTCCGCCCGAAATCGTGTCGCCACCGGGGAAGTATCCGAATTGGAGCGGAGTCGTAGTCAGATTCTTATAGTGCGAATATTCCACGTGCCCTCCAGCACCCCACCTTCTGGAGAGCATCATGTGCGCGTTCAGCCCGCCGGTATCGGAATGGAACGTGCCAATCAGACCGCCGGCGCCCGACACAACATGGACGAAGCTCGCGGCGATACTAGCCCGCCTCACCTGCCAACCCACGCTTGCTTGCGCCGCCGGTGTCCAGGCGCTCGACTTCTCGGTGGTCTCCGCCCAGGAGGTATAGTGTTCGGGACCGCCGAGCAAAGACACCGAAACCGTCCGGGTGAAATAGTGGGTGAAGAAACCGAAAACCGTGTTCGACACCGTGTAGCTTCCGAACGGGTGAGTCACGTACTTCGAAAGCTGATACGTCACGCCTGCATAAGACTTCCCGAATCGACGGCTGAAAAACGCGTTCCCTCCTGCCGTGTCCTGATTGCTCAGCGTAGGCAGATTTGTGTGGGCTGAGAAGTTAAGGAAGGAATAAGACCCGCTCGCTCCGATCATAGAGTCTTTCGAGTACTGGTACTCCAGACCCGCGCTGGTGGAATTCGTAAGCTGGTCGGCGTAGGGTTCAATGAGCGCGACATTCGGAGATCCCGGAGCGCCGGATACCCCGCCTCCGAAAGAAGAAGTTCCCCGGTTGTAAGAATTGGAATTCTGATCCACGGAATCGCTAATAATCAAAGCGGCATAGGGCGTGAAGCGGTAAGTGAAACTGGCCGACCCATCCTGGGTGATCGCGTTCAGGTCGCTGGTGTTCTGGTATAACCTGAAGCCCGCACCGTAGCGTATAGATTCCGAGTGCCTCGCGGTTCTGCGATCCAGGCTGATCGTAGGGACTATGTTGTAGTACTCATCAGAGATCGCCTTGTCCCCAATGAGCATCAGGTTGTCAGTGTAGGCGGCCGAAACTACCGCCCCGCCCGCAATGAAGTTGGCCCGCTCCTCGGAGGAAGATATCGATGGATACGCCGAACGGCTCACCGGCGGCGGCGTCATCATGTGCTCGCTGTCCAGCTCATAGCCGCCGCCATAGGCGCTCGGCTGAACTTGCGACCAAAGCGGCATCGCAAAACTGATAACGATACAGAAACACGCGATCCTGAACATGCTGATCCACTTTCCTAGGGAACAATGATTGTGTCGTTCGGTTCGATTCTGATGTTCTGATCTGAATTCTTGCCCTTGATGAAGGACTTGTAGTTGAAGTTCAACCTGCTCTCTTTTCCGTCAGGTCCCTTGCGAAGGATGTACACCCCGCTCTTCTTTGCGAAATCCCTGAAGCCCCCGGCGATTGCAATGGCATCCATGACCGTTGTGCTTGCGGTCAGCGCGAACGAGCCCGGATGAGAGACCTCTCCCAGCACATTGAACTTCCGGCTGTTCACCTGCTGCACAATCACGTTCACTTCCGGAGTCGTGATGAAGTTCTTCAGCTTATCCGTGATGTCGCGCTCCAGTTGCAGCGGAGTCTTTCCCGTAGCCTGCAGCTCCCCGACAAGGGGCAGCGAAATCTTCCCATCGGAACGCACCGGAACCGCCTTCGTCAGATCCGGCTCCTTCCACACGCTGATGTTCAGCACATCGTCGTTCCCGATGACGTACTTCTCGTCGTGAGCCTTGCTGCTCGCGCCCATTTCCTCTTGCGTGACGGGTTTTGTCGCGGCCGCGCTTTGCGCCGGTTCCTGGGCACGGCCATGACTAGTGCCCCCGATCACAAGAATTACTCCAAGAAACAAAGCCTGCAGGGCATTCAACTTCATCGCAACTCCTGTCGATCAATCAATGCGTGCGGTCTTCTCTTCGCCGCCGCGCCCTTACAACAACAAACGCCTTCTAGTCGCCCGCCAACGAGGAACGCTGCGGCACGGCAATTTCCATCTGTCTCTCAGAACTCAGTGCCACCACGTTGCGCTGCATCACCGGCACCACATCCATTGCATCGATCTCAACGGCCACCGACTGCGCCAGCATTTCAACCGAGATCACAAGCCGATACAAGTTCTTCTTCCTCGTGAGAACGCCTTCAACACCGTCTAGAGAGCCGCGCACCACCCGGACCCGTTCTCCGCACCGAAGAAAGGGATGGGGCTCAACCTGGAAGTGACCTTCCACTGTCCTCCGGATCGCGTCGATCTCGTGCTCCGGAACAGTCGCGACCCGCTCTCCGCGGCTGATAATCATGTGCACGCCCGGGGTAGTAAGCACCGGCAACCGCCGCTCAATGGCTCCGCGCACGAACACGTAGCAAGGGAAAAGCGGCAATGAGAGTACCTTCCGCCGGTCTTTCCACCTCCGCGTCGACTCAAACAACGGAAGAAAAACCTCAAACCCTTTCGCCGCCAGCATCTCGCTTACAGTCTTCTCATGCTGGTGCCTCGTGTAGACCGCACACCATGGCCCGTCATCCGTTAGCGAATCTTTGCTCTTCGAAATCAACAACTTGCGCTCCCATCTTTCCGCATCCGCACAAAGCTTCGCCCTGTGAGCTACATGCTCATCATTTTTTTAAACCGGACGTCCAAACTTCCCGTCGCTCCAGCGCACCAAAACTCCTGGAGCGGTAAACATCAGAGCAGACAAGGAATCCTGCTCAATAGTCGGTGACCTTCGAAGCTTCTACAATGCCCTATTAGGGTCGGTGAATTACCGCTACGGTAACCTACAATGATTACAGCCGGTAACTGACTCCTGCTTACCTCCACTCCGTCCTTAACATTGTGATTCCAAAACCGATATCGTTTCATTTTTCCATCCATGTGCGCTACGCGACGGAAACCACCCGGAGGTTACTTCCTGGTGAGTGGTCACCTTCCCCATGTCAAACTTGCCTCCGAGTGCGCCGCATCCTGCCTGCATTCAGGCGCAGGGCATGGTGACGTGCCATTGCCACTCCTTCCCTCCCCGCCGTCTGTCTTCGAAACTCGTTACCCATCGTTTCTTCCGTTCCGAAGATCACGATCCGCGCAATCCAGTTCTCCAGCTCGCGAATGTTCCCCGGCCAGTTCCACTGCTGAAAAGCATCCAGCACCTGGGGCTTGAGGCGCGGCGCCGTACGCCCGAAGTTGCGGGCAAACTTCTCCACGAGGTACTCGCAAAGCTGCGGAATATCCTGCTTTCTCTCTCGCAAAGGCAGAAGCCGCACTCGATGCTCGAAATGGCTTGATAGGCCCGGCGATGCTCCGGAAACTGCGCCTGTCAGATCCACGCTCGTTGCGCAGACAATCCGGGCATTCACTGAACTGCCGTTTCGCACCTGCCCAGTCTTCAGTGCATGCGCCACCTTATGCTGCAGGGCTGAATCCATTTCCGCAATCTCGTCCAGGAAAAGTGTGCCGTTCGCCGCCAACACAACAGACCCGCTTGCCGCGCTGTCCTGACCAAACATCTCTCCGTCGAGCAGTCGAGACGATATCGCTCCACAGTTCACCCGCACAAACGGCCCACCAGCTCTCTCTGACTGGACATGCAGATAGCGGGCAACAACCTCCTTGCCTGTCCCGCTCTCTCCCTCAATGAGCACAGGAAGATCGTCCTCCAGAGCGCCTTCGAGAATCTTGCGAACCTCATGCATCCCGGATGTGGAACCGAAAATAAATTCCGCAAGTGGCAATTGGCTCAGCCTGGCGGAGTCGGCAGCGTCTGCGATCATGTTTCCGGCTTTCGGCTTCTCACTTGCAAGAACGTCGCCAAACCGGGATCGTTAAAAACCGTCTCTTCTATGCCGATCTTCTCCTCCTAGGAGACAAATTGCCGGATCGCGCGCCAGGAGTATGCAAAACTTTGCACACTTTTACCAGCCAGTATGCAAACTATTGCGCACCCTTTCAGGCTGGCTTACTTGTGGAATAAGGATTCCCCGACCGCTCAGCCAGGGAATTAAAGATCCTACCGGATTGCTTTGGGGAGGGCTAGAGTCCAGCGCCCGGCCGAGTCATCGAACCCGCCCTCGGACCAAGCTGATGCTGTTGAATCTTGTACAGAAGCCCCCTATAGCTGATATTCAGGGACTTCGCTGCATGCCGGCGATTCCACCCGTTCGCGTCCAGCGCCTCCTTGATCAGCTGCGCCTCAGTGCGATCCTTCAGCTCACGAACAACGGAACGCATGCCGCTCTTCTCCGCGGCGACCGGCAGCTCGATCTCCTGATCCTCGACCTCGATCCCCTGCCCACTGGCTATCTTGTTCTCCAGCTCTTGGATTGCCGTCGCCGTATCGCGCATGGTCATCGTACGCGTAACAAAGTTGCGTAACTCGCGAACATTCCCCCGCCATCCATACAACAGAACTGCATCCATTAACCGCGATGAGAATCGGATGTCGGCGCCGCTCCGCAACTCTTCCGGCGAGCGGCGAATGATCTCTTCAATCAGATAGGGAATCTCTTCACGACGCTCCCGCAAGGGCGGCACGTTAATCGTGAACACATTCAGCCTGTAGTACAGATCCTCACGGAAGGTCCTCCCTAGAAGTGCAGTCTCGATCTGGACATTTGTCGCCGCCAGCACGCGCACATCCACCCTGCTGCTTTCCCGCGATCCAAGCCGATTGAACTGACCATCCTGCAGTACGTGCAGTAGCTTCGCCTGCATCTGCGCGCTCATCTCTCCAATTTCGTCCAGAAGCAATGTGCCGCGATGGGCCAGCTCGAACTTCCCCGGCTTGTCCTTTATCGCCCCTGTGAAAGCGCCCTGCTGATATCCAAACAGTTCGCTCTCCAGCAGATCCGATGGCAATGCAGCGCAGTTCACATTGACGAAGCGGTGATGAGCTCGGCGCGAATGCTTGTGAATCAAATGAGCGATCACTTCTTTCCCGGTGCCGCTCTCACCCAAGATCAGAACAGGCGCATCCACGTCGGCCAGAAGCTTTACCTGCCGCTGAATCTTCAGCATCGAGGGAGACGCCGCAAGGAAGTACCGCCCGTCCCCAAGCTCCTCAACAATCGCTTTGCCCGGCAACGATGCAATATCCCGTGATTCGTCGAAAAGCAGTGCCTGCTCAGGCCCGCCGAG
>Ga0068857_100000211_pt1 | contig 38092 bp, 59 predicted proteins | sample KBSCornC72_FD_66591 | JGI IMG/M metagenome (GOLD analysis project Ga0068857, IMG submission 66591) | Corn rhizosphere microbial communities from Kellogg Biological Station, Michigan, USA - KBS Corn C7-2 | ecosystem: Host-associated > Plants > Roots > Rhizosphere > Soil ...
GATCGAGCCGACCGTCATGGGCAGCCAGCCCGACGCGACGACCGCGGACCTGATCGCCGAGACGGTCCGCGCGGAGCAGGGGATTCTCGCGGAGTACCGTTTCGGATTCCGGTACACGCCGCGACAGCTGCTCTTCAATCAAAGCGCGGCGCTCGTCCTCGACATCGAGCAGGACCACCTCCGCGGCGAGTCCCCCCAACCGGTTGACGACGACCAGCGGCTCCGCAACCGGGCGCGGGTGAACCGCGAGGGCGGCTCCTCGGCTGTCGCGGAGAACGAGGAGTCCATCGCGAGGTCCGGGCCGTACGACGCCGGGACCGTCACGCTCCGTCTGGCTGATGATTCGCGGCTCGCCGACTACGCCGAATGGTTCGTGCGGCAGGGGACCGTCGCGGCGATGAGCTGGCCGGTCATCGAGATCAATCTCGCCGGCTCGCCCGAGCTCATCACGCCATGGCTGGCCTGCAAGCGGGGCGACCTGATCGAACTCCGCGGGCTACCGCCGGAGACGGGCGGCGACACCGCACTGCTGATGTTGCTCGGCGCTACCCAGACACCGCACCCGGAGCGCGACTGGTCGGTAACGATCAACTGCGTACCGGCCGCCCCGTGGTTTGTGGCGGAAGCGGACGGCGATCAGGTGGTGGCCAGCGACGGCGCCGCGCTGACCGCGGGCATCGACGCGAACGACCTCAGCGCTCAGCTGTCGACGAGCGGCGACCTCTGGTCGACGGATGCCGCGGACTACCCGGTGGACATCGCGATCAATGGCGAGCGGATCACCTTGTCCGCGGTCGCCGGAGCCGCCTCGCCCCAGACGCTGACGTTCACCGCCCGAGCGGTGAACGGCGTCGTACGATCACACGACGCGGGGAGCCCGGTCGACGCCTGGGACCCCGCGTACGCCGCGCTGTAGGAGGGTTGACCGTTGGGTCTCATCCGATCGATGCAACGGCTCACGCCCGCGCGGCTGAACGCGCTGGCCGCGCTCATCGCGGTCAAGACGCTCGACACCGCGATCGTCGCGGACACCAGCCTCGATCCCGACCCGCACCTGACGGTGAACCTCGCGGCCAGCGTGGACTACGGCTATGAGATCGTCTTGAATTACGGCCCGTCCGCCGGACGGCTGAAGGTGTTTGTCGACAGCCCAACCGGGGCGACCGGTTCGCTGGTCGGCGTGGACGACACCGCGGCATTCTTCTCCGCGCTGGACACAGATCTGAACTTCACGCCGACCACGGGGGTCCGCGTGGCGCGCATGTCCGGGCGGGTGCTGACCGCGGGCGCCGGCGCCTTCCGGCTGCTCATCGCCCAGGTCTCCGCGTCGGGGACCACGACCGTATACGCTGGCTCCAGCCTGCGAGCGTGGAGGATCAATGCCGGATGACGTGAGCGTTGAGAAGATCGACGACGGCCTGTACCTGATCGATGGTCACGGCGTCGAGCTGGCCGACGCGCTGGCGCGGGTGCGCGCGGCCGCGGGTCTCCCGGACGACGTCGAGCTGACCGCCTCGCGCTCGTGGTGGGCGGGCCCGAGCGTCGGGTTTGTGCCCGGTGTGATGTCGCACCTGCCGGACGGCCGCGAGGTCGAGGTCCGCCCGGTCACTGCGGTAGCGGTCGGCTGAGTCGTGGCCAGCTCCGGGTTTCGGGACTGGATCGCTGCCGGCTCGCCGTACACGCTGATCCCGCCCGCGCGGGCCCTGCAGCGCACGCTGAGGGCCCGGGGGTTCACGGTCTGGGATTACCCCGACTACGCCCACCAGATCGACGAACCGCCGGAAGATCACACGCCGTACAGCGTGACCGGCTGGCCGGGCACTAACGCGCGCTGGAATGCGCGGGCGCTCGACATCATGCCGAAGGGCAGCACGGCCGCGGCGCGGGCCAGCTGGGCGGCACGGCACGAGCTCGCCAACCTCGCTCGTCGGATCATCGCCGACAAGACGGCCGGCCGGCCGGGCACCGAATGGATCAAGTACCTCAACTGGACGGATGAGGGTGGGGTCTGCCGGCAGGAGCGCTGGACGCCCAGCCACGAGACGCGCTCGAGTACCGACCGCGAACACATCCACATCAGCGGCCGGTCGGACGCGGACCTCAACGTCAAGTGGACCGTCGCCGCGGCGCTCTATGACCCAACGGGAGACAGCATGACGATCACTGACGACGACGTACGCCGGGTGGCGCAGGGCGTCTGGGAGCTCTTCCGGGCTCCGGTCGGGCCGGACGGCACCGCATACAACATGCAAGATCACGTGATCAAGACGGAGCACGGGGTCGCCGCGCAGGGCGAGCGGCTCGCCGCGCTCGAGACCTCGGTGGCCGAGATCAAGACCATGCTCGAGGCGGCCGGCGGCAGTGCTGACGTCGCGGCCTTCACGGTCGTACTGAACCGCGCTCTCGCCGAGCTCCGTGAGCACGTCGGACAGGACACGAGCAAGGTCGTCTCCGCGTTCGGGGACGGCGGTGCGGATGCCGCGGCCGCCGCGCTGCAGCCCACAAGTTGACCCTCGCCGAACTCCTGCCGCTCTTCGCTCAGAGCGGGTTGGCCGCGGTCATCGCCGGCGTGTTCTACAAGCTGCACGTCGGCGCGATCGCCGCGGAACGACGTCGAGCAGATGATGCGCGGGCACGCGCAGAGGCCGCGGAGCGACGCGCCGACCTCCGGGAGGAGCAGATGGGTATCCTCTTGCGCGGGGGAGTGCGTGACGACCGGGCACGGGAGCCGGTGGTGTAATGCGGTGGCCCTGGGATCGGGCGCGGCATCGTGGTGAGGACGAGCAGGCGGCCGCGGAGCGTCGCGAGCAAGAGCTGAAGCTTGAGGTCGCGCGCCGGCAGACGCCGACGATCGAGCGCGCCGCGGAGCGTCTGGCCCAGCTGCCGCCCGACGTGTTCGCGGAACGGGTACGCCGAGCAATGGGAGCGTGAAGTCGTGGGCGTGGCCGGCATGATCATTTTGTTGGCGTGGTTCGCGTTGATCGTTTTCGGTGTCGCATTCATTCTGATCTACGGCGACCCGCGCAAGTCGCCCGACCCTCAGGTTTCCTGGCACCTGGTGGTGGCGACCGGCATCGGGGTAATCCAGCCCATCGCGTTCACCCTGTCAGGGATTTCCCTCTGGCCGTCCGCGGTCGTCGAGGTCGTCGCCGCGGGCGTCTTCGCCTGGCGGCTGGTGCTGCTCGTCCAGACTCGCCGGCAGGCGCGCGCCGCGCGCGCGTTCGAACGCCAGATCATCGAGCAGGTACGCTCCGCCCAGGACGACGATGGGAGAGCGTAAATGACCGATCAGGCGATCAGACCAGTAACCCCGACCCAGGTCCGGCACCCTTGGCGGGCGACCCTGCGCACCGGCGTGGCGGTTGTGTTGGCCATGTTGCCGATCATGCCCCAGGTGGTCGACGAGCTCGGGCTGGGCGGGTACGCCTGGGCGGTCGGATTCCTCGGTGTCGTCGCCGGCGTCACGCGGGTACTCGCCATCCCCACGGTTAACCTCTGGATACAGAAGTGGCTGCCCGCGCTGGCCGCGACGCCACCCAAGCCCTGAGCCTTTCCCTCCCGCCCCCGAACGAGGGCCTATACGCCACTGGGCGTGTGGGCCCTCGTGGCGTCAGCGGCGCGTACGGCGGGCGCGCGGGGCACCCCTGGCCGGAGACAGTGAACGGCCCGAGCTCCCAGCATGTGAGCTCGGGCCGTTCGGGGGTCCCCCACGGACCAAAGGATCAAGGTGATGCATACCGCCGTACTGCTACCCGGTCAGAGTAGCACGCTACTTAAATGGATCTTCGTCCGTTGCCGGCGCGGCCGCGGGCTCCGCGGCCGGCGAGGCGGCCGGCGCCTGCTCGACGGTGCGATCCTTCGGCGGGCGGCCGCGCCGCGGCCTGTCGGGGTTGACGGCCGCGGTCGCCGGTGGCTGCAAGCGGACAGCGTCGCCGGCAGGGTTGGCGTCGCGCTGCAGCTCGCGGGCCAGGCTGCCGACGCCAGACGCCACGAACTCCGCGGAGCCGGCGAGCTCGGCGAGCGTGGTCGTGTTGGCCGCGGTGTCGGGGTTGCTCTCGTCGACCCGCTCGAGGACGACACGGTAGTAGGTGGTCAAATCAATACACCTTTCGGTATTTCGGACACCCGAATCCAGGCGCCCGGATCGGCCGGTGCGCCAGCCTGCCCGGCGTACCACTTCTTCAAGATCCCGCTGATGACCCAACGGGAATCGTCTCGCCACACGCCAGCGAGCGTGAGCGCGTCACTGACCGCGCGGGCGTACTTGTCGAGGTCCGGCGGCCCCGCGGGGTACAGCTCGCAGTGCGACGCCGGGCGCGCCGGCCGCTTGACGTAGACGATCAGGTCGAGTTGGCACGGCCCCTCGGCCAGCGTCCACCCCTGCGCGATGCGCGCGCGCGCGGCCGCGAGCCTGACCGCCTCGCGCCAGTTCGCGAGGTACTCGCTCGACTCCCGCATCTGCCCGGTCGCGCCGCGGCTCTTGCTCCCCTGCGGAGCCGGCCGCCCGTACGCGGTGAACTCGAGTACCCGCGCTCCGGGGATGGATGGCTGGCTATGCACTGGTAATCCCCTCCGCCGGCAAGGCCGCAGACGCCGCGGTTGTGGGCTCCGTCTGCGCTTCCGCGGTCAGGGCGACGGCGTCAAGGTTGTACCTCAGCTGGTTGGGCATCTCCCATTCGGCGAGCGGCTCACCCTCGGCGACTGGCCCGGCGTACACGAGCGCCTCGACGAACCCGCGGCGCCGGTAGACATGCACCATCCGGCCGCGCACCACGCGGGCGAGGTCGGGCTTGCGCGAACTATTCATCGGTAGTTCCTTTCCCACCACTCGAGGGCAGCGAGCTTGTTCCGGGCGTGCTGAGCCAGCGCTCCGCGGCGCTCGAGCATGATCGCGTTCCATCCCTGGATGAGCTCGTAGCGCAACTTCCAGGGCAGGCGGTGCCAACACGACCGACAGCAAATCTTGTCGATGCCGGAGAGCATCCCGCGGGCGCACCCGGGGCACTTGCGGAACGCGCTCACGCTCATCGCTGCGCCGTACACCGCGGCGGGCGGTCACGCAGGATTGACCACACCAGTCGGAGCCGTGCCCGCCAACCGTGCGTGAAGACGTACGCGGTCACCGCGGCGTACTCCTCGGACGTCCATTGGCGGGTCTGGGCGAGCACTCGGACGTAGTCGAGCACCTGACGCCCGTCGTCGTTCACGCCCTTAAGCTCGCACGCGACCTCGCTCTGCGCGCCGCGCTCCCACCAGAGGCGGAGTGTCGGATCGGCCGGCGGCTGCCAGTATCGGGCCGTGCTCATGAGCACGGCTCCGCGTCGGACCCGGTTAGCCCGTTGGCGGCGAGCTCCGCGGCCAACGGCGACCAGCACTCGATATGCGGGTGCGGGCAGCAGTCGTACACCCCGTGCTCGTCGTATCGAGCTGTCAGGTCCGGCTCGTCGCGGTCTATATCGTGGGGCCCCTCCGGCTCTGTCGCTCGCGGACACTCCGGAGCGATCCCGGTCAAGTCTTCGCTGTCCGTGAGGACGACTCGCCACTTCACCGTGATACCTCCTCGAGCGCCGAGCATGGCCACGTATCGCGCGGTTGGCCGGCGCACGCGGCGAGAAGCTGGCGGGTGTTGTCGAGCTCGTGGTGGAGTTGCTCGAGCTGGGTCGCGTTGCGGGTCCCGTTGAGCGGGTGCGCGCGGGTAGGCGGGGGGGCGAACGCGACCGCCAGCAGCCCGCACAGCAGAACGCAGAGCAGCACGACGTGGGAAATCTTGACCGGTCTCATCGTGATGTTCCCCCGCTCGCACCGATCGCGCACAGGATCGCGGCGATGATGATCACCACGAGGTAGCCGAGGGCGCCCGGGTCGATGCCGTCCATCACGCGGCCGCCATCCCCGCGGCGAGCCGCGCCCAGTTGTCCTCAGCCGGCGCCATGCCCAGCGCGCGAAGCTTGCCTTCGAACCACTTGTCCATGCTCGCCCTAAACGCTCGTTCAGTCTCCGCGAGAGCCTGCAGGTCGTGGCGCAGGGTGACGTCGAACCAGTGCCGCTCCGCGGTCACGTCGTCGAGCCAGCCCGCGCGGAGCTCGGCGGTCGGCAGGTCCGCGGCGGTCGGGTGATCGCCGCTCCGGCGGGCGAGGCGTGCGGCGCCGTACAGGCCCAGCGCGACGAGACCGCCCAGCCCGGCCATGATCGCCAGAGTAATCATGATCGTGTACCACATGATCGTTTCCTCTCTCCGTGGGGGAGTCGGTTGCCCCCGCGCCCGGCCAGGCAGGCACTCTCGCCGGTACCTGGCCGGGGCGTCCGGGGTTGTTACGCGATACGCGTAACGGGTAAGGGCGTTTCGCCTCACGCGTTACCGAACGGGTCCCGGTGGTTGGCCTGGACCCATGCGCGGGCGCGCGCGATGTCCTGCTCGTTGGCCGGCTCGAGGATGAATGGCGCCTTGTTCTCACCGGACTTCTCGCCGACCGTGACCCTGCCCAGGACCATCGTCGTCTCACCCTGCCGGAGCTGCTGGCCGGCCGCCTGGCGCTGGAAGTTGGCCAGCGCGTCGCGGGTCTGGCTGATGATCCCGGTGTGCGAGTCGTACATACCGTCGAAGCGCACCGGCACCTCAGCGGACTTGTTGTGTGGCACCGGCGGGACGGCCGTCGGGTCACCTCCGTAGGCGAGCGGACCGCCGTCGAGCACGACGATGTCCATGGTCAGCCGGTCCTGCCGCTTGACCTCCTGGGTCACCGGATCGCGCCACTTCGTGGCCACGCCGAGCTCGAGCTTCTTCGGCATGATCAACACCAGACGACCGTACAGGTCGCGCATCTTGGGTCGGTCGCCTCGCGGCGCGGGCCCGCCGAACGGGTCTGGGGCGCCGGCGTTCGCCGGCGAGGCGGGCTGAGTCTGGACGGGTGCCGGCGCGGGCGTGGTAGCCGCGGCGGGGCCGCGGGCGAAGGGATCGGTCACGAGCTCCTCATTTCGGTTGTCGATGATCGGTTGTGGTGATGGTGAGCGTACGGCGCCCGGCCATCTCTGGGCGCGTGCGTGTGCAGTGTGCCCACCGGACGCCGTACGTTCGCAGTCACGCGGGGAGTTGAACCCCGCCCCGGATTCCCTGCCGCAACTCCGCCGAGCACGGCCCAGGAATCCTGTGCGCCGCACACCTCGTGACTTGATGCCCGGCCGTGCGGCGCGACCCGCCGTGCCGTATTTCTAGAGGCGCCTGGCCTCCGTGGTACCGAGGGGAGTCGAACCCCCGCCCCCGAGCTCGCGGCAATCTAAGACATGCCCTGGCTCGTGCCACTGTCCATCCCGTGGCTCGCGGTACCGGTAGTGCATTTTGGTTCCGTAGCCGAGTCCTGGCCGGTTCGGTGACCGGTGCGGCTCGTCTGCGACTGTACCAGGATCCTACCCCCCTGCAACCCCTGCAGGGTCGCGACGAGCGCGGCGTGGCGGCCGGCGAGGCGGGTAGTACGGCCAGTCCCGTACGGTGGTCAGCCACCAGCGCGGCCGGCCCTCCCAGTCATACAGGTCCGGCGCGGGACCCTTGTCGTTGCTCACCAGCCAACGCCAGTGCTTCTCCGTGACGCCGTACGCCGCGGCCGCCTGGGCGATGTACAGCGGTCGGCTGAGGCCGTCGGGGGTGTCGTATTCCATGGTCTCCTCCGGTCAGCGGGCATTCTCGGTCGCGCATTTGATCGTGGCAGCGCCGGCGGTTTCGGCTACCTGTACGAGCGACTGCGGGCGCCCGGTCGGCGCGCGGTACAGCTCGCAGCGCACGCCGTACGGCTCGCGCTGGCGCTCGGTCTGCTGCACGGTGACCACGATCGACGTCGCCATGGTCCCGAATACGGTCTCCGTGAAGCCGCGCAGGTGCGGCGCTGAGCCGTTCGGCGGAGCCGGCGGCAGGGTGACACCGCCGACCACGATCGACACCAGCACCGGGCGGTCTACGCGCCGCGGCTGAGGGGTGATCTTGACGACAATCAGGTAGTCCGCAGCGTCGGGGCTGGGCGTGGGCGCCGGCCGGGCGCCGTGCTCGTCGTCCGCGTGGTTGGCGGTGTACTGCGCGCTGGCCACGACCGCTACGACCGCGGCGATGGCGAAGGCCACGAGTCCCAGGCGCACGCGGGTGCGCGCGTTCACCGCGAGCTCACGATCACGATGATCGCGACCACGACAATGATCACGACGAGCGCGAGCCACCAGCCGCGCGGCGGGGGTGGGATGTGGGGGAGGTGATCAGACATGGGGGGACCTCTCGGGGTAGACGCGAGGCGGGCCCGCGCTCCGGGGAAGCGGAGTACGGGCCCGCCTCGCGAGCCGTAGGCGCTGGCTAGTTGCCGGCGTCCTGGATTGCCTCGCGCTCCTGCGCCAGCGTCGGCAGGCCGGCGCGGGTGCGCTCCGCGTCATCGAGCTTCTCGAATTCGGCGCTCGTACGCGCTTTCATCGAGTCGTCCGGCGTGTCCTCGGTCTCGCGGCGCTCGTCGACCCACGCGGGCGTGGTGGAAACGAGCTCGGTGCCCTCGGTGTCGGGACCCTGCGGGCTGACGCTCGTGGTGATCTCAGCGTCCGGCTTCTCGTCGGTCATGATCGAGTACCTTTCTGTGGTCGGGATATCCCGACCACAGAGGGTACCCAAGCTCAGCCGTCCACACTCCTCCGCGCGGCCTGCCGATCGAGCTCGGCGCAGTGGCGGTCCATCGCGTTGGCGAGATCATTCAATCGCCAGGCGATGCCGCGCAGATTTGAGGCGGACGCGCGCAGCGCCTTGACGCTATTTTCCGGATACTCGTGCGGCTCGCGCTTGCGTAGGTAGATGCGCGGGTCGGTCCGTTCGGCCGGCTCGAGGTACACGGTGCCGCGGCAGTCCCATCGGTTGACCTCGAACCGCAGGCTGAGCACCTCATCGCGGAGCTTCCGGAGCCACGCCCGCCGCGGTGTGCGCTGGCCGGTCATGACGCACGCTCCCCCGTGGCGGTCTGCGGACAGCCCCAGTTGTGTTCGCTGTGACCGCCGCACTCGGCGCAGTGGCCGTATCGACACGGCCCTTCGCACACGTCGCACGGTGCCCCGCGGGCACTCTTCGGTCGGGGGCCGGCGCCGGCCAGCTCGCGACGCCGGCTCGGGCAGTCGGATAGGTGGGTGCTGTCGGTTGTACCGCAGTGCCGACAGCCGTCGTCTGGGTTCATGACGAAAATCCTTTCGTTTTCAAGTAGTGGCCGGTCATGACACACGCTCGGTGCGCTCGACGCGGAGCCCCGCGGCCAGCCCGTAGCTGAGGGTGGACATCTGGCCCCGGTGGTTGACCAGGTTGACGCGACTCTGACCGGGCAGCATCGACCAGACGCGGTGGCAGTCCTCATCGCAGCGCCACGGGTCCAGCTCGCCGGACATGTGGATGTGGTCGCCCACGCTGAGCGGGCGGAACCGCTTGGCGAGGTAGGACTTCAGTCCCGGGTACGCGAGGTGGCTCGCGCGGTCGACGCCGTTACGGGTGGCGTTGTCGCAGTCCTCGCACGCCGACTGATTGTTGACGCGCGGAGGAGTGTTGTAGTTGAGAAACTCGCGGCCACACGTCCCGCATAGATACCAGTTGCTCATGATCATTTCCTTCCGTGGGGGGATTGATCTTCCACGGTGAGGGCCGGCGTACCGGCCCCGCCCGAAGCTGATCAATTGGTGACGCCCTCGCTCGGGCCGATCACGTCGAGCCAGAGGTCGTCCGGCCCGTGCCAGCTGGCGCCGCACCCGTCGATGTCGAACGTGGCGAGCTGGCGCTCGACGCCCTCGGCGTCGATCTCGTAGGCCGTCCACTCGCGATCGAACGGGGCCGGCTCGTCGATGTGGCTGAAGCGCACCGTGTAGCCCGCGGCGCGGAGCAGGTCGCGCCAGCGCCGGCACTGCTCGTACTGCTCGTCGGCGTGCGCGAGCATGAGCAGGTGCGGGAGGTCCGTGTCCGCCAAGTGGTTCAGCCCGTGCTGATCCAGCCAGTAGGTCAGCATGCCGTCGCGGTACGCCCTCAGAATCTCGTCGATCCGGTGAGCCTGGCCGCGGTGGTGGAGAAAGTCGTTCAGGTCGCTACGTGCGCTCATGATCTTGTCCTTCCGTGGGGGGAGGTCGTGCCGTGAATTGTACACGCGAGTGTGCGTGTAGGCAAGCGCTCCCGCCCCAGGTCTCGAACCCGGTCGGCGCGTCCCGCGGAGGATCGCGCCGTGCTCCGTGGCTGGCGGGAATGTGCCGGTTTTTTCTCCGCGGGTCCGGCAACCGCGCGCCTTTGTCAGTGGCGCTCTTACTCGTGACTTCGCTCACGGTCGGGCTATCCAGTTTCGGCGGAATCCCTAGCACCCGGCATTCGTGCTCGGTGCGGCCACTTCCCCTGGTTAACGTCTTGGGGTCGGTAGACGTGGCAGCTGAGCCGCCAGGATGGGCGCCGGCCGTGGCCGGCGCCGCTCCAAACCGTTCAGCGCTCGTCGTGGGCGTCGTGCTCCGCCCAGGCGTTCGGGCAGTCCGGCCGGGTGCACCGCGCACCGGCGACCGGGCTCGCGTCCTCCACCCCGACGATCTTCGCAAGGTACTTGGCGAAGGGGCCGCTACATCCGTCGTGCTCGCAGTCGGGGCAGGCGACCGGATCGGCGTGTGTCGTGCACACGTCGAACTCGAATCCGTTGACCGCGTAGCCGGTCCACATGCCGTCCGCCACCAGCCAGGCCCTGACGTGGGCCGGGCTGTCGACCACGGGGCCGGAGCCCTCGATGTGGGTGATGCTGAGCTGGACGTGCGCCTCGATCGGCTCGTTCATGATCCGTTCCTTCCGTGGGGGGATCTTGCTTGCGTGGGCGCTGCCAGTGTCGAGCTGGCCAGGCGTCGGGGCTGACGGTGGTATTCGAACCCTGCCCGAACTCGCGCCGTCACCGGACGCGCCCGTGGGGTAGTGCTGGTCTGTGCTGGTGGGTCTTTGTCCTCACTCTGGCCGCTCCCTGAGGTCCCCCCTCAGATCATCGCGCTTCGCCGAGTGCCGGCCGGACTTTCTTTAGTTGTGCTTGCACCCCTAAGTGTACACGCGCCGGTGCGTGTAGGCAACCCCCACAAGCTCCGGCGCGTGTTATTTTTGTGATATAGGTCACACGGTTGGTTTCACGTGAAACGGCTAGGCGGCTCCCGTGTCGTCGAGCTGGGCGCGGCGAGCGAGGCCGGCCGCGTGAACTTCCGCCGTCCACTCCCCCTCGCGGAGTCCGCCAGGCTGGCACAGCTGCCAGAGCGCGGAGAGCTCCTCGCGGGAGTTGGCCAGGGCGACGAGCTCGAGGAGCGAGCGGACGTCGGGAAGCGCGCTGGCGTCGATGCTCTTGCAGTCGGACCGGTGGCAGTACTGACCGGGCCCGCACGAGCACGGCGCCGCGGCCTCTGCCGCGCGGGCGGTCTCCGCCTCGATCTCCCGGCCGCGGTCGATACCCGCCTGCTCGACGGCACCATGCCAGAGGCCAGCCCCGGAGTACCTCCGCCAGAGCTTGGACAGCTCGCCGAGCGTGCCCGCCGCGCGGATTTCCGCGATGGCCTCGAGCATCGCCTCAGCCTCGCGTACCACCACGTCGGGCGCCCGGCCGCCGTACGCCATCTGCGCAAGTTCCGCTTCCGTCACGTCCCGAACCGGCTCGACGAGCTCGACGTCCGCGGGCGGTACCGGCGGGCGGTCGGCAACCTGTTGCGCGCTGGCCGCGGGCTGATGGAGGGGGGCGAGCAGACCCTTCGTCTTGCGCTTGCCCCGGACGTCGAGCGCGAGCTCGACGAGCGCGCGGCCGCGAGTCAGGTCGACCATGTACAGCGTCGGCTCGAGCTCCTGCCCGGCCTTCGGGTCCCGGCCCGGCAGGTGCATCACGTACCCCACGGCGTCGTCCAGCTTCACGCCGGGCGGGAGCGGATCCCAGCGCCGCGCCTGCTCGTCGAACACCCCGACCTCGGCCAACCCGCGCTGGTACACCGCAAGCTGGATGGCGATGTACACCTCGGAGTACTCGAGGGTCCGCCCGGTCTTGATGTCGAGCACGCGGACTTTCCCCTCGGTGTCGCGGACCATGCACCGGTCCACCGTGCCGGCGACGCCCCAACCCGGGACAACCGTCTTGCGCTCGACGTAGTCGGGCGCGACCTCGAGGCCGTAGGTCCGCATCGCCGCGGCGTAGGCCGCGAGGCCGGGCCGGAGCGACTCGACGACACGGCCTGGCTCGACGACCGCGGGATCGCCGCGGTCGTACGAGTGTGTCAGCGCGTGCAGCGCGGTACCCAGGTCACGCCGCTCGGTGCCACCGGCCGCCTCGAGGGCGCGCTGACACGCGTCATTGATCATCGACTTGTCCGTGTCGTGCGGATCGTGGGCGGTCGCGACGAGCGCGAGCAGGTCCGGCCGCTTGCCCAGCCCCAGGGCCACCATGCGCATCTTCCACGCCTCGAGGGCCCACCGGTCATCGAGCGTGCCGGCGAGCGTGGTCGCGCGGGTGTACGACGTCACCTCGCCGGTTACCGGGTCGGGTAGGAGGTACCGACCAAACCGGTCGTACTCCGCGTCCTTCGGTCGCGCCGCGGGAGCGCCGAACTCGTCGCTCACAGCATCACTCCCAGGCACCCGTAGAGGCATCCGCCCACGGCAACCGCGATGAACACGGAAAAGCCGATCACGAACCACGTCGGCGGTTTCTTGGCGTGCGCCGGCACGTGACCGGCCGGCCGCTTCTCTTCGGTCATGATGATCCTTTCATCGAAATCGACGGGGGTAGAGCTTTGCCTCGCGGAGCACGGCGGCAACTGGGCGCATCGCGGTGCCGTCGCGGGTCAACGCCATCGCCCGCTCGGCGTGCTCGTCGAACATGCCGATCAGCGCGCGGTAGATCGAATGGAAGCGCTCCGGCAGGACGCCGACCGACACCAGGATGTCCACGGCCTCCGTGACGCTGCGCGCGGGGTACGTGGACGTGGACGCCTGATGGCCATGTCCGCGAACGACCGTGACCAGGGCATCACCGATGAAGTACTGATAGGCGGACGACCAGCACGGGAAAGCCACGGTGAGATCCCGCGTCGGGTTGCGGTACGCCTGCCGGGCCCGCCGCTCCCAACCGTGCCGGCGAGCCCAGTGATTGATCTGCGCGATGAGCTTGCGTTCCGCAAGGGTCATGATCATCCCTTCTTTCTGAAGGTAGCGACGGCCGCGGCGCCCAGCGCCAGCGCGGCGACCAGACAGGACACCAGGATGCCCAGCTCGCGGAGCTCGGCGCGGGTCATCGCCGGCCGACCAGCGCGGCGACGATGATCGTCGCTGCGATCATGGCCGCGGTGAACACGAGTAGCCGGATTCTGATCCGGCGGACGGGATCATGCATGCGCCGGATCGTACCACGATCCTGGTACGCGATGGGCATTGGCGCGTCAGTACACGTCCATGCGGTCGGACCCAAAGTCCGGATCAAAGAAGTAGCGATACGCGTCGCTGGTGTCGCTGGCCGGGTAGCGGTCGGGGCGCAGCGCCGGCGTGTCGCAACGCTTGCCACACCAGCGACAATTTCCCGACCTTCCTGGGTCATGCCTAAGTGCCTCGGAGCAACGATAGCGATCACCCGTCGAGATCATCGCGTCACCCTTTCGTACAGTAGTTCGGTCACAATGCCACCGGCCGCGAGCGTGCGCCTGGCGTAGGTCGTCTCGCCGGCGAGCAGACGGATGACTTTCTGGGTCAGTGGCGGATTTCCGACAATCTCGCGCTGGTCGTCCGGGTGGCGCAGGTGGAACGTGCGGCCGTCGCGCTGGGCGAGGTAGTACGCCCGATTGTCGACACCGAGCACGACATCGCCGGCCGACAGGTCGCCCCAGGTGGTCACCTCGACATCGTCAGTCATGATCCCCCTCGCATGCCCAGCCTTCCCGCTCGCTGGCGAACCGACCACATCCGCCGTCGCACCGCCAGTAGTGATCACGGGTGAGCCGCGGCGGGTGCACCGGGCGGTCGACCCGTGCTGCGCGCCATCGAGCGGACGCTGCCCGCTCGCCGTCGCCGCGAGCCGCGTACAGCCGGGCGGCAACCCTCAGCGTGTCGCGCAGGTCGCGCCGCGAGGCGCTGAGTCGACTCACGCCGGCCGCGCCAGGACATGCTTGTGGTCGGGCATCTTCATCTGATCGAGGTTGCGCGCCTGCCAGGCGACCCACTCGTCGATCGCCGCATCGACCTCGCGCGCTTGCTCGGTGAGGCCATGCGCCTCGCACTCGGCGCGGTAGAACTCGATGGTCGCGAGGGCGAGGCGGTCCTTCGCCCTCAGTGGGAACACCGGCATGGGGTCGGGTACCTCGACGAGCATCGGAGTGTGAGCGCAGTCCGGCGCGTCGCACCCCTGATCACAGTAGGCGTGGTCGGGGTTCGGTTCATGGGGTGTCGTCATGCTGGGCAGCGTACCAGCATCGTGGTACGGTCCCACCACTGGTGATCGAGGAAAGGGCGACATGTCGTGAGTAACGGCAGGGTGAAATACCCATTCAAGATCAACGCATGGGTGGATGAGACAACAATGTCCAGAGTGGACACGTTGCTCCGCCACCCCCACGCGGTGGCTCACGGGATCAACGCGTCGGACGTCGTTCGCGAGTGCTTGCGCCGCGGGCTTGACGTCATCCGGGGGGACTGGGACGCGGTCGACGAGCGTACGGTGGCCTGATCTCGTCGGACATGCCAAGCGGGACCGCTCGCCGCGGTCCCGCCCATGAGCAACCCTTGCGGAGGTCAGACTCGATGGTCGATGATAACGGACCGTTCGGCGCCGCGGCGCAACAGTATTGGTCGCTGGGCTGGCGGGAAGTACTACCGCTCCCCCCGGGCCAGAAATGGCCACCCCCGCCCGGATGGACCGGACACGACGGTGCGGAGCCGTCCTGGGCTGACCTGCAGGCGTGGCTCGACGGCGCCGAGCGACACGGCAACATCGCTCTCCGCCTGCCCCGCGGCGTGCTCGGGCTGGACGTGGACGCGTACGGCGACAAGCGCGGCGCCGCGACGCTCGCCGAGCTCGCCGAGCAGTTCGGGCCGCTCCCGGACACGTGGATGAGCTCAGCCCGCGACGACGGCGTGTCGGGCATTCGGCTCTATCGCCTGCCAGCCGAGTTCGCCGAGCTCGAGGGCCCCGGCGCGGTGCACTGGCCGGGCGAGGCCGGCCCGAACATAGAGATCATTCAGTACGGGCACCGGTACGCCGTCGTCTGGCCGTCGATCAACCCGCACGCCGACGGCGCGGAGTATGGCTGGGTCTGGCCGGGTGGCACCCGGATACGTACCGCGTTCGATCCGATCCCGCGCCGCGACGAGCTCGCCGAGCTCCCCTTGACGTGGGCGCAGGGGCTGGCCAGGGCCGGCGAGCGGCGCCACGGCGCCGAGCTCGACGACGACGCCTCGAGGAGCTGGCTCGACAAGTGTCGCGCCTCGCCGGCCTGCGACATCGTGCTGCGTACCGCCCAGACGGCGGCCGCCGAGCTCGCCGCGCGCGCTAGCGCCCGGCACGAGGTCATGCGCGACGCCGTGCACGCGCTGGCGCGGATGGGCGGCGAGGGGCACGCCGGCGCCGCGGATGCGCTGGGCTGGCTCCGGCCGCGGTTCATCGAGGCGGTCAGCGACGACCGCAGCGAGCAGACGGCGGCCGGCGAGTGGCTGCGCGCGCTGGCCGGAGCCGTCCGCCTCGCCGCGGGCACTGACCGCGAGCCACGCCAAGCGTGCGGGTGCGACGTCTGGGCGGGCCGGGGGCTGGAGTTCGACCCTGGCCCTTTTGGGTCGGCTGAGGCTGGTCAATCTGAGGCGCCGCAACGGGATCCGGCTTATCCGGACGGCGATCATCGATTGACCACAGTGGACAGTGAGGCGGCTGGCCAACCGGTTGATCTCGTCGAGCTCCTGCTGTCCCGGATGCTCGATCGCGACGCGCTCGACAAGATCCCCGCGCCGCGGCCGCTGATCCGCGACGTGCTCGACCTCGAAAGCGAGTCGTGGCTGATCGGCGCTCCGGGGTGCTTCAAGTCGTTTGTCGCTTTGGACTGGGCGTGTCACATCGTGACGGGATTGCACTGGCGAGGCAAGCACGTGCACCGCGGGCCGGTGGTCTACGTCGCCGCGGAGGGGCGCAAGAGCATCCAGTTGCGGGTGAGCGCCTGGGAGTCCGAGTACAGCGTCCGGGCCGACGGGCTGATCGTGCTGCCCCAACCGGTACAGGTGAGCAATGAGGCGGGCTGGGCCGCGCTCGTCGAGGCGTGCCGGCGGCTCGAGCCGGTGATGGTCGTCATCGACACTCAGGCGCGGATCACGGTCGGGCTGGACGAAAACAACAACGGTGCCATGGGTCAGCTCGTGGACGGCATCCGTCGGCTGAAGGAAGCCACCGGGGCGTGCGTACTCGTCGTGCACCACACCGGGCGGGATGGCCGCGACGCCCGCGGCGCCAGCGCGGTCGACGGCGCCCAGGACACGGAGATCCGGGTGGACCGCCCGCGGGTCAAGGCGGAACGGGATGCGCTCTGGGCGACGATCAGCATGGACAAACAGAAGGATGGCGACGAGTCGCACGTATTTGACATTCAGCTCAAAAAGATAGAGCTCGGCGAGTCCGAGGACGGCCGGCCGCTCTCCTCGCTGGCGCTGGCCCGGTGGGACCCGTTCGGCCCGCCGCGGAGCCGGCGGCCGGAGCCAGACTGGGTAGCCAACCTCACGGAGAATCAGGCGGATGTCCTCGCGGCCTTCCGGGCGCATGGCGACGCCAACGGCGCGACGGGCGCTGAGGCCAGGCGATGGATCAACGAGCGTCGATCGCGGGACGAGCGTCCCGCGATGCCGGAGACGTCGTTCGCCTCAGCCGTCAAGTCGCTCGTCGAGGGCACCGCGGAGCGACCTCCACTCGTCGAGCGGATGGGCGTTTCGCGGCTGGTGCTCATCGAACATAAGTCCGAGGGAACGGGCGTATCCGATATGTTGGGTATGGACTGATCGATGCTTGAATCATACCACTTGGTATACCAAGTTGATCATGCAAAGTGTCAGTCTCTGCCACTTAGTAGAACTTATGATCAACTTGGTCCCGCAAGCCTGTGACCAGGGAATCCACTTAGATCAACTTACCCACCTACTTAACCACTTGGTCAACTTACTCAGCAGGGGCCTTTAGGCCCCGCTGAGGAGCAAGTTGATGTTTCCAAGTAAGCGAGTGAAGAGCGTTCTGCTTGTAGTACGATCCGGGTACGCCCTGGTACTCGGTACCCCACAAACGAAGGTGGTTGGATCATGAGAGACATGCCCTGGACGGAGGAGCTGGCGACCCGCGGCGCCGCGGTTTCGCCGCTCGCCGACACGGACGCGCCGGCGTCGATCGTCACGCCCGACGTGATGGACTCCGCGCTCGACGCGATCGACTGGAAGCCGCGGACGCCGCGGGGCAACCTCGAGCCGATCGGTGTGCTCGAGCTGATCGGGAAGGCCGCGGCCGCGCAGGAGCTCGCTACCGTGATCCCGCAGGGGTACGCGCTGACCGCGATGGCCGACGACGGCCGCGGTTGCTACGCGGTGGTGGGCTGGCTGGTGACTGGCGCCGCGGAGCCGCCGCGGGCAGTGCTCGCCGGTTGCGCGTACAACCCGACTGGTATCGATGACGGTTGGGTTTTCATGGCCGGCTTGAGGACTCTCGGGTGACCGCCGCGGGCACGTTGCCCATGCGTGACTACCAGCGCGAGGGCGTCGCCGCGGTCATCGCCGACTGGCGCGCGGGTCTGCGCCGGGTGGCCGTCGTCTGGCCCACCGGGGCGGGGAAGACGGTCGGGTTTGCCCACCTGGGCGCCTGGGCGGTCGCCCGCGGCGGCCGGGTGCTCGTCCTCGCCCATCGCGATGAGCTGATCGAGCAGGCGGTACGCAAGTTCCGGGCGGTCGCGCCGAGCGTGCCGGTTGGCGTCGTGAAGGGTGCTCGGCGCGAGCTCGCCGGCCGACGGGTGGTCGTGGCGTCCGTGCAGTCGACTCAGACGGCCGCCGCGCGGCGCCAGCTGGCCAGCTGGCGCCCGACGGTCGTGGTCGTGGATGAGTGCCACCACGCGACCGCGCGGACCTACAGGGAGCTCCTGGAGGCTCTGGGGTGCATGGAGCCTGACGGGTCGGACGGCGGAGCGCTTGCCGTTGGCTTCACCGCGACGCTCGCTCGCGGCGACGGTGTCTCGCTCGGCGAGATCTGGCAAAAGGTTTCACACCGGGTACAAATCGTCGATATGATCCGTCGCGGGTTCCTGTTGAACGTGACCGCACTGCGGGTGCACGTCGAGGGTCTCGATCTGCGCGACGTTCGGCGGAGCCGCGGCGACTACCAGGACGGCGACCTCGGCGAGGCGATGATGCAATGCCTCGCGCCGGAAGCGATCGCACGGGCGTACCGCAAGCACGCTGAGGGCCGGCGCGGCATCGCGTTCCTGCCGACCGTGCAGACCGCCTACGCGACCGCGGACGCGCTGAACGCGGAGGGCATTCCGGCCGCCGGATTCGACGGCACCATGCCGATCGACGAGCGCCGGAGGTTGCTCGAGCTCTCCGAAAAGGGCGAGATACACGTTCTGTGTAATTGCAACCTTTTCACTGAGGGCACAGACCTCCCGTGGGTCGACGTCGGCGTGATGGGCCGGCCCACGACGAGCGCGCCGCTCTTCGTGCAGATGGCCGGCCGGATCCTGCGCCCGTACCCGGGCCAGGAGCTGGCGTTGCTCATGGATGTCGTGGGCGTGGGCGCGCGGCACCGCCTGGCGACTCTGGCCACGCTCGATGGCCGGGAGCGCATCGCGAAGCTTGCCGACGAGCTCAGCGACGACGAGCTCGAGGCGCTCACGCTCCTCGGCATGGCGGAGCTGCCCGATGAGGACGAGCGGGTGGCCGGCGCCGGCAGTGCGCCACCGAAGCTGTACGACGGAAAGCTGGGATCGTACGAATTTTCGCTATTTGAGGAATCGCATCGGCGCTGGCTTCAAACCAACCGCGGCGTGTGGTTCATCGAGGCCGGTACCACGGAGCCGACGATCGTTTTCCTCGTGCCGACCGGTGAGCCGGGTACGTACTCGGTCGCCGCGGTGCCGGTGGACAAGGCCGGTGGCCGCTGGGTTGTCGAGGGTGTCGACATGGGCTATGCGATGACCTGGGGCGAGCGTGAGGCGGTCGCGCTCGGCGGCTACCACGCGAAAAGCGCCAGCTGGCGGCGTGAGTACGGCAGCGAGAAGCAGGCCAACTATCTGCGCTCGTGGGGTGGCTCGCCGGCGCCCGGCATGACTCGCGGCGAGCTGAGCGACGCAATCAGTGTGGCGAAAGCCTCTGCGCGCATCGATGCGCTTCCCATGCTCGCCGGAGTAGCGCGATGAGCGGCTACCCAAAGAAATGCGGTACGCCGCGCAAAAAGCGATATCGGGACGAGTCGTCAGCCCACGCGGCCGCCATTTCGGTCAGTTTCAACAAAAAGTGCAATGCGGAAGCGTATCGCTGTGAAGACCATTGGCACGTGCGCGATCGCACCGCGGCTCGACGCAGCAAAGAGCAACGGCAGCGAGTGAGGCGAAGGGAGCGCGATGAGCGCCAAACTGGTGCGTAGCAAAGTTGGCACGATCCCATTGCAATTCGAGCGGGTGAAAGACGGTTTCCGGCCGGTCAGGGATGAGGCGGAGCACCTCAAGCTGCTTCGCCGGAAGATCCTCGAGGAGTCGACGGAGCTGTACGACGCGATCGGTGTCGACGAGATCGAGGAGGAGTCTGCGGACCTGCTTGAGGCGGTCATGACCTACGTGGTGCTCGCCGGCGGCAGCCTCGATCGCGTCGAGCGGATGGCCGAGGACAAGCGCCATGAGCGCGGAGGGTTCTCTCCGGGACTGGTCTGGGAGTACGGGCAGGAATGACCATTCGTGACGACGAGCTCGAGCGGCAGGCCGCGCGGCTCCGCTGGAAGGCGGAGCAGCTCGAGCTCGAGGCGAAGCGCGAGCCGGGTCCGGTCGTGCTCGTCGCTGCACGGCCGGCGCTTCGGGCGGAGATTCCTCGCGGAGCGCTGGCCGTGGGCAGGGTGGCGCGCGGTGTCGGATTCCGGATCACGCCCACCTACGCCCTCGCGCTCGTCCCCGTGAACGTGCCCTGCGAGGGCGGTACGGCGCTCCTGGTGGCCAGCGAGCAGGGCGAGGAGTGGACGTGCCCGCTGTGCGGAAACCCCGGCGCGGTGACGAAGACGGGGGCCATCAGGGCGCACGGGCGCAGGGGTGACGATGGGACGATGATGCGGGGTGAGGCGAGGCGGGAGAGCATTGCCCTGCGCATGTACCACCCAGGGGACACGAGGCGATGTGTGGCTATCTGGGCCAATGGGCGGTTTGACACTGCGGTAGTGATGCGTCCCGTACTGCAGCGTATGGGGTGTGAGCAGCTGACCGAATGGCTGCAGCGAAATGACTGATCGTTTCAAAAAACCATCCCCCACCCAACGACGTACCCACCCCCTGCCCAGGGATTGGAGTACGAGGGTGGTACCTCGCATCCTCAAGCGTGATCCCTCGTGCATGCTGCGCACACACTGTGATGGTGATCGATCAACTGAAGTTGACCACAGGGGTGAGGCATGGGACCACCGCGACGAGCAGCTGCGCGGCGTGTGCTCGCGCTGCCACGCCTACCGCACTGGTCAACAGGGCGCGGCCGCGGCGAACGCCACGCGCCCGCGGCGTGCCCGCGCTACCCAACGTCACCCGGGACTGCGTACCATCGAGCCGCACCCTGGGGAGGGACCCCCTCCCAGGGGTCCCGAGAGCGGCGGGGGTTAGCGGCGACCAGTTTCTACGGGATACATGTCCGGATACGACCATTTTGGTCGGGTTTGAGAAAAGAGGCACAGCGTGTCAGGGATACCGGGGCCAGTGCCCACGCCGAGCGACCAGCGGCGCCGCGCGAACCAGCCAGAGATACCTATCGATAAGGATATCGAGCGCCGGCCGGCCGCTCCGTACCCGGCAGACGAGACCTGGCACCCGACCGCCATTCAGTGGTACGACGCCCTCGCCCAGTCCGGCCAGAGCGTGCGCTACCAACAGAGTGACTGGGCGACCGCGTACTTCATTGCCGACGTCATGAGTCGCGACCTCCTGCCCACGGTGCACGGCGTCGACCTGGCCACCGGCGTACCGACGCTGGCCCGTCAGCAGGTCACCGGCGCCAGCGTGCAGGCGTTCCTGAAGGCGTGTACCGCACTCCTCGCCACCGAGGGCGACCGTCGCCGGCTCCGCATCGAGCTCGCCAAGGGCGACCAGAAGCTGCCCGAGCTTCCCGACGGCGTGCCGGACATCAATGAATACCGCGGTCGCGCCGGCTGACCGCCTCGACACCCTCCCGCCATTCCCGTTCGACGGCTCCGTGCTCACGCTCGGCCCGAGCGTGGCGCGCTGGGCGGAGTCGACGCTGATCCAACCCAACGGCCCCCGCGCGGGGCAGCTGTTTCGGTACACCCCGCGGCAGCTGCGGTATCTGTTCTGGTGGTACGCGGTCGACGATGAGGGTCGCTGGCTCTTCCAGCATGGCGCGCGGCGCCTGGCGAAGGGGTCGGGGAAGTCGCCTTTCGTCGCCGTGCTCGGGCTGGGCGAGTTCTGCGGTCCGACGCGGGTGAAGGACATCGACCACAAGAGACGACTGGTGATCGGCCAACCGGTCAATATGCCATTGGTACAGATAGCGGCGACGGCCGAGAGTCAGACCGGAAATACCATGCGGATGGTGCGCGCATTCGCGCCGAAAGGCTCGCCGATCGTCGACAAGTATAAGCTCGACCCCGGCAAGACGCGGTACTACCGGCTTCCGGAGGGCACGCTCGAGGTCATCACGTCGAGCGCGACCGCCGCGGAGGGCGCGGAGCCGTCGCTCATCATCGCCGACGAGACCGAGCACTGGAAACCCAACAACGGTGGCGACGACCTGAGCGCGACGCTCCTGGACAATCTCGCCAAATCGAGTTCGCGGATGGTCGAGACCAACAATGCCTGGACGCCGGGGCAGGGAAGCGTCGCGGAGGAGACCTGGGATGCCTGGGTACTGCAGGAGAGCGACCAACTGATCCCGGAATCCGGGCGCATTCTGTACGACGCCATCGTGAGCCGGCCGGACCTCGACTGGTACCAGCCCGAGCAGGTTCGGGCCGAGCTCGAGCGGATATACCAGGACTCATTTTGGCAGGATATCGACAGTATTATGGGTCGGATCTACTCGCCAAAGTCGAAACTGTCCGACTCCAAGCGTAAGTACGGAAACCGGCCAAGCGTGGCGGAAGACGCCTGGGTTGAGCCGGAGCAATGGAGCGACCTCGCGGCGTCGGGTACAGTCGTACCCGACAAAGAGTACATCGCGATGTTTTTCGACGGGTCGAAATCGGCCGACTCCACCGCGCTCCTCGGATGCGTCATCGAGACCGGGCACGTGTTCACCATCGGCGTGTGGGAACCCCTGCTGATGAAGCACGACGTCAACCCCGCGGTGGTCGATCTGGCGGTCAGGCGCGCGCGTGAGCGCTGGCGCGTCGCGGGATTCTTTGGAGACGTCCGCGAATGGGAGTCGTACGTACAGGTAGCCTGGCCCGAGCTCTTCGGTGATGACCTGATGGTGCACGCGGTGCCGGGTGGGAAGAATCCGCAAAAGATTGCGTGGGACATGCGTACCCATGTGTACGACTTCACGGTGGCCTGCGAGCTGACCGCCGCGGAGATCGCCGATGGGGGGTTTACTCACGACGGGAACGCGGCGACCACACGGCACGTGACCGCGGCGCGGAACGATCCCAACCGGTTCGGTCTGTCGATCCGGAAGGAATCTCCCGCCTCGCCGCATAAGATCGACGCCGCGGCCTGCGTCGTGGGGGTTCGGCTGGTGCGTAGGCTGGTGCTCGCGTCGCGCGCCTGGAAGAAACGACGCCGTAGCGGGAAGGCGGTTTTCTGACGTGCTGACGGAGAGTGCCGCGCTCGAGGCGGCCGTGGGTTTGCGCAGGACGCTGCAGGACGAGCGCGGCCAGCTCGACGTGATCCGCGCCTACTGGAAGGGCAAGCAACCCTTTCCGGCCACCATCCCGGAGGACGCGCCGGTAGAGGTCCGGGCCATGGCCCGGGTGTCCCGGATCAACGTGATCGATCTCATCGTGCAGTCGCTGGCGCAGGGGCTTTTCGTCGATGGTCTCCGCTCGCCAGCGAGCGAGCTCACCTCGCCGGCCGAGGGTGAGGGCGTGCCGGAGGATCCGCTCGCTCCCGTGTGGAGGGTGTGGCAGGGCAACCGGATGGACCGCGGGCAGAACGGGCTTCACCGCGCGGCGTGCGCGTACGGCACGGCGTACATGGCGATCACGCCAGGCGATCCCGGGCCCGTGATGCGGCCGGCCTCGCCGCGCCTGCTGACCGCTCAGTACGGCGCGGATCCTGACTGGCCCGTGCTCGCGCTCGAGAAGCGGCCAGCCGCGCGGGACTGGCTCCTGTATGACAGCGAGGGGATCTACCAGTTCGGCATGGACGGCGGAGATCTCGTGTTCCGCGGCGCCACCCCGCACGAACTGGGATACGCGCCGATCGTGCGGTACCGCGACGCGGAAGACCTCGATCTCGACGACGACATTCCCGTCGGGGGGCTGGGCTCGAGACACGCCCCGGAGCCGTGCACCCTGTTGGCCGGACAGGTCGCGCCGATGATGTCGCTGCAGGACGCGATCAACCTGACGAGCTTTAGTCTCAAGGCCGCGGAATGGTACGGCGCGTTCCGCCAGCGCTGGGCCATCGGCTGGACGCCGAGCGATCGCACCGAGAAGATGAAGGCCGCATCATCGCAACTGTGGACATTCGAGGATGATCCGGAGAATATAAAGCTAGGGGAGTTTTCGGACACCCCTCTCGACGGATTCCTCAGCTCGCGGATTTCAACGATGCGGTTCGCCGCGACGCTGAGCCAGACCCCGGTACACGAGCTCTCCGGCGAGCTGATCAACATGGCCGCGGAAGCGCTGGCGGCCGCGGAGGCCGGGCACGATCGCAAGATCAAAGAGCGGAAGACCGGTTTCGGCGAGTCTCACGAGCAGTCGCTCAGCGTGGTTGGGGCACTGATCGGGGTACCCGTCCCGGTCGACGCGGAGGTTATCTGGCAGGACAGCTCCGCGCGCGCGTTCGCGGCGACCGTTGACGGTCTGGGCAAGCTGGCGCAGATGCTTGAGGTTCCGGTGGAGGAGCTCTGGGCGAAGATCCCCGGCGTTACCCAGCAGGACGTCGACCGGTGGCGCGACGCGAAGGCCGCGGCTGATCTCGTCGCCAAGCTGAACGGGGCACTCGATGGTGACGAGAGCGCGTGAGCTGACCCATCGGCACCGCGGCAACCTCGCCATGTTGACCCAGCTCGCCGCGCGGGCGACCGGTCAGGTCATGCGGACAGCCGACGTCGCGGCCATCGAGGCATGGTGGACGGGCCGCGGCGGGCGGCGAGTGGAGTCGATCGTGGCGGCCGGGCACCGGGCCGCGGTCACGCTGTCCGTGCGCTACCTGCGCGAGAGCGCGCGCGTGGCCCGCGGGACCGTGGACCCGTTGCCGGCGCCGCTCGACATCGAGGCCATGCGTAACTCGCTCTTCGTGGCCAGCGTCGCGACGTTCATGAGCACCCTGCGTCGCACCGGCTCGCCGGACGTGGCCAGGCGAGCCATGTCCGCGGCAACCATCCGCTCAGTTCAGCGGCTCATCCTCGCCGGCGACCGCGATACCGTCGTGGGCACCATGGCGGCCGGGCGGTAGCCGTGTCGGTCAAGGGCTTCCGGCGGGTGGCAAGCGGGGGAGCGTGCGCGTTCTGTCAGATGCTGGCCAGCAGGGGCGGTGTCTACAGCAAGCGTGGCGCCAACTTCGAAGCGCACGACGGGTGCACCTGCTCGGCGGAACCCATCTTTCACGCCGGCGAGCAAGAGCCGCCCGACGTCATCGCGCTGCGCGAGCTCTGGGACCGGTCGACCCGCGGGCTGTCCGGAAAGAACGCGCTCAACGCGTTCCGCCGAGCTCAGGCGGCCGGCGGCAAGGCGTCCGGCGGAGCCGCTAAGTTCCACCGCTCGACGGTCGGGCTGGAGGATCTCGCCGCGATCGTCGAGGAGATCACGCTCCGTCCTGGCAGTGTGGCCGGAAAGCGCCGGCTCATGGGCGGCGAGTCGGCTGAGGTACAGGTACTAACGCTGCTCGATCGCAGGACGATCATTAAGAAGCGGGCGCACAACTTCGGCGATGACAACGACGTGCTCGAGCAAGCCGACGCGGAGCAGCTGACCGCGCTGGTAGCCCAGGCGCTCGAGGCGCCGGTGGCCCGGGTGTACCGCGCCGAGAAAACCGCGGTGTGGATGGAGCACGTCCGCGACACGGAGAACGCCGGCGACCCGTCGCTGATCGACTCCCCAGAGGGTCACCGGTTGGGTGTCCTCGACATGCTCGTCGGCAACCTCGATCGCAGTGACCGGAACTGGCTCGCCGACGTGGCCGGGCGGCTGGTCGGTATCGACCACGGACAGAGTTGGTATTTCCGGCGGCTCGACGAGTTCAAGGCGCGGCGCGAGGCGGGTCATGTCGACCAGCCGATGGAGATCCCGGCCCGCACCGAGGACAACCCATTCTCCTCGAGGGTGCTCGCTCGGCGGTTGCTCTCCCGGCGCGACGTCGAGATCATCCGCGAGCGGCTCGAAAAGCTCCGCCCGGATTTCGTCAAGATTGGCCGCGGCGCCTGGCTAGACTGGACGCTGAGAATGCTCGACATTCTTCCAACCGGCACCGGTGAGGGCATCTATGGTTAGGCTGATTCTCCGACGGGTGGTCGGCGAGGGCGAGCCGGGTGAGGAAATCGGTGCGCTCGAGCGCGATGGCGACGGCCCGGTCGTCGAGTCCGGCGCCGCGGTCGGACTGATGGACAGCATCGCGCGCACGCCGAGCGGACGCCGGACCGCTGATCAGGTCTGGGATTCACTGCTGAGCGGTGGGTGGTCAAACGGGTACGTTATGATCACGCGGGAATGAGCGGGTCGGGCTTCTCCGCACCGCGGCGCGGGCTGTACCCTGCGAGCACGTACGTACGATGACGACTACGGTCGGAACGGAGCACTCCGGGCATGGCTGACGACACGACTGCGGGCGCTGGCGCCGCGGGCAGCACGGCGACCGACGATCGCAAGTTCACGCAGGCTGACCTTGATCGACTGATTGACGCCCGGCTTGCGCGGGAGCGCGGGAAGTACGCCGATTACGACGACCTCAAGGCGAAGGCCGCGGCCGCGGACAAGGACAAGGACAAGCTCGACAAGGTGATCGAGCAGCTGGCCGAGATGAAGGCTCGCACCGAAAAGGCTGAGCACGCGGCGCTCATCGCCGAGGTCGCCGCGGAGCACAAGCTCACGCCGCGGCAGGCGCGGCGGTTGCAGGGCAAGACCCGCGAGGAGCTCGTGGCGGACGCGAAGGAACTCCTCGAGGACATGAAGCCGTCGGGCGCGGGGAGTGACGGCAAGGGTGCGGCCGGGGGCGACGCGGGCAACGGTGACGGCAAGGGTGCGACCGGGGGCGACGCGGGTAAGGGCGACGGCAAGGGGGACGCGGGCAAGGGCGCCGCGGGCACGGAGGACGCGAAGGGTGGAGCGGGCAAGTCGTTGCTCGGCACCCGCCCGCGGGACAACCTGACGTCAGGCGCCGTACCGGCGGCCGGCGGGACGGATCAGGTCGATCACGCCAAGCTGGCGGAGGACATCCTTAAGGGCCTCTGAGCCGCGGCAGGAACGCCACGGCCAACATCACAAGGGAGTAACGGACAGTGGCCGTTCTGACCGCGAAAGGCATTTCTCAGCTGGCGATCGAGCTGCTGACCCGCACGCTCGTTCTGCCCATGACCGTCGCGCGTGTCCCGGGCCCGGAGTTCTCCGGCCACAACGGCGACACCATCACCGTTCGGGTACCTCAGCCGACCACGGCGCGTACCCAGACCAACCCCGGTGACACGATCACGTACGACGACCTCACTGAGGTACCGGTCGACGTGACCCTCGAGCACCTGTACCACGCCAAGCTCGTCAGTGACCAGGAGCTCACCTACACCCTGGAGAACTTCGCGCGGCAGATCACCCTCCCGCAGGTCGAGGCGGTCGCCACCCGCGCCGAGAATCTGCTCGCCGCGACCATGAACGCGCTGGCGATGAGCGCCGAGGGCGAGCTCGACCCGACCGGTGCCAACATCAACGATGTCGTGTTGATCGCCCGCCAGACGCTGGGCCGCGCGCTCGTTCCGCTGGATAACCGGTTCCTCGCGGTGTCCCCGGAGGTCGCGACCTTCGTACTGAATCAGGACGAGTTCACTCGGGTCGACGCGAGCGGCTCACCGACCGCGCTCCGTGAGGCGATCATCGGTCGCTGGCGCGGATTCACGGTCGTCGAGTCAGCCGGCCTCGCGGCCGGCCGCGCGGTCGCCTACCACAAGTCCGGTTTCGTCTTCACGAACCGCGTCCCCGTGGTGCCCCGCGGCGTGAACGACTCCGCCACCGCGGAGAGCGGCGGGATCGGTATGCGGCAGATCTTCCACTACGTTCCGGACAAGCTGTCCGACGCCACGGTGATCTCGACCTTCGCCGGTGCCGCGGTCGTACAGGAGAACGACACGAGCGAGTCCGGCGACCCCGTCTACGTCCGCGCGTTCGTGATGGACACCGCCTCGAGCTGAGCAGGCCAATAGCTGGGAGCCGCGCTCTTAGCCGTCCCCCCGTACTGCCGGGGCGCGGCTCCCATTCACCCTCGAGCGGAGGATCAGTTGCGTAAGATCATCATCGGCGAGGCTCCCGTACTCGAGGAGTACGACCGGTATGAGCCAGGCCAGGAGTACGAGGTCAGTGACGAGCTGGCCGCGAAGTTCTGCGCGCTGGGCTGGGCCCACGACGTGACAGCGTCGGAGGACGAGACGGGCGCCGTGGTCGACACGACCACGCACGAAGTCGCGCCGAACGACGCGACCATGGGTACGGAGGGCTGACGTGGGAAAGGCCGCGCCCGACAGCACCATCGATGGCCTGCTCGCCCAGGTCGCACTCGCCGACGAGATGTACGTGTGCTCCGCGGAGCCAGCGAACTACGCCGGTATCGCGGCGGTCGCGCTCGTCGGCCCGATCGCGCTCACGCCCGGTAACGGGAATGGCGATTTCACGATCGCCAACGGAGACACGAACGGCCGCAAGGTGACCACGGCCGCGCAGACCGGAGCCGCGGTCAGTGCTTCAGGCACAGCGACTCACGTTGTGTTGGCCACCGGTGGCGCCACGGATCTCCTGCGGTACGTCACGACGTGCACCAGCCAAGCGCTGACCTCCGGCAACACTGCCAACGTGGGCGCCTGGAAGGTCGAGGTAGCCGACCCGACGTGAGCCGTCGCGGCGAGCGGAGGGGGTGCACGTGACGATCGGATTCCGGGCGGCCGGCGCGCTCTCCGGCGCCGCGGGTATCTCCGCGGCGATCGACCCGGCCACGTGCTCCGCGATGCCGACCGGCAATGCGGCCGGCGACCTCAATTTGCTTGCCGTCGGGTCCAAGGGGATTTCATCCGGCGCGGCGCCCACCGTTTCGGCGATCACCGGAGACACGTACACCGCTCCGGCCAGCAACTCCGGGACTGGTGGCACTGGGGCCGGGGGCGCGAGCACGGGCGGACAGACGCGGACGACTGGGTTCTACCGAGAGTGGCAGTCCGGCGACACGTCTCCCGGTATCGACCTGTCTGCCGCGGGCAACCCGACCATCGCCCAGCTCCTCGGTTTCACGAAGGACGCCGGGAAGACCTGGGCCGCGCCCACCTGTGCGGTCTCTGGCGACACGTCGGCCGGCTCGCCGTACGATCCGGCGGCCGCGGCCGTTGTGCTCGACCTACAGGCGGGTGACTGGCTCGTCGCCTGCCATTTCATCAATGACGAAGCGGGCACCATCACCGTGCCGGCGACCTACGCCGTCGCCGGCTGCACGCTGGGCACCGCGGTCAACCGGGCGCTTGTGCAGACCACAACCGGTAACGATGGCGCCTGGGTAGTCGACACCATCCCGATCACTGCGGGCACCGCGTCCGGCGGGCCCGACGTCACCATGTCCGCGACGGGGGCGATCGCCAACTGGGCCGGCTCGACGGTCTGGTTCCGGATCCGCGAGCTGTCGAGCGCGACAGATCTCGTCGCCGCGGACGCCGCCCACGCGCACACGGCCGCCTCGCCGACGCTGACCCAAGAGCACGAGCTCGCCGCGGCCGCGGCCGCCCACGCGCACACGGCCGCCTCGCCGACGCTGACCCAAGAGCACGAGCTCGCCGCGGCCGCGGCCGCCCACGCGCACGCGGCCGCCTCGCCGACGCTGACCCAAGAGCACGAGCTCGCCGCGGCCGCGGCCGCCCACGCGCACGCGGCGAGCTCGCCGAGCGTGATTCAAGAGCTGCAGGTAGCCGACGCCGCCCACGCGCACACGGCCGCCTCGCCGACGTTGACTCAGGGGCACGCGCTGACCGCCCAGGCGGCCGCTCACGCGCAGAGCGCCGGGGTCCCGGCGCTCGTCCAGGACCATACGCTCGCGGCCGCCAGCGCGGCGCACGGCCAGGCGGCCGGGGCGCCCGTGCTCGGCCAGACGTACGAACTCGTCGCGGCCGTGGCCGCGCACGCGCACGCGGCGAGCTCGCCGATATTCCTGGGCGAGGTCATCCCCGGAGTGCTCGAGCCGGGAGACCTTCCCCCGGCGCTGCTCGCCGGCGCCGCGGCCGTCACGCTCAACGCTGGCGTCGAGCCGGTTACGCTGATCGCAAACTAAGGCAGGGGGTGCGCCATGGCGCAGTACCAAGTGGGCAGCTGGCGCACGCCGACGCTCGTCGTTACACCGTTCGACGAGAGCACAGAGGCCACCCTCGAAATCGTCAGCCCGGAGGGCACTGATCCTAACGTCGTGACGTCCGAGGACGACACGCCAGAGGTTGGCTCGCAGACGTGGACCGGTACGCCGTACCAGATCGACGCCACCGGTGAGTGGGTGGAGCGTTGGGTGGTCGGGCCCGGACCAGGCGCCGGTATCCGCGAGCTCGTTTTCGAGGTGCTCCCCGCGGCCGTCACCCGGGCGGGCGACGTTACGCCGCTGTGTTCGATGTTGCAGGCGGCCAAGCGCGCCGGCCGGGTACTCGACGACCTCCCGGAGGACGAGCTCGAGCGGCTGCAGGGCTACCTCAGCGACGCCTCAGCGCTGATCCGTGATGAGGCCGGCCGGACATGGCTCGACGAAGACGGCGACCTCGAGGCGGTCCCGTTCCGTATCCAGTCGATCTGCGCGTGGGTGACCGCGCGGGCATTCCTCAACCCCGAGGGTCTCCTGCAGCGATCGATCGGGGACTCCGCCAAGATGTACACCGCGAGCAAGCGCGAGGGTGGCGAGGCGGTCTACCTCACGGAGAACGAGCTCCGCACCGTGCAGAAGCTGGGCGGACACAGCTCATTCACGTCGATGACGCTGGTCTCTCCGTACTCCGGTACGGACGCGGTAGATCTGCTCGGCTCATGACCGAACGCATCGGAGCGCACGAGCTCAATCGCCGGCTCGAGGTCTGGGTAAACGAGCGCGTCCCGGACGGCCAGGGCGGCAGCACGTTGACTTACGTGCGGAACGGGATGGTCTGGGCGAAGGTCTCCCAGCCCAGCGCACAGGAGCGACTCGTCGCGGCGCAGGCCGGCGCCACGCTGACCCACGTCGTGCACCTGCTCCCGAACGCGGACGTCCGTCGCGGAGATCAGCTCCGCGGGCAGGGCGACACCTTCGAAGTGCACAGCGTCATCCAGCCGAGTACGCCGGTCTACCTGCGGGCCGACGTCGAGCGCATCCAGCCGGAGCGCGACGGGCTGGTGCTCGAGTCGTCGTGAGCGTGGACGTCGTCTATTACGTCGCCGCGGAGCCGCGCAACGAAGAGCTCCGGTACTCGCTCCGCTCGCTCGAGACGAACCTCCCGGATCATGGCCGGGTGATCGTCGCCGGCTACTGTCCGGAATGGCTGACGGGAGTCGAGCACGTTCCAGTCAAGGCGATCGGACAGAGCAAGTGGCGCCGCGCGCTCGACAACTTCCGGGCTGCGCTCGAGCCGCGGGGCTACGGCCCGGCTGGCCCGCCCGAGCAATTCCTACTGATGAATGACGATTTCTACCTCATGCGGCCGGTGGGCCCCGACGGCTTCCCTGTCTGGCACGCCGGCACCACGGACGAGCAGATCAAGCGGTACGGCTCCGGTGTCTGCCGCGCGGGCATGCGCGCGACCGCCCAGGTGATGCGCGCGCATAGGCTGGGCGGTCGCCTGTACAGCTACGAGCTGCACGTCCCGATGATGATGGACCGGGCGCGGGCGGCCGCGGCGCTGCAGATGTACGAGGGGGTAGACCCGTTCTACATCCGCACCGTGTACGGCAACCTCGCGCGCCTGGGCGGAGCTCGGCACTGTGACGTCAAGGTCCACCACGGGGATCCCACCGAATGGCGCGCGGAGTGGCCGTACCTGTCGACCAGTCAGCGCGCTTTCGAGCGCGGTCAGGTGGGACGCGATATCCGGGACCGGTTTCCCGTACCATCGCGGTACGAGAATCGCCGCGCGCCGGCGCCGCGGTACAACCCGCTCGCCGCGGCTCGCCGCGCGGGTGACGACGGGAGTCTGGGCATGGTCGAAACGGACATCATGATGGCCGCAAAGAACGCCATCGTCTACGTGGGCCGGCGCCGGTACACGGTGCGCCGCGGGCAGACGACCGCCCACAAGACGAGCTCGGTGGTGACCGACTACCCGCGGCTCTGGACTCCGCTGGTGCTGAACTTCCCCGGAGTGCCGGCCGCCGAGCAGGCGGCTCCGGTCAGCTCGCCGGTCGTCGAGCTGGACAGTGGCGCGGGCGATACGCCGGCGGCCGCGCCGAGCGTCGAGATCGCGGAGCAGCCGGAAGCGGCGATCATCCGCGCTTGGCTCGACGGTCAGGGCATCGAGCACAGCGCCCGCGGCCGGCTCCCGCAGGCGCTCGTCGATCAGTACATGGCGGCGCATCGTGCCGACGAGTCCTGACGACGGGCGGCCGTTCGCGGCGACCGAGCGGCTCGATCCGGAAGACCTGGCCCGCCAGGCACACGGATTGCTCAGCACCTGGGCCAGTTCGAATGAGGGCGATCCGGAAAGCGACACCGGCCTGGGGCAGGCCATTGGGCTGGCCCTGCTCGCCATCGCCGGCGAGCTGTCCGGTATCCGTCGCGAAATGGCCCATCGACGCCGGAGCAAGTGACGTGCCGCGCCGCGTCAAGACGCTCGAGATCGTGGGGCAGGACCGACTCCTGCGTAAGTTGCGCAAGCTGCCGGAACTGGCGCGCGCGGCGGGCGTGGCCGCGGTGAAGGAAGAGACCCACGAGACCGCGCAGGACGAGCGCCGCAACGCGCCGAAGGATACTGGCGCGCTCGTCGAGGGCATCCAGGAGGAGTACAAGCGCAAGGGTCTCGAGGGCCGCGCCGTGTCCACCGTGCGTTACTCCGCGGCCGTCGAGCATGGCACCGAGGACACGCCCGCCCAGCCCTTCGCCCAGCCGGCCGCGGAGCGCGCGCGTAAGCGGTTCCCGAACACCGTGGTCCGGCACGTGAACGAGCAGCTCGCGAAGGTGACGAAGTGACCCAGCCCCTCTCCCGGTCGCCGCTCGAGGTCGTCCAGCGGGTGGTGTACCAGTTGCTCTCCGGCGACGCCGAAATGATCGAGCTGGCGCCCGGTGGGCTGGGCGGCTCCGCGGCGTGGTTCGACGAAGTACCGGAGGGCCAGACCCACCCATACGGGACGCTGGGCGACATGCTGTCCACCGAGGACAATGATCACGGTAGTTTCGGCCGGACGATCACCCTCACTCTGCACGTCTGGTCAAAGACGCGCGGTAACCAGCAGGGCCAGCGCATCGCCGAGCGGGCGGGCGAGCTGCTCGACCATCAGCCCGACGCGCTGACCGCGCTGATGGCCGGCTCCGGGCACCGGTGTGTCAGCTCGCGGCAGGAGTTTGACCAGTCGATGGGCGATCCTGATCCGGATATACGGCATCATGTACAGCGGTACCGCATCGTGACCGCGCAGATTGAGGGGTAGGACACATGTCCGGACGCGACGCCTTTGGAACCCAGTTCCGGCGCGGCAACGGTGCCACGCCGACCGAGCTCTTCACCACGATTGCCAACGTTCAGACGATCTCCGGGCCGAACCGCACCCGCGAGACGATCGACGTCACCGCGCACGACAGCGCGGACGCCTACATGGAATTCCTGGGCGGGCTGAAGAACGGCGGCGAGGTCACACTAGAGATCAACTACGACCCCACCGAGACTACTCATGATCTCGATGGGGATTTCATGGACGTCGATCCCCGGAACTACCAGGTCGTGATCCTGCCGGACACGATCGACGAGTACACCTGGGACTTCGCCGGCGTCCTGACCGAGCTCGGTGACGAGTTCCCGTACGACGACAAGATGAGCCGCTCGCTCACGGTCAAGGTGACCGGCAAGCCAGTGCTCACCGCGACCGGAGGTAGCAGCTAACCCATGGCCAACCTGACCCGCGAGGCGATCCTCGCCGCGGAAGACCGGACATTCGGCGAGGTCGACTGCCCTGAGTGGGGCGGCACTGTCAAGATCCGGTCAATCACCGGACTGCAGCGCGACGCCTACGAGCAGTCGCTCATCGAGCAACGGGGCAACGATCGTCAGATGAACCTGCGCCACGCGCGGGCGAAGCTGATCGTCATGTGCGCCGTGGGCGACGACGGCCGGCCGTTGTTCACCGCGGAGGATCTCCGTGCGCTGAGCGCGAAGAATGCCAAACCGCTCGATCGTCTGTTCGACGCCTGCCGCGACATTGCCGGCCTCACGGACGACGATGTGAAAAAGATCACCGAGGATTTCGGCGAGACCCAGGGCGACGAATCTACTTCCGACTTGCCCTAGCCCTGGGTTGCACGGTCGGCGAGCTGCTCGCCCGGATCGATTCGCGGGAGCTGACCGAATGGGTGGCATACGAGCGGGTCGCCGGCCCGGTCGGACCGGAACGCGATGATCTGCTCTTCGGGCGGATGACGGCCAGCATCGTTAGCGCACTGCGAGGCAGAAAGGGCAGACCGCTCAAACCCGAAGATTTCATGTATGACTGGGATCCGGAGGGAAGCCGCCTGGCGAAGGCTCGCCGCGAGCAGACTCCCGAGGAGCAGCTCCGGATGCTCCGTGGATTCCAGGCAGCCGCCGAGCGTCAGACGCGCCGCGGCCAGCGCCGGGCACCGAGCACGGGGACGAGCGCGGAGGGGGAGGGTCATGTCGGTTCTCGATGATCTGATCATCAAGCTCGGCATCGACCCGTCCGGCGCGGACAAGGGCGCGAAGCAGGTTGAGAAGAAGCTGGAGAAGACCTGGGGCGCCATGCAGAAGACGGCCGCGGTCGCCGGCGCCGCGGTCGCTGTGGCCCTCACGGCGGGCGTGTTGGGCGGCATGGATCAAGAGGCGGTCACGGACAAGCTGTCCGCCTCGCTCGGCGCGGCGCCCGACGAAGCCGCCAAGCTCGGCAAGATTGCCGGCGACGTGTACGCCGGGGCGTGGGGCGACTCGATGGAGTCGGTCACTGAAGCGGTTGGCGCTGTGCTCACGTCGATCGACGGTCTCCGGGCCAAGGGGTCGGACGACATCAAGGCGATGACGACCGACGTCATGGATCTTGCTACCGCGTTCGGCATCGACGTGCCGCGTGCCGCGCAAATCGTTGGCCAGCTCGTCAAGTCGGGGCTGGTGAAGGACGTTCAGTACGGCATGGATCTACTCACGGTCGCGCTGGGCAAGGTCCCCGCGGCGGTGCGGGACGACCTGCTCGACGCGCTCGACGAGTACGGCCCATTCCTGTCCAAGATAGGCGTACAGGGCAATCGTGCTTTCTCGCTCCTGGTCAAGGGCGCCGAAAAGGGTATGTACGGAATCGACAAGACCGGTGACGCGCTGAAGGAATTCACGATCCGCGCAACCGACATGTCGACCGCGAGCAAGGTCGGATTCGACATCCTCGGCATGAGCCAGCAGAAGATGGCCGCGGAGCTCCTCAAGGGTGGCGAGGCCGGCGCCGAAGCATTCGACATGATCATTGCGGGTCTCCTCAAGATTAAAGACCCGGTTGCCCAGAGCCAGGCGGCACTCGCGCTCTTCGGCACGCCGCTCGAGGATCTCTCGGTATCGGAGATCCCGAAGTTCCTCGCGGGGCTGGACGCGGGAGAGAACGCGCTGAAGGACGTCAAGGGCGCGACCGATCGCATGTCGGACACGCTGAACAAGAATGCGAAGACAACCCTTGAGAGTTTCAAGCGCAGTGTTCAGCAGGCGCTCATCGAGAAGCTGGCCGCCGCGGTCCCGTATATGGAGAAGACGTTCGGATGGTTGCAGAGGAATAGCAGCTGGGTAGTCCCGATCGTGACCGGCCTCGCCGCATTCGCGACGGCTATCTACGCGATCACGACTGCGATGAAGATCTGGGCGGCAATTCAGATTGTGATGAATCTCGCACTCTGGACCTCGCCGATTACGTGGATTGTCGCCGGAATCCTTTTGCTCATCGCGGCAATAGTGCTGATCGCGACAAAGACCAAATTCTTCCAGACCGTGTGGGGCGCCAGCTGGGGATTCATCAAGGCGGTCGCTAAAGCCGTCTGGGACTGGTTCATGGGGTACTACAAGTTCGTATTCGACAACCTCGCCGCGGGACTGAAGGCGGTTGTCGGATACTGGACTGGCATGTGGAAAATGGTCAAGGACGGAGCGACCGCGGCCTGGCGCTGGGTCGACGGCAAGCTGACCGCGCTGGGCGACGCCATCGCCGCGGTACCCGGGCGCGCGAAGGCCGCGCTGGCGAACGTGGCCACCGTGATCTCCGCGCCGTTCCGCGCCGGCTTCAATGCGATCACGGGGTTCTGGAACCGAACCGTCGGAAAGCTCAGCTTCTCCGTGCCCAGCTGGGTACCGGGGCTGGGCGGCAAGGGCTTCAGCATGCCTCAGCTGCCTCAGCTGCAGCACGGCGGCCGGATCAGGGCCGGCGGTGCGGCGATCGTCGCTGACCGCAACAACCGCGGCGGCGAGGTCATCGACCTACCCAAGGGCGCCCGCGTCACGCCGCTCGACTCCGCCCGCGGCGACGAGCGCGACCCGCTCGTCATCGACCTCACGGGCGCGGACGAGGCTTTCAAGCGGTTCTTCCGTGACCTCTTGCGGCACAATCCCGACCTGGTGGTGAGGACGTCGTGAGCCGGCGGTTTGTGATCACGATGAAGGTCGCCCCCGGCGCGGACATCACTGCGGATCCTGACACCTGGTCCGGCCTGTACGAGGACATCACCGGTCGCTGGCGGCTCAGCTCGAATACCCCGATCACCACCGGGCAGCCCGACCAGACCGACACGCTCGACGCCGGACACCTCTCCCCGACGCTCAACAACCGCGACGGAGCGCTGATCCCGCGTAACCCGATGGGCCCGTACTTCGGACTCATCGGAACCAACACGCCGTTTCTAATGGAGATCGAGGATCCGACCGACAGCGGCGCGGACCCCGCCGTGCTCTTCGCCGGTTTCGTCAGCACGTGGCCCCTGCGCTGGGACCGCTCGATGGCGGATATCAACTCCCCCATCGCGGTCCGCGGCGTACTCGATCGGCTCCGGCAGGGCACGCCCCCCGACCACAGTCCGATCCGGCGGCACGTCACCTCGCTCCGGCGGGTCGGGTACGGCCTGCTCGACTACTGGCCGTGCGAGGACGAAGGTGACTCGACGACTGTGGCCAGCGCGGTACCCGGGCGCCCGCCCGCGCTACCCGCGGGCGATGTCGACTTCGCCGCACTCGACCCGTCCACGTCTCCCGGTGCCGCCTCGAGGCGCGGCACGAAGGCCATTCCGGATCTACGTAACGGTGGTCAGATTGGCGGAGCGGTACGCGCCGGCACGTCCAGCCCGGTCGAGTGGAGTGTCCGTTTCTTCGGTGGCCTGTACACCTTCGGATTCGACGAGACGTGCATCCTCGCGTCCATCGACATAGCCGGCGGGACGTACATCCGGATCGATTTCGTGCTCGAGCAACCGTCGGGCGACACCGCGATAATCGGCTACAACTCCGCATACAGCCCGACCACACTTGTCGAGGTTGCGACAATTCAATTCATCGAGGTTATCGAGTACCGTCTCGACGCTCGACAGAACGGCGGCAATATCGACTTTGTGCTCATGCTGAAAAGTCAGCCGGGACGGGTGTACGAGGACAGCGCGAGCGTCGCCGGCACCCTGGGCCGGCCGTCCCGGTTCACCGGAAATCCCGCCTCGCTTGAGCCAGGCGCGGGACTCACCGTGAGTCACCCTGAGATCTGGAATCTCATCGAGCGCGACGCGACCCGCCCGCTCAGCGGGGAGCGCGAGCCGCACCAGACCAGCGCATGGATATTCGAGTTCGCGCATGATCGACTGATCCGGATATGCGGAGAGAACGGCATTCCGATCACGGTCGATGGCGTCGAGGGTTTCGAGTCGAGCGACCTGTCGATGACCTTTACCGGGACCTGGGCGCGGGACAACACCTCGCCCACCCGCTCCGGTCAGTGGGCGTACCGGAGCGCGGCGATCGGCAACAGTGCGACCTCTGACGCTGTGCTCACAGTGCCCACCGAGGCGGTCACCCTGTCGGGCTGGTACTCGGTGTCGAGCGAGGAGGGCGCCGATTTCTTCCGGATCCTGGTGGACGGCGTGCTCGCGGTCGAGAAGAGCGGCGAGATTGGCTGGGCGCGGTTCAGCCTGGACGTCAGCCAGGCGAGCACGGTCACCTTCCGGTACACGAAGAGCGCCGGCACGGCGGCCGGCGAAGATGCCGCGTGGATCGATGACCTGACGTGGATCGAGCCGACCGTCATGGGCAGCCAGCCCGACGCGACGACCGCGGACCTGATCGCCGAGACGGTCCGCGCGGAGCAGGGGATTCTCGCGGAGTACCGTTTCGGATTCC
>Ga0068857_100000214_pt1 | contig 37984 bp, 51 predicted proteins | sample KBSCornC72_FD_66591 | JGI IMG/M metagenome (GOLD analysis project Ga0068857, IMG submission 66591) | Corn rhizosphere microbial communities from Kellogg Biological Station, Michigan, USA - KBS Corn C7-2 | ecosystem: Host-associated > Plants > Roots > Rhizosphere > Soil ...
GCGCGCGAAAGGGTCGGGCGCGTGGCCCGTCGCTACGCGGCACACGCAACCCGAACGCGTCGTATGGCGACGACGTGGTCGCACGCGTGCGGGCGCTCGCGGCGGCCGGCGTACCTCGCGCCGAAATTCGGCTGTCCGTTGGCGCCAGCAAGTCATGGGTGGCTTACGTCATCCGCGGAGTGCAGAGGGCGGTGCCGGCATGAATCTCGTCACCGGGCCGAGGCCGAAGTGGCTGCGGAGGCGGTGACCTGCGTCCACTGCGGCGCGCCGCTCGGGCGGAGCATCACGACGGCGCTCGTCGGCGAGACGACGCACGTGCTCCACGACGCGTGCCGCGCGCCCGCGTGTGTGGAGGCGGCGATGCGGGCGCGCGAGCCGCGCCAGTTGCTGCTTTTCGGGGGCGCGCCGTGATCCCGCAGCTCCGCCCCTACCAGACGGCGGCGATCGACGCCATTCGTGCCGAGGCGCGCGCCGGCCACCGGTCGATCCTCTGCGTGTCCCCGGTGGGTTCCGGGAAGACAACGATATTCAGCAGCATCGCGCAGCGACACGTCGACCAAGGCGGCCGCGTACTCGTGCTCGTCCACCGGCGCGAGCTCTTGCAGCAAGCCGCCGCCCGGCTCGAGGCATTCGGAGTCCAAGCCGCCGTCCACACGATCCAGACGCTCGTGGCCCGCGAGCAGCGGCCCGAAGCCAGTCTGGTGATCCTCGACGAAGCGCACCACTTCCAGCCGGACGCTACCGGGTGGGGCGAATTCGCCGCCGGCTACGGCCAAGCGCTACGTCTCGGGTTCACCGCGACGCCCGAGCGCGGCGACGGCACGGGGCTCGGCGCTCTATTCACCAGCCTCGTAGTCGCGGCATCGGTCCACGAGCTCACCACCGCGGGCCACCTCGTGCGGTGCAGCGTGGTTGCGCCGGCCAAGCCGCTCAAGAGCGGGCAGATCGCGCAGCGCCCCGTAGACGCGTACCTGGAGCACGCACGCGGACGCCGATGCATCGTGTTCAGCCCGCACGTGAAGGCCGCCGTCGAGCACGCGTGCGAGTTCCGCGCGTCGGGCGTCTCGTGCGCGGTCGTCGAGGGGGCGATGGCGCCGCTGGTGAGGGCCCGGGCGCTCGCCGACTTCCAGGCTGGGCGGGTGCCTGTCCTCTGCAACGTCAACGTGCTGACGGAGGGGTTCGACTGCCCCGAGACGGACGCCGTCATCATCGCGCGGGGCATCGGCACGCCTGGGCTGTTCATTCAGATCGTGGGTCGCGCGCTCCGCCCTGCGCCAGGGAAGACCAACGCCGTGATTCTCGACCTGCGCGGCGTCGTGCACGTGCACGGCAAGCCCGACGAGGATCGCTCCTACTCGCTCGACGGGCGCGCTATTCGACGCGACGAGGACGCGGTCGACGTGCGGTTCTGCATCGTGTGCGGCGCCGTCATCGAGGGCGACGCCTGCACCGATTGCGGGCGCACGCCTGAGGAGCTCGAGGCGCCCACGGTGACCGGTGCGCCGCTGGTGAAGTTTGAACGCATCCGACGCGACACCGACGAGGAGCGCATCGCGCGGCTCGCAAAATGGATCGGGCAGGCGCGCAGCAAGGGCTGGAATCCGAACCAGGCGCTCCACCGCTACCGCGCAGCCTATGGCGACTGGCCCCCGCCGGACGTGAAGCGCGCCGCCCTCGCCCTCTCCGTGTCCCACACAAGATAGGTCCGACCATGCAACGTAACCTCAGCCCCACCGGGGCTTTTTTTGCGCCCCGCGAACTGAACGCATGCATCCTGCACACGCCTGGGCAGGTGGGAGATGCGTGAGGGAGCACTGACCCATGCCATCCGCGCCGCGGTGAATCGCCAGCCGGGCGCGCGGTTCTGGCGCAACAACGTCGGGCTCGCTCATTACGAATCCGGCGCCGTCCCCTACGGCCTGGGCCGCGGGAGCGCGGACCTCGTCGGGCTCGTGCGCGGGACATTCACTGCACTCGAGGTGAAGACCCTCAACGGCCGGACAAGCGCCAAGCGAGCGGAGGAGCAACGGCTCTGGCGCGAGACGGTGCGCCGATTCGGCGGCGTCGCCGAAGTCGTGTGCTCCGTCGAGGAGGCCATCGCCGTGGTCCAGGGGGTGAGCCGTGGTCGCTGATCTTCAGACGCCGCCCGGCGTCACACCCGCCAAGCTCTACCTCGAGCTCGCCCGACGACTCGCCGACGTCGCCGCCGCAGATGCACGCCACGCCGAGGAGCTGCTCGCCGACGCGCTGGTGCACGCAGAGCAGGCCAGAGAGCGACTCCACGTCGCCGCCGACCACCTCGAGGCCGCGTGCCGGGCAGTGGTGGCGGCAGAAACAGCAGGCACCGAATGTCCTTGACCCACGACATCGCCGACGCCCGCCGGCGCCTGCACGCGCTCCGCGGCGGAGGACCGCCCACCGCGCCAGGAGAGTGGCAGTCGCGGGCGGTCCGGGCGCGAGACGGCGTCTCGTTCAAAGGCTGCCTGGCGAATGCGGTGCTCGTCCTGGAGCACGACATCGCCCTCGTCGGACGTATCCGCTACGACGCGTTCCGCGACCGCATCGTGGCGCACAACCTCCCATGGTCGCGCGACGATCACGAATGGACGGACGAGGACACGGGCGAGCTCCGCATCTGGTTCCACCGGTACGAGAACCGCTACGGCATGGACGTCGGTCGGAGCGATGTCGATACCGCCGTGGCGTGCGTCGCGCACCACAACGAATTCCACCCGCTCCGCGACTGGCTCAGCGGTCTGGCGTGGGACGGCGTTGCCCGGCTCGATCGACTCTGGATCGACTACTTCGGCGCCGCCGACACGCCGTACGCCCGCGGTGTAGCTGCTCGGTGGGCCATCAGCGCGGTGGCGCGAGCGTTCGAGCCAGGGTGCCAGGTCGACTACGCCCCCGTGCTCGAGGGGGCGCAGGGGCTCGGCAAGTCGACAGGGCTTGAGGCCCTCGTCGGAAAGGAGTGGTTTTTCAACAGCGGCATCGATCTGACGAACCTCAAGAGCGCGTACGAAACCATCCAAGGCAAGTGGGTCGTGGAGCTCGGCGAGCTCGACGCGCTCAGCAAAGCCGACATCACCCGCGTGAAAGCGTTTCTCACGAGCGCCCAGGACCACTTCCGCGCTGCGTACGCGCGTCACGCGGTCACCCACCCTCGCCAGGTGGTCTTCGTGGGGAGCACGAACGAGGACCGCTACCTCAAAGACGCCACCGGCAACCGCCGGTTCTGGCCGGTGGCCTGCGGGACCATCGACCGAGACGCCATCCGCCGCGACCGGGAACAGCTCTGGGCCGAGGCTGTCGTCCGCTACCACGCCGGCGAGGCGTGGCGCCCGGACACCGCGCTGTCCAGGCTCGCCATGGAGGAGCAGGAGCACCGATATCAAGACGATGCCTGGGAGGAGCCGGTCGCGACGTGGTTGGGTCCACGTGACGGGGTGTCCACATATGAGGTGCTCGTCGGCGCCCTCGCTGTCGAAAAGGGACGCATCACGCGGGGCGACGAGATGCGGTGCGCATCTGTCCTACGCCGGATCGGCCTAACGGACATTCGACGGGAGCAAGAACGAGGGGTTCGTGCCCGACGCTATTATCGAGGTGAGCCATATAGGCCAGATGGCCGGGCACCGATTCAATCGTCGAATCAAACACCTGTACCTAGTGGCCAACCTGACCAACCTTCTAACAGAGAACAGAGTAATGGATCCGTGAATCCTATGGCCTATGGGGAGTACGGGGGCACGGGTGTCCACCATGGCCAGATGGCCACCTTGGCCAGTCAGGCAGCCGACGACCCGACCGATGGGTTTGGCGAGTGGTTGTCTGACATGGGTGTCGGTACACCGTCATCCGAGGAGCCAGACAATGACGACTGACCGTGTTACAGAACGGCGTATGAGGCCGGCCTGATGGCCAAGCCCGAGGCGCGCGAGGCGGTGCTCGGTTTCCTGCGGCGTGGGCTGCATCGCACCGACTCTGCGCGCAGCGCAGGCATCAATTTCTCCACTTTTCGCGAGTGGATGAAGGACCCCAAGTTTTCCGCTGCTGTAAAAAAGGCCGAAGCCGACAGCCGGTCGGTGCTCGTCGAACGGATCCAGGCCGCCGCCGAGGACCCGAAGCACTGGACCGCGGCGGCCTGGCTCCTCGAGCGCCGGTCGCCGAGACGATGGGGCCGAAAAGACCGGGTGGACGTGAAGCAGCTCGCGCCAGAGCACCTCACCGACGAGCAGCTGGCCGCCGAGCTAGAAAAGGCGCTCGCTGCGCTCCGGAAGGGGGCAGCGTGAGGCGCGGAGTGGTCGCGGCGATGCTGGGCAAGCCGTTGACGACAGACCGGCCGGCGCCCTCGCTGGCCCGGCGCCGCGTCACCGAACGCATTTTCGTCGAGCAGCGGGCGGACAAGCGGTGGGCGGCGCTCTCCGACGAGGAGCTCCGCGCGAGTATCAACAGGTTCCTCGACGAAGAGGGATTCGCGATGCAGGTTGACCCGGAGTCGCTGCCCGCGACGCCGGCGGGTCGCCTCGAGCTCGTGAACGACTTGTTGCACCCGGTCGACGAGAACGGCCAGCCGATCGATCCGCTCATCAGCGCGGAGGACGCACGCAGGCTACTCGACGCGTGCGACGGCGGGGACGAGATCGAATGATCATCCACTGCGCGACTGGCTGCGATGTCTGCCGCCGCAAGCCGATGCCAGAGGCGATCCGCGCAGCTGCGGTGAAGCTCGACGCCGACGCGCTCGAGGCTCTCTGGCGTGCGATCGGCGACACAGATCGCAGCGTCGCCGAGGGAGCATTCGCGCTTGCTCGCATCGTGCGTCACGCGACGCAGCAACCGATCACGGGTTCAGAAGACGACATCGACCGGGCGTACGAAGAGGGGACGGCGCGGTATGAGACGCGCCGCATCAAGCGATGACCACCGCCCTTCCCATTCTCGTCCGCGCGATCGACTGGAACGACCCCATGGAGGTCAACCTCGTCCGCTCGTCGTGGCTCCGCTCCAACGCGTCGAGCGGGCTAGCGCGCTCTCTTGGCCGAAAGGCGTACTACTCCGGGCACCACGATCTCATCGACCGGTTGATGCGCCGTGGAGAGATGCGCATCGCGTGCTCCGTCACGCGCCACGACACCATTGTGGGCTGGGCGTGCGTCGAGCCCGCGACGGTGCACTACGTATTCGTCCGCGAAGAGTTTCGGTGCAACGGCGTCGCGCGCCGCCTGCTCGCCGAGCTGCCCGACCGCGTGACGTACACGCATCGAACGGACATGTGTCGCGCGCTCCCTATCCCAGCGTCGTGGTTCTACAACGCGTACGCCGCGTTTCTACCGAAAGAGGCCGCATGAAGCTCCAGAGAGTCGCGTTCAAGCAACCGGTGAAGCTCAACGAATCGAATCGCGAGCTCATAACCTCGACGATGGCGCCAGACCTGCGTTTCGAGCAGGGCTTCGTACGCTACACCGACAAGACGGGTAAGCACCTCGTGCCGGTCACGAACGTGAAGCGCATGACCGAAGCCGGCGAGGAGAAGAGCGCGCCGGCATCGAAGTCTGCGCCGGCGAAGAAGGCCGCCTCGCCCCCCGCCGCCACTCCCCCATCGCCCGCGCCCGCAGGAGACTGACATGCCTACCGACAACGCGAAGAAGAAGCAGGATGCCGAAATGGTCGACGCGTATTCGCGCACGCCCGACGAGCTCGACGAGTACGCCGCGGCGAAGGACCGGCTGCGCGCAGGGCCAGTGAACGAGTCCGATCTCCGCTACGTGTCGAAATACGAGGGCGGCAACGCTGGGCCGATCCACGCGATGCCGAAGCAGGGCGACGGTACACCCGTCAACCTCGACGAGGAAGAGCCGGCGCCCGCTGTCGCTGCAGCGCCGCCGCCCGCGCCACCGCCGGTCACCGCGCAGGTGTCGCGCGTCGGCGTCGCACCCGTGGCGAAGGAGTACGCGACCGGCGGAGCGCCTGGGCTGTTCGTCGGGGCGCTTCAGGATCTCCGTCGCCGGCGGCAGTGAGTCGGCTCGCGGCGCTGCTCGCCGAGGCACAACGGAGGACGGCCGCGCCCGCAGTGTACATCCCGCACACGCCGCACCCGCAGCAAGCGAAGTTTCTCGCGCTCGACTGTCTCGAGGCGCTCTATGGCGGCGCGGTCGGCGGAGGCAAGAGCGACGCGCTGCTGATGGCGGCGCTCCAATACGTGCACGTGCCCGGCTACGCGGCGCTCGTGCTCCGTCGCACGTACCAGGACCTCGCGCTGCCAGGTGCCATCATGGATCGCGCGAGCGAGTGGTTGTCTCCGACGCCGGCGAAGTGGAACGGGACGGACAAGCGCTGGACGTTCCCGAGCGGCGCCACGCTGTCGTTCGGTTACCTCGACACGGAGCGCGACAAGTTCCGCTATGCGTCGGCGGAATTCCAATTCATCGGCTTCGATGAGTTGACGCAATTCCCCGAGGCTTGGTTTCGCTTTCTGTTCTCGCGTCTCCGCAAGGCTGAGGGCATGCCCGTTCCGCTCCGCATGCGCGCGGCGACGAACCCCGGTGGGCTCGGTCACGAGTGGGTGAAGCGTCGCTTCATCGACGGCGATGTGCCTTTCGTTCCCGCCAAGCTTTCCGACAACCCGAGTGTCGACGCCACGACGTACCTGGAGTCGTTGGCGCAGATGGACGCAACGACACGGCGGCAACTGCTGGACGGCGTGTGGGTCCGCGACTCGGGCGGTCTGGTGTACCAGTTCGACGATCTGCGGAACGTCGTCGACCGCGCCCCGACGTGCACGCGGCACATTATCGGCATCGACTACGGCTTCACCGACGCGACCGCGTTTTGCGTCATCGGCTGGCGTAACAACGAGCCAGCCGCCTACGTGCTCGACGCGTACAAGCGCACCGGCATGACGCCGACCGAGGCGGCGGAGGAAGCGAAGAAGCTCGCTGCGTCGTACAGTCCCGATCGCATCGTCGCGGACATCGGCGGCCTCGGGAAGGGTTACGCCGAGGAGGCGCGCCGGCGGTTCAGGCTCCCTATCGAACCCGCGGAGAAGAAAAACAAGCGTGGGTACATCGATCTCCTGAACGACGACCTCGCCGCTGGTCGCCTCACCGTCGTGCGTTCGACGTGCGCCGACCTGACGAAGGAGTGGCTCGAGCTGCCCTGGACGGAGGACCGGTCGAAAGAGGCCGCCGGCTTCGATAACCACTGCGCCGACGCCGTCCTCTACGCCTGGCGCGCAGCGTTCGCCTACCTCGAGGAGCCACGCAAGCCGAAACCCTCCGCAGCTGAGCGCGAGGAGGAGATGGAGCGCGAAGTCGTCGCGCAGCACGAGCGCGAGCTCGCCGCCGAGTGGTGGGACAAGCCACCGAAAGACGACGACGCTTCTGATTGGTGGTCGCGGTAGCACACTATCGGCTGGCGTTCTGTAGATTCTGAAGATACAGAATGTTGATGTCCGATCCGGCGTCGCTCGACCCGCTCGTCGATTGGATGCGGAGGCGCGGCGTCGTGAGCGTTCGACTACCAGACGGCACGGAGCTCGACCTCGGCCCCGAGCCGCCCTCCAAGGCGAACGGCGCCGCGGACCGCGTCGAGTCGGCAGAAGAGGAACTGAAGCGACTGCGCGCGGAGATGCGCGAAGAGCTCGTTACGCGGTTCGCGCACGTCGGGCACGAGCCGACCGATGAGGAAGTCGACACGGCGCTCCGTCAGGGCGGGTGGATCTCGTGAGCGTGCGCACCGACGTCGAGTGGTGGTCCGCCGAGGCGCGCGGCAAGCAACCGCACGACGCGGTAGGGGCGATCGTCTCGCGGCTTCGGTCGCAGCAGGCGACGCGGCGTGACGCGTATCTGAAATTCGCGCGCAGCTACGGCGGGTGTGAGATCGGAGGGCTCGGCGCGCGGACATACGCCGCGCGGTCGTTCAAGGGAACCACGCTCGCGTTCAACGTCATCGCGAGCGCCTGCAATACGGTGCAGGCGAAGATCTCCAAGAACCGTCCCGTCCCGATGTTTCTCACGAAAGGCGGCGACTGGTCGCAGCAGACGCGCGCGAAGAATCTGTCACGGTACGTCGAGGGCGAGTTCTATCGGTGCGGCGTGTACGAGAACGATCCGCTCGTCGTGCTCCACGCCTGCGCGCTCGGCGACGGGTTCGTCAAGATCTACCGCGACAACGAACGGATTTACGTCGAGCCCGAGTTTCCCTGGCGCATCTACGAAGACGACGCCGAGGCGCAGTACGGCTCACCACGGAGCCGCTACCAGCGCAAGCCAGTCGATCGGCGCGTGCTGCAGGCGAAGTATCCGAAGAAGAAGGACGAGCTCGAGACGGCGGACAACGATCGCGACGAAGACGAATGGGGCCTCGACGGAACCAGCGATCAGCTCGTCGTCACCGAGGCGTGGCACTTGCCCAGCGTCAAGGGCGCGAAGGACGGGCGGCACGTCATCTGCGTGAACGGCGTGACGCTGCTCGATGAGGCGTACACGCGCGACTATTTCCCGTTCGCGCACCTCCGTCGCAACCGGCCGATGATGGGCTCGCGCGGTATCGGGTTCGCCGAGGAGCTCGACGGCCTGCAGTACGAGATCAACTTCACCGCGCGCAAGGTGCAGGAGAGCCATCGGCGCATGGGCGGCTCGCATTGGGCCATCGAGGCGAGCAGCAAGGTCCAAGTCGAGCAGGTCAACAACGGCATCGCGACGTTCCTGAAGTACACGGGCGTCGCGCCGATCCCGGTGAACGTCCAGCCGGTGCACCCTGACACGTACGCGTACCTGATGGGGCTCATCCCGCAGGCGTTTCAATTCAGCGGCGTGTCGCAGATGAGCGCGCAGTCGCAGAAGCCGGCGGGGCTCAACAGCGGCGCGGCCATCCGCGAGTACAACGACGCGGAGACGGAGCGGTTCGTTGTCTTCGCGCAGATGTTCGAGGCGTTCCACCTGGAGATCGCCCGCCAGATCATCGACCTCGCACGCGAGCTCGCGGAGATCAACCCGAAATACACGGCGCAGTGGCGCGGCAAGCGCAACGTCAAGCCGATCGTGTTCGTCGACGCCGATCTTCCCGAGGAAGCGTACGTGATGCAGTGCTTCCCGACCTCGATGCTGGCCAAGACGCCGGCGGGTCGGATGGCGCAGGTTCAGGACCTCGCGAAGGCGGGGTGGATCACGCCGGCGCAGGGCAAGCGCCTGCTCGACTTCCCCGACATCGAGCGGCTCAACGATCTCGAGATGGCCATGCACGAGTTCGTCGAGGAGCTCATCGAGCGCATGCTCGACGAGAACCACTACGAAGAGCCCGAGCAGTACCTCGGCACGTCGGGGCTCATCGACGCGCTCCACACCACTGTCATGGCCTACTACCGCGCCAAGGCGGATGGCGCACCCGAGCAGGGCCTGCGCAACCTGCGCCAGTTCATGGATGCGTGCGCCGCTCTCCTGAAGGACGCCGCTGGCCCGCCGGAGAGCGACACCACGGCGCCCGACGCCGGGATGCCGCCGCCGCAGCAGTTGCCACCGACCGGCCTCTATGGACCGGGCGCCAACGGAGCACCGCCGCCGATGGCGGCCTGAGAGGACAGGACGATGTCGAACAAGAAAGCGATCCTTCGGAGCAGCGTGCAGTGGGTCAGCGGCGGCGGGGGCGTGGCGAAAGAGCCCGCCGCCGGCGGCGTCGACGCCGTCCAGGCGGAGTACCGCGGCGCGGAGCCGGACAGTCAGATCGACGTCCCCGACGCGACGGCGGCGAACACGGTGTACGCGATCCCGTTCGGGACCGTCGCCGGCGCCACGCTGCTCGTCATCGAGAACCAGACGGGCCAGGACGTAGCCATCGCGCTCAACGGCGGCACCTACGACACGCACCTGCCCACGGGCGGGAAGCTCATCATGGCGAGCGCGGGCCTCCCGGCGGCGGCCAAGGTCGCCTCGGCCAATGTGAAGATCCTGGCGACCCAAGTGGGCGCCGGCACCATCGTTGGTCGCGTCTTCGGTGATCCGGTATGACGATGCCCGCCGAAGCGCCCGCTCCCGAGGCGCCGCCGCCGACAGAGCCGGCACCGGACGAGACGCCCGCGGAAGCACCGGCGGAGTCCGGCGACACCCCGCCCGCTGCAGCCAGTGGCGAGCAGTTGACGCCGGCGGAGCCGCCGCCCGAGCGCGAGACGGCGTTATTTCGCAAGGCGCTCCGCATGCGGGAGCAGGGCGTCGCCGAGCGGAAGAAGGCGGAGGACGTCCTCAGCTCCGTGCGCAAGGAACGCGAGCAGCTACAGGCCGAGCGTGCGGAGCTGCGCGATCTGCGGAAGCTGAACGAAGCCATCGACGCCGATCCGATGGCGTTTTTCGAGCACTTCCACATCAACCCTGCCGACTTCGCTCGGCGCCTGATGAATCTGCAGGATCCGGTGCGCGCCGACGTCGAGCAGGTGCGCAAAGAGAACGCCGCGATCAAGGCGGAGCTGCAGCGGGAGCGCGAGGAGCGCGCGGACCGCGATCTGCAGAGCAAGGTGGGCCAAGCGAAGAGCAACTTCGTGAGGTTCGTGCAGGAGCGCGACGACTACCCCGACATCGCCGACGAGGACGAGGGCGATCTCGCTGAGGTGTTCTGGGATCTCGCTTCCGAGCATCATAGGAATACGGGGAAGGTCCCCACATTCGAGATGGTCGCGGCTCACCTGCAAAAGCAGGCCGAGGCCAAGCGTGCTAGACGAGAACAGCGGCGCCAACAGCGAGGCGCGCCGCCACCCGCGAACCCCGCAGCACCTCAGCGAACAGCACAGACCGGCCGATCAGCGAACGGGCCAGGGCAGCGAGCGCCGGACACGCTCACGAACGCGGACACGACGACGAGGACGACCGCCCCGAGCGCGAATGCGACCGAGGAGGAGCTCGACGCGTGGGCGGTTCAGGAGCTCCGGAAGGCGTTCCGCAAAGACGCTGACTCCTAACGCTGAACGGAGGCCATGATGGCCCTCGGTAACGAAACAGTCGCAGCACTCGAGAACGTCCTCAAGACCAAGTACCACGACAAGTGCCACCTGATGGCGTACGAGGAGGATTGGTTCCTCCAGAACGTACGGAAGGATCTGAAGTTCGGCGGCAACGACTGCCGCATCTCCCTCCGCTACGGACATTCCCAGGGCGGATCGTCGACGTACACCGACGCCGACGAGGGGCAGACGTCGTCCGAATCGGCCGGCTTCTTCCTCACGCGAGCGAAGGGCTACCACCTCATCAGCATGGACGCAGAGGCCCTGCTCGCGGGCGAGGGCTCCGAGAACACCGTGCTGAACGCGGTGGACGCGGCCATGGAGGGCGGCACCCGCATGATCGGGCATGCGCTCGCCATCGGCGTCAACGGCGACGGGACGGGAACGCGCGGCATCATCGACGCCGCGACGACCCTCTCCGGGCCGGTGCTCAAGCTCAAGAGCGTCTCGACGATCATCAACTTCGAGCGCCAGCAGCGCTACCAGTTCGCCGATCCTGTCGCTCTCACGCTGCGCGACTCCGGCGACTTCCTCACCGTCATCGGCGTGGACCGCGACACCGGAGAGGTCACGTTCGACGGCGACCTCGACGACATCGCCGGTATCTCGGTCGGCGATCTGGTCGTCCGCAAGGGCGACTTCAAGAAGGACATCGCTGGGCTCGCGGCGTGGCTCCCGCTCGACCGGACGAACCTCGACGACCTGTTCATGCAGCAGGATCGCTCGCTCGACAAAACGCGCCTGGCGGGCGTCATGTTCGACGGCGAGGGGAACGACAAGGCCGACACGCTGCAGCGCGCTCTCACGCGTCTGTCGCGCGAGGGCGGGAAGGACAAGAACCGCGTGGGTCTCGTCAACATCGAGACGCTCGCGGAGATCAGCATCGAACTCGGCGCCAAGGCGCACTACTACCCCGCGGAGAGCGGCAAGGGTACGGCCGGATTCGACACGCTGATCATCAGCACGCCACGAGGCATGTTCAAGCTCGTGGGCTCGCTGCTCTGCCCGCCCGAGGAGTTCTACATCCTCGACATGTCGACCTGGGTCCTCAAGTCGATCAAGAAAGCCCCGCACATCGTCGACGACGACGGCCGCACCATCCTCCGCTTGCCGAACAGCGACGCGGTGGGCTGGCGACTGCGCTACTTTGCGCAGCTCGGCTGCGACGCGCCCGGATGGAACCTCCACGGCATCTGGGGGACCTGATGAAGTCGCCCGCGGCGCTCGTCATCGGGCTCGGCAAACACGCCGACGACGAAGACGACAGCGACGGAGACGCCGTCTCCGAGGATGGCGACGAGAAGAAGGACGCGGCGCAAGCGCTCCTCGATGCGATTGCGTCGAAAGACGCGGACGCTGTCGCGGATGCCTTCTCCACGCTCCACGCCATCTGCAACGAAGGGAAGTACTGATCCATGGCCTACACGACGACGCCGGCGGAGGTGCTGGCCGCCGCGCGTCGTCGTGCGGACCAGGTCAACGGCACCTTTCGTGAGGACGAGGACATCCTCGCGCTCATGGACACCACGTGGGCGGAGATCTGGGAGACCGTCCTCACCGCCCAGCCCGAGCGTGCCGTCAAGAGCGTGGACCTCGAGACGGCGTCGGACCAGGACACCTACGCGCTCGCGGACATCGTCGGTGAGAACGACGTGTGGAAGGTGAAAGACGTCGACGCGGTGGTGAGCGGTCGATCGATCAACCTCGAGCAATTCCAGTGGGAAGAGCGCAACCGCTACCAGTACGGCGGCGGGTGGAACTACGCCCGCCCACTCGCCTGGCGCATCGTCGGTGACGATCTGGTGGTGCGCCCGAAGCCGACCGGCGTCTACTCGCTCACGCTTTGGTACCACCCCGTTCCGGTCAAGTGGTCCGCGCTCGACCTCGACACCGATGTGGACACCGTCACCGGCTGGGAGGAAGCGCTCATCGTCGGCGTGGCGTGGAAGCTCGCGCTCGAGGAGGAAGACCTCGAGCTCGCCGATCGACTTGGCGCCGAGTTCCAACGCCAGTTGAGTCGCATTCTCACGTTCGGCGCGGTGCGCGTCACGGAGAAGACCGAGCAGGCGCGCGACGTGTACGCGTCCTCCATCGATGAGGATCTGCTTCCATGATGCCTCGCACCATCCGCTACGTGGGCAGCACCGCCGTGGAGACGGTGAAAGCCATCGGCACGCGCATCGAGAAATTCAGCGAGCGGGCGCTCGACGCTCTGCAGCGGAACCTCCTCGACGCGATGCTCCCCGCCGTGGTCACACCTATCGTAGGCGGAAACCTCATTCTCGACGTGGCGTTCACGCCGTTCTCGCCGACGCCGGTGCTTCATCGGCTCGGCCGGGCGTACGTCGGCGTCATCGTCTGCGCGCCGCTCATGGTGGGCGGCTCGCACCTGGCTCCAACTTTCTGGCGCGTCGAGCAGTCGGCCGATCTCGATGCGTCGCAGGTCCAACTGGCGTGCACGGCGACGTGCACCGCACCTGTTTACGTCTTCTGACCACACCACGCTGATCCCACCACGCTGATCCCACCCCGCTGACCATGCCCGAGCGCGCCAACATTCAGATCGACTTCTCTGGCGGCGTCGACCAGCGCACCGACGTAAAGCACGTGGTGCCGGGCAAGCTCACGTCACTGACGAACGGCGTGTTCGACAAGGCGGGCAGCATCCGCAAGCGACGCGGCTTCACCGCCCTGTCGCGCGCCACGTTCGCCGCCGGCACCATCCTCGCCGCCACGCGCCTCACGACGTTCGGCTCCGATCTCGTCATGACGGACGGCGACTCGCTCTACTCGTACTCGCCCGCCGTCGATAAGTGGGCGTACAAGGATCAGGTCAGTCAGGCGGTCGCGACGCGCCAGCCCATCGCGCATGGCTCGACGACGTACTACAGCCCCGACGTCGCATACGGAAACGGCTACGTCGTCATTGCGTGGCTCGAGAACTACGACGGAACCAACAAGCGCGGCGACGTCAAGGCCACGGTCGTCGAGGTCGCGACGGGCGCGCAGGTGCTCTCCGGCGTCTCGCTCGCGACCGGGCAGACGAATCACATCCCGCGCGTCGTCGTCGTCGGTAACACCGCGGTGATCGTCTACGGCACGAGCGCCGGTCAGATCAAAGCGCGCACGCTCGATCTCACGAGCCCCAACGCATTCGCGGCGGCGGTGAATCTCGCGACCGACTCAACGGCAACAGCGACCAAGTTTCAGCTCGACGCGACCGCTCTCACCGGCGCGTTCGCCATCATCTACGTCAACAGCCAGACCGGCGCGAACGCCAAGCTGAATGTGAAGACATTCGACCCCGCAGCGCTCGGCGCGGCGCTCGCATCGCGCACGCTCGCGGAGACGGCGGATCCGGCAAGCTGGGCGCTGTCGATCCGCGGCGTGACCGGCGAGCGACTCTGGATTGCGCACGGCGCGCTCGTGACGCTGACCCAAACGGTCAAGGCCACCGCGCTGAATACGACCACGCTGGCCGACTCCACCGCGCCGTTCACCGTGGTGACGGTGGCGAGCATGAGCGGATTCGCCACCAGCTACCCCATCGGCATCGAGCGCGTGGACTCGGCCAATGCGGTGGTCACGTGGGGCGAGCTCGACTCCACGAGCAACGTGCGCGTGGCCAAGTGGCGCGCCGTCTCGTCGGGGGGCGCGCTCCTCGGGCCGAGCGCGCACTACGTCAAGCGCATGGCCTGGCTCAGCAAGCCATTCATGGCCGGCTCGCGCTGCTACGCCGTGTGCGGCCACGCCGCGAGCGTCACCTCGGGCACCGAATCCACGACGTTCCTCGTCGACCTCACGATCAGCGACACGGGAAGCGCCACCGTGCTCGCGCGCCCGGTCACGACCATCGCTCCCCGCCGCTCGTCGACCACGCCCGTCACCGACGTGCGCGCGAACCTCTGCAACGTCGCGGCGACAGGCTCGGCCTACGTGACCGCCACGGTGGTGCGTAAGAGCGCTGCGGGGAAGCTCGGGCTCGACCTCGCTACGCTCGACTTCGCGACGCGGGCGCGGCACATGCCCGCCGAGCTCGGCGGCTCGCTCCACATCTCCGGCGGCGTGCCGGCGATCTACGACGGCGGGCGCGTCATCGAGAATGCTGCGCTCCTGATTCCCGAGACGCCGTACGGCTTCTCCCAGGTCACCGGGTCGGGCGGCGTCGCGAATGGCGCATACAGCTACGTCGTCACGTTCAGTAGGTTCGATTTGCAGGGACAGAGGCAACGGAGCGCCCCGAGCGCCGCCCTCGCCGTCACCATCAACGGCGTCAACGTCTCGTCCAATACGTCGCAGTTCATCCTCGCGCCGCTACCCATGACGCTCCTGCAGGATGCGGAGAGCGGATTCGAGCCGCGCTGGTACATCGAGGTGTGGCGCACGACGGCGAGCGGCACGGTCTTCTTCCGAGTGCCGGACTCCAAGATCCAGTGGAGTGGGACCGGTCCGATCACCGCGTCGCCCGTGCTCAACGATCCGACGCTCGACACCATCGCCATCTACGACACGGCGAGCGACGCCGATCTGACGGGCGCGGAATTCATCTACACGACGGGCGGCAACCTTGAGAACCGCTGTCCGCCGAGCGCGTCGATCGTGGCGATGCACAAGGAACGCGTGTGGCTCGCCGGCACCGACGATCCGAAGGTGCTCTGGTACTCCCAGGCGTACGCGTTCGGCGAGGCGCCCGGCTTCCACGACGCGCTGACCATCACCATCGAGGAGGGCGGACCCATCACCGCGCTCGCCTCGCTCGACGGCCACCTCATCGTCTTCAAGCGCGACCGCATCTTCTTCATCGACGGCGACGGACCGGGGCTCGCCGGCGGCGCCGGCTTCTCCACGCCGCAGCGCATCTCGGTCGATCTCGGGTGCATCGACGCCAACAGCGTCGCCGTTGTGCCCGATGGCGTCGTCTTCCAGAGCACCGCGGGCCTGTACCTGCTCGACCGCTCGCTACAGGTCGTCTACCTATCCGGCCCCGTCGAGGACACGCTCGCGGATAACCCCATCGTCACGAGCGCGGTCGTGCACGAGTCGCAGTTCCAAGTGCGCGTCACGTGCCGGGCGAGCGTCGGAAACACCGGCGTGATCCTCGTCTACGACTACCTCGCGAAGCAGTGGAGCACGTTTCAGGTGTACGACTCCGTGGCGGCGCAGGGATCGTCTGCCATCGCCGGCGCGTGCAACCACAACGGCGTGTACAAGTGGGTCGCGCCGAATGGAAGCGCGCATCAGGAGACCGCGGGCGCGCACACCGATGACGGGACGTGGGTCATCCTGTCGCTCGAGACGGCCTGGCTGAAAGTCGGCGGCCTGCAGGGCTGGCAGCGCGCGTGGTCGGTGCAGCCGCTCGCTGACCGACTGTCGCCGCACGACTTCACGATCCAGATCGCGTCCGACTACTCGACCGGATACGCGCAGACGTCGGCGTGGACGGACGACGTGCTCGACAACATGACGGCCGAGGAGCTGCGGATTCAGGTGAAGCAGCAGAAGTGCCAGTCGATCCGATTCGCTCTCTACGACTCCGCGCCCACCGGCGGCGGCTCGGTCGGCACGGGCCAGGGGTTCTCACTCGCGGGGCTGCTGCTCGAGGCGGCGGTGCTTCGCAAGGCCAAGCGGCTGCCCGCCGCGCAGAGGGGGTGACGCATGCCCGTTCGTGACGACAGCTACGAAGTACTGACCGGGCGCGCCTCGGGCTACGGCGTTTACGATCCGCGCGATCACTACGAATGGGGCGGATACGCCGGCGGTGCGGACAACCAGCGCGCCGGTATGTGGAACCAGGCTCAGGGCGCCCAGCAGCGCCAGGGTCCGACCATAGACCAGCGGCAGAGCGACGCCGACTTCGTGAATGCGCTGCAGGCGCGCCAGAATCAAGAATACCTGCAGGGCTACCTGGGCGGCGTGATGACCGGCCAGACGGCGACGCCCGCACAGCAGCAGCTACGCGCGCAGACGGCGCAGGCGCAGGGCCTGCAGCGATCGGCGGGCGCGAGCGCGCGCGGATTCGGCGCCGTCGCCGGCGCGCCGCGCGATGCGATGCTGCGCGGCCAGCAGATCGGACTCGTGGGCGGGCAGCAGATGCAGGTACAGCGCGCCAACGACATGGCGTCGGCTCGCGACCAGTACGCCGATCTCGCCGCTGCGATGCGCGAGCAGGATTTGCGCTCGCGAGGGCTGCAGCAGCAAGGCGCGTGGGACCAGGCGAAGCTGTCGGACGAGCAGCGCGCGCAGAACGACGCGATGGCGCGGTTCTACCTGAACGAGCGGTACAAGGTTGGCGGCGATCAGCTCGCGGCGAACGAAGGGTACGAGCACCAGCAGGGCGCGAACGCCGCGGGCGAGTCCAACGTGAATTGGGCGCTGTTGCAGCAGAAGGACGCCAGCGATGACCGCGGCACCGCGGCTGCGAACAAGATGACCGGTGACACGCTGTCGGTCGGCACGTCGATGGCCGGCGAGGACGACGACGACGACAGGCGGAGGGGCTGATGGCGCAGACGACGCTGAACGACCCGGCCGATCCGGAGCTCGAGAACGACTGGCGCAAGCGCGATCCGAATGCGCCGAACAGCGGCCAGCTGGATCCGCTCGACCGAACGAATTTCACCGGTGAGCCAGGCGCGCGCGGCGGAACGCAGTCAATCAGCCGCAGTAACTACTATTGGGGCGGCTCCGAAGGCGGCGCGGACCGCGACGTCGAGGGCCTCCGCTATCAGAACGACATCGCCCAGCAGCGGGGCGCGGTGCAGATCGACACCCGCCGGGCCGATGCCGAGCTCGCGCGCGCCCTTGCCGAGCGTGGCAACCAGCAGGTCGTCCTGTCGGGCTATCGCCAGCAGCTCACCGGGCGCGGGCCGAGCGCTGCGCAGTGGGGCGGCCAAGCGGCGCTCGAGGCGGCGCTGACCCAGCAGGCCGCGCAGACGGGCCAGGCGCCGAATGCGTATCTGGCGGCGGGCCAGGCGGGCGGCCAGGCGATGGGAGCCTCGAATGCGCAATACGCGGGCGCGCGCGGCGCGGAGGTCGCGGCGGCGGCGCACGGGTTCAGCGGGGTGGCATCGTCGCAGCGCGTCGGCGATCTGATGAGTGCGGGCATGTCGCAGGAGCAGGCGCTGCATCAGGCGCAGCTCGAGGCGGCGCAGCGTGCGCGCAACGACGCGATGGCGCAGTTCTACACCGCGCAGGAGAACGACATCAGGCGCCAGCAGCTTGCCGCGATGGGCGCGTACGAGGCGCAGCGCGACGCGAATGCCGCCGTCGCTGGCGGGGACTGGCAGCGGCGTCAGTCGCGCGCGAATGATCGGGCGAATGCGGCATACGTCAATACCGCCGACGTGCTGGGCAAGGTGATGACAATGGGCGCGGTGAGCATGAAGAAGGACACTGACGACGATGGCCGGTGAACCGCTGACTCCCGAGGAGCTTGCGCGCCTGTCGGCCGTGTCCGGCCCGCCCAGGCCGCCGGGCATGATCTATTACGAGCAGCAGCCGATCGTGCGCTTCGGCCCCGAGCGCGGGAGCGGCGCGCAGGTGTTCACGCCGCCGGTGCCGCCACCCGTCGCCGCGCCCCGCCAGCCCCTGTCGTTCGTCCGCGAGCAGCCGCCGGCCATCGAGCCCGACGCGTTTGCCGCGAGCCGTGGGGCTGCCCAGCAGAACCGCGCGCGCAAAGTCGCCGAGGCCGCCGCCCCGCCGCTCGAGGTCGCAGCGCACGCCGCGATGCAGCCCGAGCCCCCGCCGCCCGCCACCCCGCCGCCGACGCCGCCGGCCGATGCCGCTGCACCCGAAGCGCCCGGCGGCGGCCCCGTCGCCGCTCCCATCGCTCCGCTACAGGTCATCCCTGGCGGGTGGGCGCCGCATCACCGCGTCGGGCGGCTCGAGGTCGACGAGGGGACGAAAGAGGAGTACGTCGGCGCCGACGCGCTCCACGAGCAGGCGATCCAGCAGAAGACGGACGCCGATCAGGCGAGGTACGACGCCGAGGCCAAGCAGATCGTCGACACGGAACGACGCGTGCGCGCGATCGACAACGCCGTGGCTCGCAACGAGAGTGACCGCGCCGCGCAGATCCAATCGCAGCAGATCAAGCTCGAGGAGCTGACCGACAAGGTCAACAAGGCACCCGAGATCGACTCCGGGCGTTTCTGGGCGAAGAAGAGCACCGGCGCCAAGCTCTTCGCGATCCTCGGCGTCGCCCTCGGCGGCTTCGCCGCCGGCATGCGCGGTGGGCAGAACCAGGCGATCGACCTCTGGGAAAAGGAGATGGATCGCGATCTGGAAGCGCAGAAGGCGCAGGCCGCGAACGCCGGCAACAAGCTCGCGCAGCAGCGTGGCCTCCTCGGGCAGATGAAAGAGAATTTCAACGACACGCGCCAGGCCGAGGCAGCGGCGAAGGTGGCCTACCTCGGGCGTGCCGAGCTGCAGCTCAAGGCGCTCGCGGCGCAGTCGCAGAGCCCCGAAGTGCAGGCGCGCGCTACCGACTTGCTCGCGCAGCTGCAGGAGCGACGCGCCGCGCGACAGCTCGAATTCGACAAGCTCGCGCAGGGCAACCTAACGGAGGTGTACCGGCCTCCCACGGTCGTCGGCGGTGGTGGTCCGAAGCCCGATCCGGAGAAAGAGAAGCTGTTCGTGCCGACCGGCCCGAACGGCGCGGGCTACTACGCGCGCACCGAAGATGAGGCGAAGAAGCATCGCGCCGCGCGCGAGGGAGCCGCCGAGCTCGAGGAGGTCATCAACAAGGCGCTCGCGATCCGCGCGAAGACGGGCGCGCTCGAGCGCGGCGTCGCGAAGGCGGGCCTCTACGACACGGAAGACATGTCCTCGCTGCAGAGCCTCCAGACCCAAGCGGGAACGGCGCTCAATAAGATGAAGGGGATGGGGACGTGGGACGCTGGATCGTCGAAAGCGGCGGACGAGCAGGTCGGTAAGCTCCTGAACGTCACCGGCAACCCAGAGGCCGCGGCGCGGTCGCTGCTCGGTATCACGCGTCACTCGCTCGTCGCCGCAGAGCGGTCGCAGGCGGGGCAGGGCGCGCGCGCCGCCATCGCGGTTGACCAGCAGGGGCGCCCGGTGCAGGTCACGCTGGGCCAAGCGTCCATGGCGTCGCCCAAGTCGCAGATGCCGCCCGGGTTCAAGCCGCTACAGGGCGAGGCGGTGGAGAACGTGCCGTCGCCGCAGAAGGCCGCGGAGCCGGAGCTCGTGGTCGGGCCGGCGGCGAAGAAAAAGCGGGGGAAGTAAGTGGCCTCACCGCCGGCGGCACCGGCTGCGGCACCGGCCAAGACGGTCGCGATCCGCGCGCCGGACGGGTCGATCGGCACGGTTCCGCACGACCAGCTTGCGCAGGCCCTCGACGCTGGCGCCGTGGTCGTCTCGCCCGAGGAGTTCCACAAGGCGAAAATCCAGGCGCGATACGGCGACGCCGCAGGCCAATACGTCGCCGGCACCGCTGGCCTCGCGCGCGGGCTCACGCTCGGCCTCTCCGACCAGGCGGCGGTGGCGCTCGGCGGCGAAGAGGTGCGCCAAGATCTGGCCGGCCTGCAGCAGGCGAATCCGTACGCGTCTGTGGGCGGGGAAGTCATCGGCGCAGCTCTGCCCGTGCTCGCCGGCGGGGCTGCGGCGGCTCCGGAGGAAGGGCTCAGCATCGGCCGTGCGGTGCGTGGGCTCGGCGCCCTCCCCCGCGGCGTCGCGGCGATGGGAGGCGCAGCGGAGCGTGGGGCGCTGGCGCTCGCGGGTGAGGGGCTCGGCGGGCGCGTGGTGGCCGGCGCGGCGCGTGGTGCCGTCGAGGGTGCGGCGTACGGCGCCGGTGGGGCCGTGTCGGAGGCGGCGCTCGGCGATCACGAGCTCACGGCAGAGTCGTTGCTCGCCGGCGCGAAGGGCGGCGCGCTGGCAGGCGGCCTGCTCGGCGGCGGCGGGGGCCTGCTCGCGAGCGCGCTTGTGCCGCGCGTCGCGCCCGGCCTGCGCGACGTCGAGGCGGTTGCGGCGCGGGGGCTCGGCGACGCGTCGCCTGGACTCGGGCGCGCGGTGAGCGAGGCGTCTGCGTTCGACGCGGCGGCGGAGCGCTACGCGGCGAAGGTGAGCGACACGCCCGAGCAGGCCAAGCTCTTGTCCGACGCGTGGCGCCGGCGTGCGGAGGTGTTCGGCTCGCACGAGGAGCTGCTCGAAAGGTCGACGCGTCAGGTCACGGAGCATCTCGACACGGCGCTCAAGGCGGAGCGAGCGGTCGATCTGGCGTCGTTCGGCGAGGCGAAGGAAGGGCAGATGGCTCGCCTCGTCGACTCCGGCAAGTGGCGCGAGGCCCGCGATACGGCGCTCGGCGTCTGGCAAGACAGCAAGGCCGTAATCGACGAACTGATGGCCGATCCGACCAGGGGCGGTAGCGGCGTCGCCGTGAGCCGGGCGCAGAAGTGGCTCGAGAAATTCGGAAACGAGATCGGAGCTATCGCGACGGCGAAGGACAAGACGGAGGTGGCGCGCCAGCTGTTCACCCAACTCGACGATTTCAAGCGCGCGGTGGGCCAGAACGCGATGTACGGGCGTGGTCCGTTCGGCCTCCCCGAGGCGGCGCGCGAATTCGACTCCCTCTATCACCGCGTCCGGAGCGCGCTCGAGGATGAAGGTGTGTGGGGCCGTGCCGCCGTCGCGCAGCGCGAGGTGAACGCGGCGACCCAGGCGCGCCTTGCGACGCGGCGTCCGTTCGGCTCGACGTTCACCACCGAATACGGGAGCGAGGCGGGCCGGCCGATCCACGTAGCGAATCCAGAGGGCACCGCGACGTATGTCCGGAACCTCACGAGCGCGAAAAACGACCTGAAGCACCGCGCCCTCGTCGACTACGTCACGAGCGAGGAGAAGTTCCTCGACACGGTGGAGCGGCACTACCAGCTGACGCCCGCGCAGAAGGAGCAGGTGGCCAGGGCGCGCGAGGCGTTCGCCGGCTTGCGCACCACCGTCTCGTCGACCGCGCGCGAGGTCACCACGATCAACCAGCTACGCCGGCTGCAAGACGCGGAGAAGGCGGGCGGGCTCGGGGGCCTGGTGGGCCTCGCCGCCGACGTCGGCACGCGCCCGCTGCGCACGCTGCAGCGACTCGCCGTCATCGAGCAGCAGACGCGGCGCATCAACGACACGCTGAAAAAGGGCGTGCGCGTCGTATTCGGTGGCGGCGCTCCTCCGCCCGCGGCGCCGCGCGAGTCGCTTTCCGCGGAATTCGACCGCGTGTCCAAGGGCGTGCGCGCCGTGGTGGCGTCGGGTGTCACTGACTCCGTCGCGCGTGCCACGGAGCATTTCTCTGACGCGGCGCCGAACACCTCGATGCACATCGGCGTGCTCGCCACGCGCGTCGCCACGTTCCTCGCCTCCAAGCTGCCCGCGGGGCGCTCCGATCCAGAGTCGTTGACGCCGCACCTGGACGATCCGCGCGTGAGCGACGCGGAGAAGGATCGCTTCCTCCGCTACGCGCGCGCGGCCAACGATCCCACGACTGTAGTGCACGACCTCGCGCACGGGCGCATGTCGCGTGAGAGCGCCGAGGCGTTTCGCGTCATCTACCCCAAGCTGTACGCGAAGACCCAGGCGGAGATCCTCGGCCACCTCGCGCAGCAGACGGCGCCGCTCACCTACCAGAAGGAGCTGCAGCTCCGCATCCTGCTCGGTAAGCCGCTTGCGAACCCCGCGTTCGTTAGGGTGCTCGAGAAAGCCATCGCGGACGAGCCCGAGGCGAAGAAGCCGACGACCGCGCCCATCCGGTTCGACGTCGACGCCTCGCGCTCCGAATCGGAACGCATCGAGGGCGACTGATGGCCGACACGCTGTATTTGCCCGTCTTCTCCGCGCTGCTCGCCGCGGCGGTGACGCAAGGCTACGTGGTCACGTCGAACGCTGGCGGCACGGGCGCCGTCACCGCGACTACCGCGGCGCTCGCGGCGTCGATCACTGGCACATACGAAGGCATCGCGATCCAGGGGCGCGACACGGGCAAGGTCATCGAGGTTCAGCGCATCGGTCGCGTGGACGCCGCTTACGTTCCGTGGCTCGGCGCTGGCATCTCCGAGCCGTGCGTCGTCGACGCCAACGGCAAGCCGCAGCGAGCGAGCGCAGCAGCAGGCACGACCATAGGCACTGTCGACAAGCAAGGGAACGTCTGGCTGTTCCTTCCGCTCGGCGTGCTCGCATACCAGACGCTCTACTACCAGACGATCCAGGCCAACGGCTCAGACCAGACCCAGCGTACGAAGCTGAATTTCTCCGCCGACTTCGGTGTCGCCGACGTCGGCGGCGTGACGAAAGTGTCGCTGGCGGCGGCGGTCGCGAGCGGCGCTGCGCTCGCGGGCCTTCGCTGGGAGCTCCCGCTCGCGGGCGGCGTGTGTCCGTTCGCGATGGTCGTCAGCACGCGCATGGACGGCGACCCATCCACCGTCTACAGCGTGCAGCTCAGGTTTCGCGGCGTGTGCGAGACGAACACGTACACCGGCGGCTCGAGCTCCACATATTTCCAGACCGGCGGCGCCTGCAGCCAGACGATCAGCGCGAACCGCAACATCTACCGCCTCATCGTCGAGGATCCGGCGCAGACGTATTTCCTCAACAAGAGCCAGGGCGCTGGCGACCAGGGCGCCGTCACGGTGGCGCTCGATTACACGGTTACGATTAGCATCCGCGGCGAATCGCGCGTGACGCTCGTGGCCGAGTCGTTCGACAAGCTCGAGGCGGCCAATACGACCGGCACCATCCTCCCAGGCGACGGCGCGGCCTACGTGGGCCAAGCGATTCAAATGGACGTGGTGAGCGTCACATGACGGCGCCGCGCAACATCACCGGTAGCCGTCGCGTCCAGCTGTATCCCGCCGCCGCGCTGCGGTGGAAGCTGAACGAAGCGAAGCAGCCGTTCAATTCGCTGAACCCGTTCGTGAACGGCGGGACGCTCGGCACAAACGGCGACCTGGTGAACCCCGGCACGGGCGCGAAAATCACCTCGGGCGTGCGCGGCATCCTGCAGCGCGGCGCGCAGTTTTTCGGACCGGACGGCACCAACCGCCATTGCGCGTACTCGGCGCTTCCCACTGCGGTCATCGCGGGCAGCGTGCTCGCCATCAGCGCGTGGATCTTCCCGATGGCGTTCAACGCGAACGGCTACATCGTCGGCAAGTCGTATGACTCCAACCTCGCAAACTGGGCGACGCCGTTTACGTCGTGGGTCCTTCTGATCTCCGACACCTCAGGCAACGTGCAGCTACAACTCACGACGGGGACGGCCGGCGCCGGTACGCGATCCTTCGCTACGTCGACCACCCCCATCCGCATGTACGAGTGGACGCTCCTTTCCGCCGTCTACGACTCGATCAACATGAGGGTGTACGCGAACGGCTGTCTGATGCCCGGAGCAACGACAGCGAAGACGGGCGCTATCGATAATTCGACCACGAACAGCAACTTTGGCGGACACCACTTCGTAGGGGCGCCGCCGTCGACGCACGTGAACACGAACAACGTCGCCTTCGCCGGCATCGTCGAGGAGGTCGTCGTCGAGACGACGGCGCCGAGCGAAGAAGTGCTTCGGCAGCGGTACCTCGACGGGCTTGGGCTATTCGAGCAGACGGCGACGTAAGGAGACGCATGATCCCTGATGGCCACCTCACTGGCGAGCAGATGCGCGCCTTCATGCTCGCCGTGGTGATGGCGAACACGCGGCAGATCATCCCGCGCGAAGACCTGCCAGAGGACGAGCCGCCGACCACGCCGGCGCGCCCGCGTCGCCTGAATCCGAGGTACGTGCTCATCGTCGAGGACGATCGCGACATACGCGATCTGTTCGCCGAGGAGCTGCGCGAGGCGGGCTACACGGTGCACACCGCGGCCAACGGAAAGGAGGCGCTCGACGTGCTCGACGAGCAGTTCTACTTGCCGCAGCGCGAAGGCAAGCCGCCGGCGGTGCCATCGGTGATCCTGCTCGACATCTTCATGCCCGTCATGAGCGGGTTCCTCTTCTTCGCCGAGCTGCTCCGCAGCAAGCCGCACCTGGCGCCGCCCGTGAGCAAGGTGATCGTGATGAGCGCCGACCACAACATCACCGCGTTCCAGGATTGGGCGCTCAATACGGCGGGCGTCGAGGGCGCGGACGACGCGATCCCTAAGCCCGTCTCGCATACGATGCTGCTCGAGAAAGTAGCACGGGCAGCTGGTCTACCGTGAGCGACGAGCGGCGCCCCACGACGCGCCCACGAGGTCATCCGATCGGGCGCATCCAACCGCAGCCGATGCCGCCGCGCGACGAGTGGGAGGCGGAGAGGGCGCGGATCCTCTCCGAGGTCGACGCCAAGATCCAAGGTCTCTCCGATGGCCTCGGCGAGCGGGTCAAGGCGGCGGTGAAATTCGAGTTCGCGGCGCAACAGGCGAAGCTGGATTCGATCCAAAGGACACTCGACGAGGACCGTGAGGACCGAAACCGCTACCGCATCGAGCGGGAGATCGCCGACCGGCTACGCGCTGAGCAGCAGTCGCGGGAGCTCCACAACCTCGCGCTTCAAAAGGGGGCCGCGGAGGTGGACAAGAGTCGGGCGGAAACGGGCGCTATCACCGTCACCGCCAAGCTCGCGCCCACCGACAGCGCACGCCGCTACCGGAACGCGCTGTTCGCCACCATCGCAACGATCGTCGTAGCGCTCGTCGGTCTCGCCGGCGTCGTGTGGGGCTCGCACCACCGCTAGCGTCGAGCCGCACACGCACTCGCGCCACTCGAGCCCGCTCGCGTGCCCGAGCAGCGGTAGCACGAGCCACGCCGCCATCGTCCACGCCTGTCCACAACTGCAGAGCTTCACGATCCGTTCTCCTGCAACCAGTGATCCCATACGGCGCAGTCGCGTAGCCGCAATAGGGTGGCGCAGCCGTTGCGTTCTGCTGGTGCAGAATCTGCAGAACGGTGGCATGATCGTCGGGTGGAGAGGCCCAATCCGCTGGCGAGCATTGCGCTGTCGCGCAAGGGGATCCTCACCCTTGGCGCGCTCGCCGCGTGTACTGCGCTCGCCATCGCGGGCCGGATCGAAATGCACCAGTTCGTCACGACGCTGACCGTACTTGTCGGAGTGCTCACCGCTGGCATAGCCATCGAGGACCACGGCGCCAAGTCGGCCCCCACGAGCATCGCCACGACGGGCGACGTCAACGTGCGGAGCGAGGCGCCGCCGCCCATTCCCCCGCCGCCGAGGGTGCCGTCGTGATTCGCCTGCTGACTGCCGCCGCCTGGGCGTGCTACCTCGCCAGTCTCACCGGCGGCTGCGCCGGCGCGTCGCATGAAGAGAACGCCGTGACCGCGGCGACGTACGAGGCGCAGCAGCTCGCTTGCGTCGACACCGCGCGGACGCTGGAAGAGAGCCACGCGTGCCGCTGCGGCCACCCTGCGGCGAATGGCCACGTTCCCGACTTCTGCCACGACGGAGGCACGCCGTGACCGAGATGATGGAGAAGTTGGTGGAAGCCGTCGTCCTCTCCTGGGCGAAGTACATGCTCAGCAATGGGCGCGATCCGAAGGCCGAGCTCGACGCCATGCTCGAGACGTCAGACGCCACGGTGGATGCGACGGAGAAAGCGCGCTTCCCGAATGGCTGACGCGGTCGCTCGTTTCTTTGCGAAGGTGAGTCAGGTGCAACCATGAGCCTGCTCATTTGGCTGTTCATCTGGGTCCTCATCTTCGCCGTCCTCTGTTGGATGGTGTCGATCGCGCCTCTCCCCGCGAAACCGCCGTTTCTGCGGAACGTGCTGTATCTGCTCGTCGGGCTGATCGCGCTGCTGTTCCTTCTGCACCTCGTGGGCTGGGTCGATCTCGGCGTTCCGCGCCCACACTGGCGATGAGCGGCGACGAGAAAGACGATGACGTCGGCGGCGACACGCTGGACGACGATCGCTACGCCCCGAGCGCCCTGCTGACCATGACTGGCACCGCGGAGCCGTCGCGTGGCGCCGGCTGGCGTGGCCTGCTCGCCGGCTTCGATGGCGTGACGCGTCGCGCCGCCGTCGACGCGTTCCTCCCCATCACCGTTCCGCTCGAGGGGGCGTGCGCCTTCATGTACCTGGACCAGATCGGGCTGGTCACGACGGGGATCGGCAATCTCGCCGATCCTGCGGCGCTGGCGCTCGCGATGCCATGGCGCAACCGCGACGGCTCGCCGGCGAGGCCCAGCGAGATCAAAGCGTGCTGGGACCTGGTGAAGAGCCGCTACGACATGCGCTTTGGCGGCGGCGTCGCCTACGGCAAGCTGCCCGGCAATGACCTGCGCCTGGACCGCGACGGCGTAGCGCTCGTCGTCCGCTGGCGTCTCGAGGAGAACGAGGTCCGGCTGGCTAGTCGGTTCCCCGCGTTCCCCGAGTGGCCCGCGGACGCGCAGCTCGGCGTCCACCTCATGGCCTGGGCGCTCGGTCCGTCTTTCCGGTTCCCCGAGTTCACTCGGGATGCGCTGGCCGGAGACTGGCAAGCCGCCTCGGGCGCCTGTCACATCCGCAACGCGATGCCGTCGCGCAACGATGTGCAGCGGCTCTGCTTCATGAACGCCGCGCGGGTCGTGCGTGAGGGGCTATCGCTCGATGCGCTGCTGACGCCCGTGCCGGAGACGGGTGGGGGTCTCATCACGTGATTGACGACAGCCTCATCATCGCCGGCTGTCTCGTTGTCGCAATTCTTGCCGCTGTCGTCTACGCGGCGCGTCGGGGGCCGCCGTGACTGCGTGGGTGCTCGCCCTTATGCTCGTGCTGCAGCCGCGTGCGCCATGGGTGGACAGCTACCAAGACACCGCGCGAGCCATCGCGGACGTCACCGCCGAGGAGGAGCCTCTGTTCGCTGGACACCTCGGGCGACAGCGGACGGCCGCGCTACTCGTCGCCGTCGCGTGGTTCGAGTCGACGTTCCGCCCGGACGCTGTCGGTGACAAGGGGGCGGCCAAGTCGCTCTACCAGGTCCACGGTCCCATGCCGTCCGACGCGCGTCAGGCGACGCGGGAAGCGCTCGCCATGATGCGGGCGTCGTTCCGGGCGTGCCGCGCGCTACCGCTCGAGGAGCGCTTGGCTTGGTACGCGAGTGGTCTTGCGGACGGCTGCTCGAGCGACGCGGGCCGTCGCGCCTCGCGCCACCGCGTCGGGCTCGCGCTGAGGCTGTTCAGCAAGCACGCGCCACCGTAACTACTCATCGGCTGCGGGCCGGCAGCTTCGCGAGCGCGTCGCGGGCGATGTGCACAGCAACCGTCGCGACGCCCGACCACCACTCTCTCGTGTCGAGCTTGGAGATTTGCTCCACCGCCGCCCGCAGCTCGTCCCGCTCGCGCGCGATGTCCACCGGGCCATGCCACTCCTCGCACGGCCTCGTTAGCGTGCCGCATGACGGGCACACGCGCGCCCCCTCCAGCGCGTCGAGCAGCGCGGGCAGCGCTTCCAGCAAGCGAGTCGCCATCGACGCCGCGTAGTCTGGATTCTCCGCCATCGCCCGCAGCCTCTGAATCTCCGCCGCGTCGATGTCAGCCATCGTGCTTCCTCCTAGCCGGTGCCTCGACGACGCGGATGACTTCGCCGCCGCGCCATGACTCTAGGCGCGCTACTCGCAGTAGCTGGAACGCGCGCGGCGAGAACGCTGACCCGGGAATCGTCACCAGCCACCACACCCGCGCCCTCTTCTTCGCGCTCACCGCTCGCCTGCCTTCGCTTGCTCGGCGTCCAGCGCCTCGTTCTCGGGGATAGGGCAGCCCGCTGCGTGCTCGAATCCTGGATGGCCGCAGTGGTAACAGGCGGCCCCACCCCGCTTGTCGTCAGCGGAGCGGATGTCGATCGCGTATCGCGCCGGCATCTGCATGACCTCGATGCCGTGCTCCCTCGCCTTGTCCGCGAGCGTCTTTTTCATCGCTACTCCCCCTCCTTCCCGCCGTGCGCGGCGTTGCGGCGCGATGCAGCCTTGGCCGCGACACTCACCCGCAGCGCCTCGGGGTCGCGTGTCGCCCAGCGATTGCCGCACGCGCGACATGCCAAGCCGGCGCTCTCTCCGTGAACACCGGTACCCGGATATGCGGGCGCGTACAGATACGTGTCGGACGAACCGCAGTTCTTGCACTTGATCACGGCTTGTCTCCTTCGCGCTCGGCGAGGGCGGCGATACGCGTCGCGCAGTTCGCGGCGGACTCGCGATGCTCGAACGCGTAGCAGAGCGCCGTAACGCGGCACACTTGCTCCGCCTCCCGCAGCGCCTCCACCCTCCCAGCGCGTCGCTCAGCGGCGAGGATGGGCGCAACCTTCCTGACGACGTCTTGGCTGATCCACGTCACGTTTGGGTTATGCGCACGCACCACCGCGAGCGCGCGGTCGTACTCCTCGACGTCGGGCGCGGCCCCCGGAGGGGAGGAAGAAGTGCCGGGAACGACAGGCGCCACCGCCCGGCTCGGCTCGTCGACCGTGTTAGGGCCCGTCTGCGCCCCCGCCATCTGTTTGCCCGTGCCCTTGCAGACTGGACACCGGCTCGTCACGTACACCGCCGGCACCGGACCACCAGGCACGAGCGGCTTGGGTTGAGGGCCGGGAACGCGTCCCGTTCCCCCGCACCGCGCGCACCTCTCCTCGGCCGGCGGGGCGGGCTGCTTCGCATGACCCTCGACGTGCTCGGATCGAAGCAGACCGCACCAGCATCGGGTGTTCGGCAGTTCCAACGTGCAGGTGTCGCGCGCGTGACGCTGCCAGTACCACCTCACACCGTCGAAGCCTGACGGAACCGGCATCAATCCGCACGCGCACTGCGCCTCGGGCTTATCCGCCTCCTTCACCTGCGGGGCGGCGCCGCCGCGGGCGCGGATGCGAGCGGCCAGTTCGTGCGCGGTCTCACACGCAGCGTCGTACGCGACGTCGGAGCCATCTGTTGCACGGCCCACGAGGCGGTCGCACTCCTTCGCGCATTCCTCCCGCTCGCGCGCCACCGCCTCGGCGATGCGGCGGTCGACGTCGGTACGCATCTTCTGGCGTGCTTCGAAGGACGCCTGCTCGACGGTCGCCACAACATCTTGGCAATGCTTCCGCAACCGCTCGATCTCCTCGCGATACGCCGAGCACTGCGCGTCTCCTGTCGCGAGGAGGGCGGCGGCGAGGGATTCGGCGTCACGCAGCCGCCTGCAAAGGACGTCGACCGTGCGGCCCTGCTCGATCGTCAGCTCGCGGTACGCATCGAGCGACTTCTTCATCTCCTCCTCCGCCGCACCGCGCGCGGGCCACAACTTCACGAGCGCGTCACCGATCGCGCGAGCCAGCAAAGATGCCTGGTCGTGCATGGCAACGTTGTTGCTCTCGACCGACCACACCTTGTGCTCGCCAGCGATCCAGACTGAACCGCGCTCGCCGACGCGGCTGTACGTCACCTCCGGCACGCCCGCGGGTGGGGTGAGACGAGCGCGCATCCATCGAATCGCGGTGTCGACGGCACCCTCGCTCTGCGACGGCTCGCCGGGCACTTCGTGCATGATGAAGTTCGCCAGCTGCTCCACCTGCTGCTCCAGGTCGCCCGCGGGCGGGGTGGCGAGGCGGTCCCGCATGCCGATGATGAACCCGCGCAGCGAGACGCCGTCACCAACCGCCAAACCAAGGTCTTCGCGAATGGCGCGTACCAACCACTGGTGACGCTCGACCTCGTCCCGCGCCTCGTCCCGCTGCCTCACCAGCGCCCGCACCGCCTCGTGGTACTCGCGCAGCACCCGCGCCAGTTCCACCTCCAGGCGGTGGATACTGGCGCGGCAGTCGATGTGACCGACGTCGACCATCAGAACAGCGGCTCGCCCGTCTCGCCTGTCGGTCCGGCGTCCGGCGCCGGCTTGGGTGCACCGTTTCCGATCGTAGCCGCGAGCTTCGCGAATTTCGCACCGAAGGCGCGCTTCGCCTTGCCGTCCATCTGCTGCTTCAGGACGACGCGACCGCCACCGGTGCGAATCTGCACCTTCATCTGCTGCTTGCCCTCCCACTGCTCGTACTTGACCTCGACCTCGACCTCGTTCGAGTCGATGCCGACGAGCTTCCCGAGGTCGTTGCCCTGCCACCCGAGGGCGCGGAGGCGCTCGAGCTCGTACTCGGCGCTGTTGTCAGTGAAGATGAGGAACGTCGACACGCGCGCGCCGATGTCCAGCAACTCGAGGTCCAGGACGATCTGATCGTTCCCCTTGCTCGTCAGCCCGTACTGCTCACTACCCGCCACACCACGCCCCCGATACGTCCCTGCCTGAATACCCATCGTCATTTCTCCTTATTTCCCAGCTTCACCGTGAGCGCGTTCGCGATCTCCGCGAGGCGATCAGGGTCGTTCTTTGCCGCGGCGACGTAGCCTGTTGCCTTCTTCGTCACATCGACGTCGCCGATCTGCTCGATGAGTCGACCAATGCGCGCCTTGAGCTCGTCGACCGCACCCTCCGCCGCTCCCACCGCGCTCGCGAATTCCGACCACGATAGCGGGATCTCGTCGGGCAGCTTCACTCGCGCCTTGGCCTCGAACGCCGCGCTCCACCGCGTGTGGATGATCCGCGCGCCCGTCTCCGTTCCCTTGTTACGGCGCGAGTCGTCCTTCTTCGCCACGACTTCGTGACGCATGAAGAGGACGAAGTCGCACCACTGCTGCAGCACGCCCGCCGCCTTGTGGTGCATCTGCACCTCATACCGGTCGTATCCGGGGCCGCTCGGATCGTTGAACCCCTTCACATGGGAGTGCGCGAGGAGAATAACGTTCATCCCGCGTTTCCAGTGCCGCTCAAGCTCGAATACGAACACCCGCCAGAGCGAGACCACCGCGTCGTATCCCTTGTTGAAGCCGCCCTCGTACTTCGCGAGCTTCGCCGACGTATCGCCGCCCCACTTCGCGCCGGGACCCTCAACGAGACGCGCCCAGGCGAGCAGCTCGAGCCAGTTCACCGTGTCGACGACCAGCGTCTTGAAGTCGTGTGGCTCGTCGAGGATGGCGAGCGCATCGAAAACGTCGTCCCACGTCTCCGGACTCGGAAGACGCGCGACGTCGAATTCTTGCGTACCGCTCTCTGAGCAGAGAAACACCGGATCCGGCGCGCCCGCAGCGAAGGTTGTCTTACCCACGCCAGGCACGCCATAGCCGAGGATGCGCACCGGCATCGGCTTCTTTCCCCGTGTAATGCTCGCCGACGTCCACCGCTTGGCCTTCGCCGGCCCCGCGACGAGCTGCGGCTTCACCGCTCCAACATTCGTAGTCAAAACGTCACCTCCTCAGCGGCCATCAGCTCTTCGTGAGCATCGGGCGCCGTCCGAAAACGGGTATCGTCGTCGATCGACGCGCGGCCTGAGCACACCTCGAAATATTCGCAGCGGCGCCCATACCGTATGCACGCGTCGGGGTTACGCGGGTAGCGACCCTGGAGCTCCGCCTCGCGCATCGACCGCGCCGTCCACCACACGTCGGCACCGTGCTCCTCATCATCGTGTGCGAGTCGGACGAGGTCACCGCGTGCGTAGTAGCGCGCGGGATTCTCCGCGATGTTCTCGCGCACTCGCGCACGGTACTCGTCGGGCGTCTCGTCGTGCTCGCGCTGGTTCGCGTAGAGCGAGCCGGTTTTGGTGTATTGGCGCTTCTCCACCGGCGTCGCGCGCTTCGGGCGCAGCGACACCTTCCGAATCACGTCGTACGTGCACGGTCCATCGACGCCGAGCGCGCGCGCGCCGACCTTGTACATGCTCACCTGCGCGTCTAGCGCGGTGACGTTCTCCCAATAGTCGCCGCCGAGCTCGATGTCGACGGACGTCGTCTTGTGCTCCATGTACCGGTCGGGGAATACGACATCGAGCTTGCCGCTGAGCCGGTAGGTGCGCGACTCGGCGCCCGTCGCCGGGTTCACGAGCGGCGCGTCGAACTGCGCCTCCACGGCGGTGGGCGTTGCCAGATCGTCGCCCCACCGTGCGGTGTAGCCGAGCATCAACTCCTCGGCATCTACGCGGTCGTACGCGTCGCACTCGGCCTCGCCGACGTGAGCTCCGATGGCGGCGAGCGCGGCCCCGAGCCGCGCATTGGGATCCGCGGGCGCGCGCCACCATGCCTCGAGCGCGTGGTGGATGAGCGTTCCGAACCGCAGCGACTCGGCGCGTCGGATCGGCCGGCGACGGAGCTTGTAGGCGTACTTCCACTCGCGAGCGCACCGGCGGAACGTCTTCAGCTCCGTATTCGTGACGACCGGGAGATGCTTGGGCAGGCTCACCGCGGCGCTCATCGCGGCACCTCGACGGCGATCGTCGAGCCGCACTCGGGGCAGTTCCGCATCTCCGCGTCGTGCTTGTCGTCGAGCTCGAGGCGCCCGACGTAGGGGAGGCGGGGCCACTCGCTGTCGGTGGTCGTCTTCTGATTCGACAGCGAGCCGCAGGCGTGCGTCTTGACCACGGCGCTCACTTGCCACCGCCTTCCAGCGCGGCGCGGCCGGCGGGGGTGATGACACCCGTGACCCCACGTCCTTTGCAGCGAGGACACCTCTCGTCGAACGAAGCGCCGACCACGCATTCACCACATGCCTCGTAACGCGCCGCGCCTATCGCCTCGGCCAGCGGGCAGTCGTGCTCGTGCGGCTCGGCCGGCGTCGGGTGCGCGGGATTCCTGTCCTCGCCAACCGATCCGCAGATGGGGCACGCACCACCCGGCGGACCGAGGTCGTCGCTGGGCACATGCTCAACCTCACGCAAGATGCCGACGAGCGGTTCGGTGGCACGGCAGACGAAGCCCATCACGCGGCCGTGACACGGGAGACAGAAGTTCTGACCGTCGTAGCTGCCGTACGTCGTGCCGAGCTTCTTCGTACACATGAAGCACCGCCGCTGCGCGGGCGCAAGCTTGGGGGCGCTCATCGCAGGCCCGTCCCGTTGCAACCGCCGTAGCAGGCCGTCAGGCCAGAGAACCCAGGCACCGCGCCAGAGCCCTCGCACGTCGCGCAGCGGTTCGGTGCCGCGCGGTTTTGCGACTTGCGGATCGACGCCTCGAGCTCGACGCGCACGTTGCGCGCTTCTTCCTCATCGCAGGGGAGGCATCGCCCCTGAACGAGATCGCCCGTGCACTTGGGACACCACGCGAAGACGCGGGCGAGCGTCTTGGCGCGGGCGGTATTGGCGTCGAGGTCGGCGGTATCTGGTTCGCGGGCGGCCTTGCTCATGCCGGACAATATTACGCACGTATGCGTAATGCGCAAGCGAAGAAATTCACGTTCACGCATCTATGCGTACCGGCGCGCGAATCAGTGCGACGGCGGAACACCGGGTGCACAATGGCCTGGTGAGACCGCTATGTGTCGCAGTGCTCGCCGCGCTCGCCGGGTGTCCCGATCCGCCGCCATACGCGCAGTTTCGCGGCCCCGATGGGCGCTACGGATGGATCGTCATCGACTGCCGACATCACGGCGGATGCCTGGAGAAGGCTGATCGCTACTGTCCAGGGGGCTACCGTGTCGCCGATGACGAAGGCGGCGACGTCTCAGCGTCGCACGCGCCGCTCAACTCGCACACCATGATGGTGAAGTGCAAAGAGGGGCGCCGGCGAAACCCGGAAGAGCCCTAGCCGGCCTTGCGGCGCGCGAGCATGCCAGAGCGCTTGCTCTTCGGCTTCGCACGCGGCGCCTCGCGCGGCGTCGCCCGTGGAGTCGGCGGGCTGTCTTGGCGGGCGAGCTCCACGATCCGCTTGCGCCGGTCAGCGTCGCTCAAAAGCAGGCGCTGCTGACTTGTCGTGAGCTGCGTGGCGCGGATCGTCTCGCCCTCGGCGCGGAACATCTCGAACCACCAGCCGGCCGGCTTGTCCTTCAACGCGGGGTCGCCCCACGCGAGGACCGGCTCGAGCTGCGCTTCAGGCATTCCGAGCAGGCGAGCAGCCAGCGTCGCTCGAGCTCGCTCGGGTAGCGGATCGGTGGCTTCGGATTCACCGCTCGCGACGCCCATCTGCGCGAAGAGCTGATCGACACCGATGCCGCGAGCGACCATCGCGATCTTGGTCGCCGTGGGGTAGCTGATCCCTGTCTTCCCCGCGAGGAACTTGGAGACCGTCTGCTGTCCCACGCCGAGGCGTGCGCCAACGACTGTTTGCACAAGGTCTTCGCGCTGCGCGTACTCGCGGATGACCGCCCGAAGAGCTTCGTTCTGCTCGTCGGTGAAATTCTGCGGCTTGCCTCTCGGCACAAATGAACTTGTACCGCGTACTTCCACGCGGGTAGGCGTATTCGCAGGCGGACACCACCTTGACGACTCAATAGTACGCGCGTATGCGTAAGTCATGGCACGTTCACGCCGAAAGACTCCGCGCGCGGTTCCGATGACCGATGGCCTGCGCCGCCTCCGCGAGATCGCGGAGACGATTTCCCAGGCGGAAATCGCACGACGCACGGAGGTGTCGCAGCAGACGGTCTCTTGCTACTTGCGCCGCGTTGCGCGCCCTGACGAGATCGTACGCGAGCGCATGGAGCACGAATTCGGCATCCCGCGGACATCGTGGCGCACTCCCGAGGAGGAGCGACACGCGTCCGGGCGGGCGGCGTGAGGGGGCCATCGTGGCTCATCGTGAAACAAGTGCAGTGTGCAAGCAACGGGTGACGTTCGTTCACTGGTGGGCGTGCCGCCACCGGGGTGACGCGTGACTCCGCCGCCGCGCGTTTTCACGGCGCAGGACATCGCGGCGCTCGTGCAGGTGAGCGAGTCGCACGCGTACGCGATCATGCGGCAGATGCCGCACCGCAAGGTGGGGACGTGTATCCGGGTTCTCGAGGCTGATTTCTGGGCGTGGTGGGAGGCGGAGAAGACATGCGGATCTACAAGCGCGGAAAGTACTGGTGGTGCGCGTGGACTGAAGGCGGGCTCACTCTCCGGCGTTCTACCCGGTGCACCACGCGCCGGGCGGCGGAGATCGTCAGCGCGCGCTGGGAGCGCGAGCGAGCCGATCCGGCCTATCACGCCGCGAACACCGCGACGCTCGGCGCCGAGGCCCGCACCTTCCTCGACGAATGCAAAGCGGACGGCCTGAGGCCGGGGACGCTCAACATGTACGACTGCAAGGTGGCCCACGTCTGTCGCTTGCTGGGCGCCAATACGCGCACTGCGGCCATCACCCCGCCGATGGTGATCGCGTACATCGCGCAGCGGCGCGTCGAGGGCGCGAGCGATTCCACCATCTATAAGGAGTGGGTTGCGCTCCGCGGCATCCTCAACAGCGCACGCCACCGCGGTCGCTACGCGCGCGATCCGGGCGCTCTGAAGCCGCCGCGGTTCTCGCCGTCGTACGAGCCGCGCCAGCGCTTCCTGTCGTGGGCCGAGCTCGGGCTCCTCTGTCTCTCCGGCGTGCTGCCCTTGCACCGTGCGCAGGCGGTCGCGTTCATCGTCGCCACTGGCGCCAGGCGCGCCGAGTTCCGCGCGGCGCAGGCGCACGACGTCACCGATCGGACCGTCCACCTGCACGGGACGAAGACCGACTCGAGCAACCGCGTCATTCCGGTGCCGGCCACCTACCAGGCGCTCCTCGCGTTCGCCGGCCCGCCGCCGTTCGATCCGTGGACGAATGCGCGGCGCGATCTCGAGGAAGCATGCGCACGCGCCGGCGTCGAGCCGGTCACGTTCAACGATTTGCGCCGCACCTTCGCATCGCTCTTGGTGCAAGAGGGCGTGGCGCCTCACCTCGTGGGGAAACTGATGGGACACACGACGAGCGCGATGGTCGAAAGGGTCTATGGGCGGCAGTCGACGGAGGCGTTGGCGCGTCTGATCGATGGCCCATTGGCGTACCAGACGCCAGCACTCCAGGACGCACCGGACGGACCCAGTGAAGACGATTCACCGGTAAATCGTGGGCCGACCGGGACTCGAACCCGGGACCTACGGATTAAAAGGCCGGCGTCACCCGCTGCAATGCCCGCAGAAACCGGCGATATGGGCGCCGGCGTACCACCAGCGTACCAGGCGCCTGCACCCTGGCCATGGGGTCCGGCGCGCAAATTCCTGGTGGAGAGCGGGATGGTTCGGAGGGTGGCTTGAGCGCCCGTGTCGACGCGCGCCCGCTCGGCGTGGACGCGCCCACGGCGTATCGGACGTACCTACGGTTCCGCGCACGCGACAACGCCGAGCGGCGGATCACCATTGCCGCGACGGCGCATTTCTTCGATCGCCGCCAGCGCGGTCAGCGGTGCTCGTCATGCGGTGGCACGTCGACGCGTTTGCTCGCGCTTGCGTGCGCTGACCCGCTGGCGGCCGACGAGAACCCCGACACCACGCGCCTCTGGACGGGCCTCTGTCGTGGATGCGTCGAGGCGGTCGTCGACGCTGCTGAGGAGATGTGGCCGTGACCGCCGCCGCATCGTGGTTCCCCGGCACCATTCCGCCGGCGCCCATCCGCGCGCAGCTCGACGACATCGCCGCCGACGTCTGCGCCTCGCACCGCGTGACGCTGGCCGAGCTGTTCGGCCGCGATCGCCACGCGGACATCGTCGCCGCCCGCAGGGAGTTCGCGGTCAGGGGGCGCGCCACGGGCGCCAGCTACCCGGTGCTGGGGCGGTACATGGGGCGGGACCATTCTACGGTCCAGGCGCTGGTGAAGGGGCTCGGGTGGCACCGTGCGTGAGGCAGACGCCCGGCGGTTCTGGCGCAGGGTCCGCAAGGGATATAGCTGCTGGGAGTGGACCGGGGCGCGGAACCAAAAGGGGCGCCGCGGCTACGGTCGCATCACGATCGGGCGGAAGGCCGATGGGACTCGGCGGGCCTGGCTGGCGCATCGCGTAGCGTGGCAACTCGCATACGGTCCGATCCCGGACGGCCTTTTCGTCTGCCACCACTGCGACAACCCGGCATGCGTGCGGCCGGACCACCTATTCCTAGGTGACCAGGCCGCCAACATGTCGGATTGCGCGCGAAAGGGTCGGGCGCGTGGCCCGTCGCTACGCGGCACACGCAACCCGAACGCGTCGTATGGCGACGACGTGGTCGCACGCGTGCGGGCGCTCGCGGCGGCCGGCGTACCTCGCG
>Ga0068857_100000216_pt1 | contig 37911 bp, 45 predicted proteins | sample KBSCornC72_FD_66591 | JGI IMG/M metagenome (GOLD analysis project Ga0068857, IMG submission 66591) | Corn rhizosphere microbial communities from Kellogg Biological Station, Michigan, USA - KBS Corn C7-2 | ecosystem: Host-associated > Plants > Roots > Rhizosphere > Soil ...
CCCAAAACTGACAGGTCTTACCGTCTGGGTTCATCTTCTGACAGTACAGAAATTGATAAGTTTTCTTCGGTGCTCGAACTACAGCGCATCCCGAGAGCAGAAGGAGGAACAAGAGAAGCCATAAGCTATTGGTCATTGGGAAGTCCTTTCGCGCTCCTGCTTGTAGGAGTAATTTCTCATCCGCGCCAGTAGTGTTTGAGCCTCGCACTTTTCAACCGGATCGCTGGTTTGTTCGATTAACTGCTCTAGCGCCTTCCAAATTAGCGCGGTATCCATGCTCGAAATCGTCAAAATCCGCCGCTCTGTGTTATTCCCCATTTGCCATGCCCCCTCTCAGACAGCCAGCATTCCGCTAGCTGAGTAGCACTTCTCGTGGGCCTTCGGTGAACGGAGCAGCCGTTTGTCGCGCTCCAAAGCACGCATGATGACCCGGGCCATATATTCTGTAACGCTCACTCCGCGTTTCTTGGCGCGACGTGTAATCCTGGCCGCTCTCCGTCTTTGCCGCATCGTATCCTGGTAGTGACTTGTTAACATTTCCCCCCCTGTCTCATTTCGTGGTGGCGCTACGCTCCCCTAGCCGTGATTAACTGGGCCATTTGTAGTTCGTGATGCGTGGGCGGATTCTCTTCGCGGAATTTCTTGGCTGCAAAATATGCCTTCTCTAAGTCCGCAAAAGAGAGCACGTAGCCGCCGCAATCTCCGTTAGCTAATCCAATCCCGTCTGTGATATGGCCGCACATTATTCTGCCGAAACGAATCTTGAAAATCGGCTCTGTATGACCAGCAACTTCGCAAATTATCTCGTTATCCACGGCGTGTCTCTCCTTGGGCACTACAGCCCCGGCCTCAGTTTCTTCAATTCCGGCAATTTCCCAGATACCATCCGCACAACTATTCGATCCCGACCGTCCGGCGCACTCCACGTCCATTTCTCACCGTTCTCGTAGGCACTGAGGCACACAGACAATCCTTGAATCAGGAGATGTGCTTCTTCGGGCGATAGCAGCCTCAATCGTTCGCCGCGAATCGAGACATCGAAAATCGCCGTCATTTGTAAGGCCCATACTGCTGAACATAGGCATTCTTCTTGCCGTACCGAGTTCGATAAATCCGGCATTCTTTGTCGGCATCACGCTTCCGAGCAAAGCCCCTGGCATACACTCCGCGAGACGGTTCTTCCCATAAACCCCAGCAGGGATCGAAGACGCTATCAGCTAGAGGCTTGACCATCACGACATACATCACGAAACTCGGCGGATTCTTCAAACCTGTTTCCCTCCCACGCGCTCTTGCCCGCCATACAACTTTTCCCATTCGGCTAACTTTTGCAGCTGAGTCTTGATGCGACGTTGATTGTTTTCCCAAGCCCGCTTATGACCGATGGGCCACTTCTTGCCCATTTGCCGTGCAATCTCGTCCAGCCAAATCTTGTACGGGTGATACCTCTTCTCCCCGAATGGATATGCCTCTCGGAGCCGTGCGCGGGTAGCCTTCTCGTTCTCTGGGGTTGACCAATCGCACTGATCCAGAACTTCGGAGATAACCTCCGCTGCCTGCTTACGCCAATGTGACTCAAACTTCACGGTTTTACGGCTCCCACGCGCTCTTGCCCCGCATACCGAGTTTTAACGAACAACCACTGCCCAGCCTTCGATAGATGGGGCTTGCCGTTTTTATGAAGACGAGGCTTCCATCCAGCCTTGCGATAGCAAAAGCCAACGATCCGCTCACCCTTGCGAACGCCCCATTTCGGGTAGTTCCGCAGTGCCACAATGACCGCCGTTTTAGCGGGATCAATGTAGCTGTACATCCGATTCGGACCCCACTTTGCGAAGGCCAGTTGCTCAGCTTCCAGAATGATTTCGTGAGCTCGGCGCGAAGATTCGTTGCGGAAAATGGCGCAGTTGTAACCCGTCTGCCCGTCCATCCGCTTGTCGTCATCCGGCCAAATCCAGCCGAACAGAACCGTGCCTTCCGCATCCCTGAGAACCAATTTCCTACCCGAATAGAGAAATTGCCGAGTGCCGGGAGTTCGCCGCGAATAATGCCGATCAGCGAGCAGGGACATCTCACCGTCAAAGTGATTCGTCCGAATTAGCTGATCATCGAAAGCGAGTCTCATAACTTACCCACGCGCTCTTGCCACAGCGCCCGAATGTCCGAATGTCGTCAACTGATCGAGCAAGAATGTATTTGTGGCCGAGAGATTCCACGTAAATCTGGAAGCACTTTTGATGCTCTGACTGCTTGCCATTTTCGGTTTTGCACTCGATCCAGGTAGGCAGAATCATGTCGGTATCGGCGCAAATATCGTAGATTTCCGGCAACGCTAAAATGTCGGACACCCCCGAACCCAAACTGTGACTCCGCGTAAACCAGCGCTTACCCTTGTACTCACCGGAGAAGGCGGATGTATTCAATCTGAAGGCGAAGACGTGCTCCGCTGCCAGGTAGTCAAGAATCTGCCGAACGATTTGTGATTCTGAAACCTTATTCAACATAAGGCGTCCTCTTTGAACCGCGTTCAACATTGCACTGCCAGTGGGCCGCGCCATTCATCGGTAATCCGTTCTCATCTTCGATCCGATCGTCTCTTCGTGCGCCGGCCATTCCTCGAGGGCATCTGTGCTCGAAGGTTGCGTTGTAGGAATTGATTGGACCTGAGCAGAGGCAGCACCTGAAGCCCTGCCGCTGGAGCATCACATTTACCCGGCGTTTGTACTCGACGCGTCCTGCCTGGTTGTCCTGGCAAACTTCCCGGCCATCTGGGTACTTGCGGACTCCACCATTCATTAACAAGTCGAATTTGAGGCTTTCTTTCTTGGGCTTTTTCTTCCAGCGATATTCGCGCTTTTCAGCTAGCGGCTTCGGTCGGTACGCTCGATCAAACATCCCAACTCCCCTATCTGGAGAAACATAAAATGGCGTTCTCCACATTGCCCCTGATCCGCGATTCAATTCGTGCTCGATTTGCTTTGCCTTGTTTACTTGCCACGTAATGAAAGCGGCATCAGTCACTTAAACCGCTCCCTTTCCTGCTCCGTTAACGGCGGCTCCCATGGCTCGGGCGGGTATTTCTTCAGGTTCCTCAAACCACGCTTCCTCAATCCCGTCATCGCCCATCTGCGCTCCGCTTCCGTTTGACCGATCACGCCACGCCGCCAGGGGTCGCGTACATTCGCACGGCTCACGCTTGCCTGGGGTTGAGTAACTTGCTCGGTAGCCTTCGCCTTTGCAGGTCTGGCATTCTGGGTTGGCTTCCCCGGAGAGGTCTTCGAGAACAGGTTTCCGATTTGTTCCATAGTCGTTTTTTTCCCATGTTCTGACCGCGGCCCGCCAATCTTTCATGGCAGTGCGCCCAACTTTCCAGCCATTCGCTTCGTAGTGATTGATGAAACTTTCGGCGTCAACTGAGTTTTTGCGCTCTATGCAATAAAGAATTACTTCTTCTAAAGAAGGTTTAGAAAAGTGTTTAGTATTAGATATAGAAGGATCTGTTTTTATCTGTTTTGAAGCATTATTGTTTCCTTTCATAGATTTAGAGATGGATTCTGCGCGTCCTCGCTTCCTCTCCAAGCTGTTCGATAGTGCAGCCGAACAATGCTCGATCGTGTGCAACATCCGCTCGTTGTATAACCAAGACTGGCCTTCCATCTCTCGGACCTTGAAGCAAGCCAGCACCGCAGCTTTATGGGATTCCCAAAAGTCTCGGCGCTTCGCTCCTGCAATCGACCAGAGATTCGAATCCAGCCGCAAGTAACCCGGTCGCGGCGATGCACATGATTCAATCAATAATTGGAAATACCAGCCCCGCTGATAATCCTTCATGGTTTTCCAGCGAGGACTCTGTAAAATCCTGTCTATATACAGAGGTATCCATACGAGTTGTTCGTTTGATTGCCCCAAAATCCCTATTTCCCTTTAGCTGGAGACGAACCGAAGGCGAAGCCTCCGTCTAACGTTTCAATAAAACTTGCGGGAACACTGATCCCGTTCGATTCCTGGCGTTCCTGTGGCTGATGCCGAGCCAAACCATTAACTCTTGCCTTGCGCTCTCTGAGGCGCTCTAAACGGTATTGCCGTTGACATAGTGGAGAGCAGGTTCGAGAATGTTTTCTGTGGCGAGGTTCAGGAATCAGGTGAGTGCAGAGTTGGCAGTAAGTTACCAAGGCTTCACCACCTGATACTCATGTAGTCCGTCTTCAACATGCCGCCGATTGACCGTGTACGCCCCGTTCCTTGGTTTTCTCAGATCCCTCAACCTGGCAGAAACTCCCGCTTCCGATCCGCCGACTAGGGCTGCTATTTGCGGTAAGCTTCTCCACTGGCCATCGAGCATCAGTTCCTTGACGCGATCAAGCTGGCGGGTTAAACGTTCGCCGTCGCGTTCCGGCTGGAAGGTTGCGCCGTCAAATTGCGGGATTAGGTCTAGTTGGGTCACGCTGAAACTCCATCATCGAAAAGCATGTGCGATGCAACGACTTCTGCTCGCCCAGACGTATCAACCAACCGGCGAGAAGCGAGGCGCTGCAAATAGGCGTCACGGCTGGACCGGGCATATCCGGTTTGATCAGAAATTAGATCGCGCTGAACTGGCTCTGGCCATGCGGCAACTAAAAACTCGAGGATTTTTCGCTCACCTTCGGGAAGCCTTTCCATCCAGTAATCACGCAATTCTTTACCGGTCGGTAGAGGCTCGTAATCATCGCCCAAAGCCTGCAATCCCTCTTCTGTAGGATTTATGCCAGTCCCGTTTTCGTGAATGAATCCCTTAGTCGCTAGGCGCTGGAGATACGCATCACGCGTGGAACGCTTGTACCCAGTGAGCACCGTCAGTTGATTACGATCAACTCCGCTTCCATCCTGCGCGATGGCCGTGAGCACAGCCTTCTCGCCCTTCGAAAGAGTTCCATCGCTTTCGACGTTCGATTTGACTATTTGCTTCGCCTTGCTGATTGGCTGAACTGTGTTGCGAACGGGACGGAGCGGAGATACCGCGGGCGCTTTACGAACCGAAGCTAAGGCAGTCGCGATGATCTCCCCGACGCCTTTGATCTGCGTCGCGATGTTTGACAGTTCCTGAATCTGATCAGGCCGAAGCACAGGAACTTCCACAATCTTTTCTTCGACAATCCTCTTTACTTCGGTCGGGCGCTTCGATAATTCCGATTTCAATTCGCGAACCTGCTTCTGCAGATCAGCGATATTGCGGGCCTTCTCTTCGGCCTCTTTCGGGAGATCAGCAAGGCTAGGTAAAAGAGCCTTTATCTTTTGCGGAGTCGGGGGAGGTTCGGCGGCGTGGCGCGCACTGCCAGCTTCGGGATGCGTCGTCTGTACTTCGCCAATGCTGACGAGAATTCTTTCGGTGGAAATCGCCGGTCCAAGAAAATAGAATTTCCCGCGCTCAAGCAGACGAATCTCATCAAAGAACGGATGCACGTCCTGCCCGTAAACGCCGAGCGCGTCAGCGGCGCGCTTGCGATCGATGTCGATGAAAGTTCCACCGATACCAACGTTCAACAATTCCGATGCGGCATCCTTGCGAAACTTCCCGAGCCTCTGGGTTGCTGCTACCAGGCAGTATCCGCGCTTGCGCCCGCGAGTTGCCATCCCGATAACGGCCTCAGATGCTTCCGATTCTCCAGCGCCCTTCTCCGGGCAATACACATGTGCCTCATCCACGATCACGACCAAGGGATGCCAAAGATTCTTAGGCGCGTCGATCAGCGCTTCGAGAAATGCCCTAACGTACGCGTGACGCTCGGAGGGCTTCATTTCGTACAAGTCGCACACTGCACAGGCGCGAAGCTCAAGCAAGCGCTGTGCTGTCATCGCTGCGATTCTCGGATGCGCCGCCGTCTCGCCGCCCTTTCCTACGAGAACAAAGTCCAATTTCTCGCGTAGGGTTGCGAACTCGCCTTCGGGATCAATGATGAGCACCTGAACTTTACCGAATAACTGTTCGGCCAAACGGCGAAGCAGCCACGATTTACCTTTGCCCGAATTGGCCTGAATTAGCAGGCGAGTGCGAAGCAGGACGTCGAGATCAATACTTGCGTTCCTTCCGCTCGCTTCGCCAATGACGATCTTGCTCACGCCGCTGCCCATTTCGTCTCTTGGCCTGAAACCACGCCGTACAGATAACGCTTCGCTAATCTCGTTGTCCTGCATGACCTGCAGCACAGAAGAGATGAAACCGAGTAGTCCTGCCCATAATCGGCGTCGAACATGAAAGCAAACTCAGCCTTGGAAATGTCAGCGCCGCAGTTGGCTTTGTAGTTCTCGCCGGATTTGAGCGGTGCGTCGGAATCGAGAAGATGGACTCTCAAAACTTCCTCCCTCCGCCGAGATCGCTTCCGGCGCGTTCAAACTCGCGCAACTCAAATCTCAAGTCTGGTTTTGGCTTGTCCGCTACCTCTTTCAAGCTCTGCTCAAGCATTGGAGTCAAATCGGCATCGCCTGAGTGATTCAATTTGCAAATCTTCTCTTCGATCTCGGCGTTGAATTCTGCAACCGCCGTTTCGATTTCAGCGATCTTTACTGCGTCTCGGGTCTGTCGCGCAATGAACGTTTGCAAATGCGACGGCAGATCATCCACATAAGAGACGAAGTCGTTCCATTGGCGTTCAGGCAGGCAAGCCAACTCGAACAGCATTTGGTTTTTGTGCTCGGCTGGAACGACGCGGTTAATGAGCCAATCAAGATGCACATGCCGCCGCGGGGCCTTGAGTTGCACGAGTCCGATTTCACCTACATAACCGTCCGGGCTGCATCCGGCCCATGCAAGTTTGGGATGCTTCACAAATCCGGCCGTCTCGACCGCTGAACCGGTGCGGAGGTCGTATTCACTTCGCACGGTTGATTCGAGTTCCTTGCCGCGCTTGATGTCCCAATAGCTGCCCTTGTCTTCCTCGAGCGATTTCCCGGTGAGTCGTTCACAGATGAGTTGCGCCATGTACGCCTTGCGGACCGCGGATTCCTTTTGCCCTTTTCTCGGCTTGGTCAGAACGTCATTGATGCGCGACGCGGTAACATGCCCCGCACGCTCGTTCAACCATTCCTGCGTGCCTTGTTCGATTCCGTTCACGGTTGCCTCAGAGCTCGTTTGCGTTCTTCGTAAACCTTCGTGAGCCGTGCTCGGGCACTCTTGTCGGCCAATTTGTTGGCCTTCATGCAGCACTCGGCAAAGACAAATTGCAGCGTTCCCTTTTCTTCCTTGGGTCCGATCTGAGTTGCGTCCTGCATTTGAATGCAGTAATCAGCTATTGCGTCCTCTGACATTCCTTCGGTCGGTGTCGCGCCGTCGTTGTCCAATCCTTTGGGGACTATTCCAGCGGCCGCTAGAAGCGTGTAGCGCTGGAGGTAGGTAACCGTTGATCCGATTGCCTGAACGTTGTTCTTTCCTCCGGACGTGTCCGCAGGGCCATCTAGAGTTGCCATCTCTTCAACGTGTCCGGATTCAGGATGGCGGAAGACACAAATCATTCGCGTTCTAGATCCGTCCGACGCGCCCGGTTTCCAGTTGAAGGTTATGCCTTCCTTTTGCAACTCTTCGGCTACGATCTGAGCGGCCTTGTCCAGTTCCGCATGGCTGTAACTTGTCTGCCCGCCGTCCCGGTTCGGGAATTGCACCTTGCGCGTTTTGAAGACTTCAGGAAGATGCTGCTTGAATCTCCCGAGGGCCGCTTCAAACTGGAGCCGTGCATCTTCCTTGCGGGCCTTCATGATCGAATCGACCAACATCGCAAACTGTTCCGCCCCAGCGTTACGCTCGATTGCGATCTGCAAAAGGCGCTCCCACTTGTCTTGCGGAACAGATGCCGTCAACGCTTGTGATTCGGCTGGAATTATTTCTGCTGTGCTCATGCTGAAATCCTCAATCTCTCAGTTGCTTTCTGAACGGCCCGGTGCAAACATTCAGTTCCGCAAAGTTTCTGAACGGTTGCTTCGCGTTGCATCGCCGGGTCAAGATCAAATGAAGTGAAGCAGCACCGTTCTCCAAAGCGCTCCCCCCAGAACAGATACCAGCCGTTCGTGAATAGCTTTTCTTTGCCGCATTGGGAGCAGAGAATCACATTGCCCCTTTGTCGATCGCTATTGCAGCGCCGTAAATGATCACCGAAAGCCACGCCAGCAAGAATAGATAGGCCAACGCTGCCTGCCAGTTGAATCCTTGCTCGTCGGCGTGCTCATCCGGTACGTCGTACTTCTTGAGCTCTTCGACTAACCGGGGATCGTCCTGAAACATGTTGATCAGAAATTCGCTTCTGGGGTCCAAGTCATCGCGCTCGATTCGACCGTTAGCCATTACGACCTCCAATTCCCTTGCTGGTATTCGTTCCAGCAGTCTTTGCAGAGCCACATCTCGGAATCCAGATCACAGATGAATGCTTTGTTCTCGCAAGCCTGGCGGCTGTATCCCATGATTGAGGCCAGCAATCCGCCTTCGCATGTCGTTGCATCTGGCATCTCGTCGAGAAAGCCCGTAACCTGATCTGCGAACCGGTCCATGGGTGTAGGCCAGTTCTCGATTTCGGTTACGAGCTTTTCCCAACCTTGCGGGGGAAGGGCTGGAGCAAAAGCTCCAACAAACTCAGCAACGTGGCGCGATGCTTTCGGCGGAAATTGGAGCAGGTTCACAGATACCTAGCCTTCGTAATAGCGAGAGCCACTATTGCAGCTCCCAGGATCAAAGCAACTCCCGCTGTGTAGACGTGGCCGACCTGCTGCCATGAGGAAAGAATCGCGTTTTGTATTTCGGGAAGCATTGTTATTTGCCTTTGTAGTTGCCGAGGATTACGCGGGTTGAAGTGCGTGGGCCGAGGTCTATTGAAGTAGCGAACAGAACCTCGAACCCTGCATCCCTTGCTGCTTGCAATTCGGCCGTTGCTTGGTCGTCATCGTCTGACAGCGTTTTGACAACGTAAGGTTTGTCTGGAGGATTTCCGGGACCGCCCATAGTTAGAACCTCGCTTCCATTTTGTTTGGTTTGCACTCGGTCACATCTTGGTCATTTACAAAGCACGGCGGGGCCAAGGTTGGCTTCCCGGATGCATCGCGAATAAGTCTGTAGCCGAAGCCGTTGGGCTGGATGTCCCAGCACTTCCCTTTATCGATGTAGTGGATCCACCAAATTGTCTGACCTGCTGAAAGCTGTGGCTCGTAATTGGGACAGAACGTCACGGCCATTTCGCCGACGCCTATTTGGTTGAACTTGTAGTGATAGGCGTCATAGCGCTTGACGATCTGGAACACGCCAGCAGGATTTGAATAAACGGCCTCTTTTGATTGGCTGTAGATCGCCGCACCAATGATGAGAGCCATGCAGACGGCAGCGAAGGAAACCGCCGACCACCATTTGGTAAAGCCCTTGAAGTCGCGAAGGCCCGACTCGTCTTGGATAAGTTCCCGCATCGTCGCCATTTAGCGACGACCGGATTTAGGGACTAACTTAAGTTCCGCCCCAACTGATTAAGAGTCAGTTGCTCTGCCAGTTGAGCTACGCGCCCCTAAAATCGTTCGGTCGTCGGCTTCCTTTCACTTGCGAATCGCCTCAGAGTTGAGGTTTTCTGTGGATTACCCGTTAGTTGCTCTGCCCTGTTTTTCGGCGAGAGCCCTAAGCCCCATCCGCATCAACTCGGAATCAGCCCTCAAGCCGATCTGGGCTTTTAGCTCTTCCATGAGCCTGCGATCTTCAAGGTTCGGAGTCCAAGTCATGTTGCGAATTGCTTTCTTCTTTGCCATTACGGGTGTGAGCATAAGTGAGTCTAAGTTTAGATGTCAAGCCCTATTTTCAAGTTTTTTTGGTTCTCTCTAACCTACGCAGAATTAAGGAGTTTCGCCGCTAGAGCGATTAGCGCTTGCGCCAATTCCCGGTTATCCACTGGCCCGACTGTGGATTTCTCGGGGAGAACTGGTTTCTTGGGGGTAGACGAGAGGCAATCGACCGCCTTTTGTTTCGCCTGCTGGCCAATGTGCGAGTAAAACCGATTCATGGAATCGTCAATGTGGCCTGCGATCTCGTTGGCAACTTCGCCAGAGACTTCGCCGCTTTCAAGGAGCAGGGTTTTTGCCGTGTGGCGCATGTCCTCGAGCCTGAGGCCCTCGACATTCAGCCCACTCTTTACCGCCTGCGCGATGATTTTCTCCCAAGCTGTGCGGAAGGTAGTTTGATGTTTGTCGGGATCGTATTCGCGCCCAAAGCACCAAAACGGGAAGATGTAGTGCTCTGGCTTATAGGACCCTAGGATCTTGGCGCGCGCGATTGTTTCGCGGAAGGCTTCGAAGCTTTCATCATTCATCGGGATTCGCCGGTAGCGCTCGTCAGTCTTGGCATTGCTGTTCCGCCCGACGATGAACTTCATTGCCTTCATGTCCACGTCATGGTGCTTGAGCTTGTAGGCTTCCCCGGGACTGGCCGTCGAATTGATGCAGATGGTAGCGCAGAGCCGGGCAGCATCCCAATTGGGATTCGACCGCATAATGCGCCAGAGCTTCTCCCGCTCCTCCGGGGTGATGGCCCGCCCGCGCTTCGTCTTGGGCAGGGGTAGAGGCTGATAGTCCTGGCCTATTTCCGCCCAGCGCCCGATGCGCTTAAGCACCTGCTGTAGAACCGAGCACTCATGGTTGATCGAATGCGGGCCGCACTTCGTCATCCGCATCCGCTGATAGCGCCGGATCATGTCGGCATCGATTTCGGTTAGCCGCATTTCCCCGAAAAACTTCCCGAGCGTATCGATGTTTAGCTCGTATTCGTGGAAGGTTTTTGCGGAAATGTGATGTCTACGGGTTTCTAGCCACTGGTCGCAAGCTTCCTGGAAAGGCAATGATGTAAGCGCGGCTACCGACATAATTGCAGCCGCCAATGTACTTACTTTCGACCCCTGATTGTTGAACACGGAGCAAATTCCCCTGAGTAAATCTGTGGAAAATTACCCCCTCGAATGGCTGAATCATCATTGCCGCACATCGTATGCGTTGCACATCATGGGCTGAAATGGCCCATTCGTGCCAGAAATACTTACCCTAAAAGTTGCAGTTCCCACAGCTTTTGCACCGTAGTGCTAAGGTTTTGTGACAGTTCTTTGCCGACTTCCAATAAAGTTCCTGCTACTGTTTTGGGGTTTGGTGCTTGTGGGGAGGGTTTGTATTTCTATTCCAAAGAAAAACCCGAAGGAAATATTCCCCGAATTATGGAGCAAAAGCCGCGCATCTATTGTCGATCTGGCCGCCGAGATCGGTAGATCACGTCTTGAGGCAATGTTCCGGAAGGAAGTTGGCCTCAGTTTGCGCGAGGCTCGGATTATAAGCAGCGCTCACGAGGTGAAGGCACACCAAAAGGCGCTCGCAGAGTTCCACGGCATCAATTCAAACGTCATGGTTGGCATCATTGATGACCTGGAGAAGCGCGGCCACGTCAGAAGGGTGAGGAATCCAAAGAACAGGCGGGAGTATTTTATCGAGCCGACCACGAAAGGGCGAAGGGCAGTCGATAAGCTAGCGGCGAATTGGAGAGCCTACGCAAATCTGACCTTCCCATCATTGACTCAGGAAGAGATAGACACATTTGCTGCATACTCTCAGAGGGTGATTGACGCTTATTATGAAGGGATGGGGAAAGGACGGTAGAGACTAACCTTAAGTAATCTGGCATCTTAGCGGTAAGAGGGAGAAGAATTGAGTCATGGCCGCTCAACTCTACCGCTGCACGAAGCACAAGCTGTGGATGTTCCTTGTGCGCCAGTCTTTTGATCTGGGGACGCTTGTTTACTACAAATGCCCGGTCTGGGGCTGCGGCCAGGTAAAGCCGTGCAAATTTGCGCCTAGACTTCCGAAACGTCTCAACACCTAATGGCAGCAGTTGCCGAGCCGCCAACGCAAGACAGGGGAGGGTTGCTCCCGGCGGACTCGACTCACTGCTGCCGTTACGTGGCGAAGGAAAAGCGTATTCACTTTCTAGAACTTACATGGCAGAATCTTTAGCCATGAAACACGCGTCTGTACTGCTTATTGTCCTTCTCGCGAGTTTGCCCGCATTCTCCAAGAAAGTCCCGCCCGAGAGAATGCAGTTTGCCCACGAATACAAGCAAGTACTGGAACGGGCCGATTGGGAATCCGTCGGGATCGATATCACCGGAAAAGAGAAAGATGTTCTGGAATTGTGGGTGCTTCGCGCCAGCGTTGCCACCATGCAAAGATTTGAGCAGCAATGCGTCGAGCCCGCTAAAGAACAGATGAAGAAAGCTGGATTCAAGAAGGTAAGAATATTTAGTGGTGAGCCTTCCGAATCTTACCCAAACGGCAATTGGGATATACCGCTGGAATGATCTCCCGCAATCAATCTCTCGATGTGCTGCGCAGCTTGGCAATTGCTCTAACCGCAATCCTTCTCGGCGCATTGACATCTGGATATTTCTCAGCAGGGATACACCGAAGTTTGGGGAGATGAGATGCTGAAAAAACTCCTACCGCCTGAACGCTTCTTTTGGCTGCTCGTCTGCGCTGGGCTTGCTATTCTCGCTTACCAGAGATACACATCTGCGGAGATGTGGAAGCTGGCCGCAACTCGCGCTGTGATCAATCCGCAACTGAAAGTCAGACTCGAATCGAACGGCTCCACAATGCAAGAAGTTGCCGACCTTCCTTGCGGGGAACGGGTGACCTTGTGGACCCTAGAATAAGAATGATTAACACATCACTATTTAACGCACCATCAATGACCGTTGCGGCCTTTGGGTTTCTGATCCTTCAAACGACTATCGCCTACCTGATTTGCTTTGTGATCGAAGGAATGTCTCCAGCCAGCGAATCGAATACGCCGAAGAATCTATCGATTAATTGTTTTTTGACTGTGCTTTATTTCGCTCTTAGAATCACGCTCGGTTCTGCAATCACCGCAGGGATGTCACGGCTGAGCAACAATTTCCATTTGTTTGACCTATCGGCGATTTCAGATCACGGACAGTGGCTAGCGGGATTAGGCGTTGCCGCCATATTCCTTGTCCTTCACGATTTCGTTTTCTATTGGGTTCATCGGGCACAACACGCTTGGCCTTGGCTTTGGGCGGAACACGCGGTGCATCATTCCGATGAGCACATGGGGGTAACAACGTCGTTTCGGCATCATTGGCTGGAAGCCTTTATTGATGCGGCTTTTGTCGCAGGGCCACTCATCCTATTGCTGAAGCCGCCGACCATGACAGCGCTCTCGGCCTACCTGCTGACGCAGTTCTATGGAGATATGATTCATCTGAATTCCACGATGAGTCTCGGCCCGTTGAATCGATTTATCACCAATCCAAGTGTTCACCGAATCCACCACTCGAAATTGCCTGAGCATTTAGACAAGAATTTCGCAGCCTTCTTTCCAATGTGGGATGTGCTTTTCGGAACTTACCATGCCCCAGATCGCAGCGCTAAGCTGATTCCCACTGGTCTGGCTGATGGCTCAGATAAAATAGATTCCGCCGCGAAAGCATTCTTCTATCCATTCCAACGGTGGGCAATTATGATGCTGACTCACTTGACGCCGTAGATGCTGATAATTGTGCCGTCCACAAACCCTCCGCTCGCTACAAATATTTTCACAGCGTTTATGGCTGCCGTGTTTGCCCACGCACCGCTATATAAACAGGCTCCTACGCTGAATGTTCCCGTCCCAAGTGTCACGCCACAAGTGGACACGGTTTGCTTATAGAAAGTAGTTGTCGAGTAAAGTCCGATTGTCATCTGAGCAGTTCCGGAGTAGTTGGCAGTCGCGGAACTCCCAGGAATAAGCCCAACGATTATGGAAGTCTGCCCGGTTGACTGAGAAGCAGCGCCAGCCGTACTGAACCAATGAACATCTTCGAACTGATAGTTCCCCGCTGTATCCGAATTGAATTGAGCGAGAACGTTCTCATTCGTAACGGCATTGGTCCCGCGACCTCTAATCTTCACGACCAAATCGGTGTAGCTGGAGGAAATACTCGAAAACGTGACCGACGATTGCGAACCAGTTGTAGTCGTCGTGGCCAGTAGAGCATAGTCGCCGCTACCGCCTCCGCTGATGACATTGTTGGTTTGATTGGTCACTCTCCCGAAAGCGTCAATGGTCAAACTGCAAGAATGTGTTGCATCACCGCAACTACCTGCTATGACTCCCGTCGTCGGCGTAACGCCTTGGCTCAAAAATCCTGAACTGTCGAGAAGGTCGGTTGCCGATGGCGAGCGGATTGGAACCGGATGGTTATAGTTCGCCAGAGTGGAGATTGCGGTCGGCGTTGACCAACCTGTCGCAAATGTGGAATCGGTCGTCTCGGAATAGTAGACGTTCAGAGAATCAAGATTGTTGTTGTTCACGAAGTAGATTCGCCATTTGCCGTTGTCCATCTGAACGACCTGCGGGGCTTCTATGCGGCCCAAGGTATTCTGCCAGCCTGCCCAGTTGCCCGTTTGAGTGATCGTGAACGTCCCGGTTGCCGACGTTGAAGTTGCTAAGTCAATCGGCCCATTGTGGCCGAATCCAGTATCGTCGTCTTTAAAAAACATGTAGTACGTAGTCCCGACTCTGACAACGTTAGGGTCGATATTGTGTGCTGGAGAGAAACCCGTGCTAACGATTGAGGGAGTGCTCCACGTGCTCATGTCCCGGGCGGTGGGATGCATCTCGTAAATGTTCTGCGTCGAGAGGCTGTTGGTGCTCAGGGTCACGTAGACGTGAACCGTACTATCGCTATCGATAAAAAAATGCGGCGCCCATGTGTTCGTTACCCCTGCGACTCCGGATGTGCTCACCGTGGTCGGACCGGTCCACGTGACCAGATCACTCGAGCTATACAGCTGCCAACTCGTAGTCGCGGGATATGTAACCGCCATCCACCACTTGCCGTCATAGTGAATAATGGATGGGTCGCGAGTTCCGGCCTGAGAGATTGCTGGGGCATTGCCGAACTGCTGCCAGGTAAGGCCATCATAGGACGTAAAGCAATACACCAATTCCGTTCCAGAAGTGACGTTGTTGGATTGAGCGCAGGTTACGAATGATCCATGACCGCCGCGCCGTGCTTGAAGATCAGTCACATTCCCGATTGGGTTTCCGTAATAGTTCGTTCCATCGCTCCAGATCAATAGCGGATTCTGGTTGTTAAGCGTCGGGGCAGTAGGGCCGCCATTATATGTTTTGCTATTGAGAGAAATTGCTGCCTGAATGCTGCCGATCGAGATGATTTCAGTAAAGTACACCGATGACGGGCTGCCATAGAGAGTAGCCGTGCAAGCTGCCGAGCAGTTCATCACGACCAGCTTCGCATTGTCGGTGCTCGTGAGCGTGTAATTTCCTGTCTGTACGTTCGTTCCGCTCAGTCCTGATCCTCCGACGGTGCAGGTTCCTCCGAGTGAGCACGTAATGCCATTGACCGTCGTTGCAGAATTTGCCAGATCAGTATTCGCGACGGTTGAGCAGACTTGCGCGCCGGTTCCGGAAGTGTGGCCGCGCAGAAATTGATTCGTGCATGTTCCGCCCTTAACTGCTCCCAGCACTGAGGAGGTTGCAGCACCTACTTGAGCGGACACATTGCCAGAAGATTGCTGCCAGGTCACATTCACATTGTTGCTGGCAGCTGCCGGCGTAGTGTCGTTGAAATTTGGCGATGTTACAGTCGAACCGTTCACGCTGACAGATGATGCTGGAGTGCTGGAGCTTGTTCCGCAGGTTACGCTATTGCTCGATTGGGTGAAGTTTAAATGATTGCCGCTCGTGTCCTGGCAGTCGGGAACTGTCACAAGCGTATACGTTCCCGGCCCTGTTCCGACCAAAATGTCATGGTTCGCGGTTGAGGTTAAGCCAGTCCCGCCGTGATTGACCTGCGTAGTTTGGCCGAAGGTTAGGAGAGACACGAATGCGAAGAGAGCAGCGATTGTCTTTTTCATTTTTAGTACCTATAGCGCGCGATCAGGGTTTGCGCAGGCGCAAAAACTAGCGTCAGAGTTGTGCCGCTGATTGAGTAGCCGACCGTCGGCGCAAGCGATGTTCCGTCAGATTCGAGTTGCAGAGAGAGCGCCGGATTTGGTGCATGGGAAATCGTGAAAGAAGTATTTGAGCCGTCGATTGCGCCGGTAGGTACTTCGTCAACAAATGTCGGCGGAGTCGAGAAGTTCCCGGTTGTATAGTAAGCACTCCCTTCGGTGTAGATGTCGAAGCCGCTGCCCGTTGCTAGCGTGAATGTGCTAGTTGATCCGTCGAGGGCGATTCCGTTCGGATCAATGGTTACCGTTCCCGTCCCGATGTTCTTGATCTTTACGTGCCAAACTCCCTGCGCCAAATAGGGGAAATACGGAACAGCCGATGGAAGTTTTAGGGTGACCGCTCCGGTCGTGTTGACGACTAAGAGTTGTCCACTGTCGAGCAGGGAAACGTCATAAGGCGAGGCAACGTTGTCATCGATGACGAAGACTCCCCCCACTTGCGGGAAGCGGTAGCAGCCGGAAACATCCCGAACAAGATTGCCGGGCGAGTTCGGATCCGGAACAGGGAGGTCGCCCTGCCATTCGATATTCGCGGAATCCGGTTTCGCTGGAGGAAGCGAGTCGGAAAATATAACGTTCGTCGGGGAACTCATGGCCAGCCAACTCCATACCCGCACGAGAACGAAGGCGTTACGCCGCCGCCTGCAACCAGCTTGTTATGCACCGACCAATTGGTAATCTTGTAAACTCCGGTGATTGCCGAACCGCTGACCAAGACTCCGTTGTCCCACTTCACGAATCCGAGGTTTAAGCCCCAATACATGCGTTCGCGCGAGTTTCCCGCATACCGTTCGTGAACCAATGTCGAGATGGTTCCTAGATTTCCGCCGCCCGCTCCGTCATTGTCGAAGTTCATCGTCGCTAAATAATTTCTGCAAGTGACTGGGCCGCGGTTGATGGTGTCGATAAGGCCGCAAGCGGTATAGCGGTTGAATGGATTTGAACCGCCGTTTACGATGTCCGGAATTGCCACGCCGGGAGTGATGTAGCGCGGCATCATGAGCAGAGGCGTTTGGTATTTCTTGTAGGAGGAATCATCCGACCAAAGCCGGTAACCAGGGTCATCGAGTTCAGTGATGAACTGTTTGACGTAATCGGAAAAATAGAGCTGAATATCTGCCGCCCATCCCGCCGCACTTTTGATTTGCGCGATCGAATGGGTTGAAGGATCAAGATAGCTGTAGATGTTGGAGGCTTGACTATTGAATGCGCTTCCGTTGAGGTGCTTGGTTGACCTCTGGGAATTCACTAGATAAGTAAGAACGTCAATCTGAGTCTGGAATCCGCCGCCACCAGAAGAGTTTACATAGAAGCCTTGCGCCTGATTGATGTTCTGCGAACCGCCGCTTGTGACGACAACTCCGAGCGTGTCATGGGTAACAGTAATCGTGCCGATGAAAACGTATCTCGCATCTCCAAGGAAGACGGCTTGCGGAGTGACGTCGATAAACGCTGTCAGGCTTGGCGTGCCTGGCAGTTCGCCTACTCGATTCGGATCGAAAATCGTGACATAGTAAAGCTGAGTATTTCCCGCCCCAGGATCAGCAACCGTCAGGCCCGAGCCGCCACTCCTGGCCGCATAAGTCGTCGTCCGGCCATCAGACCAAGTAGCGGTGCCCTGCACCATGTCCACTTCTGTGGCTGAGGCTTGCGAGAGCGCAATGCTTGGGCTGATGGTGTAGCTCACAGGTGTCGGTGGTGGTGGTGGAACTGCGCTTCCGCCTGTGCTGCTTCCAACGCCGCCGCTTGAGCTCGGCAAATAGAGAGCCGAGTAAACGCTTGTATCCTGGCTTCGTCCGGTGACTTCCAGTGCTCCGGTTGCGCCAATGTCCACTTCTTCAAGCCTTAGGAGTTCGTTCACTCCCTTGTAATTGACGGTGATTACGTCACAAGGGGTAAGCCGCTGATATTTTGGCGGGAGCTTGAATTTGAAGCTTCGCCGACCGGCCCAACCGTCCCATAGAATCTTTTCCGCCTGCTGTTTGATCGGGGTAGCGTTCTCCGTGACAGGAACGCTCATGTCTATTTGCTGGCGGGAATTCGTGATATTAGCGCCAGAAGAAAGCGCGCTCGCATAGGGCTTTGAAATTCTTTTGGCGTACTGTGCGGCCTGTTGATCCTGCTTCAGCGGGTCATAGTAGCGAATCCAAACTTGCTCAGGAGTGTCTTGAGGATCCTGAATGGTCTCGATAATTCGCGGTTCGTTTTTCGTCGGGTCATCGAGCGCGCCGAGGTCATCTTCGGGAATTGTCAGTGCTGAGGATTGGCCGCGAGGGATAAACCAGATTTTCCCATCAATCGGCGCGGCATCCACCAAATAGAGTTGCATCAGCCTGCGAAGGGAGTCGGCATAGCTCTCACGATCAAATTCCACTCCATAGACAGTGATTCCTGCGGCCGTCACCAAGCTCACGTCGTAAAGAACGTTCAGGCCAAACCTGGCGTTTAATTCATCAATGGCTGATGAGATGATTGAATCTAGGCCGACTCCGGAGCCAGTGCCGCGATCAAGGAAGATGCGGTTCAGTCCGCCGAAGGTGCCGCCATTATTGTCAGCGTCGATCCATATTGAGTCGGTGAGCTCGTCATAAACCGGGTATCCGCCGAAGGCAAAGGCTGTGCCTGGGGGAAACCAGTTGGAGAAGTTGTAAACTCCAGGGACGAATTGAAGCGTCTGCGCGTCGAGCCTTCGCCAGCCAGAGCCATCCGACATGATGAGCCCGCCCATGACATCCACAAACCGGCTCAGAGTCCCGCCGTTACCTCCATTCGTAACCACTGTCAGGGCGCCGGTCTTAACATCAACCTTGCCCATCTTGCCGACGTTCGAAGCGACAATCATGGAATCATCGCCAGAGTAGTAATGCAAAGTTGGAAACGGCGTGGGGTTGGGAGCTGTGACAGCAGAAACGTCGATGTCAGTCCTGGCCAAAGACGGAAGCAGCAGAGCCGGTTTGGGGTTTGTGGGGTCAGAGAGATCGACCCAGGACGGCATGGAGAAATCGAACATCTGGAGATTGGCGCCCTGGATAGCCCACAGATGGAGAGAGGCATCATCCGTGATCGTCGGAAATTCACTGTTAACCGTGAGACTCGCGCCATTCATGGCGATGGCATCGCCAGCGGCGATGACTGGAGCGCCCTTATTCGTGTAGCCGATGACCACGCTTGCTAAGGAACCTGGGTTAGCCGATCCCCAAGGAATCATGGTTCCGCGATCAAAGATTGCGGCAGTTCCAGTCAGCTCGCCGCTCACCAGTAGAATCTTGATGGTGACAGGATTTCCGAAGCAGCTTTGCTGCATGTCGAAACAATAGGTGCGACCGGAGAGGCCGAGACCGGTGAACGTGGTCACGGTGCTGAAGCTGAATCCGTCAATCTTCGAGATCAGCGCACCGAGGTTCTGGACCATGTAAAGGAAGCCGTCGTTATCCGCCACTAAAGACTTGACGCGGAAGGTGCCCACTCGCGGAACTATTTGGCTTTGCTCGAGCTGGTTGGTCCTGGTATTGATGCGGCGAATCGTCCCATCGTGGCTGCTATCTTCTCCGACCTGGGTAAACAGCCAGACATAGGGCAATGCCTGAGTCAGTCGGTTGAAATTGGCGAAGCCGCCATTGCCGGCGAATGGCACAGCGATAACTTCCACTTCATCGCTGTGATCAAAGATCATGTCAGCGATAGGACCGACCTGGGGATATTGCGGGGTTGCGACATCGACAGCCCACTCTGCGGTTATCTGTGGAGGATGATCACCATAATTTCTCAGCTGCAGGTCATGAATGTGAACACCGAAGGTACCGGTGTAGCCTGGCGCGTTTCCAGCTCCAAGGATTTTAGTGATCTCAACATCCGGTTGTTGTGTCGAGTCGCCTAAATAAAACCGGATTCCTCCAGGCGGGCACGGGGCATAGCCGCCTACTGGATGAGAACCGTCATGCGGATCGGGATCGAACGAAGAGAGGTCGTATGGGGAGGTATTCAGGCCGGGAAGGGTTACGGTTTCGCCGCCTGTGGTTGCTTGCGCCAATGGCGGCCAGATGGGAACGGTGATTGTCGTGGGCCCGGTGGCCGTGATCGGGGTTTGGACTTCATAGGAAGTATTGTCACCGGAAACCGTGATGTAATCGCCAGCATTGACCGTGAAGCTAGCGCCTGAACCGAGCGTGATGGAAATACTGAGCGCGTTTTGGTAATTGACTCCGTTTGCGGTAATCGATCCGCTGAGAGTCGCGCCCGAACTGATGACCGAGTTAAACAGTAGCTTGTCATCTGCCCAAATCCGCAAACACTTCGCAGCCGGACCGCCGCCGAGTTTCTTCCCGAAACCGACGAACATTGAGACGGAGTAGAGGTTGTAGTAGACCGACTGTGAGCCGATGCCGAAGATTCCACCTGAGACAGTCTTCCGGATGGTCGTGCGGATATTCGACATCCATATAACTTTCCCCTGAAGCCGCACGACTCCCCGCGGGCGCGGCCAGGGGTTTCCGTAAGCATCTGACGCATAGCTTTTGTTTTTGAGTCCGGCTGCTACCTTCGGCTTGGGCGCATTCAGGAGCGCAGCAAAGGTGTCTAAAGCTAGGATTGCGCCAGCTTGGAGAAGTCCCGAGAAGAAACCCATTTGTTAGCCGTGCGGCGCTACGTAGTCTGGATAGAAGAGAGGGTTCGTTGGCTGCGCATGCGGTTCCCCTTGGAAGTTTTCACCATTCGCCCAACTTTGAACGCAAGTCGAGAAAACTTTGTCGCACGCTGGAAATAGTTTCAAAGTATCGCCTACCTGAATCACTCCGACTTGTGTCCACGGTCGAAGCGTGATGGTGTTGGTTGCGAAATCGACATGCAACACTTCTGCCGATAGATTCGTATTGTTTCCCGTCTGGAAAGTTGCAAGACCCCCATCGAACGGCTTGCCAGTGTTAGAAAGGCCGGTGACTACCATCGTTCGCGTTCCATCCGTGCTCGAAACTGTTAGAGATTGAAGAAGGGAATTGATAGTCGTTCCATCGGCCAACGATCCGCTCGGGGCACATGGGGGAGATCCGAAATCAACTCGGCACGTCGGGCCGCATACATCGCCGCCGATGAAGGTAAGAGGGTATTCGAGGCCATGCAGGGCAACTCGAAAACCAAACTCTTGCGGCTCAAATTCGCCGAAGCTACCAGTCATTAGAATCAGCGCATCTGTGGGGTTTTCCCAATTCACTCGCAACAGTTGAAAGGTAGAGTTGTCCCAACGGTCCGCGATCACATCAACGCGAGTGATGACCGAATCAAACGCACCTGTCAATTCTGTGTCTGAGGCGTCAGCGTTGTTTTTGTCGGCTTGATTGAAGGGATTGAAAGAGGTCGTGGAAAGGTAGGTAACAGCAGAGAAGACGATATTTTGATCGTGATCCGTAAACCCGAAAATCTGGCCGTCAGATGAGCGCGTGACTTTCAAAAGGCGCGCGGTTGTCGTCTGCCCGAGTTGGATGTGGGCATTGATGCCCGATGCTCCGGCTCTCATGCGCTTAGTAGTTCGGCGGGCGAACTTCGATCAGTCCAAGCGAGTTCCATTTGATGATTGGACCGACCGCGGTATTTGATTCTTCAATTTCAGGCTCAAATTTGTCCGAGGTTAACCGCACAGGAATGTGATATTTGCAGGTTGCAACCGGCGTTCCTGAGACTCCCGAAAGCGTGACTTGTCCGGTCGTGTGATCTACAGAAACAAGCGTACCGCCGGATACAATCGATACAGTGTTAGCGAGAGCATTGCCCTTGTAATCGAGCACAGATGCAGTAATCGGCTTAGTGATTGTCCGCACATAGGTTCGACCGCCCAGAGAATAGGTTGTTTGCAACTGCCAGATGGAGCCGGACACTAGGACCATCGGTTGCGCCAAAGAGATGCAGTCAACGTGATCATAAAAACGGAAGCCGTCAGCCATTCCGCCGACCTGAAGGAAGAAGTTGCGCACGTTGTCGATGAACGTTTGCAAGTTCCCAACTGCGCTTGCTGGCGTGACCAGTCCAGCGGTATATTCGGCGCGCGGATTGGCCCAATTTCTATTGCTGGTTTCCTGCCCTGATTGGACAGCAATGCGCGTCGTGTTGAAGCCCTGCCCTCCGACTCGCTGAAATTGGATGTCGCGGGGAAACTCAACTTCGAAGAACATATTAGGAGTAGGCCAGCCGCATATTCCGCATCTGCCGCGCTTGATTCTGCTTTTGCGTCCTGCCGAACAGATCCCGACTAGCAGCAGACGGATAGTTATGGTTGTGGGTGATGTTCGTGGTGCGCCCGCCGAGCGCGTGATTAGGGATTACCGTCCCTGGCCCTGTGACGATTTCCGGACCGCGCTCACCGGCTACATACCAACTGCCCGGACTCATGTCACCGCCGTTAGCTAGACCGCCACCGAAACTCGCGAACATCGACAAGAATGACCCGAGAAAACTCCCATGTCCGCCGCCCGCGTCTGAACCGATTCCGAAACCTGCTAGCGGGTTACCGGAACCGAAAGGAACTGAAGCTGGACCAACGGTTAAACCAGTTGACGTTGCAAGACGTACCCAAAGAGCCTGCGATGCGGTTGAGCCGTCAACTTTAGGCCCGAGGCCGGGAATGTTTAGGCCAAAATGACCAGCAAGCGCACCAACGCCTTTTTGTATCTCGGCTTTGGTTACGCTTTCGGCCAGGCCTTGGAAAACGCTTTTGAAGTTGGTTTTCTGCCCGGTAATCAACTTGGCAAGGTTCGTCTCTATCCCATCGATTGCACTGAGAAACGCGCCAGCAATCTGCGCCCCTGCGTTCTTCCCCTGCAAAGCAACCTCGTTCATAACGGCTTTGAATTTCTGGGAGAACGTTCCGACCTTCAGCGCCGCGTCATCCCACTGCTTAATGAGTTTGTTCTGCTCATCGAAGATTCTCGCGTCTATCAGAAGCGTGCTTTGCCCGCTGGATTGGATGACTTCGCGAACCTTCTCTAGCTTCGTAATCGCATCGTCATACTGACGATTGAGGCTGTACTGTCCCGCTTCCTGTGCAATCTGAGAATCTCTCGCCTGTTCGGATTGCCTCTCGAATTGATTGGTGGTTGCCTGAATCTGTTCTTGGCTGGCTCCAGGATGCGCTAATTGCCAGTTGTAAAGCTGGAGTTGAACCTGAGCGCGCCGGATGGACTCTTCGTCCTGAAGGTAGGCGCGGTTCAGATTGTCGATAAGTGGGATGGCCCCACGGATCGCATCGCCTTGCTTGTTGATTTCTTCGTCGTACTTCAGTGACCGGATGGTTTCGAGTTGGGTGCGATGCTGTTCCAGTTGCGCCGTCGCCGTATCAAGCGCCGACTTTACTTTCCCGAGCGCTTCAGCCGAGACGCCCTGCATCTTGGAGAGCAAGTCGTACTCTTCGGACAGTTGCGCGACCTTTTGCGAGTCGGCTTCTAGTTGCTGATTGATTCCCGCTGTCGCGATGGCCGCGCCGCCCTGTGCATAGGCTTGGGAGAGGGCTTGAAGAGAGGCTATTTGGCGCTGGTAGCCGAGTGTTTCTTTCTGAAGTTCCGCGTCGATGGCAACCGCATCTTTGGCAACCTGCTTTTCGGCAGTGAGCGCGCGGATGGATTCAATGTGTTGCTTGATGATGCCGAGTAGCTTTTGGCGTTCAGCGCTTTCCTTGGCATTCGCTTCTGCCGTCAGTTTCGAGATGAGTGTGTCGGCTTCGCCCGCTGCTTTTTGAAGATTCTGCGCCGCGATCGATTGCGAAGTAGTTGCGGCTAGATCTAGCTCCGCATTTGCTTGGGCTTTTAGCGCATCGATCTGCTTGGTAATCGATTCAACGCTCTTATCGGCTTTTGGCTCAAGGTCAGCTTCGCCAGTATGCTGCTTTTGTGGTCGAAGCGCGGGCAACTGAGAATCCATCACGCCATGAATAAATTTGGCGTTGTCTTCCCAGGCTTTCTTGCTGGAGTTGAAGAAGTTGGAAGTTTCTTGCGCGAGGCCAGCATACCCGGCTTTGAGAGCATCCTTGGCTCCGGAAAAGTCCCCGATTCCAGCCTTGAATACCGATTCAATGGCTGCGCCGATGGCATTGAATACAGCGAGAATCGTCCCGCCCAAGCCTTCAAGAATGATTCCGATTTGCTCAAAGATGGTAAAGAAGGTGTCCCCGACTGCAATGGTTCCTTTGGTCAGTTGTGCGAGGTCGTGAATCAATCCCTGTGCGCCGCCGGTTTTAAAGGCATCGGCGATCGCGCCCGCGACGTATTGAAGGGCTGGCAGAAGTTCTTTCGTCAACTGCATTGCCGCGCCCTGGCCCTCAGCCCCGATGAGCGCGAGTGTTTCTTTGAACTCCTGTGCGGCTTGGATCGTCTGCGGATCTCCAAGGCCTAAGACTTTCGCCTCTTCCATCTTCGCCCGAATGGAGTCGATTCCCTGATTGATTACCGGAATCATCTCCGCGCCGCCGCGTCCGAATATTTGTTTGGCGAAATATCCCTGTTCCGGTTGCGGAAGTTTGGAGAGTTTGTCGGCAACTTCTAGGAAGAGGTCGCCAGAATCCTTTACTTTCCCGCTGGCATCGCGAACGCTGATTCCCAGACGCGAGTAAGCCGTAGCCGATGCGGTAGGCGCGATGGAAGCCTTGACGGCTGAGTTGTTCATCAGCTCAAGGCCCTTTGCAAGCGTGGCCATGTCTGCGCCGACGGCCTTACCGATCAGCCCCAGGCCTGCAAGCGTTTCGGTCGAAACGCCAGTTTTTGCCGAGAGTTCCCCGAGTTGCGCCGCACTTTCAGCGGTGTGAATTGCTAACCCAATTGCGCCAGTTTCTACAATCGCCAACGCTGCTGCTGCGCCTGCGCCGACTCCTGCGATTGCTCCAATTGCGCCGCCCATCTTCCCGAAAGATGAAATTGCGCCGCCCGCGGTAGATCCAATGCGCTCTAATGTCGTTCCTAAAACTGCGCCAAATTCGCCGAGAGGCTCAAGCAAGCGACCGACTACGCCGCCGATCGATTCAAGCGATTCGCTTACATCACTGCCTAGTTTTTTCGCGACATAGGCAGCTTTCCCCATGCCCTCGACAAAGTCAGCGGTGTTCGCGCGGAGATCGACAAATAGTGAGCCGAGAGAGAATGCCATTTATGCCCTTCCAGGTTTACCCGGTCCTACTCCCATGACTGAAGTCAGAATCCTCATTTGTTCCTCGATTGATTGCTGTGCTGTTTTCCCCGGTGCCGGGAAGAAATCGATTGGCCTGAAGTGCCGAGCATCTTCGCCGCGGAAAGGATTCGCGTTAACAACCGTAGCTGAAATCAATCCGCTAGTTTGGCGGTAGAACTCAATCTTTCGCTCAAGCAGCGCGTCTAACTGCGCTTCGGTTAAGCGGCCGAACTCTTCGTAGCCGAGTCCGAGATCAGCTCGGGCGATTGCCCAGAGTTTGAGCCAGGTGACGGGCTCTGCGTCGTCTGACTCGGCGGGGTAGGGTTTACCTCTTTCTCTCCCTGTTCGGCCAACTTGCGCAGGGCTTCCCGTTTCTTTTCAGGGCAGTACAAGAGATAGGCTTCCCAGATGGCATCAGAGATTTGCTTGAGATTGTCTTCGCCCATGTAGGAGCGGATTACATGCAAGCCTTCGGGGAATTCCTCATATTCGGGATGGTGGGGAAGAAGCGCGGCCCAGAAGCAGACCGAGATTACTTTCGGGCTGGTGAGCTTAGGTAGGAAGTCAGAAGCATTGAGAACGTTGACGCCTGTCTTTTCCTCGATGGTTGCGCACACGTTGAAATCGAAGGCGAGCCGGAAGTCTCTTTTGAAGGATGCGCCGCCATCATCCTTCAATTCGAGCGTCAGGGGTACGGAAGGGGCAATACGCCGCCTTAGCGCAGAATTCATTTTTAAGCCTCATTGAGCAAAAGGGGTAGCCCGAAGCTACCCCTTGATGCCAGCTAACGCAGGAGTGACGTGGGATCACTGATCCCGAACGTTTTACGCGAAGGTTGGTTGTCCGGTTATCTTCAGCTTCGTGCTCAACTCCGCCTGCTTGTCGTGGGGCAGGTTGAAGCTGACATCTGTCACGTAGGCTGAGAACGTCCAAGTGCCCTTGCCGCCGGGGAGGACAATTGTCCAAGTCTGCAAACTCTGAGAGTCGAAATCAGATTGCAGGTTGGCTTGCGTGGCGTCCGCGTTCCCCAAGTAGTTCAAGGTTGCCGAGATCTCGCCGCCGTCCAATAGAGTCGGAAGGTATTCCCGGTAGGCTCCTGACGAATCCATGTTGGTGACATCGGCAAGGTCGGCTTTCGACCCTGACCGCTGAATGTTGACGACCTCGGCGATGGTTGTTCCGGCGCGCTTCAGTAGCGTGCCTTGTGCTTTGAAGGCATTGCTCATCTGTTTTTCTCCTGTGGGTTAGCTCTCGATGTAAGCGAGCTCGACATCGAGTAAAGTGCGAAAGACTTCTCCATACGGGCCCGGCTCGCCAGGCTCGAAACCTGCGTCCATGTCGTTGTGAACGACTGACGATTGAATCTCTGTGCCGTCCGGTAAGGTGAACGGAAATGCGGGTTGCGGCCCGGAACTCGATGGCACAAGCAAATCGTGAATCGCGTTCAACAGTTGCCGCGAGACAAACGGGTCAACCGCGTAAGCATCGAACTGGAATCGCTTCATTTGCAGTTCGTTTTCACCGTCAAACGAATGCACCGAATTTTTGCCAACGCTTTGATAAACGATTGCCGGGAGAACGGTGTCTTTCGGCATCATCTTGTAAAACACTGCGGTCGAATCGGAGAGTAGATCTGTAACCGCTGCGGATTGCGAAAGAGCCTGATACAGCGCGTTTTCAATCACTGGAAAGTCTCGCCGAGAAGCTCTCTCACTTTTTCAATGAACCGCGCTAGAACAGCATCTTTGCCCGCTTCAAAGGCTGGCCGAAACACCGGCTGCGCTGCCATTTTGATCGTTCCAAACTCATTCCACAGCAATTCGTTCGCAGCGCCGGGAACATGTTTCTGATGTCGAGCGGGATTCGGCTTGTTTTTAATTCCTACCTTGGCCGTGCCTTCCAGTTCATCGCCCCTAACGCTTGTCCGGATGGTGAATTGCGAGGCCATCCAGCCGGTAAATCTGTGGGCTAAACTCTGTGCGCCAAAAAGCCAAGGCGTGACCGCATAGCGCAAGGCCTGACGCATGATCTTCTTTGAAAGCTGAATCGGAAGAGTCGTCAACTTCCTCTGCAAATCTTCGCGGCCGGAAATCTGTACGTGAACTTGAACGCTACCGGCCATCGTTCCTTTCAATGCACAAAAGCCGCAGTTCGACCTTTAGCTCGTCGGGATCGATGATTTGATCGATTGAGAATGTGCGGTCGCCATTGTCTGGGTCGTGATAGACCACAAACATGCGCGTTCTCAGTCCAGGCATGTAACGAATGGTGATTCTGTGAGTGACCGTCGCAACAACTTGTTGTGTCGCTCGAGTGACTTGACTGGTTGACCATAGGCCTTCAATTGCCGCTGGAACGCCAGTCGCAAATGCCACTGGAGTTGGGAAAGTTCCATCCGAATTCCTGCCTGATGCCGGGTCCATGAAATCGATTAACCGATTCATGCTCCCAATCGGAGTGTAGAGAAGTTGAACCATATCGTTTTATTTCCCAAACGGGCAGCGGGTAAGGCAGAAAACGCCGCTGCCCGTTTCGGTCAGCAAGGGAGAGAACCGCGCGAAATCAGGCTTCTATCAGCAGGTATTCAACTTCGCAGTTTGCCGTGTCCGCTTTTGCGAAAACGCTAGTTCCGTTCCATGGGATGACTGCGCCCATACCCGGCAACACTTTTACGTCATAGACGCCTGTAGTGTGGCCGAATGATACGAAATTAGTCGTATCGAGGTTGCGGACGGCGAGAAATCCGATGGTTCCAACATCGTTTTTCGCGAGGCTCTCTTCGGTAGTCCCGATGATCTGTACACCCGACTCATATTTGTCGCCGGTTTGCGTAGCCGAGTAGCTTGTGGAAAGCTGCGCGGACGCTTTGTTCTTTGAGTAATGGAGACTTGCGCTTACTGTGATTTCATTTGCCATTTTGGTTCTCTCCTGTTGTGTTTAGTAGTACTCATTCCCGTACAAACTGATTGCTGTTCCTGGCCAGATATGGCCGGGGAAGTGATCAAGGCTCTGTAAATATTGCTTTTTCACTAGGCTGCGCCAAGTTTGCCGCTCAAGATGCCGCCGCGCGGCGCGAATCAGCGTGGTTATAAAGGTATCGTCGGCGGTCGAAGTCACGCGGCAAAACTGTTTCGCAGAAGCCAGCGTTACCGGTTCATCTGCGCTATCGTCGAGCGTGACTTCGCGCGGATAGTAACGTGCCGAGAAATCATGCTGCATGTAATCCGCAAGCAGTTCATTAATGTGCTGCGGCAAAGGCTGATGCTGTCCACCGGCGCCAGGCGTGGCAATAATGATGTCGCGGTTCTGATACCAGTGCAGGACTAATTGCTTGATCGCCAACACCAGTTCTTCGGGGATAGTCAGATCAAGCGTATAGCTAGAAACTTGTTTCGGCGGCGAAGGCGCGGTGACCGTCAAGACTTCCGGCTCGGTAACGTTCGACGCGGTTGATTCCCCGCTAATGCGTTCTGAAGAATCCACTTCATATCCAGCCGTGTACAGGATCTGTGCGGCGTTTTTAACTCCGCGCATGGTTATCGGCCAAAGAGTATTCGGCAAAGGCTGAATGATCGCCGGTTCGCTCTCCGGATCAACTTGGAAGTCAGTTCCTTCGACCAATGTCTGCGGGTCCCCATTCTGATCGATGTAGGTCACTGAATCGACCGAGACGAGCGGGGGATACCACAGCTTGATTGCTTGCCGATGATGAAATTTATGCCGATTCATTGAATGTGCCGGACTGAAATGCTGGCTCCATAAAGTCAGCATTCCGCTCTGGCAAGTCCCAACTCCTTTCCAGAAGTTGGAGCCAAAAATTAGCTGATGAGAGCGCCTTTCAACGCGCGCGAATACCAGACTCCCTGATAAGCCTCCACCGTGATTGAATCCCCAGCCGCCGCATAGGTCACAGTCGTTTTGTTGCCGTTCAATTTGTTCGATGGAGTTGTGACCGTGTGCGCGAAGGCGGTTGTCCCGATAATGGTGAGAACCTTACCGTCGTCTGTGGTTGCTGTCGGCGCGGCCAAAGTCAATGCAGCCGCTGAACCTTTTGTAATTGCAACGGTACCGGTTTTTACTGAGATTGCGCCGTCTCCAGAAGCTGCGGTGCAAGTGTCTTTAAGCCCGCTTGCGAGGGTTGAAGTATCCGCATTGCCCGTAACGTTTCCAGTGAGGTTGATCGCCGTCCAGCCTGTTGCAGCCGAGCCTTGCGCCTTGTGATAGAACGTTCCCGTCGAAGCATCGAGATAGAAGGCGCCGGCTGGCGCGGTAACTTGACCTTCGGGCGATCCGTTTCCGGAAAAGAATGGGCGCGAGTCCTGCATTTTGGAATCTCCTTTACAGCTTCATAATGAAAGCCAGCGAGTAATAAGCGGGTTCGGGACTGGCCTGTGTTCCGGTGAACGTCGGCGCCCCAATCGTTCCTGCCGGCGTGTAAGCGTTCATGGTCAACGTGGGCGCGGAATTTGTTCCCGCGCGGGCGTCAACGTGTGTGTATGCGTTCCCATCGCCGAACCGGTGAAGGTCGGTGCTGACACCGTTCCGGTTGCCGTCGTGACCGGCGAAACGCCCGTGCTCGTGTTCCCGGTTACTAGCTTTGTGCCGCTATTGGTCGAGGCCGCGACAACTGCATTCCCTGTAAAAGTCGGTGCGCTGTTGGTTCCGGACGGCGTCCCGGCGCTTACCGCCGACGTGGTTCCTTGACTGCCTGTGAATGTAGGAGCAGAAACCGAACCTGTCAGCGTTGCTTGCGTTCCGGTAAAACTTGGTGCTGAGACGGTTCCTGCAGGCGTATAAGTTCCGCCGCCGGTCGTCCCAGGATCGATGCCAGCCGCCGAACCCTTGATGAACTTCGAGCGAAGATCAGGCGTTCCCGATTGGCCGTCGCAAAGATGCCAGCCAGACGGGATATTCACCAACAGGCCCGACCACATCGCAATCAAGCCACTTGGGATACTGGCGTCACTGCCAGCTGGACCTTGCGGCCCGGTTGCGCCTTGTGGCCCTGTGGCTCCCGTGGCCCCTTGAATCCCCTGAGGACCTTGAGGGCCTGTCGCGCCAGTGTCACCCTTCGCGCCTGTTGCTCCGGTAGCACCTTGCAACCCTTGGGGACCTTGTATGCCCTGAGGACCGGTGTCGCCTGTGTCCCCTTTGGGACCCTGCGAACCGGTTGCACCTTGAAGTCCTTGCGGTCCGGTGTCTCCGGGGTCGCCTTTATCGCCCTTAGGACCTTGCGGGCCAGTATCACCTTTTGGTCCCTGTGATCCCGCGCCAGATTCGACGGCAATCCAGCCAGTAGCTGCACTGCCTTGCCCTTTGTGGTAAAGAATTCCGGTTACCGCATCGAGATAAAATGACCCAGAAACGGCCCCGACCAGTCCTTCAGGGCTCCCGCTGCCGGAATATATATTGCAAGGTTCGTGCATTGAGTTGTCAGTTTGAAGAAAGAAGGCGGCGAGACTGAACCGCCTTCTTTTCCAGGGAGGGCGCTTTAAGCGGTAGCAGTTACGCTTGAGACGCCAGCATAACGAGGCCCGGAGAGCAGCGCGATGACTGCCGCAATCACGCTATTCGTTCCGTTGGTCAGCTGCACCTGAACATAAGGCGAGCCATCGGCTAGTTCACTCGCATCCAGTTCGATGACGTAGAAGATCCCGTCATTCGCCGAAGGCGTGTAGCCAGCCGAGGTTACTGCCGTGCGAGCGCCCAAAACATCATGAGAGACGCCGGCGGTTTCCTGCTTGTAAATGTTGAACGCGATTGCGACCGGATTTGAACCGGACGAATCGGTGCATTGATTCACGATGATCTTTGTGAACGCTGCCGCCGAGACTCCAATGGGAACCACGATCGAAGCGTGCTGATAGTCTTTCAGGGCAAAGGCCTGCCCGGTAACTCCGCCGGTAATGTCAACCGGTGCAACTGGCAGTACCCAGTGTCCCTCTTCTGCTGATACATAACCTTTCATGGTGAATTCTCCTGTGAATTGAATTTTCGGAAAGCGGAGAAGCCAGTTAGACCTCTCCGCTTTGGACTACTGGGTTAATTACGGACGGCCGGCGAGGGTCACGAACGGGGAAAGCGTGTTCGAGCCCTTGAACGGAGTTAGTGCCGAGTTCCACAGCGCGTGACCGTCGAGTCTGAAGGTGACCCGGAAGGCCATCTCGTCATTCAGGAAGCGGACATGCATCGAGGATGCGGATTCGACACCGCCGCGGTCCACCAGCTGGTACTGATCCATGTCGGCGAGGATGATGTCGCCCAGCGTCCCGAGTGTGGAAGCGTATTCAACAGGAACCACTTTCTTCCCGAGAATGGTTCCAGCCGGTGCGCCAGCGCTTGGGAACTGATAAATCGGTGTCATGATGCCGCCGACGTTTTCAGTTCCGGCCACGTTCTTGATTTTGATGTTGAGTTGTGGAAGTTGCGGCAAGCAGTCCTGATTTACGAACCAGACAGCGTTCGCCTGCGATGGAGCCCAGAGACGGGCATTCATCTTCAGAACGTTTTCGGAAACGATGGTTGTATTCGGCTGTGAAGTTTCCTTCGCCACCGTAACCAAGCAGGCTTCGTTAAGAATGCCCTTTGGTTTCCCAGCGCCGTCACCTTCCCAGATCGCATCTTCGGCCTTGAACTTCACTTCTTCCGTGAACTTGTCCAATGACACTTGGGCCAAGAACGGCGCGTCCGCGAGTTCTTCATCCGTCGCATAGTAAATGGCGAAGAGCTTATTCAACCGCCATTCCATTTGACGGAACTTGACTTTCCTGGAAGTCACGGTGTCGGCTTCATTTGCCCAGTACGCGAGCACGCCGCCGGACCGCGATCCATCGACGCGGCTCGTTTCATCGATCGCGTTTTGCTTCATCGTGTTCGATGTGGTGAGCGACCGCTTGCGGCAACGCGAAAGGACTTCGCCGAGCGTATAGCTACGCTGGAAGATTTCCGTCGCGAAATCTGGCTGAATCAGGAAGCCGCCATCTGAGGGAACGGACTCGTTCATACCCGACGCTGCCGCGTGGATCAACCGCGGATCGAGGTTACGGCCCTCACTGCGATAAGCGTTCGCGACTGCCTGAAGTTGCTCGCCCAAGTTCTTGAACTTCGGCTTGTCGTTGCTGGGCGCGCCAGCTGCGGCTGATGCGGTTGTGTTCGGGTCGGCCGTTCCGCTCATGCCGCGTTCCAGTTCCATAACGCGCTCTTCGCGCTCGATTGATTTCTCAATTGTGGCAAGAGTTTTGATGTTGTCGTCGAATTTCGCGGCTTCTGTTTCGTTGAGCTCGCGGCTCTCCTTGGCAGCAGCATCGAGCAGTGCCCGTTGCTCTTTGGTCACGTCTATCTTGCGCTGCCGCAGTGCGTGAATATTGGATTTTGCCATTTCTGATTTCTCCTGTACTGCGAATTGGGTAGTGCTCACACACAGCCGCGCCCGCCTGATCTTGGGATCAAACTGCTTTGGCTCATTGCCGCCTTTGGGCAGCGAAATTGTTTATTGGTAAAGCGAAAGTTCTCGTTCTCGGCGAGAGATGGAAGAAGCTGCGATTTTCGCGCTCCCTGAACCGACGCCGAGGTCGGCTAATACCTGATCCAGCGTTGCTACACGGTCGGCCATGCCTTCTTTTACAGCGTCTTGCGCCATGACCATGCGGCCTTCGCCGTAGCCATTCTTTACGGTCTCTTGAGTCGTCCGCCGCCCCTGTGCAACGGCCTTCACAAACATTCCATAGAACTTATCGACGTCCGATTGCAGTGCGTCCTTTGCTTCTGAGGAAAGTGCCTGATAGGGATTGCCTTCCGTCTTGTACTTCCCGGCGCTTACCAAAGTGACACTCACGCCTTCGGTTTCGAGGGCCTTGGAATAATCCTCATGCACGGCAAAGACGCCAATTGAGCCGACCGAACCGGATGGCGTAACGACCAATTCATCGCACGCTGAGGCCAGCCAATAAGCTGCCGATGCCGCCATGGTGTCAGAGACCGCAATGGTTTTCTTCTGTGCGCGCGCTGCGAGGATCTCCGCGCCGAGTTCGGGAACCCCGTCAACCGACCCGCCGGGAGAGTCAACGTTTAGAACAATCGCTTTTACGCTCGGATCGCTCATGGCCTGCCGGAAGGAAGCCGTTAACTGTTCAATCGACGTTCCACCGCTCATTCTCGACATCATGTTCATTCGGCGCGAGATCGTTCCATAGACGGGAATCACAGCGACCGCGCCTGAACTTTTTGGGGAAACTCTGGACCCAGCGCTCATGCTTGCTTGAATTTCTTCTTCGGAGAGCTTCTCCCCGGCTGCGCTCATGCGGATAAATTGGGCGATTACTGCGAGTTTCTCTGGAAGGATCGCCCAAGGCTTGCGGCAGACTTCAGAAATGATGTGGGAATATTTGGTCATGCTGGCAAAAGCCTCCGCTCAGATTTTCCGGTAGCGAGATCCGCAAGAACCAAGCTGCATCTCTCTTCAATGGCCTTAATCGCTTCATCGCGTTCAGCCTGTACCCAAAGGGAATTGCCATCGCAATATTCAGCGGCTAACTTCGGATCAAGGCGAAGCGTCGTGATCAAAAACCCGCGATGAGACTCGTAAAACGCGGCAATTTCTGCCTTCCCGCCGTCCGCCTTGGAGATGATCTCGCGCAATCCCTTAACTTCTTTGCGGACGCAACGCTCCGCGGCGCTTTCGGCAATCTGTTTCAGCCGCTTCATTTGTAGTTTCCGCCGTTGCTTCTTCCCGGAGACGCCGGTATCGTCTTCCGCCGGCGCTTCGTCGGTCGTCGTTGCGGGATCAGTGCCCAACGGAACGGTATTCATCTGCCGGATGTAGAGGTCACCGTCAGGAATCGGGTTCATATTTTCATTTCGGCGCGCATCGTTCGGCGACATCCATCCATGATCAATGGCAACGGAATAGGCTTCATAACGGCTCTTCAAATCTCCGCGAAGCAAAGCGTCCATAAGGAACTCTGCGAAATAGTCATCACCCAAAGCACCGTTCAGAGGCTCGATCAAGTCAACGTTCAGGCGCTTTTCAAATCTCACGCAGCGAGGACGAATTGAATCAGTCGCGAATTCGATGTTCTGTGACTCAATATTCGAGAAGGTTGCGCGCGTCAGATCGCAAATCTTGTGCGGTGGAACTCGAAACAGGCTGCAAATCTCGCTGCGGCGAGCCTGCAAGGTTTCGAGGAACTGAGAATCTTTGTTCGTGATCGCGATAGCGTTATATTTGACGCCTTCCTCAAGAATCGCTACCTTATGCCGGTTTTCCCGTACTTGGGCTTCCTGAAAGCTCTCTTTCAGCCGAACATAAGCCTCTTGACTGAGCTTGGCCGGATGTTCCAGCGTTCCACCTGGCTTCGAATCGTTGTCCCAGTAGCGCGCCGAGTAATCTTGCTGGCCGAGACCGGCTCCAATCACTTCGCAGCCCACATTGATGGTCCCAAAACCGTCCAGGCCATCGAGCGATTGACCGCGAAAGTGAAGAATTTGTTCCTGCGAGAATGTTTCAGTCGCTCCAGCTGTCCGAACCTGGTACTGCAAGCGCCCATTGTCAAGACGTTTGACTGTTACTCGGTCAGGATGAATCGGGAGCAATTCATCGATGGCGCGGTCAGCTCCTGGCTGAATGAAGTTGTATGCTCGCCCACGCATTTCCAAGTGGGTTTGCATTAGCTCTACCCATTCGAACGAAGTCATCCACGAATTGGGCTTGTCATGGAGGACCGGGTATAGCGGATGACTATCCGCCCGCTCCTTCCCTCCATCCGGAAGCCGTTTGTAAATGACCAGCGGCAGCGAAGCGATAGTTTCAGAGACTACGCGGACGCAGGCATAAACCGCCGCGAGCGTAAGGGCCAGCTCCGGAGTGACCCTGACGCCAGCCGCCGACATGCGCCCATACCCCTGATGCAACCAATATCGATCATCGAGCGCGATCGAACCATCGCCGGTCGCTGCCCGGTATCCGCGTTTCAAGCGGTTGAAAAACTCAACGAAGCGCATTAGACCGTCAGCACTCCGCGTGTGTCGTACACCGAACCGGCATCGCCCTGCATTGCTCTATTCGTCGCAAAGATCAAAGCGACTCCTCCGTCGATTTTGTTTTCCGCTCTCTCTTTGTCCGGGAAAAGATTGTCTCGGCGGTCCGGCTGGCAAACGATGTTAGAAATCATCCAGCCTAAAACCGGATCGCCGTCATGGTGAAAACGGCCGGAATTGACGGCAGCCTCTAGTTCTTTCATCGGGCTCGACATGTTTTCAATCGACTGCCGAAGTTCTACAAACGGGATGCTCTGGTTCCAGTCCGGCCGGGCCTTGATGAACTGAATCAGCGGCGCAGCGTGGTAAGGATCGTAAGGAATTTCCCTCACCATCAGCTTTTTGGAATCTTCGACTAGATCCTCGTGGATCCAGACATAATCAGTCTCATTGCCAGGCGTCACGACGATGCGATTTTCCGCCGCCCATCCCGCATAGTGCTCGCCGCGCGCCTGCTCGACTGCTTCTTCGTTCAGGTAATGAACTGCGAAGGCGTAATAGTGCTTCTTGCCCTCGATAACCTTGCGGAAAAGCCTAACCTTGCTGGCAAAGTCCAATTTGCTGGCCAGATCGAAGCTAATAAAGCATTCGCAGCCGGAGAAATCTTCAATGTTGAGGCCTGGGTCCGCGCATTCGTCCCACTTCGCCATATTCATCCAGGCGACGGAAGCGTTTACCCAAAGATTCAAATGCTTGGTTTTGAACGTGTTTTGCTTGCGAGCCGATTCGATTGCGGCCTTTTGTTCAGCTCTGAGGAAATCGGCACTAACCGAAACTCCGAAGTTCGGGTTAGCCTTGACCAGCGCGTTTTCAGATTTCCAGTCATCCGCTTCATCGACTGAAAAAATAATGCAAAAGAGCCGGTCATTCTGGAGTTTTCCCTGAAGAACTTTTTGCGCTTCTAAATGCTTGGCATAACAGGGTGACGACCGATCGCTGCCCGCGGTCGTAATCTCCAAAAGCAATGGCTTCTCGCGGGCGCCCATCCCAGTCCGCATCGTATCGACAAGATCATCTGAGGGATGCTCGTGGTACTCGTCAATAATTGCGCACGATGGCGAAGCACCATCGCCAGGCTTGCCGATCACCGGCTCAAATCGGCTTCCGTTCTCTGCGATCGTTAAGCTTTTGGCATTAACCGCAATCCCAAAAGCCTCGCGGAGTTCCGCGGTCCTCTCGGCCATATACTTGGCTGGCCGAAAGACTTCCCAAGCCTGTTTCTCAGTGGTTGCGCCGGAATAAACCTCGGCACCGAACTCGCCGTCGGCTGAAAACTTAAAATGCCCTATGCCCGCGGCCAGGATGCTCTTGCCGTTCTTTCGCGGGATCTCCGCATAGGCTTCGGTGAACCGGTAAACCCCTGTGTCGTTGCGAAGCCAACCGAATAACGAGCAAACGATGAATTGTTGCCACGGCTCGAGCTTGATTTTCTCGCCGGCCGCTGCCCATTTGCCTTTGGTATGCGGCAGTTCGGAGATGAAATCGCAGGCTGTATTTGCCCGCTCATCGCTGAACCAATAAGGAAAATCCTTCGACTTCTCCCGCTCGCGGTCGGCCAGGTGACGTTTGCATGCCAAAATCACCCAATTGCAGGCGATTACCTTACCCGCTACCACTTGGCGGGCATAATTCTCGGCTGCTAGCGCGTGTCTAGTTAACTTGTGCGGGCCGGAGCTGTGACGCGATCCGCGCGAACGGGTTTGCTGGCTTCTTTTCTTTGGTGACACTGACTTTTGATCGATCAGAAGGCGTCAAGCCCATTTTTGAGAGATACCCAGACAGAAGCGACTCTTGCCCCACGCTGAGACCGGATTGCCGAGACAAAGCCATCAGTTTGCAGGCTCTTTCGACCAACCAACGGTCGGAGATGGTCAAAACTCTAGGAGGCGAGATGCTTTTAAGCTCCGCCCATGCGGCCCGCTCTTGCTCCGACATGATCGCGGGAGGTTCGCCCAATTCCGCTATAGGCTCGGGCTCGTTTTCCCTTGCTCTTCCGCGCGATGGGTTTTGTTTAAATGCCCCGGTCAATTCGAGGACGGCTGTGGGCTTCCTCGGTCTAGGCACAAGCTTTCCCGCGCGCGCCCAACTTAGAATTACACCGCAAGTGCGCCAATCTGGTATTTGCGCGAGTATGCGGTCCGCCCAGCGAGAGGGCGACGATGTGATCCAAACTGGCGGAGAGAGGATGCGGCCATTTCAGTGCAGACTCTACAGGGAGTTCGCATATTCCGCAAACCCACTTATCGCGCTCAAAAATCTCGACTGGATCGAATAACTCAGCCTGCAATCTATAACTTGCCTTTCGCTTTGCACCATCACGACGCCACCTTGCCCGTTTTCTACTCTGCAGCTCATCGGCGCGGAGTTTTTTAGCCGAATTCCGGATCGCAAGTGATACACGCCTTTCCGGTGCTGCCTGAGCGCACTTATGCGAGCAAAAGCGCCGTTGCGTGGCAAGTGTAGGCAAAACCAGGCTTTCTTTACCGCATATCACGCACGGAACTGGTTTTCTAACATGGCGACGCGAAGCGCCATAACACGTTCGGGAACAAAATTTCGGGGCTCGGGGCTCCTGCCGGCACCCGAGAGCCTGAGCTCTGTCGCGCGGCACAAAATCAATATTGCACCACTCGCAGCACAAGGTTATTCGCGGTTTGCGCGGCCTACCTACAGCGTTCATTGCACAATGATAAGCTGACCTTCATTTTGTTGAGGCGTAAATTTCGG
>Ga0068857_100000219_pt1 | contig 37769 bp, 37 predicted proteins | sample KBSCornC72_FD_66591 | JGI IMG/M metagenome (GOLD analysis project Ga0068857, IMG submission 66591) | Corn rhizosphere microbial communities from Kellogg Biological Station, Michigan, USA - KBS Corn C7-2 | ecosystem: Host-associated > Plants > Roots > Rhizosphere > Soil ...
GACCGAATGCACAGCGATCGTCGGCGCGACCGCGGGGGGTCTGATGCTCGCGGACCCCACCGGCCGCCTGCAGCTGGTGGCATCGACGGACGAGAGCGCAGAGCTGGTCGAGGTGATGCAACTCGCCGCCGGGGCCGGGCCGTGTCTTGACTGCTACGCGACCGCGACCGCGGTCTCGGTGCTCGACATCGATACCGGAGCAGCTGCCTGGCCCGACTTCCGGGCCGCAGCGCTCGACCAGGGCTACTGCTCTGTGCACGCGACGCCGATGAAGTTGCGTGGCGAGGTGATCGGAACGCTGAACCTGTTCCAGGCCAGCGCAGGCCCAATGAGTCAGCGTGACGCCGCCGTGGTGCAAGCCCTCGCGGACGTCGCCACCATCAGCGTGCTGCAGCAGCGCATCGCCACGGAGTCTCAGGTGGTGGCCGAGCAACTGCAACGCGCCCTCGACAGCCGAGTGCTGATCGAGCAGGGCAAGGGCGCACTGTCACAGGCCCTCGGCATGTCGATGGACCAGGCGTTCGCCGCGCTTCGCGAGTATTCCCGCAACAACAACCTGCCTCTCAATGAGGTTGCCGCCGGCGTAACGACCCGATCCATCAGCGCACAGGACATCATGGCGTCGCACCGAGGGTCGAGGTCGACCCCGAGGAGTTGAAGGCCGCTACGCGCGACCCCAGTACTCGACGATCTGGCCGTCGCGCCAGCTGTAGATCGCGAGTTCTGGGCCGGCCGGGGTGCGCAGCCGCGCCGCCAGGTGATCGCCCTCGGCGATGGTCTGGCCGACGGTCCAGACGAATCCCGGATGCTCGGCCGTCAGCCGCGCGATGCCGGCGACGTACTCGGCAGCCGACGTGACCACGCCCTGCACCCGCACGGGATCGTGCACGAACACCAGCACCGCGGACCAGTCTCGCGCGTTGCACGCATCGAGGTAGTCGCGGTAGGCGGGCAGCACATCGGTCGATCGCACGGCGGTGAGCGTCATGCGGGGATTGTCCTCCTCCGCGACGACCGTGTCGAGAGCCGCGCCGCCGCGTAACGTTGGCCCATGATCCCCGAGACCGATCTCTACGCGACCGCCTTCTTCCTCGCCGACCACGCGAGCGTCGAGAACGGCAAGGTGTACGTCAACGGCGGCTTCTTCAACCAGATGCAGTTCGCCACCTTTCCGGCGGCGGCGAACTTCTCGGTGGTCGGGATCCTCAACATCCCCTGGTCGTCGCAGAACCAGCCCCACAAGTTCGCGGTCCATTTCACGGATGCCGATGCCCACCGACTCGACGGGGAGTTCAGCGGCGAATTCCAGGTGACCCCGAATCCCGAGGCCGGAGTCGGCGACCCCTTCCTGATGCCGATCGCGGCGGCCGCCAACGGATTCGTGTTCCACGCACCGGGCCACTACTCGGCGGTGCTGACGGTCGACGGCGAGGAGCTGTCTCGCTGGGGCTTCAAGGTGAACGCGATCGTGCCACCACAGGAGCCTGGTGCCGGTGCGCCGGGCGGCGCGTTCGGGTCGGGGCCCGCCGACATCCCGCGGTTCTAGGGGCGAGAAACCGGGCGCGACGGCGCCGACACCCCAACCGTCGTACCATCACGTGTGCCCTCCGAGTCCGATCCGCAGCCCGAGCTCGGGCTCAGCGGGCTCGACCCGGCGGATCTCGAGGCGACCCTGCGCGTGCTCGCGCAGCTGTCTGCGATCGACGACCAGCATCCCGATTTCGTGGCGGTGCGCCGGGCCACGGCCAAGATGTTCAAGGCGGTCAAGCAGTCGCGCCGGCTGGATGCCCGTGCGCGTGATGCCGCTGCCGACCGCGCCGTGGTCGCCGCGACCGCCACGGGCGCTCCCGACCGCATCGACGACGAGACGCGCGGCATCCCGATCTCGACGTCGACGACCGCTCCCACCGCCGGCATCCTGCGCGTGCCCCGGGCCTGCTACATCTGCAAACAGGACTACACCGTCGTCGACGCCTTCTACCACCAGCTCTGCCCGAGCTGCGCGGCGATGAGCCACGCCAAGCGCGACGCCCGCACCGACCTCACCGGCAAGCGCGCGCTGCTCACCGGCGGGCGCGCCAAGATCGGCATGTACATCGCGCTGCGACTGCTGCGCGACGGCGCACACACCACCATCACGACGCGGTTCCCGCGGGATGCGGTGCGCCGCTTCACCGCGATGCCCGACTCGGCCGAGTGGATCCACCGGCTGCGCGTCGTCGGGATCGACCTGCGCGACCCCGCTCAGGTGATCGCGCTGGCCGAATCGGTGGCTGAGGCCGGGCCGCTCGACATCCTGATCAACAACGCGACGCAGACCGTGCGCCGCTCCCCGGGCGCCTACCAGCCGCTGGTGGATGCCGAACTCGCGCCCCTGCCCGACGGCCCGCTCCCCGAGCTGGTCACCTTCGGGCACACGAACGACGCGCATCCGCTCGCACTGGAGCGGTCGGTGGCGGCTCACCCGATCCTCGCGTCAGCTGCGGCCGCTGCCGAGCGCGCCGACGAGCTGACCGCCCAGGCGCTCGCCCCCGGCTCGACGTCGCTCGAGCGCCTCGCGGCCGGAACCGCGATCGACGCCGGCGGCCTCGTGCCCGACCTGCACGACGTGAACTCGTGGACGCAGGCCGTGCACGAGGTCGAACCGCTCGAGATGCTCGAGGTGCAGTTGGCGAACACGACGGCGCCGTTCATCTTGATCTCGAAGCTGCGAGCGTCGCTGGCCGCGTCGCCCGCCCGGCGGACCTACATCGTGAATGTCTCGGCGATGGAGGGCGTGTTCGGCCGGGGCTACAAGGGCCCCGGCCACCCGCACACCAACATGGCCAAGGCCGCGGTCAACATGCTGACCCGCACGAGCGCGCGGGAGATGTTCGAGACCGACGGCATCCTGATGACGAGCGTCGACACCGGCTGGATCACCGACGAGCGCCCGCACCCCACGAAGGTGCGGCTGGCCGAGGAGGGCTTTCACGCGCCGCTCGACCTCGTCGACGGGGCGGCACGCGTGTACGACCCGATCGTGCGCGGCGAGGCCGGCGAAGACCTGTTCGGGGTGTTCCTGAAGGACTACGCGCCCAGCGCGTGGTGACCCTTCGCGTTCGCCTCCGGGACCAATGGCCCTGTCGGGTGCACGGAGCCGCGCGCGACCCTGGCATATCTGAGCCGTGTCCGATCGATCGCGAGGGTCCATGTCAGCCGCCCCCCACCGCCGCGATCCTGCGATCGTCGTGCGCAACCTGACCAAGCGCTACCGCTCTACGGTCGCCGTCGACGACATCGGCTTCGAGGTGGAGGCCGGCAGCGTCTTCGCGTTCGTCGGCACGAATGGCGCAGGGAAATCGACGACGATCGCGTGCCTCACGGCTCTGCTCGATGTCGACGCCGGCCAGGTGACCGTGCTCGGCCACGACATCCGCACCGAGCCGGATGCGGTGCGGGCGGCGATCGGGGTGGTCTTCCAGGAGTCGGTGCTCGACCCGCTGCTGACGGTGCGCGAGAACCTGCGAGTGCGCGGCTCGTTCTACGGCTCGACGCCGAAGGCGGTCGACGCCCGCATCCGCGAGCTCAGCACCCTGATCGGGCTCGACGACGTGCTCGGGCGCCGGTACGGACGCATCTCGGGCGGAGAGAAGCGCCGAGCGGACATCGCCCGCGCCCTGCTCGCCTCCCCGTCGCTGATCTTTCTCGACGAACCGACCGCCGGACTCGATCCGGCCGGCCGCGCGCTGGTCTGGTCGACGATCCGCGAACTGCGCGAACGCCACGGACTCACCGTGTTCCTGACCACTCACTACATGGAAGAGACCGAAGAGGCCGACCGGGTCTGCATGATCGACCACGGCCGGGTGGTCGCGCAGGGCACGCCCGCCGAGCTGAGAGCGACATACAGCCGCAGCGTTCTGACCGTGACCAGCCGGGATCCGGCCGCGCTCGCGAAGCTGGCTGCGAAGGCGGGATGCGAGATCGACGACGGCACTCCCGCGCAGATCTTCGTGCCCGGCGCCGAGGTCGCGCTGCGCATCCTCCGCGAGCACGCGGATGCCGTCGTCGACTTCGAGTTCAAGCACGGAACCATGGACGACGTCTTCCTCGCCGTCACCGCGACTCGGGATGCCGGGCTGGCCGCATGAGCGTCGTCGGCGCGCTGCTGCGCCGCAACCTGCGCATCTACTTCCGCGACCGCCTCGGAGTGTTCTTCTCCCTGCTCGGAGCGCTCGTGCTCTTCGTGCTCTACATGCTGTTTCTGCGCAGCCTGCAGACGTCGAGCCTCGAGTCGAGCTTTCCGAACGCGACGACCGGCACAGTCTCGGCTTTCGTCGATACCTGGATGTTCGCGGGCATCATCGGCATCACCACCATCACGACCGGCCTGGGCGCGTTCACGATCTTCGTGGATGACGCCGCAACAGCGCGCTTTCGTGACTTCGTGGTGTCGCCGATCCGACGCAGCCAGCTCGTGCTCGGGTACCTGCTCTCGAGCGTCGTCGTGGCGCTGATCATGAGCATGCTGATCTTCGCGCTGAGCCTGCTGTACATGTTCTTCGTCGACGGCCTGGTGTTGACCGTGGCTCGAATCGCGGCCATCGTGGGAATCGTCGCTCTGAGTTGCACGGCGTTCGCCGCCCTGTCGGCGTTCGCGGTCTCGTTCGTGCGCACGCCGGGCGCCTTCGCGGCCCTCTCGACGATCGTCGGCACGACCCTGGGATTCCTCGCCGGCGCCTACGTGCCGATCGGCCTCTTCCCCGAGGGGGTGCGCAACCTCATCAATGCGATGCCGTTCGGGCAGACCGCGACCCTGATCCGGCAGCAGCTCTCGGAGCCGACCGTCGAGGCCCTCACCCACGGGCAACCGGAGGCGGCAACGCACCTCAACGAGCTCTTCGGCATCACCGCTTCGGTGGGCGACTGGCAGGTGCCGACCGGCTACGTCGTCGCGGTGCTGCTGGCGATGGCCGTACTGTTCACGGCGCTGGCGACGCTGCGGATCCGGCGGCGGTTGCGGTAACTCAGCAGGATTACCCGCCCTCGGGATGGTGAGACAGAATTCAAGACATGGAGTCAGCCCCGACCGCGTTCGACGCCGCCGTGCGAGCCGTTCGCGCCGGCGAGCTCGACGCCGACGCCGCGGCCGACAACCTGATCGCCGAGCTGAACGATCACGAGCTGCTCGGGCTGCTCGACGGGGACTCCCGCCCGTGGGTGCTTCCGTTCATTCCGTGGCTGCTGATCAACCGGCCGTTCGTTGCGGGGGCAGTCGAGCGCCTGGGGATTCCGGGCATCCGGTTCAGCGACGGGGCGCGCGGGGTGGTGATCGGCAGGTCGACGGCGTTCCCGGTGGCGATGGCCCGGGCCGCGACGTGGGATCCCGAACTCGAGCAGCAGGTCGGCCGGGCAATCGGGCTCGAGACCCGGGCCCGGGGCGCGAACTACTCGGCGTCGGTGTGCGTGAATCTGCTGCGGCATCCGGCCTGGGGTCGCGCGCAGGAGTGCTACGGCGAAGACCCGGTGCTCACGGCTCGCATGGGCACCGCCGCGACCCGGGGCGTGCAGGGCAACGCCATGGCGTGCGTCAAGCACTTCGCGCTCAACTCGATGGAGGACATGCGATTCGAGGTCGACGTGGCGGTCGACGAGCACGCGCTGCACGAGGTGTACCTGCCCCATTTCAAGGCGATCGTGGATGCCGGCGCCGCCTCGCTGATGACTGCGTACAACCAGGTGCGCGGCCGGTTCATGGACGTGAACGCTCCCCTGCTCACCGACGTGCTGCGTACGGAGTGGGGATTCGAGGGTTTCGTCAGCAGCGACTGGGTGTTCGGCACCCACGACGCGGTCGCAAGCCTGCAGGCCGGCATGGAGATCGAGATGCCGCTGCGGCTGCGGCGCGCCCGCGAGCTGCCGCACGCGCTGCGCACCGGCCGGCTCGATCGCCCGACGGTGGTGCAGGCCGCGCACCGCATCCTGCGAACCACCCTGCTGCACTATGCGAACCGGGACGCCGACGAACCGACGGCGGCGTCGGTCGCGTCGCCCGAGCACCGGGCGCTGGCGCGGCGGGTCGCGGCCGAGTCGATCGTGCTGCTGAAGAACGAGCCGGTTGGTGCGGGGGCGGGTGGCGGCGCAGGCGACCGGGCGCCGCTGCTGCCGCTGAGCCCCGCCATCCGGAGCATCGCCGTCGTGGGTCGCCTGGCCGACCGCGACAACCTGGGCGATCACGGCTCGTCGCGGGTTCGTCCGCCGTCGACGGTCTCGCCGCTGCGAGGGGTGCGGGAGGCACTGCCAAACGTGCGGATCGTCACCCCCTCGGGCCGGAGCGCCCGCGCGGCGGTGGTCGCGGCATCCCGGGCCGAGGTCGCGATCGTGGTCGTCGGGCTCGACCAGCACGACGAGGGCGAGTCGGTGCTCACCGAGACGGTCGAATTAGGGGTGCTCGGGGCCGCGTTCACCACGGGCGTTCTGCGCGGCCCGCTGAGCGCGCTGGTTCGGCTCTCGGCGCGCTTCGTGCGCGGCGGCGACCGTCGTTCGCTCGCGCTGCGCGCCTCGGACATCGAGCTGATCCACGCGGTGACGGCGGCGAACCCGCGAACCGTGGTCGTCCTGGTCGGGGGCAGCGCGATCCTGACCGAAGGCTGGCGCGATCGCGTTCCGGCGCTCGTGATGGCCTGGTACGGCGGCATGGAGGGCGGCCGCGCGCTGGCCGACGTGCTGACCGGCGCGTCCGAGCCGACGGGGCGGCTGCCGTTCGTGATCCCGACCGACCCGGCGCACTTGCCGCCGTTCGACCGCACCGCGTTGCAGGTGGTCTACGACGGCAGCTGGGGGCAACGCAAGCTCGACGCCGACGGGAATGCGGCGGCGTTCCCATTCGGGTTCGGGCTGGGCTATACGACGCTCGAGCACGAGCTGGTCTCGCATGCTTTCGACGAGAAGGGTGGCACCGCCGAGGTTCGGGTGAGCAACCCGGGCGAGCGGGAGGGCACCACGGTCATCCAGGTCTATGCCGCCGACGTGTCCGTCGAGCACCCGGTGACGCAGCTGCTGGGCTTTCAGAAGGTGACCGTGCCGGCGGGCGGCGAGGCCGTCATCCACATCGAGTTGGATGCCACGCCCACCCTGCAGCGCGACCCCGCCACCCACGAGTGGTCGCCGCGCCCCGGAGACTGGGCGCTGCTCGCCGCCCCGCACAGCCCGCTCAGCTGGAGCGGCGCGCGGCCTTTGCACCGGCCGCGCCAGAAACAGCCGACGCCGACACGAACTCGACCCGCACCCGCAGCTCGGAGTCCCCGCGCAGCACGCTCTTGAGCAGGCGCCGCGCCTCCCAGCGCAGCGGAACGAGCGCGTCGTCGCGCTGCAGCACCAGGTGCCCGTCCCGCTCGGGATGCCGGGTCTGCAAGTCGGCGAGCTCTTCGGCTCGCAGCAGCGCGACCGTGCTGTCCGTCGCCCGGTCGACCAGGCGCACGAGCGACTTGGGCCCGGTGAGGTCGCTGGCGATGAGGCGCTGCGAGCTCGCCCGGAGGATCGACCGCTGCGCCCCACGCGTCATCACGAGCGGCCGCGCCGGGCCGTCGAGCAGTCCCGTCAGCACGTCGGCTGCCGCCATCGGGCGACCGATCCGCCGGGCCGCGGCCTGCATCCGCTGGAGTCGGCCCGGTTCGCGCAGCAGCTCGTCGATCTTCCAGCCGATGGTCGAAGGGGTGTTGCAGCGCACGGCCGCGCCCTGCTCCATCAGGTAGTCGCCGTTGCGCACCTCCTGCCCCGGGATCGGGTTCACCAGCACCATCGGCAGCCCGGCCGCCATGCACTCCGACGCCGACAGCCCACCCGGCTTGCCGATGAACAGGTCGGCCTCGCGCAGCAATTGCGGCATCTCGGGTGTGAAGCCGAGCACCCGGTACTTGTCGCCGGCCGGCGCCACCAGCTGCTCGATCTGCCGCCGCAGCTCGTCGTTGCGCCCGGTCACCACCGTCGCCCGGAACGGCGAGCGCACATGCATCGTCTGCCGCACCACCGCGAGGGCGTAGTCGCCCCCGGATGCGCCGGCCGAGATCAGCAGCCGGGGCACGTCATCCGGAACCCGCTCGAAGGCGGCCTCCGGATGCGCCGAGATCGGGATGCCCACCGCAGCCACCCGATCGGCCGGAACCCCCTGCGCGGTGAGTTGCACCCGCCCCTCCTCCCGCGCGAGGAACAGCGCGTGGAACGCACTCGCCAGCCACAGCCAGTGGAAGTCGTAGTCGGTGGTGACGATCGCGGTCTTGGCATCGGTGGCGCCGCGCAGCACGAGGGATGCCACCAGCTGAGCAGGCAAGAAGTGCGTGCACACGATGGCGGTCGGCTTGAACCGCTTGATCTCACTGATCGCCGGAAGGGAGTTCGCCCGCGTCCACGGATCGATCGGCCCCCGCCGCCGGAACGGCAGGTCGCTGACGTCGTACCCCCAGTCGACCAGCCACGGCGCGTTGTCGACCAGCACGAAGTACCCCTTGCCGAGCAGGTCGCGGTAGAGCGAGCTGCTCTGCTCGAGCACGTCGACAACGAGCACGTCTTCGACGTCGGGGCGGGCGAGGGCAGCCTGCTTCACGGCGGCCGCGGCCGTGTTGTGTCCGGCGCCGACGCCTGCGGAGAGGATCAGGATGCGCTCGCGCGGTTTGTCCTCCGGGGTGAGTGCCGGGGTAGCGCGCATGTCGTGAATGGTAGCGGGGGTGGGGGTGGTATCTCGCGACTGCGAGCTCCCCTCACCACATCACTCGTCCACGGCACCGGCGTCGTGAACGTCTCGGCGATGGAGGGCGTCTTCGCCCACGGCTACAAAGGCCGCTATCGCCGAGTTGGCACAGACAACGTCGCCTGTATTCCGTACATTTCATCCATGAGCACACCCTTGCCAATTCCGATGCTTGTAGTGGAGCCCAGTGACGTCGCGGACGTCCAGCAGGCGCAGCAGATGTGGTCAACCGGCAATCAGCAGCCAGCGATTCAAGCCATTCGACCCCTGGCAGAGGCGGGAAAGGGGTGGGCAATGGGGCTGACATCATGGTTCTTGATGCAGACTGGACTCCCAGGGATCCGCGAAAGCATCGACTGGGCCATCCGAGCTGCGGAGGTCGGGATGCCTGGGCAGACGGTGCAAGTCTTCAATAATGCGGTCGGCCAGATTCCGGGCGATCCATCTCTTGTAGATCGCCTGCCCGAGCTTCTTCGTTGGGCGACCCCCTGGATGGGCGGCGTTGACCTGATCGGCCAGGGTTTCAGCCTGGTATCTCAAGGGCAACCGGAGGCAGGCCTGAAGATCATGATGACTTTGACCCCGCTTCCTGTAACTGAGCCGCAATGGACAGCCTTGGTCACGCAGGCCCAACAGCGCTATGCGCAGCTGGGTGAGATCGAACAGGCTTCACGAAACGAGGCCGCCCAGATTGTCCTACAGGCCGCCGAAGCGCACGACGTCATTAAGAAAGCGCAAGACGATCTTGATACGAGTGTCAAGCAAGCCCGCCTGCAAGTGACAAGCGTCACATCCGAGTCGTCCAACTCGCTATATAAGGCCGACGCCGCCCGTAACGGAAAGGAGTCACGCATCGTTTGGGTAGTCGGACTTGGTGTGCTCGCTATCGCGGCCAGCATCGCGGTTCTGCCACTTGCACGTCACTACCTAGGTCTCGGCCCGACATACACGCCGCTACAGCAGATCGGAATCCATTTGACGTCGACCGCCGCGTTCGGAACATTCGCCGGAGTGCTCCTGGCCCGTGCTCGATCCCGGGATCGAGCTGCCCAACGAGCCCACGACCTGTCCACAGCGATGGGAACGATGATCGTATATAGCAATCAGATTGTCGACCCTGCGGAGAAGCAGCGGTTCATGACAACCATGGGACAGGTCGTACTCCAAGCCCACCTTTCGACGGCATCGGGTAAGGCGCCGAAAGACGACTCCACAGCAGACTTGTTGAATCTCGCGAACCTATTGAAACCCGCAATGTCAAACGCGACCGTTCCATCGCAACTATAGATGTGTTTTTTTCTCGATTTGTCTCAACCTCGCATCGCATCCGTTGAGAGCGGGAGGGGTGTCGGCGGCGACTCGTAACCTCGGCCTCGACCGCCATCCCGACGGTCACAAAGGAGTTGGACCAATGAGAGTTAGCCCGTACTACTCGATCAACCCCGCGGATCCGGACGTCCATCACGACCACGATGACTGCCCTACCGGCAAGCAGATCCCGGCTTACAACAAGAGGGCGGGGACCAACGGATATCGGAAGTGTTATGACTGCGTCAAACTCGGCTAGGTAACCTGACGGGCGACGGACTGACACTGCGTCGCCTGTCGGGCTGCCCGTCGGTTTGAATTGCTGGCACGTGTAGTCCATCGACATTTTCGCCCCGATCGGCCCGTCCGCAGATCGAAGTCGGCGGCATCCAGCAGACTGACGGCGTGACGATCGAACTCCCGCGGCCACTCGCACCCGAAGCGAGCGAGGCTCTGGCGCGGGTGTCTCACTATCCGCGTTTGCGCTACATGGGGTCGAAATATCGGCTCGCGGCGAGCCTGGCCGACGAGTTCCGGCGGCTTGGTGGCGTGAGCGCGGTCGACGCGTTCAGCGGCTCGGGTGTCGTGTCGTTCCTGCTCAAGTCACTCGGGTTCGCGGTGACCAGCAACGACTTTCTCGCCTTTCCGGGCACCATCGCCCGCGCGGCGGTGCAGAACTCGCACGTCACACTGAGCGACGAACTCGTGGATGCGATCTGCGGACCATCTCTCGACGGCCGGGACTTCATCCAGACCAAGTTCGATGGTCTCTTTCTCTCGGCCGACGACCGCCGCTTTCTCGACAGCGCCTGGTCGCACATCGACGCTCTGACCGGTCACGAGCGGGACATCGCGATTGCCGCTCTCGTAGTCGCGGCGGCACGCAAGCAGCCGCGCGGGGTCTTCACCTTCACCGGCGCACGCTACGACGACGGGCGGCGCGACCTGCGCATCTCGATGGAGGCGCAGTTTCGCGAACGGGTCGCCGACTACAACCGGATCGTCTTCGACAACGGCTCGACCCACCGCGTCGTCACCGGCGACGTCGTTGCGCTGGGTGGCAGCACCGCCGACATCGTCTACCTGGATCCGCCATACGCTCCCCCGCGCGACGACGCCGACTACATGAAGCGCTACCACTTTCTCGAAGGGCTCTCGGTGTACTGGCGCGGGGTCGACATCATGGAAGAGACCAAGACCAAGAAGATCCAGAAGCGGCACACCCCGTTCGCCAACAAGCGCACCGTCGAAGATGCGCTGGCCGCAACATTTGAGCAGTTCCGGGATGCCGGCGCAATCGTGATGTCGTACTCCTCCAATGCGATTCCCGACTCCGACCGGATCGTCCAGTTGCTCTCACGCGTCAAGCCACACGTCGAGCTGCGCCGCGTTGCGCACACCTACAGCTTCGGAACCCACTCGACTGCACTCCGGCGAAGCGTCGACGAGCTGATCTTCGTCGGCCGGGACTGAGGCGTCGCGCATGGAGGTCATCCCGTTCTCGGCCTACTTGGACTCGCTCGGGCCCTTGAATGCCCACGTCGACCCTCTGATCGCAACACCGGAGAGTGACGCGATTCGTCAGGGTGCCGAGAGTCTGGCGGCGCTGCCGACGATCGATCGCGACTCTCTCGCGGCGTGGGTCAGCGCGAACCCCCAGTGGATGCCCGTCCTCGGCCTGACGGTCGGTCTGTCGCAGGAGCGTCTGAAGAACTTTCTTCGCCACTCCTTCGGCACCTCGAGCTGGACCACGGTCGCGCGCAGCTGGCCTGCAGACGCGATCGAGCGACTGGATGACGAGTTCGAGCTGCTGAGTTCGCTGGCATTGACCCGCCACAAGACCTTCAGCTTCGGGGACGTGCTCGTCGCGCGAGCGGGCTCCCGCGTGACAGCGAACCGCGCCGGCGTTGCGGGTCGCCTGCTCGAGGACGAAATCGAGTCGATCGCGGTCAACCTTGGGCTGAGCTACCAGACTCGCACTCGATTCACCGGTCGCAACGGTCGAACCGCTCCCTGCGATCTGGTGCTGCCTGATGCTGACCACGCTGCGATCGTGGTCGCTGCGAAAGGATTCGACTCAACAGGCTCGAAACTCACGGACGCCGTCCGCGAGATCGAAGAGATGGCCGACGTGCGATTGGCACGTCAGTTCGTCATAGCGGTCATCGATGGGATCGGGTGGAAGAGTCGCCAATCCGACCTGCACCGCATCCACTCGCTCTGGGAGACCTCGCAGATCGACGGGATGTACACGCGCGCGACCTTGCCGCGGTTCGCCGTCGACCTCGAAGATGCGGCGCGGTTGCGCGGGCTGCTGCCGGCTAGCTGAGCGACCCGACAACATTGGTCAGAATGCGCCGCGCCTGCTGTTGCGACGCCGCATCCAGCCCCGCCAGCATCCTGTCCTCCACCGCCTTCACCGCCACCGTCGCCTTCGCCAGCTGACGCCGGCCGAGCGGGGTGAGCCTCGTTGGGAGGGTCTTGCCCACCGGGGCCTCGGCGGGGCGGGTGACGACGCCGTCGCGTTCCAGGGACTGCAGCAGCACGTTCATCGACTGCCTCGAGACGAATGCGCCCCTCGCCAGCTCGGAGTTCGAGAGGCCCGGGCGCTGGGCCAGCAGCTCCAGCACGGCGTAGTGCGTCACCGTCATGCCGAGCGGTCGGAGCACGGCCTCCATGGATGACCGCAGCGCGCTCGCGGCCTGCTTCAGCAGGTAGCCGAGCGAGGTCTCGAGGTCGACTCCCTCTGCGTTCTGAGCCATGTCAGTAGTCTGACATAGCCTGATGGATGTCAACCAACTGACACACATCGAAGGAGCCTTCCATGCCGGTCACCGGTCCCGATTTCGTCTCACTCCAGGTTCGCGACCTGGAGGCGTCCGCCGCGTTCTACGAGCAGTACCTCGGACTCGTCCGCGCCAACGCGGGTCCCCCGCACGCCGTCGTGTTCGACACCAAGCCGGTGGCGTTCGCGGTGCGCGACGTCGTTGAGGGAGTGGACCTGGATGCCACGCCGCAACCCGGCATCGGCACCGCGATCTGGCTGCACGCGACCGGCGTCCAAGACATTCACGATGCCCTGGTCGCCGACGGCAAGACCATCGTGTCGGCGCCGATCGACGGACCGTTCGGGCGCACGTTCACGTTCGCCGACCCCGATGGGTACCAGATCACGCTGCACGGCTAGGCTCCGAGCATGTCGCGGACCGGGGCCAAGAGAGCGGCACCGGCACGCCCGGTGTCGAAGCTGTCGCGCTACCTCTACGGCGTCATCCAGGGTTTCGCTGCGTTCGGGTTCATCATCGTCGGGTTGCTGCTGCTCGCCCGGAAAGGCGTCGCCGGCGTCGCGCTGATCGTCATCGGCGTGGCGTTCGGGGTCGCCGCCGTGACGAACGTCAGACTGGCGAAACGCGCGACCCGGTCGGGTGCGGTCACCGGATCCGACGAGCGGCCTGTCGAGCGGCCCTAGGCGGCATCCACCCGCTTGGCCGCGAGCGCCTGACCGTGCTGGCTCGCCAATTGGGCCGCGGCGGCGTGGACTTCGACGGCGTCGTCTTTGAGAGCATCCAACGCCGGGTTGATGCCGACCAGGGTCAGCTGGCGCTGCACGACGAGCAGGTCGGCCTTCCAGACATTCTCGATGACGTGGCGCAGCCATGGCGTGGAGTGATCCCAGTCGGCCTTGCCCGACTCGGGGCGGTAATCGCCGCCGAGCACCGAGGCGAGCACCACGGGCTTGCCGGCCAGCGCGCCGCCCTTGATCCGGGCGTCCGTGTAGGTCACGTCGTACCAGCTCTTCACATGGGCGGCGACGCCCCAGTTGTACAGCGGGATCGCCAGCAGGATCGCGTCGTTGTGGATCAGCTCGTCGGCCAGTGTGGTGGCGAGGGCGATCGCGGAGCGCTGGGCGTCGGTGCGCTGCTCCTCGGGGGTGAAACCGCCCTGCACGGCGTCGCGCCAGGTGGTGGCCGGCAGCGGGTCGGTGCCGATGTCGCGGCGGGTGATCAGGGAGTCCGGATGCTGTGCCGTCCATTCGGCTTCGACCAGGTCGGCAAGCTCGCGGCTCTTCGAGGTCGCGGGGTTGATGCTGGCGTCGAGACGGTAGAGCGACATGGTTTCTCCAAGAAACTAGCGACTAATAAAAACTAAGCAACTTTGGAGAGCGTAGCACGGTACGATGGACGGATGGGTGAGAACGACGACGCGGCCCCGGTCTGCGACTCGGCGATCACCCTCGCGTTCTCGGTGCTCGGCAAGCGCTGGAACGGCATGATCCTCAGCGTGCTCGGCACGGGCGTCACCTCGTTCGTCGGCCTGCGCAAAGCGGTCAGCGGCATCAGCGACACCGTGCTGGCCGAGCGCCTGCTCGAGTTGGCCGAGGTGGAGCTTGTCACGCGGGCGGTCGCCGAAGGTCCGCCCGTCACCGTGCGCTACGAGCTGACGCCGGCCGGCCAGGAGCTCGTGCCGATGATCTCGCAGCTCGGAACCTGGGCTCAGCGAAACCTGGCGAAGCCCGTGGAGCCGGCGGAGCAGGGCGCGCGGTAGCGGTACCGGAGCCCTGCTCCGCCCGCGGGCCTCAGGCCTTCGCGACCGACACCAGCACCGGCGTCGGGTTGGCGAACAGGTCGAGCACCGGGCAGTGCGCGTCGACGGCTTCGCGGAGCTGCTGGTAGCGCTCGTCCGACTCGGGGCCCGTGATCGAGATCTGCAGACGGACCTCGGTGAACCCCGCGCGCACGGTCTCGTCGATGCCGAAGAGGCGGCGCGCATCCAGGTCGCCTTCTGCAGTGATGTCGATATCATCCACCTGGATGCCGAGCGCATTCGCGTAGAGCCGGTAGACGACGATCTGGCACGAGATCAGCGCCCCGAGGGCGAACTCGACCGGACTGGCGGCCAGGTCGTCGCCGGCGAGCGCGCCCGGCTCATCCACCAGGAAGCTGTGCTTGCCGGCCCGGATGGCGGACGCGACGGCGCCCTCCCCCTGGCCTGTGACCTTGTAGCTCAGGTAGGCGTTGGTGTGGTCGGCGGCGATGCGCGTGTTCCACGCGGTGCCGGCCTCGAGCAGGCGTGCGGCGCGCTCGTCGGGGGTGACAGAAACGGCGGTGATGGACGGAACGGAGATGGTGTCAGTGAGAGTCATGCGGGCGACGCTAGGGGTGGTTGCCGCGGGGGTCGAGCGGGCCCGTAATGCGGAGTTGCGTAGCGTCATGTGGGGTCGTCGCGGGTCATCTGACGTAGCCCCGCGCTACCATCACTCAACCGTTCAGCACCCGACAAAGGAGTCGCCCCGTGCACATTCCGTCGATCAACTACATCGCCGTCATCCTGGCCATGCTGTCGAGCCTGGTGGTCGGGTCGATCTGGTATGCCCGGAACGTCTTCGGCAACTACTGGATGAAGCTCTCGGGCGTCACCCCGAGCGGCAAGGCCTCGGATGCCGTGCGCCCGATCATCGTGAGCGCCGTCGTCAGCTTCATCACGGCCTGGGTGCTCGCGGGCGCCACCGACATCTCGTTCCACTTCTACGGAGGCAGCTTCCTCGGCAACGCGATCCTCACCGCCATCATCCTCTGGGCCGGTTTCACCGCCGCCCGCTTCATCACCCACGACCAGTTCGACAACCGCCCCTGGCAGCTCACAGTGCTGAACTGTGCGCACGAGCTGGTGACGCTGGTCGTGATGGCGGTGATCATCGGGGTGTGGCCGGCGTGAGCACATCGGGTGCACTTCAGCTGCGCTCATCAAGAACGATCTCTTGCATACACGTGGCCCTGACGATTAACTCAGCTCTGTGAGCCCCAAAGCGTCTCAACCGACAGCGCCCGATCAGCTGCGGATAAAGCTGCAAACATCAGTTCAGCAGCTCCTGGCGGAGTTGGGCACCGCCAACGATCTCGTGTCGGCTGTCGCTTCGAAGGACGTGAGTTCCGGCGCTGCGGCAGTACTGAGCACAACTGGATCGCACTTGAACAAAGATCAGCAAGCAGAGTTGAGCCGCATGACGTCTGAGCTGGCTTCCGGTATCAAAGGGATGGCTTCGCATCCAAACTCCAAGAAGAGGCCGAGCGGTTTCTCTGTCAAGACGGCCGACGCAGAGGTCGAAGAGGTGTTTCAACGCTTCATGATGTCAGCGGTACGCGCTGTCTTGCGACCCGACCTCAAAGAGTCAGCTGGACGTGCCTCGCTCATGCTCATGCTCGGGGCCTTCGAAACCTTCGTGGCGTCCTTTGCCGGGGCGCTGCTGCGCTTCGGCCCGAGCCAAGAGATTATCGATCAGGCCGTGATCACCGTCCAAGAGGCCCGGGAGTTGCCTGCCATAGTCGACATTGAGAAGTACGTCGTGGATCGGTCGGTCCAGAACCTGATGCATGGAGGCATTGAGGACTGGACCAAGTGGTTCCAGCGCTACCAAATCGACTGGAAAGATGTACCCGCAGACTGGTGGGCTTTCCGAGAGGTGGACGCACGCCGCAACCTGGTTGCGCACGCGGACTCCAAGGTCAACGGGATCTATCTCGCCTTGGCAAGCGAATCCGGTGCTACGGGATCCCCCTCGCTGGGTACAAAGCTAGAAATAGATGCCGATTACATAAGTTCGGCGGACAACCAACTCACTTCCTTTGGAGTTTTGCTCGCAACGAGCGCCCTGCTCAAACTTCGGCAAAACGACCTCGAAGCGACTTACAGGTGGGCTGCAGGATGTGCGGAAGACGCTCTCGACGAAGGGCGGCTGACTGCAGCCGTAGATATCACATCCAAGCTCATCGAGAAGTCTCGAGGTCGACTGGGACGTGCACTCGGGCTGCGCATTCAAACGCTCAACTGGGTAGCACGGAAAGCTTGTGGGAACGTCAAGGAAGTCTCGAGGGAGGTCGCCTTACATGACTTCACTGGACTTGATAGCAAGCACTCGCATGTTCGATATGTGCTGTTGGACGACGATGAGGCAGCCACCATCGCGTTGCTTGATCTCGTAGCGAACGGAGGAATCACCGTCGCAAGAATCAAGGCGTCAACCATCTATGCTGACCTGATCTCCCGGCAAGGCATGGACTGGCTTGAAGAGGCGACCGTGACAAGTCCAGCGAAGGAACAGACACGAACCACTTCGAGCTCGGTGACCAGAGGACCCGTAGCGAAGGCCACATCGGCGAAGGCCTCTACGCGGTCAAACAAGTGACGTTCTTATCGCGACGCCAGCACGCTCCACACCTGCTTGTCGTGGAACGTGTCGCCCACCTTCCACGCCTCCCGCAGCACCCCCTCGAGCGTCATCCCGAGTCGCTCCGCGACCGCTGAGCTGCGCACGTTGTCGGCGCGACACCGCCACTCGGCGCGGTGCAGGCCGCGTTCTTCGAAGGCGTAGGTCAGCAGCATCCGGCAGGCGGCGGTGATCAGGCCGCGGCCCTCTGCGGCGGGCTCGAGCCAGCATCCGATCTCGCAGGTGCCGGCGGCGGCGCTGAACTCGACGAACATGACGCCGCCGACCAGGGTGGGGCCGGTAGAGCCGGGCAGACCGTCGAGCCAGATGCCGAAGATGCGGTTGCCGTCGCGCGCGGTGGCGTCGGCGTAACGCTGCAGGGTGGCGCGGGCGCCGTCCACGTCAGTGGTGACGAACGACGGGCCGACCCAGGGGCGGATGTGCTCGCGCGCGCGATCCATATGGGCGGCGAACTCGGGCGCCATCCACGGTTCGAGGGGTGCGAGAGCGGCATCCGGGGTCAGCTGAGCGGTGAACACACATTGAGGCTATCGAGATCAGAACGGTCCTCCCAGGTGTTGCACCCATTCCCCGGTGTTACACTGGTCGCATGCCCACAGCACGCCCTCGCCACATGCTGACGGAGACCGACGAGATCGCCGCAGCCCTGAACGACGCGGCCGTGGCGTGGCCCGAGCTCCGCGGCGATCGCGGCGCTCTGCTGCGCAAGCTGGTCGAGGCGGGCCGCAACTCGGTGCGCGGCGGCGGCATCCGCGCACTGCTCGCCGAGGCATCCGGCGCCGCAACCGGGGCTTACCCCCGGAACGCCCGTGCCGAGCTGCTCGCCGAGTGGCCGGAGTGATCGTCCTCGACGCCAACGTTGTGATCGGCTTTCTCGACGCGAACGACCCGCATCACGAGGCCTCTCTCGACCTGCTCGAGCGGCACTTCGTCGAGGGTTTCGGGTGCAGCGTGCTGACGGTGGCCGAGGCTCTCGTCCATCCCACTCGGGCCGATCGCCAGGATGCCGCCCTCGCGTCGCTGACTCGGATCGGCGTTCACCTGATCCCGCTCGACGCCTCCGATGCGATCGCGCTCGCCGACGTCAGGAGCACCTACCAGCTGCGCATGCCGGATGCTGTTGCGCTCCTCACCGCGATGCAGTTCGGGTCCGAGTTGGCCACATTCGACTCCGGGCTCGCGAGCGCCGCCGAACGGGCGGGTGTGACGCGCGCGAAGTAGGCGCGGGATGAGCAACCCGGACCGGGATCGGTCAACCAGCCGATGTACGACGCGCCGAGCTTCCCTGGGTTCCACCTCCCGAAGGAGCTGTGGACGAAGTACGGGCCGCGCCCGACTGATCGCAACTACGGCCCTGGCATCCGCCTTCAGAATGCCGGACCGTTTCCGCGTGTCGGCGTAGTCTGCCCGCATGTGCCGCAACATCCGCTGCCTTCACAACTTCGAGCCCGCGACCACCGATGACGAGGTGCGCGAAGCCGCCCTCCAGTTCGTGCGCAAGGTGAGCGGATCGACGCATCCCTCGCGGGCCAATGCCGCGGCGTTCGAGCAGGCCATCGACGAGATCGCCTTCGCCACCCGGCGGATGCTCGATCAGCTGGTCACGAACGCTCCGCCCAAGACGCGCGAGGCCGAGGCCATCAAGGGGCGGGCGCGGCACGAGAAGCGGATGGAACGCGAGGTGCGCATCCGCACCGGGGCTACCGCGTGAGGTAGCGGCCAAGCTTGTCGTGGATGCCCCGGGTGCCCGCCTCGCGATTCGGGCCGTCGGCCCAGAACTGGTCGAAGAAGACGCCGTGCTCGGTGTGGGTGAAGCGAGTACCTGGCGTGTCGCCATCGAGCGGCTCGAACTCGAACGACGCGACCGAGGTCGACATGTGCACGCCATTGATCCACATGTCATAGGTGTTCACGATGCGGCTGTGCTCGACGATGTCGGTGTAGACCCCCTCGAACCGCGACACTGGCCCGTTGTGGAACGTCGCCTCGGTCACGTCGTGGCCGCCGACCCGGAAGTCGAACGCCCACTCCCCCGAGTCGAAGTGCTCGTCGGACCCGAACCACGCCTTCTTCTGCCGCTCGTCGGCGAAGGCATCCCAGACCCGCTCGACCGCGACCGGGAACTCGCGCGTCAGGGTGAACCCCGCTCGGGCGAGGCGACGTTCGGTGCTCATGCCGGCATCCGATCGAAGACGACGTGGATGGTGCCGCTCTCGGCCACCTCGGTGGTGACTTTGTGGGTGAGCTCGAGCCCGGCCAGGTCGTCCCAGAGCCGCGTGCCCTTGCCGAGGATGATCGGGGCGACCATCACGTGCAGGTGGTCGACCAGTCCCGCGAGCAGGAACTCGCGCGCCGTTCCGACGCCGCCGCCGACGCGCACGTCTTTGCCCCCGGCCGCGGCGGTCGCCTCGGCGAGCACCTCGGCCGCTCGCGCATTGCGGAAGTGGAAGGTGGTGCCACCGTCCATCGGGATGTCGGGGCGCGGGGCGCTGTGCGTCAGCACGTAGACGGGCGTGTGGAAGGGCGGCTCGTCGCCCCACCAGCCCTTCCAGTCGGGGTCATCCGGAAAGGAATGCAGCCCGAACATCGCCGCACCCATGATCTCGGCGCCGATGCCCTCGAAGAAGGCCGACGCGTACTTCTCGTCGACGCCGGTGGTGCCGGCTCCGCTCGTGTCGCCGAACAGCGCGCGGAAGGTGCGGGTGGCCGTGTACGCGGCGGTCAGGCGGTCCCATCCTTCCCCCATGGGGCTCTCGGGCGTCGGATCTGCGGTGGCGACGTAGCCGTCGAGCGAGAGGAACATGTCGAGGCGGACGCGGGTCATGGGATGTCTTCTTTCGTGGGTCAGGTGGTGCGGGACAGGTGGATGCCGAGCCGGTCGGCCTGGCGTTCGGCCGGGGTGCGCTGCTCACCCAGCCAGAGGTGCAGCACGTCGAGCGCGCCGGGCCGGAGGCTGACGGTGCGCACGCGGCCGTGCTTCTCGGAGCTCACGAGCCCCGCGTCTTCGAGCACGCGCAGGTGCTGCATCAGCGACGGCAGCGCCATGGCGAAAGGCGCGGCGAGCTCCGAGACAACGGCCGGTGATGCCGCCAGACGCTCGACGACGGCGCGGCGCGTGGGATCCGCGAGGGCGCGGAGCACGGCATCCAGGCTGTCGTGATAGTTAGGCACATGCCTAAGTATTGTCGCCGCGCGGCGTGGCGTCAAGCCGCGCGCAGGTGCGACCTGCGACGGAGGCGGCTCCGTCGCTCGGGTGACGCGAGGCGCAGCGAGCACCGGGCAAGATCGTCGAGTGAGCCCCGAACCCCAGGCACCCCAGACAGGCAACCGCCGGCTGCTGGTCAGCCTCTTCGTCGTCTACCTGGTGCTGCTGGTGTGGATCATCCTCTGGAAGCTCGAGGTCCCCTCCATCGGTGCCGCAGCCGGGTTGGCTCGGCCGATCAAGCTCGTGCCCTACCTGCCCAGCGGCGACTTCGACGCGAGCGATCCGCTCGAGGTGCTGGTCAACATCCTGTTGTTCGTGCCCTTCGGCATCTATCTCGGGATGCTGGCACCGCGCCTGCGCTGGTGGGCGATCGCGGGCATCCTGCTCGCGTCGAGCCTGGCGCTCGAAACCACGCAACACCTGCTGTCGGTCGGCAGCTTCGACCTCACCGACGTGATCGACAACTCGCTCGGGGGGATCATCGGCTTCGCGGCGCTGGTGGTTGCGCGGCGCAGGCTCGGTGCGCGAGCAGCGTCGCTTGTCACCCGGATCTGCCTGATCGGCGGCATCATCGCGGTGCTGGCGGTCGCCGCGTTCATCGCGTCGCCGCTGCGGTTCGTGGGGCAGCACGACGTGATCGTTCCGCGCCCGGATCTGACGCGGACGGCAGCGCCGACGCCGTCGCCCTGAGGTGGCGCCGCCGGCCAGGTGCCGCTACTGGGCCGCGGTTGCGCGCTCGAGCACCAGCTCGCGCACGCGGGCGGCGTCGGCCTGGCCCTGCATCGCCTTCATGACCGCGCCGATCACGGCGCCGGCGGCCTGCACCTTTCCGTCGCGGATCTTCTCGAGCACATCGGGCTGCTGCGCCAGGGCCGCGTCGATCGCGGCGATCAGGGCGCCGTCGTCCGACACGACCTTGAGTCCGCGCTTCTCGACGACCTCGGCCGGGGTTCCCTCGCCCGCGATCACGCCCTCGATCACCTGGCGGGCCAGGCGGTCGGTGAGGGTGCCGTCGTTGACGAGCGCGTCGACCTCGGCGACCTGCTGCGGCGTGATCAAGGATGCCGCGTCGGCATCCTGCGCGTTGGCCAGACGGGCGATCTCGCCCGTCCACCACTTGCGTGCCGCCTGCGGGGTCGCGCCCGCCGCCACGGTGTCGGCGATCTCGACGAGGAGGCCGGAGTTCGCGACATCCTGGAACTCGAGGTCGGTGAAGCCCCACTCGGTCTTCAGCCGACGACGCCTCTGTGCGGGGGCTTCGGGGAGGGCGGCCCTGAGCCGCGCGATCAGCGCCGGGTCGGGCTCGATCGGCAGCAGGTCGGGCTCGGGGAAGTAGCGGTAGTCGTCGGCGTCGCTCTTCGGGCGGCCGGCCGAGGTCTGACCGGTGTCCTCGTGCCAGTGCCGCGTCTCCTGGGTGATCGTGCCGCCGTCGGCAAGGATCTGCGCCTGCCGTTGGATCTCATAGCGAACGGCGCGCTCGACGCTGCGCAGCGAGTTGACGTTCTTGGTCTCGGTGCGGGTGCCGGGCTTGTTCGGCTCCTCGCCCGGAGCCGTGCGGCGGCGCAGACTCACATTCGCGTCGCAGCGGAGGTTGCCGCGCTCCATGCGTGCTTCGCTGATGCCGAGAGCTCGCACGATGTCGCGGATGGTGGCCACGTACGCCTTCGCCACCTCCGGCGCACGCTCCTCGGCCCCGACGATCATCTGGGTCACGATCTCGACGAGAGGAACACCGGCACGGTTGTAGTCCACCAACGAGTATTCGGCGCCCTGGATGCGGCCGGTGCTGCCGCCGACGTGTGTGAGCTTGCCGGCATCCTCTTCCATGTGCGCGCGCTCGATCGGCACGGTGAAGACGGTGCCGTCGTCGAGCTCGACGTCGACGCTGCCGACGCCCGCAATCGGCTCGTCGTACTGGCTGATCTGGTAGTCCTTGGCCAGGTCGGGATAGAAGTAGTTCTTGCGCGCGAACCGGGATGTGGTGGCGATCTCGCAGCCGAGCGCGAGCCCCAGGCTGATCGCGTACTCGACGGCCTTCTCGTTCACGACCGGCAGACTGCCCGGCAACCCGAGGTCGACGGGCGTGATCTGGGTGTTCGCGCCGGCGTTCTGATCGGCTCCCGCGCGAGCCGGGTTAGGCGCGTCGCTGAACATCTTGGTCTCGGTGCTCAGCTCGACGTGCACCTCGAAACCGAGCACCGGCTCGAAGAGCTCGAGCGCCTTGTCGTAGTCCATGAGGGCGGGCTTGGGCATGGGAGCGATTCTACCGGGGGTGGGTTGGGGGTCTGTCGCGCGGTGGGGTTGGGCGTGGGGCGTCCTCTCTCGTCCGACTTTCCGTCTCGCTTTGTTGCCTCGCGTCGTCCTCTCCTCCACAGGCTGACCCCTGAACGAGTTGTCAAATTCGATAGAACATATGTTCGAATAATGAGAGAATGGAGCCATGCCCTCCCCCGCCCCTTCACTGGTCGTCCTGGCCAGCCTCGTCGACCTGTCGACGCGGCTGGCGGCGCCCTCGAGCGAGGCCTTGGGCGACGGGGCCTTGGGCGATGGGGCGTTGAGCGAGGATGCGTTGAGCGATGAGGCGTTGATGCAGACGCAGCGGTCGTTGGCCGAGGTTCGGCGTCGTGTCGACGCCTGGTCGGCCGCGGTCGCCGCCGAGATCGCGCGGCGTTCGCGCCACGAGCTGGGCGAAGCGGGGCTGGCACGGCGGCTCGGCGCGCGCACGCCCGAACTGCTCGTGCAGAGGCTTTCCGGCTCGTCGACCCATGGGGCGCACACCATGGTGCGAGTCGGCACGCTCATCAGCGAGCCCTCGCCGCTCGATGCGGTGGGTGCCGCCGTCAGCGATGGAGCTCTGTCGCTCGACGCGGCCGATGCCATCCGCGCGGGGCTCGAAACGGTCGACGCGGCAGTGCCCGTCCAGTCGGTGGTCGATGCCGCCAAGTCCTTGCTCAGGGATGCCGGCTCGCTCACGGTCGAGAAGCTTGCCGCCCGCGCGCGCGAGTGGGGTGCCGAGCTCGATGAGCAGCACATCCTCGACGGGGAGCGCGCCCTGCGCGATGCCCGCTACCTGCGCATCACGCCGCAACGCGACGGCATGACGCGGCTATCGGGCCTCCTCGACCCGGAGTCGGCCGCCGTCGTCGTGGCTGCCTACGACGGGGCGACCTCGCCGCGACGGGGCGGGCCGCGGTTCGTCGACCCCGACGAGGTGGTCCGCGTTGAGAAGCTCGTCGACGACCCTCGCACTGTCGAGCAACTGGCGGTCGACGCGTTCGTCGAACTGGTCAGGCTGGGCACGGACACCGCCCCCGAGCTGATGGGCGCTCAGCCTCCCGCGGTTCGCATCGTGGTCACCGACCGCGACCTGGCCCGTCGCGCCGGCAGCGGGTGGGTAGAAGGCCAGACCGCCCCAATCAGCATCACCACGGTCGAGCGCGAGCTCTGCAACCGCGGCACCGTGCCGATTCACTTCGACTCTGCCGGCCACGTCGTCAACGTGGGCCGCGAGAGGCGACTCTTCACGCCCCGACAGCGGATCGGCTTAGCCGTCAGAGACGGTGGATGCCGGTTCCCCGGCTGCGAGAGACCGCCTTCCTGGTGCGAAGCGCATCACATCAACGAATGGTTCCGCGATCACGGCGGCACCGACATCGCCGACGGGATCCTGCTCTGCCGCCACCACCATCTGCTGATCCACAACGATGAATGGCGCGTCACTCGGCAGGACGCCGAGTACTCACTGGTGCCGCCGCCCTCGGTGGATCCGACGCGCGCGCCGATCGCCTCGCCCCCGAAGACGCGTGTCGTGGAGCGGGCTCTGGCCGTGGCCGGAGCCGGGCCGGGCGACTGATCGGGCCAGCGATGATGCCGACGCGGGGTAGAGATCGTCGGCGGGGCAGGCATGCAGACAGCAGTCGCGGGCAGGCAGCGCGGGCAGGCAGCGTGGGCTGGCAGCGTGGGTCGGCGTGGTCAGGCCAGAGCTGGCGCCTGCGCGAGCAACTGGCCACCCCACTGCTCCACGAGCAGCTGCTCGAGCGCGGCTCCCACTGTGAACAGGCGCGCGTCTTCACGGGCAGGCGCCATGAACTGGATTCCCACCGGCAGCCCGTCTTCCGGCGCGAGACCCGACGGCACCGAGATGCCCGGAACGCCGGCCAAGTTCGCCGGAATCGTCGTCAAGTCGTTCAGGTACATGGCGAGCGGGTCGTTGAGCTTCTCGCCCAGCTTGAAGGCCGTTGTGGGCGCCGACGGAGTCGCCAGCACATCGCACACCGAGAATGCGGCGGCGAAGTCGTTCTGGATCAGCGTCCGCACCTTCTGAGCCGACCCGTAATAGGCGTCGTAGTAGCCGGCAGACAGCGCATAGGTGCCCAGGATGATCCGTCGTTTCGCCTCATCGCCGAACCCGGCCTCGCGCGTTGCCGCCATCACCTGCTCGACAGTGCCACCGCCGGGCGGGGTCACGCGCAGGCCGAAGCGCACCGAGTCGAACTTCGCCAGGTTGCTCGACGCCTCGGCCGGCATGATCAGGTAGTAGGCCGCGATCGCATACTCGAACGACGATGCGCTCACCTCGACCAGTTCGGCTCCCTGCGCCTCGAGCAGCGCGAGCGACTCGTGGAAGCGCTGGAGCACCCCGGGCTGGAACCCCTGGCCCTCTTGCGACATCTCGCGCACGACCCCGATCCGCAGACCGCGCACCGAGCCCTCGCGCGCGCCGGCGCGAGCCGCATCGGCGAACGACGGCCAGGCATCCGGGATGCTGGTCGAGTCGCGAGGGTCGTGCCCGCCGATCACGTCGAGCAGCAGGCCCGCATCGAGCACCGTGCGGGTGACCGGCCCGACCTGGTCCAGCGACGAGGCCAGCGCGATCGCGCCGTAGCGCGACACCCCGCCGTAGGTGGGCTTCATGCCCACCGACCCGGTGACCGCAGCCGGCTGGCGGATGCTGCCACCGGTGTCCGACCCGAGGGCGAGCGGTGACTCGAACGCCGAGACCGCGGCGGCCGATCCGCCGCCGGAGCCGCCGGGGATCCGTGTCAGGTCCCACGGGTTGTGGGTGTTGCCGTATGCCGAGTGCTCGGTCGACGAGCCCATGGCGAACTCGTCCATGTTGGTCTTGCCGAGCGGCACCAGGTCGGCCGCGCGCAGTCGCGCGACAACGGTCGCGTCGTAGGGCGGGATCCATCCTTCGAGAATGCGAGACCCGGCGGTCGAGGGCATGTCGAGCGTGCACAGCACGTCCTTGATCGCGATCGGCACGCCGGCCAGCGGCGACAGCGCACCACCGGCCGCGCGGCGAGCGTCGATGGCGGCCGCCGTCTCGAGTGCGGCGGCGTTGAGGTGCAGGAACGCGTGGATGTCGTCGTCGACAGCCGCGATCCGGTCGAGGTGGGCTTGGGTCACCTCGACACTCGACACCTCGCCGGCCGCCAGACGGGTCGCGAGCTCGGACGCGTCGAGCGAGATCAGCTCGCTCCCGGCCCCGCTCACTGCTCCTCCCCCAGGATCGCCGACACCTTGAAGCGGTCGCCGTCGCGTTCGGGGGCACCCGACAGCGCCTGGTCGGCGGTGAGGGTCTGGCCCGGGACGTCGGCGCGCATCACGGTGCCGAGCGGGATCGGGTGGCTGGTCGCCACGACGTCCGGAGTCGCGACCTCACTGACCTTGGCGACCGAGTCGACGATAGTCGCGAGTTCGCCGGTGAGGCGAGCGATCTCGTCGTCGGTCAGTGCGATGCGGGCGAGGTTCGCCAGATGGGTCACGACCTCAGGCGTGATCTCGGACATGGCAGGGGCTCCGTAGTCGAACCGCGGTGATCGCGGGAGGGCGTGGGTCGCGGTGGGCGACGGGATCTCTTGCCAGTCTAGAGCGACGGGCCGGACGGCACGACGGCGCGCGCCTTGCCGATCGACAGGGCCGCACCGCCGTCCTGGCCGAGAACCAGGTCACCGCGGTTGATCCCGATCAGCAGCATGTTGCGCAGCGACTCGGTGCCGTTGACGAAGTAGTCGTTGTGACCGATGGCCCCGCGCAGGGATGCCTGCGACAGCGGATCGGTCGCGCCATCCACTCCGAAGCGGTGCGCACCGTACGACGGAGACAGCGGCTGGCTGCCGAAGATGCCGGTCTGGGGCACGGGATCGGTCGCGGCCGCTCCGACCCAGACGTTGGCGTTCGTCACCCTCAGATCGCGCGCCGAGTGGGCGGGGCTGCCCGGCGATCCGACGATCGCCAACGCGTCCACCTTGACGGCGTCGTCTTGCAGCGAGAGCATCACCGCGGTACTGCCGTAGGAGTGCGCGAGCACAGCGACGAAGGGCTGGGACCCTGCGGTCACGGTGCCGTCCGCCGCCTTCGTCACGCGAGCAGCGCGTTCCGCCCGCAACCCCTCGAGCGACGCCGTGAACGACGCCTGACCCTCGCGCGCGAGCTCCATGGATGCGACGTTGGCGATGTTGGGCGTCTGATAGCCGATCCACGCGAAGGTGGCGACGGTCGGCAACCGGGATGCCGGCACGCCCGGGTTCAGCTTCTTGATCCAGGCCTGCTGCTGGGTCGCGATGTTGTCTGAGCTGTTCGCGAAAGCGACGATCTGGGTGTCGACGTCCGAGAACATCCCGGGGATCAAGTAGTCCACGTAGTCTGCAGTCGATGCGTCGCCGATGATGATCACCGCGCGCCCGCCATTGCTCGCGTCGAGGCTCACCAGGGAGCGTGGGTTGTGCGAACCGCCCACCACCAGGGCCGCGCGCACCTGCTCGAGCATGTGCAGCTGCTTCGTGAGCGCGTCGGTGGCGGCGCGCCCGACTCCGGAGGCCAACTGCTGCCGGATGCCCTTCTCGGCGACGGTCAGATTCACCCGGTTCGCCGCATCCCGGACCTCGTAGGGAAAGCCCTCGAGACTGCCGACGACCCGGGGAGCTGCGGCCAGCAGTGCCTCGTGCTGCGCGCTGGTGGTCTGGGACCAGAACGTGGCGACCTCGATGGCGGCGGGCGGGCTGGCCAGCAACGCGTCGACGGACTGGGGGTGGTGCGTGACGAAGCTGCTGAGCTGGGAACGGGTCAGCAGCGCCAACTGGTCGAGCAACTCGACACCGTGCAAGCTGGGGAGTTTCGCGGCCGGGACACGAACGGTTGCGTTGCCGGGTGGCAGGTTGACCGAACCGGGCTGGGGACCGACGTTCGGGTCGGGGTTGCCGGCGGGCATGGCGGTCGAGGCGGCGTCGAGGGCGCGGAGCCAGACCTGCTGGTCGGCCGTCAGTGTCGCGGGCGCCGACGCCGTGATCCGGAGGTTTTCGGGTACGCCGAATGCCTCATCGACGGTTCCCAGCGCCGACGAGGTGGAGAGAATTGCTGCGACGTCCACCAGCAAGCGGGTAAGTCTCCTGCCCAGCGTGCGCCCGGATCCCACCCAGTTGGGATTCAGTTCCGCACGCTCGCATTCTAAGCGGCGAATGCACCCCGAATGGGGGACGAAAGCCCCTCAACCCCCAAATATGTGCAGTTTTGGCACAAAATGTCACCCGAAAGGGGGACAAAGGCACGCGTTCGAGGGTAGAACGAGCGTGCCTCCCGGCCCGTGATCGGGCCAATCGGCGACCCTTCGTCCCCCGGCCGCACGGCAACCGGGGGACGACCGGGATCACTCGTCGAGAGCCGCCGGACCGCCCTCGAGCAGCCGCGCGAACTGCGTCGCGTCGATGATGCGGACGCCCAGTTCTTCCGCCTTGCCGAGCTTCGACCCGGCTCCCGGCCCGGCCGCCACGAAGTCGGTCTTCTTCGACACGCTGGATGCCGCCTTGCCTCCCGCGCGGATGATCGCCTCGAGCGCCCCCTCGCGGGTGAACCCCTCGAGGGAGCCCGTCGCGACGACCGTCAGCCCGGCCAACGGGCCGTCCGACGCGGCCGCGTTGCCCGGCCCCGGGTGGTTCGGCACCGCCCAGGGAACGCCCGCGGCGCGCCAGCGGTCGACGATCTCGACGTGCCAGTCGACGGTGAACCACTCGGTCACGGCATCCGCGATGATGCCGCCGACGCCGTCGACCGCCGCCAACTCTGCGGGCGTCGCCGCGCGGATCGCATCGAGCGAACCGAAGTAGTTCGCCAGCGCTCGAGCGGCCACCGGGCCGACGTGCCGGATGCTCAGCGCCACCAGGAAGCGCCACAGCTCCTGCTGCTTGGCGGCGTCGATGTTCGCGATGACGTCGTAGGCCACCTTGGAGAGCACATGGTCGGCGTCGCCGTCCCAGGCCGGGTGACCGGGCGCTCCCGCCTCGGGATCGAAGGGCGGGTCGGCGTCTTTGCCCGTCTTCTTGCGCAGGCGGCGGAACGGCGCATCCACCTTGACACGCAACTCGACCCCGTCGCGCGTGACGTACGGACGGCCTGGCCAGCCCGCATCCGTCTCGTCGACGACCTTGACCAGCCCCGTCTCTTGATCGCGCACGACGACCTCGATCGGGAAGAGGTCGCGCAGCGTCAGGTCGAACAACCCGGCCTCGGTGACCAGCGGGGGTGTGGACGGATGCAGCGGCTGGGTCAGCGCGGCAGCGGCCACCTCGCCGATCGCCTCGATGTCGAGGGCGCCCCGACCCGCGATGTGCTCGACCCGGCCACGCACCTGAGCCGGGCAGGCCCGGGAGTTCGGACAGCGCAGGTCGACGTCCCCCTCTTTGGCAGGGGCCAGCAGGGTGCCGCACTCCGGGCAGTGGGTGGGCATCACGAACTCGCGTTCGGTGCCGTCTCGCAGCTCGACCACCGGGCCCAGCACCTCGGGGATCACGTCGCCCGCCTTGCGCAGCACGACGGTGTCGCCGATCAGCACGCCCTTCGCCTTGACGACGTCCTGATTGTGCAGGGTCGCCTGGCGCACCTCGCTGCCGGCGACGCGCACCTTCTGCATCACGGCGAACGGGGTCGCGCGCCCGGTGCGCCCGATCGAGACGACGATGTCGAGCAACTTGGTGTTGACCTGCTCTGGCGGGTACTTGTAGGCGATCGCCCAGCGCGGCGCCCGGCTGGTGGCCCCGAGTTCTGCGTGCAGCGCCAGCTCGTCGACCTTGACCACGATGCCGTCGATCTCGTGCGATACCGAGTCTCGGTGGCTCCCGTAGTACTCGATGAACTCGGCGGCCTCCTCGGCCGTCTTCACCACCTTGTAGTACGGGCTGGTCGGCAACCCCCAGCTCTTGAGCAGCTCGTAGGTCGCCGACTGGCTGGTGACCGGGTTGCCGGCGTCGTCGCGCGGATCCGGCCAGGCGCCGATGCCGTGCACCAGCAGCTGGAGCCTGCTGATCCGGGTGCGCATGCGGGCCAGCGCGTCGGCGCTCTTGCCCTCTTCTTTCTGGCGCAGCGATCCGGATGCCGCGTTCCGGGCGTTCGCGAAGATGCGGTCGCCGGCTGCCGCCTGCGCGGCGTTGAGCTCGTCGAAGGCCGCCACCGGGAAGAACACCTCGCCCCGCACCTCGACGAGGGCCGGCGGATGCTCGGTCGCCAGCCGCGCCGGGATCGCCGCGATCAGCCGGACGTTCTCGGTCACGTCCTCGCCGACCACCCCGTCGCCGCGGGTCGCCGCGCTGACCAGCACGCCGTTCTCGTAGCGCAGGTTCATCGCCAGGCCGTCGATCTTGAGCTCGCACAGGTAGTCGACGCGGCGGCCGGCGTCGCGCTCGACCTTCGCGGCCCAGGCCAGGAACTCATCACGGCTGAACACGTTGTCGAGGCTGAGCATCGGCTCGGCGTGACGGACCGGCGTGAACAGGCTGGAGTCTGCGCGGCCGCCGACGGTCTGCGTGGGACTGTCTTGGCTCTGCAGCTCGGGGAACAGGCGCTCCAACTCTTCGAGCCGGCGCATCATGCGATCGTACTCGTCGTCGCTGGCCAGCAGGGCGTCCCGCTCGTAGTACGCGTTGCGCAACTCGAGAATGCGCGTGGTCAGGGCGTCGGCCTCGGCCTTCGCCGCGGCCAGGTCGGTGCTGGTCTTGTCGGGGACCTGATCGATCGGATCTGCCTTCGCGCCACGAGCCATGCCCCGAGTTTACGGGCGACCACCGACCCCGACCGGGGGCAGGATAGAGGCGTGATCAGCCAGGAGCAGCTCGACGCGCTCTGGAACTTCAGCGATCCGATCGCGAGCGAGGCGGCGTTCCGCGGTGCGATCTCGGCGAGCGACGAGCCGGAGACCCGGGCGGTTCTGGGCACCCAACTTGCCCGCGCCCTGGGGCTGCAGGAGCGGTACGACGAGGCAGATCGCGTACTCGAGCGGATCGACGCCGCGGTGCCGGCGATCCGAGCCCGGGTCGCACTCGAGCGGGGGCGCCTGCGCAACTCCGGCGGGCATCCGGAGGACGCCGTGTCGTTCTTCGAGAACGCCGCCCGCGTGGCCGAGGCGGCCGACGAGCCGTTCCTGCTGGTGGATGCGCTGCACATGCTCGGCATCGCCCAACCCGACCGCGGAGAGGTGCACGTCGCCGCAGCCCTGACGATTCTGGATGCGGACCCGGCGCCCGATCGCCGCACTCAACGTTGGCGCGTTGCGCTGCACAACAACCGCGGCTGGGCGCTGTTCGACGCTGGCGAGTTGACCGCGGCGCTCCAGGAGTTCGAGCAGGCGCTTAGCGATGCCGAGCAGTACGGCACCGAGGAGCAGCGGGGCTGGGCGCGCGAAGCGATCGAGGAGTGCACGCGGTCGATCGAAGCGGCGGGGATCGACGCCGCGGCCGATGCGGCGGACTAGGAGCCCGCCGACCGCGCGCTCCGCGCCTCAGAGCTGGGCAGGCACCGCGCTCACGGTGCGGTCGATCGTGCACTGGCCCAGGACCCGGGTGCCGACGTAGATCACCGCGGTCTGCCCAGGTGCAACGCCCATGATCGGCTGGTCGACCTCGATCAGCAGCTCGCCGTCGCGCAGCACGGCGGTCGCCGGCACGGGATCGGCATGAGCCCGAACCTGGACGTCGCACGCGAAGGGCGTCGCGGCGTCGGCCGGGGGCATGCCCGCCCAGCTGAAGCGGGATCCGGCCAGCTCGCGGATGGCGAGCGCCTCGCGCGGCCCGACGATCACCTCGTTGCTCACCGGTCGCACCTCGAGCACGAACCGCGGCCGGCCGTCGTCGGTCGGGAATCCGATGTTCAGCCCCTTGCGCTGGCCGACCGTGAAGGCGGCCGCCCCGGCGTGGGTGCCGAGCACGCGGCCGGACCGGTCGAGGATCGGGCCGTCTTCGGCCCCGACGCGACCGGCCAGGAAGCCGCGGGTGTCGCCGTCCGGGATGAAGCAGATGTCGTGGCTGTCGGGCTTCTGCGCCACGGTCAGGCCACGCGCGGCCGCCTCGGCGCGCACCTCGGCCTTCGACGGCGTCGCCCCCAGTGGGAACATCGCGTGCGCGAGCTGCTCGGTGCTGAGCACGCCGAGCACGTAGCTCTGGTCCTTGGCCCAGTCGGCGGCGCGGTGCAGCTCGCGGTGGCCATCGGCATCTGTGACGATGCTGGCGTAGTGGCCGGTCGCGACCGCGTCGAAGCCGAGTGCGAGCGCCTTCTCGAGCAGGGCGGCGAACTTGATCTTCTCGTTGCAGCGCATGCACGGGTTGGGGGTGCGGCCCGCGGCGTACTCGGCGACGAAGTCGTCCATCACGTCGGCCTGGAACCGCTCGCTGAAGTCCCAGACGTAGAACGGGATGCCGAGCAGCGTGGCTGCGCGGCGCGCGTCCATCGAGTCTTCGATCGTGCAGCACCCGCGCGATCCAGTGCGCAGCGTGCCCGGATTGCGGTTGAGCGCCAGGTGCACGCCGACCACCTCGTGCCCGGCGTCGACCGCGCGCGCGGCGGCCACAGCGCTGTCGACGCCGCCGCTCATCGCCGCGAGAACCTTCATGGTTTCAGGGTACGCGAGGTGTCAGTGAGCCGCGTGAGGGCCGGTGATCCACGGGGCCTGGTCGATCTGGTCGATGTAGTTGGGCACGTTGCGCTGCAGCTCCTGGATGATGACGTGGTCGTACCCCGTCGTCGAGATCAGGTGACCAGGGTTCTGGAGAACCGCGAACGGCACGTAGGTGATGTCTGAGAAGTAGTGGACCAAATACGGGATGTCGAGGCCGGCGAACGAGTCGGCGATCAGCAGGGTGCGACCGGGCACCAGCTTCGCGTCCGTCGACGTCGACTTCCACTCGGCCACGTACCAGTCGCCCTCGATCGGCTGCGTTTCGGAGGTGGTCGACGTCCCGGCCGGGGCCCTGAAGGTGACCGGGAATCGCTCGGTGCGCGGGACCCCCATCAGTCGATACAGATCGTCGACCCGGACGTAGGCCGGTGCCGTCCCGGTGTTGCTCGCATCGACTGTGTCCTTCTCGATGACCCCATCATGCTCAAGCCGGATCAAGAGGTCGTGCGCGAAGGTGGACCCGCCGACGAAGTTCCAATGGGTGTCGCCCTCCATGTACTGACGCTTCGTCTTGTTGGCCTTGGCCAAGCCGTCGAAGTCGACGAACTCGGGCGAATCCGGAGCAGCGGCCATCTTCTCGAACGTCGTGACGTTGACGTCCGAGCAGACCAGCAGTTTGTCGGCGAGCGGCCCGAGCTCGGCGCGGTCGACCTGCGACTTGTCGGGCGCGATCGCGTAGAGCAAGGTCGCGCCGGTCGCTTTGAGCTTGGTGCGCAGCGCGCGGATCTGGTGGTCGAGCCCGGCAATGCCGGCCTGCGCTTCGCAGGCGATCCCGAATTCGGCCGAGTAGAACGGCTCACCGGATGGCCCTCGGTACACGATCGCGTTGGGGCTGAGACCCGCTGCGACCATCGGAGTCAGCACGGTGCGCAGCACCGGCGAGCGCGCGGGGAGCCCGTCGGCGAGCGCGGCGTCGATCTGCCGGAACAGGCTGCCGTCGGGAACACCCTGCGCGATGGTCGCCCGATCGATGGCCGGGAAAGCCGCCGGTACCCGCTGCTCGTCGAGAACGGGCCCGTGGATCACCCACGCCGAACCAAGGAGGGCGACCACGGCGATCACCAGCAACCGCGAGCGGGTGCCCACGGCAGGGCTCTTCGAGGTCGGCGGCGTCACCGGCCGCAACTCGTCCCTGGGCTCAACGGGCTTCGACATGCTCAACCTTCTCAGAATTGGAAATACAGGAACGGCGAGAATCCGGTCACCAGGATCGCGACGACCGAAGCCGCGAACAGGATGACGGTGGCCGGGATTGCCAGCCACCATCTCATCCCGGCCGTGTCTCGGGTGGACCGGGTGCCGAAGACCGTCGCGAAGCCGGTCAGACGACGGGGGCCGAACAGCGAGACGACTGCGACCACGACCGCCAACACGAGGAAGGGCGTCACGCCGGTGATGACAGCCGGGTTGATCCCGCGGCCACCCGCGAACATGGAGTGCCAGTAGCTCAGGAGCTGTGGGACCGACCCGGACCGAAACGGGACCCAGCTGATCACGAGGAAAACCACAACGAGCATGCGCCGGATGACGGCGAACCGCTCGGTGCGCCGCAGCCCGGTGAAGCGCTCGATCAGCAGCATGGCGGCGTGCATGCCGCCCCAGATCAGAAAGGTGAACGCAGCCCCATGCCAGAGCGCCGTCAGCGAGAACGTCACAACGAGCGCCACGATGCCGACGACGGGGCCGCGGCGATTGCCGCCGATGGGGATGTAGACATAATCGCGGAACCAGCGTGACAGCGTCACGTGCCAGCGACGCCAGAAATCGGTGATGCTGATGGAGCGATACGGCTGGAAGAAGTTCTCGGGAAAATGGAACCCCAGCACCAGCGCAAGTCCGATGGCCATGTCGGAGTAGCCGCTGAAGTCGAAGTAGATCTGAAATGCGTACAGCACCGCCCCGATCCAGGCATCCGCCGCCGTCAGCTGATCGCCGGCCGCGTTGAGGGTGAACAGCGTCGTCGCGAGTTGGCCGCAGGGGTCGGCGACCAGGGTCTTCTTGGCCAGGCCCCAGCTGAATCGTGCGAAGCCAACGCCGAGCTGCGGCAGCGGCGCCTCCCGCCGGCCCGGCATCTCGGCCCGGATCTCGGAGTATCGAACGATCGGTCCGGCGATCTGGTGCGGAAAGACGAACAGGTACAGCGCGTAGTCGAGCAGTCGCCGCTCTCGTTCGATCGAACCGGTGGCCACGTCGATGACGTACGACAGGGCGTGGAAGGTGAAGAAGGAGATGCCGAGCGGCAAGACGAAGGGGGCCAACGGCACGCCGGTGACCTCGGCGCCGATGACCGGCAAGTACTTGGCGATGAAGATCGGGATCAGCAGAAGCCCGATCGAGCCGGCGAGCGCGAGCCGAAGGATCGCCCGCGAGGGGCGCTCTCGCCAACGACCCCACGGCAACCAAGCCAACCCATAGCTGGCGAGAGCGACCCCCGCGATGATGAGGATCGCCGCTCCGCCTCCCCACAGGTAGAAGAACGCACTCGCAAGCAGCAGAAAACCGTTCTGGAGGCGGCCCCTGAGGAACACCAGCACGAACAACGTGATCGGCAAGAACACGAAGAGGAAGGTCGGGCTGGAGAAGACCACACCACATTGTGGGGGAAGGACGTCGTTGGCGGTGATCCGACGCGGTATTGCCGTGAAGGGCCCCTCGGATCAGCGGCCGAGGGTCGGCTGCCGCTCGGCGAGGCCGGCGGAGCGCGCCTGCTCCACGACGCCGGGCAGCACGGTGAGCAGCGCGTCGATCTCGTCGGCGGTCGTGTCGGGGCCGAGCGTGAAGCGCAGAGCACCGCGGGCATCCGCCTCGCTGAGTCCCATGGCCAGGAGCACGTGAGAGGCCTCGGGCACCCCAGCCTGGCAGGCCGAGCCGGTCGAGACCGAGAAGCCGGCGACATCCAGCAGGAAGAGCAGCGAGTCGCCTTCGCAGCCGGCGAAGGTGACGTGGGCGTTGCCCGGCAGCCGGCCCGCCGGGTCCGGGTCGCCGCGCAGCGTTGCGCCTGGCACCGTGCTCAGGATGCCGCGTACCAGCCGGTCGCGCAGTTCCGCGAGTCGGGCCGCGTGCTCGGCCAGGTTCGCCGTGGCCAGTTCGGCCGCGACACCGAACGCGGAGGCCCCCGCCGCGTCCTGCGTCCCGGAGCGTGCGCGCTGCTGGTTGCCGCCGTGAAGCAGCGGCTCGACCGTCGCCGACCGGGCGAGCAGCAGGGCGCCGACGCCGACCGGCCCGCCGATCTTGTGCGCTGAGACGCTGAGAGCCGCGGCGCCCGAGGCGTGAAAGTCGATCGGCACCGACCCGTAGGCGGCGATGGCGTCGAGGTGCACGGGCACGCCGTAGCGTGAGGCGGCCGCGACGATCTCGGCCACCGGTTGCAGCGTACCGACCTCGTTGTTCGCCCAGAGCGCCGTGACCAGCGCGACCTCGTCGCCGCCGACGGCGAGCGCCGCCTCGAGCGCGTCGAGTCGGATGCGGCCGAGCTCGTCGACCTCGACCCAGTCGAGCACGGCGCCCTCCTGCGCCGCCAGCCACTCGACAGAGTCGATCGTGGCGTGGTGCTCGGCGAGCGGGACGATGATCCTGGTCCTGTGGGAGTCGGTGCGCCGAGCCGCCCAGAACAGCCCCTTGATGCCGAGATTGACCGCCTCGGTGCCGCCGCCCGTCAGCACCACCTCGGCCGGATCGGCGCCGAGGGAGGCGGCGACGCGGTCGCGCCCCTGCTCCAGCAATTCGCGTGCGGCCTGGCCGTGCCCGTGGATGGACGAGGGGTTGCCCACCAGCGGCAGCGCGGCCGCGTACGCCGCCAGCACCTCGGGTCGCAGCGGCGAGGTGGCCGCGTGATCCAGGTAGATGGGCATGGCGTCCATTCTGACTGCGCATGCCCGGTCAGGCCGCCGAAACAAGCACGACATTCGGGGGCCATACCCTAGAGCGCATGGCTCCCGTCGACCCGTTGAGAAATCTGGGAGTCCACCTCGGGTCGCGCGGGGGCGAGATCCGGGTGTGGAGCGCGAGCGCCTCCTCGGTCGAACTGTGCATCTTCGACGGGAAAGACCCGAGCTGGGTGTCGAAGACCATTCCGCTCAGCCGGGACGCGCACGACGTGTGGAGCGCGACGACCCGCTCGCTCTCCCCCGGGACCTACTACGCGCTTCGCGCCGATGGTCCGACCGGCCCCCAGCACGCCTTCGAGCCGACCCGAATGCTGCTCGATCCCTACGCGCGCGGACTCGCCCGCACGCCGGACGGCGAGTGGCGCGGCTACGTGCAAGACGGCTGGTTCGACTGGGGCGATGTGCAGAAGCCGCGCATCCCGATGGATCACACCGTCGTCTACGAGGCGCACGTGAAGGGCCTCACCAAGCTCAACCCCGCTGTCCCCGTCGAGTTGCGCGGCACATACGCCGGGCTCGCGCACGAGTCGACGATCGGCTACCTGAAGGATCTCGGCGTCACCACCATCGAGCTGCTGCCCGTGCACCAGGCGGTCAGCGAACAGCGCCTGCAGAAGATGGGCCTGGTCAACTATTGGGGATACAACACCCTCAACTTCTTCACCCCTCACGCGGCATACGCCAGTCGAGCCGCCCAGTTCGGCGGAACCGGCGCGGTGCTGCGCGAGTTCAAGGGAATGGTTCGCCTCCTGCACGAGGCGGGTCTCGAGGTGGTGCTCGACGTCGTCTACAACCACACCGCCGAGGAGGGGCGCGGCGGTCCGACCTCGAGCCTGCGCGGTCTCGACGACGCGCACTACTACCGCCATCTGCCCGACGGCAGCTACCTCGACACCACCGGATGCGGCAACACGGTCGACTACTCGACGCCCGCCGCGCAGCGACTCGTTCTCGACTCGCTGCGCTACTGGGCGAATGAGGTGCAGATCGACGGGTTCCGGTTCGACCTGGCCGCCACGCTGGGCCGGGACGCCGACGCGCACTTCACGCCCGAGCATCCCCTGCTCACCGCGATCGCGACCGACCCGGAGCTCGAGGGCGTCAAGCTGATCGCCGAGCCGTGGGACGTCGGGATCGGCGGCTGGCAGGTCGGCAACTTCGGGGCACCCTGGTCGGAGTGGAACGACGGCTACCGCGACCGGATGCGCAACTTCTGGCTGCGCGACATCGCAGCGGCTCGCGCCCAGGGCGGGATCCCGAGTGAGGGCATCGGCTCGCTCGCCCGCCGATTGGCCGGCTCGAACCACGTGTTCTCGGTCGAGCGCGGGCCGCTGGCCAGCGTCAACTTCATCACCGCGCACGACGGGTTCACCGCCGCCGACCTGGTCGCCTACGACGAGAAGCACAACATCGGCAACGGCGAGAACAACCGCGACGGCAGCAACGACAACAAGTCGTTCAACCACGGGGTCGAG
>Ga0068857_100000228_pt1 | contig 37447 bp, 39 predicted proteins | sample KBSCornC72_FD_66591 | JGI IMG/M metagenome (GOLD analysis project Ga0068857, IMG submission 66591) | Corn rhizosphere microbial communities from Kellogg Biological Station, Michigan, USA - KBS Corn C7-2 | ecosystem: Host-associated > Plants > Roots > Rhizosphere > Soil ...
ACAATAATGCGATCAAGCTTTGCGATAGTACTCAGGCGGTGAGCGATTACGATGCTTGTGCGGCCTTCCATCAATGTCTCGAGGCTCGCCTGAATGAGCTTCTCGCTTTCACTGTCGAGTGCCGACGTCGCCTCATCAAGCACTAAAATCGGTGCATCCTTCAGGATGGCGCGGGCGATTGCAACACGTTGGCGCTGGCCACCACTAAGCTTAATGCCACGCTCACCAACGACCGTTTCAAATTGACGAGGCAATCGCTCAATGAATTCTAAGGCATGCGCTTCTGCAGCGGCATCGCGAATTTCATCCACCGTTGCATCCGGCTTGCCATAGGCGATGTTATCAGCCAATGTACGATGAAAGAGGAGCGGCTCCTGTGCAACATATGCAATTGATGAACGCAAGCTATGCTGAGTAATGTTTGCAATATCCTGGCCATCAATACTAATCACGCCATTAGTTAGATCATCAAAACGTAATAACAACTTTGTGATCGTCGTTTTGCCCGCGCCCGACACACCAACGAGGCCAACTTTTTGCCCGGCAGGAATATGCAAGGTAAGATTTGCGAGAACCTCTGTCCCCTTAGAATCGCTGTATGCGTAGCTGACATTATCAAAGTCAATCACACCGGTAGTAACTTCGAGATCTATAGTAGACGCGTCAACAACTTTTGGCGGATCGAGCAAAATTTCTGTCATTGGGGTTGCTTCAAGCAAAATTTTATCGTAGCCATTAATGAGCTCGCCAAGGGTGAAGAGCTGCGCGGCGAGGCGTTGCAAATAGGCAATGGTGAAGATGGCGATTGCAAGGGGCATAGCGTGATGAAGAAGAAGCGTACCAATAATGACGATAGAGGCAATCTGGAAGATTTGCATAAAGAAGATGCGGCCGGAACCCTCATAGCTCATAATCGTGAAATCTTTGCAATATGCGCGCTGGTACTCACGGCTAAGTGCTTCCGTGCGCTCGATCTCGTATGCCTCGCCAGCGAAGGTCTTAACGGTAAGATTATTCGTAATGGTATCCGCAACAGCACCGTTTACCTCAGCAATTAACCGCTTGCGTTCAGTGCGAATGCCCTCACGCATACGGCGGAACACCCGCACCTGGATAACTAAGCCCACGATTAAAAAGAGAATAACCACTGCGAGCGTTGGCGTGCGCAGCGCGATAAGTATAAGGCCGACGATGATATTGATAGCAAACGACATTGTACGCAGCAAGAAGAGATCTTGAATACCAACATGGCCATTGATAAAATCAATAAACTTACCAGTAAGACCACCAATCTTTTGGTTGCCAAAGAACTCCTGATCCTTCTCGAGCAACATTGCAAGGGTACTATGAGTAAGTCGAACACGTACGGCTGACTCATGGCGGACGGCAGTCTGAAAACCGATTAAATTGAGCGCCACACCGACAACAACAAAGAGTCCGGCAAGTTGAAGTAGCTGATACATATGTGAAGTATTGCCGCTAGCATATGTTCCGATTGCTAGCGACAAAAAGTAGGGCACGGCAGTGTCAAGCGCGAGTGAAGCGAGTGGAATAGAAAACGCCATGATCCAAAAGCGTAGTTTATCTTCACGAATTTGCTGCCAATATAGCTGAATTGTTTCTTTGGCTAAAATCGCTGGTCGTTGATGGTTAGGCATTGCATGCCTCATATCCTAGAGCAGTCATCAAAAATCCTTTAGAAATATTAATAATAAAGTTTGGTGTCGCGTGAGCGGTTGAGGCCAACATCGCGCACAAGAGGAACAGAGATGTTCGTAGTAAGTCTAGTATACTAAGGGTATGGATCGATTGCAACAGATGCGAAATTCAAAATGGTTTGACCGTCTATATATGGTGACGGTGGCAATGAAAGGATTTGATGGCCTCATTGAGCTAATCTCTGGCCTTGTTCTTTTAATAGCCCCAAATGAGCTACATAAATTACTGTCATTCTTGACGGGTGAGGCGCGCGAAAGCTCTCATCAGTTTATGCATCAGCTAGCCCAATATATTGCCCATATAGATACGGATGTAACACGGGGCGGTCTTACGGTAGTGATATTATTCTTGGTGATCCATGGCGTCGTCAAGTTGTCGCTCGTATATGCATTATTACGACGCATTTTATGGGCATATCCCTACGCGCTTGGCGTACTAGTGCTGTTCCTTATCTACCAACTATACGTATGTGTCGTACAGCCGTCAGTAAGCATGGTGTTATTTGCTGCACTTGACGCGATTATTGTATGGGTAGTATGGGGTGAATGGCGCAAATTGGCTCGCGAAGCCGAGTAGCGCATGCTATACTATGCTTATGATTATTCTCCATATTATTATTGCGCTACTGAGTCTTATCTTTGCAGGAGCTGCGCTCGTTCGCCCATCTGTTAGGCAGATTAAAATTGTCGGTGCCAGTACTATTGCAACACTTGCTACAGGGGTTGTATTAATTGCTCAAGGCGCAAATATATTACATATGTGTCTGAGCGGACTATTATTTACTTCCTTGACAGTTGCGGCAATGTCACTATCACTTCGCGCAGTGCATCGCCAGTCGTCAACCGTGCATGTCCGCTAGATTATTTTAGGCAAAAGTGGTATAATACATACCAATGCAAAAAATTCTTCTCTACTACAAATTCACTCCTATTGCCGACCCAGAAGCAGTGAAATTATGGCAGAAAACACTCTGTGAATCACTCAATTTACACGGCCGAATTTTAGTGAGCGCTCAGGGCCTCAATGGAACAGTTGGTGGCGATATCAGCAACTTAAAGGCATACATTAAGGCGACGAAACAATACCCTGGATTCAAGGGCATTGCATTTAAGTGGAGCGAGGGTAGTCGCGAGGACTTCCCGCGACTCAGCGTAAAATCTCGTCGTGAGCTCGTTGGGTTTAAGAATAGCGATGATGAGTTTGCCGTTGATGAAAATGGGGTGATTGGCGGCGGTCAGCACATTAAGCCACAGCAAGTACATGAGCTTATTGAAAAATACGGTGATGATGTCGTATTCTTCGATGGACGCAACGAACACGAGGCGAAGATTGGCAAGTTCAAAAACGCTATCGTGCCAAATACCAGTACCTCTCGCGATTTTATTGCCGAGCTCGAGAGTGATAAGTACGATGACATTAAAGACAAAAAGATTATCACATATTGCACAGGCGGCATACGCTGCGAAGTTATTAGCGCAATGATGAAAAAGCGTGGTTTTAGTGAGGTGTATCAGATTGATGGCGGTATTGTGAAATATGGTGAGGCGTATGGTGACGATGGCCTTTGGGAAGGTTCGCTCCGTGTATTTGATAACCGTATGACGGTAGACTTCAGCGACCACGCAAAAACAATTGGCGAATGCAGCCATTGTAGTGCGAAGACCTCTAATTTCGAAAACTGTGCGTTACCAGAATGTAACGAGCTTGTGCTAATCTGTGACGCCTGCAAAGGTCAGCCAGATTTACTGTTCCACACAGATCTTTGCCGCGAAAAACAAATGAATAAAATCGGCGCTACTGCGTAATGCCGCATATTCATAACGAGCCTGACCAGCATGACATGACGGTGAGCGGGTATATTGTGCGCACCGATGGCGACGAGCCGCTTTGCCTTGTGCACATGCATAAAAAGATTGGCAAACTAATGCAGATTGGTGGCCACATTGAGCTCAACGAGACACCGTGGGCGGCAATTGCGCATGAGCTCGAAGAGGAAAGTGGGTATCAGCTGAGCGAACTGAAAGTTGTACAGTACACGGCAGATCGTGTTATTGATGCAAGCAATATTAGCCACCCGACACCGTTCTTAATGAACACGCATAATGTAGGTAACGAACACTACCACTCAGATTTATGCTTTGGTTTTGTAGCTCAGACTTCGCCTGCTCAGAATATGGCCGATGGTGAGTCCGCGGATCTTCGCTGGCTCACACTCAGTGAACTACGCGAAGCCGCTAAAAACGGCGATGCTCTTCAAGATGTAAGCAATATGTACACATTCCTTATCGAGCACCTCAATACATATACGCTCGTACCGGCCGTCGACTTTTCAGTTGATAAGCCACGCACTGCTGCTGTCACATATAAGCGCGGTGCACCGGGTAACTAATGCGTTCGCACCATAGTAAAGATGGTGGTATACTTAAAGGATTATGGCGTTATACAACACACGAACCAAGCAAGAATTTGAAGATAAGGTACTGAACAGTAAAAAAACAGTCCTTGTTGATTTTTGGGCAGATTGGTGTCCGCCGTGTCGTGCAATGGCGCCGATTCTTTATGATTTGGGTGCTGAGCTTGATGAGACAATCGACATCGTGAAGGTTGATATCGAAGACGGCGCCGAGAACTCTGCTCTTGCGGTTGAATATGGAATCAGTAGTATTCCAAACATGCACATTTTCAAGGGTGGCAAAGTTGTCGATCACGTAATCGGAATGGTTCCAAAAGTGCACCTTGTTGATGTACTTAAGCAGGCCGCAAAATAGCGCTCGAGGGTTACAATGAACGACGCGCTCAACGAAATCTACCAGGCAATTATTGATGACCCAATGAACGCCGAAATGAGCGCGAAAGGCTATGTGCCGGTATATACAGCCTCAGCAAAGTCGCGGATTGTTATTGTCGGCCAGGCGCCTGGGCGAAAAGCGCAGGAATCTATGAAGCCATGGAATGACGTGAGCGGCGTAGCTTTACGTTCGTGGCTAGGGGTTACTGATGAACAATTCTACAATCCTGACTTGTTTGCACTCATACCGATGGATTTCTATTACCCGGGTAAAGGCGTGCATGGTGATCTGCCGCCACGCAAAGGTTTCGCCGAAAAGTGGCATCCGAAGATCTTTGAGCATATGCCAAATGTAGAACTAATTATCCTCGTAGGCGCATATTCACAAAAATATTATCTTGGCAAAGGTGCCGGCAAGAATCTCACAGAAACAGTGTTTGCCTACCATAAGTACGCACCAAAATTCTTTCCATTAGTGCATCCAAGCCCGCTTAATTTTCGGTGGCGCAAAATCAACGGCTGGTTCGAGGCGGAGATTATCCCAAAGCTCCGTGTACGCGTCGCAGAGATTATTAACTAAGCAAAATCCTTAAAGTTACTCTTTCTGATATTTCTCCGCAAAGGGAAGTCGGCATCGCCAGGCAAGCCCTAGGGGCGCGTGGTGAAATCGAGCGCAAGCGAGTTAATGCAGTAGCGATCACCAGTCGTTTCCTGCGGCCCGTCAGGGAAAATATGCCCAAGGTGCCCCCCGCAATTTGCGCAGGTGACTTCCGTGCGAACCATTCCGTGAGATGTATCTTCCGTAAAAACGATAGAGCCTTTAATTGCACGATCGAAACTTGGCCAACCGCAATTGCTGTCGTACTTTGTTTCTGAATCAAACAATTTTGCGCCACAGTTGGCACAGGTATAGGTGCCAACTGCATGGTTTTCCAGCCACTTGCCACTAAACGGCGCCTCGGTGGCTTTATCAAAAAGAACGGCTTGTTGCTCTGGGCTAAGTGAAGAATTCTTCATATATCTATTATACGCTCGCATATATCCAATGCTATACTCATAATATGGATAAGCTTATAATTGGCGGCGGCTGCTTTTGGGGAGTGGAAGAACTTTTTCGTACGCAACCTGGAGTAGTGGATACGTGTGTAGGATATGCAGGCGGTACTAACGATGACCCAACATACGAAAATCATCCAGGTCACGCAGAGGTATTGGAGCTCACATTCGATCCTTCAAAAACCTCGCGCGACACACTTCTTGATTACTTTTTTAATATTCACGACCCAACAACTAAAAACAGGCAGGGTAACGATGTTGGTACAAGTTATCGGTCGGTAATTTTTTATACAAACGAAGCCGAGAAGCAGACTGCCGAACAAGCGATTATACGTAACCAAGTGCACTGGAAAGATCCAATAATAACGCAAATCGAACCTCTCACGAAATTCTGGTCAGCCGAAGAATATCATCAAGATTACCTGCAAAAGAACCCGGGTGGCTACACATGCCACTTTGAGCGACCTTGATAAAACGCGTATACTATAAGAGTGAACACGGCGCTTAAACAAAAGCTAACCACACTGCCAAACAGCCCTGGCGTGTACTTCCATAAATCGGCGGATGGCGAAATTATTTACGTTGGTAAGGCGGCAATACTTAAGAACCGCGTGCGCCAGTACTTTCAGAGCAAGAAGGATTTTGACATAAAGACCTTAGCGCTGGTGAATGAGATTGCAGATACCGACTGGGTTGAGACCGAGAGCGAGATTGACGCATTGTTCTTAGAGAGCGAAATGGTCAAGCGCTACATGCCGCGCTATAACATTTTGCTGCGTGACGATAAATCGCAAACATTTGTACGTATTGATATGAAGAGCGAGTGGCCAACGGTAACATTCACGCGCAATCCAGCCGATGACGGCGCTAAATATATAGGTCCGTTCTATAATGGGTTTGCCGTCAAAAAGGCACTGCGGTATTTGCGTAAAGTATTCCCATATTACACCAATGAACCACGCCGAGATCGCAATAGTTTGGATGTGCAAATCGGTTTAGAGCCACGTCGTGACATGACGAGTACGGAGTATAAAGCCAGTCTCAAGAAACTGATTAAATACGTCGAAGGTGGTCGCCTTGCCATCGTGAAGTCACTCGAACAGGATATGAAGCGCGCTGCTAAGAACGAAGAGTTTGAGCTCGCGGCAAGCTACCGCAATAAGCTCTCTCACCTGCGTGAATTGCAGCGTCGGATTATGTTTGGCGATAAAGAATTTATGGACATCTCGAAGGATAAGGCGCTCACACAGCTCACTGAACTTCTTGGGCTTGCCAACGTGCCAGCTCGCATTGAAGGCTACGATATATCCCATATGAGCGGCACGAATGTCGTTGCGAGCATGGTGGTGTTCACCAATGGCGTAAGCGACCGTAGTAACTACCGTAAATTTAAAATGAGTAGGGCGACAAACGATGATACTGCAAATATGGCCGAGACAATCTCACGTCGTTTTAGCGAAAAAAATATCAAAGCCTGGGGAATGCCAGACCTTGTATTGATCGATGGCGGCAAAGGTCAGCTACATGCCGCGCAAGCCGCACTTGAGCTTGCTGGCGTGCAAGTGCCAGCAGTTAGTATCGCAAAGCGCGAAGAAGAACTAGTGGTAGCGAAAAATGCACCGCAGATTAAAGATGACTTTTTACAAGAATTAATTCGTTCGCAACAAGAGGGTGTGAGTGTAGTCGAATCAGGCGGCTATTATTTCATTAACCTTCACGTGGGTCGCCACAATGCAGGCGGACACTCACGCAACTTACGTGGTGGTGATAGTCTTAGTCTATACGACGAGCTAACAAAACTCTTTCAGCGAATCCGTGATGAGTCGCATCGCTTTGCAGTAAGCTACCACACTACTCTTAAGCGCCAAGGTGCAATAAAAAGTCAGCTCGATGATATCCGTGGGGTCGGGCCTGTTATGAAAAAGAAGCTGCTTAAGGAATTTGGTAGTGTGCGTGGTGTTTCAGCGGCAAGTGAAGCGGATTTACGCGCAGCGGTCGGTCCGCTTTTAGCAAGCCGCATTCGGGCGCATATTAGCAGCCAAGAATAGCTTGTAGCGATGCTACAATAAAAGTATGTTTCATACCAATAACCGCAAGCGACTCTTCGCCCAAGCGAAAGGCGAACTTATTATTCTCACTGCGTATGATAGTGTACAACAATCGGGTGATATGGCAGCGCCATTTTTACAGGAATCATCATTTTGGTGGGTAACAGGAATTAACCAACCTGGCTGGAAGGTGATTCTCGATACGGCGAGGGGAGAAGCCACGCTTGTTCGGCCCAATCGCTCAGATGTTGATGTGATTTTTAATGGCGAGTCAAACGACGATGAGATTCGTACAATCAGCGGCATTCGTCACATTATTTCGCAGCATGAATTTGAATCTCATCTGCGCCAATTACACAGACATCATACGATCGCTTACACGCTCACGCAAAAAGAAGACCATGAGTTTGTACTTAATCCGGCAAAGGCTACACTCGTAGCGGTATTAAAAAGGATTTTTGACTCTGTGCAATATTCCGATGCACTATTTGCTGAGCTACGGGCAATCAAGCAGTCGGATGAACTCACCCGTATGCGCGCAGCAATGAAACTAACTTGTGATACTTTTATCTCGGTACAATCCCAGCTTGCTTCATTTAAAACGGAGGCCGAAATTGAAGCAGAATTTATTTACGCATTTCATAAAGCCGGCGCTCATCATGCGTATGAGCCAATTGTTGCGAGCGGCTCCCATGCGTGCACGCTTCATTACATAGAAAACTCAGGCAAATTACGAGCCCGTGAAATGGTACTTATTGATATCGCTGCACGTGTGGATGGCTATTCGGCGGATGTGACGCGCACATATTGTCGCAACCCAACTAAACGCCAAAGGGAAGTGCATGCAGCTGTCGTTGAGGCAGAGCGAGCGATCATTGGACGTATCACGCCAGGCTTGCCAGTTGCAGACTACCTGAAGCAAGTCGATGAAATTATGAAACAAGCACTTCAGAAACTCGGACTATTAAAAGATATCAATGATACTGAGACATATCGTAAATACTTCCCCCATGCTGTTAGTCATGGGCTGGGCGTTGATACGCACGACAGCTTAGGCCGGCCGCGTTATCTTGAGGTGGGTATGGTGCTGACAGTGGAGCCAGGGATTTATATTCCCGAAGAATCAATTGGCGTACGCATTGAGGATGACATCTTAGTTACCCCAACTGGCCATGAGAATATGACAGGCCAATTATCCACAGCGCTTACCATCTAGTATTTCACTAGCATATTCGGTATAATATCTACAACAATGAAACGGCAGCTTTTTACATTTGTTATACGCTGGGTACTCAACTCATTTGGTTTATGGGTTGCAGTACGTATATTCGGCACCGGCTATAGCAACGAGCAGATCTCTAACAGCATATCAGTCTTCTTGGTCGCAGGGCTTATTTTCTCAATTGTTAATGCAATTCTTAAGCCGATCGTAATTATTTTGTCGCTTCCTGCAATTCTTATCACCTTGGGACTCTTTACGGTCATCGTGAATGGTTTCATGGTATACATCTCGCTCAAGCTCGCACCAGGAATGCATATGACATTTCTTAACTCAGTACTTACCGGATTAGTGCTAAGTTTGGTAAACTATATTGTAAGTAGTGCATTAGAACTTGAATACGGACGCACACGGGAGGAAAAATGATGAATTCGACAACTATTTTACAAGCAGTAACCGTTGGCTCAGCGGTCCTTCTCGTTATCGCCATTCTATTGCAACAACGCGGCGCAAGTCTTGGCGCTGGTTTTGGTGGCTCAAACGAATTGTATACAACTAGGCGCGGTCTTGATAAGAATCTTTTTGAGGTAACAATCGTACTTGCGGTGATCTTTGTCTTGTCAATTCTTATTAGCCTTGTAGTGCCAAACCTTAAGTAACGGATTACAATTACGTGGACGACGAACAAAAGAGGTGGGGCAAAGTTCGCGGTGGTATGAAGCTTAATCGTAAGCAGCTTCTTCGTCGTATGCGTCGTGCTGAGGCTGTCTCAACAAAGCACGCCCATAAGTTTGTCATTGGCCGCATTAATAATATACGACTCGTCTCACGCGAAATTACTCTGTGGCTAGTATTTGTCGGTGTCTTAATCGCGGGGCTTGGTGTCCAGATCCTATGGAGCCAAGACAGCTATATGATGGCGGCACCGCAAGGTGGCGGCGCATATGTTGAAGGAGTGGTGGGAAGAATTGATACGCTTAATCCGCTATTTTCATCTACAAATACTGAAGCCTCGGCGGCACGCTTAATATTTTCGTCACTTTATAACTATGATCGAACAGGCATGCTTCATCAAGACTTGGCCATGGATATGGTCGCAGACGCTTCGCAAAAAGTATACACCGTCACAATACGCGGTGATGCAAAGTGGCACGACGACAAGCCGGTTACCGCACAGGATGTCGTATTTACAATTAACCTCATTAAAAATCCAGCCACACGTTCGCCACTGCGTGTAAGCTGGCTTGATATATCCGCAACCGCTCTTAATGACACAACCGTGCAGTTTACACTGCCTGCAGTTTACGCAGCCTTTCCTCAGGCACTTACATTCCCAATTATGCCAATGCATCTTTTGAAATCACTCAACCCATCGGCAGTGCGTGAAAGCGTATTCAGTCAAAGTCCGGTCGGAAGCGGTCCATTCAAATTCTCTCGATTGCAACAGATCGACAGCGCAACAGGTCAAAAAGTAGTACATTTAGTCGCGAACGCAAAATACTACACAGGTCGCCCAAAGCTCGATCGATTTGAGCTCCGTTCGTATCCCACCGAGACGGCGCTAACTCGTGCACTGAACAACGGCGAGGTGAGCGGGGCTTCAGACGTATCGGTGACGGGTGTGAAAGACGTGAAGACTAAACAGGCGACCATCACGTCTGAGCCTGTCGACAGCGGAGTCTATCTATTGTTCAATATGCAGAACCCAGTATTAAAAGACGCGCCAGTTCGTCAGGCGCTGCAACTCGCAACAAATACAGCAGATATCCGTAAGGCCCTTGGCGGAGGTGTACTTCCGCTTGACGGGCCATTACTGCAAGGCCAACTTACGGGGTCGAATGTGCCGTATGCACCTACGCCGGATGTCGTAAAAGCAAACCAGTTGCTTGAGAGCGATGGATGGAAGCTCGTCAATGGATATCGAGTAAAGAATGGTCAAACGCTACAGCTCGGAATCACCACGACAAAAGATAGTGAATATGAGGCAGTATTAAAGCAAGTTGAGGCGCAGTGGCATAAGATCGGGGTGAAGGTGTCGACGAATGTGATAGACACTTCAAGCACGACCTCAACATTCGTGCAGAATGTTCTGCAGGCGCGCAACTTCGACGTACTATTGTATGAACTTTCACTCGGTGCGGACCCCGATGTCTACGCATATTGGCATTCATCGCAAATTGGCATGTCAGGTTATAACTTCTCTAACTATTCAAATCGTATTGTTGATGCCAGCCTTGCAAGTGCTCGCTCGCGTATTGAGCCAGACTTGCGCAACGCAAAGTATACATTATTCGTCCGGCAGTGGTTTGCTGATGCTCCGGCAATTGCTCTTTACCAACCAGCGGTTGAGTATGTTACTGCCAGCGGTGTGCAGGCAACAAGGGCGGGCGGCCGCCTTGTGACGCTCGCTGATCGGTATGCAGACGTGCAATATTGGACTGTTCAGAACAGCGTGGTATACAAGACGCCATAAGGCGCAGAGAATCAGACTGGAACCACGATAATGCATATCACAATGGAGGCACGTACGGGAGTTGCACCCGTCTACGCGGTTTTGCAGACCGCTGCGTAACTGCTCCGCCAACGCGCCATCTAGGACATTATAGCAGATGGGAGTATGGCTCAATAAAATTGGTAGTCGTGGCTTCCAGGGCTGTAACACCCCTTGCAAACAGAGACAAAGTCTGGTATATTTTGATAAGTACATTCATCCCTATGCACTGGTGGCGGAATTGGTAGACGCGCTAGCTTGAGGGGCTAGTGGCCATTGCGGCCGTGGAGGTTCAAGTCCTCTTCAGTGCACCATGAATTTATTTCAGACAAAAAGTCCTCGAATTTTGAGGACTTTTTATTTTGGCAATGCATATCTTAAAAAAGGTGAAACCCCGCCAGTCGCAGCGGGGTCACCTTTGTGCGGGTGCTGTCGCTGTTTCTGCCGGGGGTCAGCGGTGTGAGACGAACGCTCGCATGCGAGGATCGAAGACCTCGTAGGTGGCGCGGATGTGTGCCTCCTCCTGCTCGTCGATCTCCCCTCGGAGGAACGGCAGGAACCGACTGGTCGGCAACGTCCAGTTCTTGGGGAGAAGGAGGAGGTCGACCAGGCCGTCGAGGAGGGCATCGGTGACGGTGATGTCGAACGTCCAGTTGATATTACTCTCTTCAACTCGGCTCGCAGCTATAAATTTCTTCGTTATAGCAGGCCCACTCAAGGTCGGCTAACTTCTCGTGCATTAGAGTTAAACTAGGTTCCAAAGAGCGCCACGACAGGTCAGTGTGGTGCACCATTTTAGAAATACAGATACAAAAGCATTCAATTTTTGGAACGCTTTTTGTTTTGCCCTTTTTCTAATTTGTTCCATTGGTTCAAGTCCTCTTTGACTAAAAATTGTTATAATGAAGCTCGATGAAATTATTTATAACCGCACGATTTAAGGGTGACGAAAACAAGCCCGATATAGAAAAGCTCTGCGGCATTGTCCGTAAAGCAGGTTTTGAAGACTTCTGTTTTATACGTGATGTTGAAAAATACCAACGGAGTGTCTTTAAAGATTCGCATAAGCTTATGAATCGGGCACGCGAAGCTCTATTACAATGTGATGCGCTTTTAATTGATGTTTCGGACAACCCTGGTGGTGGCAGGGCTATTGAGGCGGGTGTAGCCTTTGGAAATATAAACCGATCATTGTTATCGCAAAACGCGGCATGCAAATTGGAGTTCCCATGTCTGGCATTGCCAGTGCGGTTATCGAGTATGATAAAATTGAGGATATATTAGAGCCCCTCAAGAGATTCATCCAGTAACTTCTGAATCGCTTTGATTATTTCATATGGCAAGGTTACCTCTTAACGTCTGCTATGATGCACCATGAATTGATTCAAGATACAAAAGTGCTCCACAGCTCAAACCATAGAGCATCAACGTGGAACTCTTTGCTTTATATATCTTTTTGCAGTTGCCTAAGTGTAACTTCGAGATCCTTCTTATCAATGATAAAGGTTAGCTCGGTAGCTGTTGAAACAATCTCAATAACATTAATGTCTTCGTATGCTAAACAACGAGTTAATTGATGGATTAAATTTGGAATCTCCAAATTACCAACTTTAAATTTTGCCGTTACACCAACAAGATTATTTTCGTCATAAACCTTTGGGGCATTTTGTAGAGCAGTACGAAATTCCTGGGCAATTTGTGTTTCGGCTATGACGGTTATTTCGTGAATACCTTGTGTGACGGTGAGAAAAGTGTGATCATCCATGCTTACCTGGCGATACAGCTCTTGAATTCTTGTAGAAACAGCTAGGCTTCGTTCATAAGTCATGCCCTCTAGGTTGGCGTGACCTGAGAGGCCTTGTAAAACATTTGTTGCTTCTGTTTGAGATGCCCCTAGGCGTGCCGTGACCCTTGAAAGTGCAGCAATAATCGAGCCTTCCTGGGTTTTTTAGCAGACGATTCTGCAATTTGCGCCTTTAAACACCTATGAAATAGAGGATTTCTCACTATACGCCCGGGATTCAAACAAGCCGACGCTGGCAGCGGCAAAGGTTGTAGAGAGGCTTCGGAAACTAAGTCTCTTGCATACGGACAATCGCATGACCGAAAGCTGCGATTTCCTGCGTTCGCAGGTGGTGGGCCGCCATCTCAGCGGCGCGCACGCGGGGGGTCGTTTCGCTTGAGAATTGATAGCTGCCAGTTACGGGATCAAATGTTTTCACCTCAAAGATACCGGATGTCCGCACCGCAAAGATCGGCAACCCGAACGCAGAACTAACCTTGCGCACAATTTCCGGCACTGTGTTGGGAGGTGCTGTAACCTGCAATGTATTGATCTGATTTGGCATGAGGCCAGCTGTATCTTTAAAATACAAACCCGTGACCGTGGGTTCACGGATAGCAACCTCATTGATGAGCGGATAGTCAGGGTATTTTTCATTGTTCGCGGCAATGGCATCCAGAGCTTCTCTTATTTCATCTAGGGACTGCTTCGATGTTTGGCGTTCTCCATTAGGGAGCATGAGTGAACTGATATCAGTAGGGCTTGCCGCTTGTATCCTCCCCTCTCCAATTATGACGCCAACATTGCTCCAAAGGGGTGCCTGACTTGTTGTAGCACGCTCGGCATAGACACTAGCCGATACCACGGGCTTGTCCGCGATTGTTATGCGAAAACGTTCTTCAAGACCAGTTGCTTCGGACAATAGTGAATTATAGCCAACGGTATCGAGGGATATACCGTGCAAGCAAAACATATTACGCTGCCGAAGCTCGGGCGATAGCGCAAGCAAGGCCTTCGGGCTCTGCTCGTGGCCGCTATTAGTTTCGGGGGGTCCATGCGGGATGTTTTCTTTTATCATATACTTCTTTTATATTCTGTATAAACATTAGCATAGTTCGGCAGTAAAGACAGCAAGATTGTACCGCAATTACCGAAACCGTAGAGGATTCAATTTCAGTATCGCGATAAGCGAACCCAGCCCGATCATAGGCCCGTTATACCTCAGAACCAAACTATTTTAATATATTCTGAGCTACGTTATGATAACAGCATGCGGCTGGCTCATATACATCAAAAAGAAACTTTCAACGAACCGGTGTGGCATGTGCTTGTCGTGCTCACAGTGGCCGTTATTTTGCAGGCGGCACTCAATGACCAGCTAACGTTTGGCTTCAAGTATGTCATTATTGCACTTGAGGTAATCTTGTTCGCGATTCTTAGTACGTTTTTCCTGTCATTAGCGTGGCGCCGCTTCGTGGCAATTGCATTGTTGGCATTGATATCAGTGGCTAACGTAGTATCGCTTAGCGCGGTGATTGTTGCACTCATTGGTAGTGCGCAGGTGAACGGCCACGAGCTGCTATTTTCGAGCGTGGTGATCTATCTCACGAACGTGATTGTTTTTGGGCTTTGGTACTGGGAATTGGACGATCTGCGTACGGACGTGGATGATTTTCAGTTCCCACAGCCCATGGGCAAGACCTCCTGGAGACCCACCTTTCTGGATTATTTATATGTTTCTATTACAAATGCTAGCGCCTTTAGCCCCACCGATACACTACCGCTCACGCACCGGGCAAAATACCTTATGACGCTCCAGTCACTGACGTCGCTGGCAATCGTTGTACTTGTAACGGCTCGAGCGGTGAATATTCTTAGCTAGCCTTATGTGATCAATCTACAAGTACCCGGCGGATGTCTGGCGAAAGTGCCGTCAAGAGATTATAGTTGAACAACCCATGCTGGCTTGCGACAGTATCGATGCTGTTTTTGCTTTTCACGTCAGAACTGAACACAATAACTTCATCGCCTACTTTTGCTGTCGTCCCGTCGAGACTGATCATAGTATGGTTCATGCAGACGCGGCCGATAATGGCAGGATATAACGCGCCGAGCTTTACGATACCCGCATTGCTGAGTGTTCGTGGGACGCCCTCGTAGTATCCCAAGGGCAATACGCCGATTCGCATGGCTTTAGGCGCGGTGAATGTGTAATTGTAGCTGACCTGGTCGCCCATATTTAGGTTAGTCGTTTTAGTGATTGTGCTAATAAGCTGCAGGGCGGGTCGGAGACCTGCTAATTTTAAGTGTTCCGAATGTCCAAGCGGAAATGGATTGATACCATAGAGGCCGACACCTAGCCGTATAGCGGTGGCATATTTTGACTTTGCCTTTAGGCTGCCAGCTGTTTGAGCAACATGGAACATTGTTGGCGAGGCGCCGGCCGCACGGACTGTTTCGACGCATTCATCGAAGAGACGAACGGCGTTTTCTACCGTTTCGGCATTATCGCCGTCACTATCAGCCATATGGCTCATAACTCCCTCTAGCCGAAGATTTGGATAATTAAGAATCAGATCTGTTAGTTCCGAAAGCTCGGCCTCGGCTGCTCCATAGCGGTTCATGCCGGTATTACATTCAAGGTGAACAGCCACGCGCTTGCCGGTTTTGCCAAGCGCGTGTATTGTCGCTTTGTCTTGCACGACAAAGGCAAACTGGTCATAGGTTAATTTGGCGAAGTTCTCAGGTCTTATTGCGCCCATGACAAGCACTGGCTGCTGGCTGACCTTGCGGACTCGCAGTGCTTCAAAGTAGCCGTCGACGGCAATGTAGGGGAACGAGCGGTCCTTTAAGGCTGTTGCGACTTGTTCGATGCCGTGCCCGTAGGCGTTGCCTTTTAAGACCGGAACAACCTCCTTGCCTGAAAGTCCTGCAAGCAAGTCAAAGTTATGGAGTAGAGCACTTTTTGATACTTCGATTCGGTTGTGGGTTGCAAAATCCTTTTCAAAAGTGGAGATAAATCGATCGATTGTCGTGCGAATAGGCATGTACTTATTTTACGCTGGCAAAGACGAAGCACCAACATTAGGCTAAAACACAAGTAAGTGTCATAATTAAATCATGACGAATACGCCACAATTGCAGCGGGTAACGCGTATACGGGGTGAGCTGGCGCTGAGCCCAAATATTACAAGGGCCGTCGAAGAATTCTTTGAGAATACCGAGCTTGCCAAAACGGGTAAATTATACACAACAGCCCAACTGGTTGTTGACCAAGGCGACTACCACAGGCATTGCTATGATCGACAAATAAGCGAGTTGGAGCGGTCGATGGCATTAAAACGAATGGCATCACAAATATTGAGGATCGGACCGCCATTGCGCCTTTATGAAGAGCCTGTAATGGGCCGGCTGCAGTTTAGCGTCCATCCAGATGATAGACAAAGTCTAACTGATTTTCGTGAATATTTGGCTGAAATTGGTGGCATCGAACCCGTTCCTGCTGACGATATGCTATACCTAGAGCTTTCGACTGGGGCCTTGGCAAAAAATGCCGCAATACGACGCGAGCAGCGCGACGAAACGCTCGACAAACTTGCCTCCAAGCTGCGCCACCCAGCCGCTGCCGCGCGCCTAACAGCAACGAACCTGCGTGTTGTTACTAAAGATATGACTCGTCGCCTGACCGTCAAACCCGACGCGGTACAATGATAAGTATAATTGCTAGACGCTTCCGGTTGCATTAGAATGAGACGCGGAGATCTATATTAGTAACGTTAGCGGTCATGATAATAAAGGAGAATTACCATGCAAGATCAATATATGAAATCAGAAATAGTCGCCTGCGTAGGTAGCAGCACGGCAGCCGCTCGAGGTGTTTTTAACTGGATTAAAGAACTAGAAAAACGGCCCCAGAATAAAAGATTTACATTTGTAAATCGAGGCGTCGGAGGGGATGTAGCATACAGCACATTGCAACGTCTGCCGAAGACCATAGCTCTTCACCCTGATCGCGTCATTCTTATCATTGGAGCGAACGACATTCTTAACGAAGTTTTCCCAAACGTGCAAAAAATGCTTGGTGGCTGGAAAAAGCTGCCCGAGAAATCGTCGCCCAAATGGTTTAGAGAAAACCTCGAATCAATCGTCCGCGAGCTTAAGTCGAAGACGTCAGCCAAGATTGGCTTAACCTCATTGGCCCTTGTTGGTGAAGATCCAAATTCGAAGGATCCAAAACAGGCTGAGCTTAATAAACTGTTTAAAGAATTTGCCGCTATCATTAAAGACGTTGCGCGGCAGGAAAATGTTGATTACATTCCATTTTATGAAAAATTTCAAGAACAGATTGAAGCTGACCCAGGCAAAGCCTTCACCGAGTTTCGCTTTCGTTGGTTCTTCCGTGACTATTACTGGCGTGAGTTCATCTTGCATCACAGCTTTGACGAAATAGCCAAGATGAATGGCTGGAAATACCATGTAGACGGAGTACACCTCAATACTCGTGGTGGCATGATTTTGGCAGATACGATGCAAGGATTTCTCGATTCATAGCAAAAATCTGATAGTGTAACTAAACGGCTAGAACAAAACGGCGTTTTGTAATAGACTTTTTATCTACCATCCTTGCACGTCTCCGTAAAGCTTCTTGGAGCAACCAGAGCACCTATTAGGGTTGCCTCAAATTTGGCAGGTTGCAAATTCTAGAAGGAGTATAATAGAAAGAGTAAGCATAGGAGGTATCTATTCGATATGCCAATGGGGTGTGTATGTACGATGAAAATCTAGTGGTAACCCTAGCTCAAAAACAGAGGGCAGTTAGAGCAATCTACATCTCCTCGTATATTCCACGTAGATGCGGTATTGCCACTTTTACAAAAGACCTAACAACGGCAATCAATAATCTCAATCCCCACGCGCTCTCCGAGATTATCGCTGTGTTAGATGATATTGAATACTCATATCCGTGGGAGGTTAAGACACGTATTTCCCAACAAAATCTAAGTGATTATATTGACGCGGCACGCTATATCAACCGTTCATCTACTGACATTGTTAATTTGCAGCATGAATTTGGCCTTTATGGAGGGGAAGATGGGGAGTATATTCTTTCACTCATAGACGATCTCGAGCGGCCACTTGTTACGACGTTTCATACGGTTTTACCAGACCCAGATGAGCATAAGGCCTACATTATGAGGCGCATCATTGATAAATCCGCCGCAGTCGTAGCCATGACAAATGAGTCTCTGCAAACGCTCATTAACAAATATAATTGCCCGCCAGGAAAGGTTGTCCTTATTCACCATGGTGTCCCTGATTTTGCTTTTAATGGGATGGCCTCTCATAAAAAGAAACTCCGTATTGGCGCCGCCCCAATGATTCTCACAGCTGGTTTACTCGGGCCCGGCAAAGGACTAGAGCATGTCATTGATGCAATGCCTGAGATTCTATCGAGCATACCCGAGGCGCAACTCTACATCGTCGGACAAACGCACCCGCATATTCTTAAGAAGGAGGGTGAGGTATATAGGAAATCTCTTCAAAGACGAGTCCTTAAGCTGAATGTTACTAAGGCGGTGAAATTCGTGAATAAATATTTAGAAGATGATGATTTGCACCATTATTTCTCGGCAGCAGATTTTTTTGTTACGGCGTACCCTAATCTCCAACAACCGACTTCAGGTACACTGGCCTGGGGTATTGCTTCTGGAAAAGTTAATATTGCCACGCCGTATCAGCATGCGCGCGAAATCTTGCAAGATGGCTCCGGTGTATTAGTTAAACCGAATGACAGTAGTTCTATAGCAGATGCCGTTATTTCCTTCTGGTCTAATCCCGCGGCCATGGAGGCTATAAGGGAAAAAGCATATACAAAAGGTCGCCAAATGACGTGGTCGGGTATCGGCCAGCAATATCTTGATTTGTTTCGTACAGTTATGGAAAGAAGGTAGGTATGGTTGCAAAGGTAAATCTGACATATATGAAATCTATTACCGACGATTTTGGTATATGGCAGCATTCAAAAGGGGAAACGATAGACCATGCAAGAGGATACGCACTTGACGATTCCGCTAGAGCGCTCATTGTGTATATGCTTGCCGGCGATATGAAAAGAGCAAAAGTGTGTTTGAATTATCTGGCCGCAAGTCAGAAAGGCACTGGGTTTATTGGCTTTTTTGATAAAGACCACCTGCCACTTGATGATGAAAGCTCTTTTGATGCGTATGGTCTTGCCATGTGGGCGCTTGCTTTTGCAATAACGCACGGACTTGAGGAGAAGGCGGCACGTCGCATATTTCATCGCGCAACTCGCTTTAATACTGCGCGTGATCTGCCAATTCGTACGCAAGCATATCTTCTTATGGCATTTACACTCTTAGGAGACGCGCATCAGGCGGCGGTATATGCAGGCAGTCTGAATCAAGCATTTGATACCGATTTGGGCTGGTTTGAGGAATATCTACGGTACGCCAATGCAGTATTACCCTGGAGCTTGATTGAATATAGCCGTAGATTCGGTTCGAGCCCTGAAATGGACGCAACAATACATACATGCATCGCAACGCTAGAAACATACTGTAGGATTGGCATATTGCCAGCCCCAATAGGCAATCATTCATGGCAACGGATTGGTGATCCGAAGAGAGATGTCTATGGACAGCAACCAATCGATGCGGGGTTTATGGTCCTCATGTATCTCAGCGCATATGAATACTTCGGTGAGGAGCGATATAAGGACCTCGCGCATGATTGGTTCAGTTGGTTCAATGGTAATAATATCTACAATCAGACACTTATCCGAAAGGATGGTGCATGCGCTGATGGACTTGACGAGCCGTGGAGGTGGGGCAATGGGATCAGTGATAATTATGGCTCTGAGTCCACCATTATGTATGTATGGGCCGAGATTATGGTGAGGCAGGAGCTGAATATATGACGCTATGGCACGAGCAGATTTGGAAAGAGCGATATGGGCATGTCTGCCCTGACGAAAAGGGCGCACTGCTTGATATCGATATTGATGATTACGATGCATATAATCCAGCATTCGTTGCAAAATCATCCGAGACTAGGCTAATTGCTGTCCGTCTCGAAAAAAGGAACAGCGTCGTAGGCACACAGCAATATCATCCGTCTATAGCCTTCGTAAGGCAAAATAAGCCCTTTACAGGTCCGTGGCATCTTGATGAGCATCTGCCACGATTAGATATGCTTGAAGATCCGTTTGTTTTTTATGCCAAGGAGCCAAATGGTAAGAAAATTACTGTACTAGGTGGTGTGCGAATCAGAGAGCATTTTAGTGACTTTTTACCCCAGACTGAGTTTTATAAAGGTGAATCCATCCATTCACTTGAGCCTATATCGTTCGCGGTATTACACGGCCTTAAAGATATTCGACTTCTGCAGCTACCCGATGGGCGCTTTCTCCTTTGTCGACGCCCGAGAGGGCAACAGTTTGGTCGCGGCCGCATAACGCTGCATGTTATAGATACACTGAACGATCTCGTTAATAATGATGTAGTCGACTTGCCAACGCTCGGGGTGTTGGATAGCGGGGCGGACGTAAATGATTGGGTCGGAGTAAACGCCGCCTATCTCTTAACTCATGAGGATCAAATATACATTGGCCTCCTTGGCCATATTGCATTCGAGGATAAAGATCACATTGTTCACTATGCCGCCTGTACATATACATTGTCACTTGAAGATCTCCTCAAGGAGCAGCTCATGAAAGTCACGCCTCATGTCATTGCAACGAGAGATTGCTTTCATAACGGGCCACGCAAAACGACCGGCCTTGGCGATGTTGTCTTCCCGGGTGCCCTTGAGCATATTACTGGTGATGCCTATCGTCTTTGGGCTGGCCTTTCTGATACGCGAGTTGGTGTGCTTGAAGTTGATAAGCCTTTTGTGTACACTGCACCTATCTGATCGACTATTGCTGAGTCCATCTGCTATAATGTCCTAGATGGCGCGTTGGCGGAGCAGTTACGCAGCGGTCTGCAAAACCGCGTAGACGGGTGCAACTCCCGTACGTGCCTCCATTGTGTATAAGCCGCACGGATGGCGTCTGCGTGAACGCAAATAAATCGTAGACGCGATCGCGTATATAATATGTTCAAAGTAACATGTAAAATTGCGGTAAATTTTCTGATATGCGCGGATGGCGGAATTGGTAGACGCGAGGGACTTAAAATCCCTTGACCACAAGTCGTGCGGGTTCGATTCCCGCTCTGCGCACCAAGAGTAAAGCCCTTAGGCATGCCTAAGGGCTTTACTCTTGGTATAAAGATAAATGCCCGCATACCGGTTCTCGCAATGTCAGTCTATTATTTCTTTCTTGTAAACTTTTCCACAAATCCCCTAAGTCAGTAATTGACACCCAAAAACCGGCTGGGTAGAATACAGACTGGCGTATAACACGGTGCGTTTTCTAGAGCGAGAGGCAAATCGCATGCAAGACACACGACGCCGAGGTAAGCAAGTCTTCGCCTCGCTCGTCATCGCTGCCCTGTTGCTGTTGATGAATGGCAAGTCATCCAGCAATGCGGCCTCGCCCATCCCCACAACCATGGGGGAGCGAGTGCGCGTATCCAGCGCAGCACATCGCAACTTCCACTGCAGCAGCTCAGACCTGACGCCCACTCTCGCCGAAGTGCAGCGGTACGGCGTCGGCGCGCGGGTCACCCTCGCTGAGCTGCAGAGGTATGGCATCGCCCTTTAGGGCGTAGCACAGGATTCGGAGCCAAAAGCGCCTTCCTGCCTAGCTGTCTGTTCCTCCACATCACAGGGGGACAGGCAGCTAATTTTCATCAATACTGATATACTGTAAATACTATGGCTGCAAATGCAAAAAAGACTCGGGGGATAGCAAAAAAGAAACCAATCAAGCAGGCGGTAACGCCGCCTTTACTTTGGTATCAGTACATCGGCAATTGGTTCGTATCTGTAGGGCAATGGGCTGCGCGCAAAAATCGGGCCTTCCTTGTGAGGCGTCCGCATCGTAGCTTTCGGCTTACGCGCCGCCGCGACTCTAATCGCAGCCTGAATATTGAAGGGTATGTAGCCTTTACATTCTATGTAAATCGCACATTCCGCCAGCACTGGCAGATGTTTGGCTTGCTTGTTTTTATTTATGCGCTTATTATGGCACTCCTCGGCGCAATTACCACGCAGAATACCTACAGTTCAATTGATGCGCTGCTTCGAGGCGCTGCTGGAGATTTCTTTGGTAAGGGCATTGGCCAGATTGGCGAAGCCGGACTAGTAGCGCTCTCGGCGTTTGCCTCAAGTTCAGGTAACTTGCAGCCCGACCAGCATGTATATCTTGTATTGAGCCTCATACTAGCCTGGCTCTCGACAGTGTGGCTACTGCGCGAAATTGTGCTCGGACGAAAACCAAAACTACGTGACGGTCTCTACAACTCGGGCGCGCCACTTCTTTCAACGCTCGGGGTGATACTGGTGCTCGTAGTACAATTGTTGCCAATTGGACTCATTGTTTTGGCATATGCAGCACTTTCAGCGGCCGGTGTTATTAGTAATGGCTTCGGTAGTATGTTATTCTGGCTGATCGCAGCAACGGTTACCGCACTAGTCCTCTATTGGATCACGAGTACGATTATTGCGCTGATTGTTGTTACGCTTCCGGGTGTATACCCACTACGTGCGGTGAAATTATCAGGTGACCTGGTGGTCGGGAGGCGGCTCCGGGTGATGTATCGACTGCTATGGGGAGCTGCAGCGGTTATAGCAACATGGATTGGCGTACTGATCATTACAATTTTGGTTGATAACTGGCTAAAGATGCTAATACCAGGTATAGCGTGGCTACCGATCGTTCCCTATGTAGGTGCGCTGGTGACGGCATATGCTGTGGTGTGGTATGCCACGTATACATACCTCTTTTACAGAAAAGTAGTGGACGACGATGCCAAGCCAGCCTAATTTACAAGAAGCGCGTGAGCGTGTCGAAAAGCTACGTGCCGCAATTAATGACTATCGCTATCACTACCATGTGCTCGACGAATCCACTATGAGTGAGGCTGCAGCGGACAGCTTAAAACACGAGCTTTCGCAGCTTGAATTAGAATATCCAGAGCTCATCACGCCCGATAGCCCGACCCAGCGTGTTGCGGGTAAGGCGCTTGATAAATTTACAAAAGTCACCCATCGCACCCGAATGATTAGTCTGGCAGATGTCTTCAATGAGGAAGAAATTGCCGCATGGATCGAGCGTATGCAGAAAGCGTTGCCAGATGTATCAAACGAATATCTCTGTGATATTAAAATGGACGGACTGGCATGCTCGCTAGTATATAAGGACGGCGTACTTCAGCAAGCGGTAACGCGTGGCGATGGCCTGGTGGGTGAGGATGTCACTATGAATGTACGCACAATTAAGAATGTTCCCCTGCGGCTGCGGGGTAATCAGAAATTCGCAGCCTTCTTACATGGCCGTACCGAAATACGTGGTGAGATTGTGATGTACAAACAAGATTTTGCAAAGTTGAACGAACAGCGCGAAAAAGCAGACGAGCCACTTTTCAAAAACCCACGCAATCTCGCAGCAGGAACAATTCGTCAGCTCGACCCACAATTGGTTGCAGCGCGCCCATTACACTTTGTAGGGTATGATATTATTCGCGATAATTGGGACGATGTGCCAACAATCGCATACGGCTATTCTGCAATGTACGAGCTTGGTATTGAAACCAGCAAGCAAACACGGGTTGTGCGCGGCAAAACAGAAATCCTCGACTATGTCACGCATCTTGGCGAGATCCGTGAGGGCCTGAAATTTAACACAGACGGCGCCGTCATAAAGTTAAATGACCGAACGCAATTTGAAGATCTTGGCATCGTCGGTAAAACGCCTCGTGCTGCGGTTGCTTTCAAATTCGCTGCCGAAGAGGCAACGACAATCGTAAAGGATATCGTTATCTCAATCGGTCGCACTGGCGCAGCAACGCCAGTAGCGGTATTCGATCCCGTGCAAGTTGCAGGCACGACGGTGCAACATGCTAGTCTCCATAATGCAGATGAAATTGCCCGGCTTGATATACGCCGCGGCGATACCGTTATCATCTTTAAAGCCGGTGACATCATTCCCCAGGTTCAGAGCGTTGTCCCCGAACTTCGCCCGAAAAATTCTGTCGCTATTAATTATGAAGAAGAGCTAAAACGCCAATACCCCGAGCTTGAGTTTGTCCGCCCCGAGGGTGAAGTCGTTTACCGAGTGAAAGGGCTCACAGGCGATCTTATATTGAAGCGTTCGCTTGAGCATTTCGTTTCAAAAGGCGCACTCGATATCGATACCTTTGGTGAAAAAAACGTTGTCGCCGTAATTGACGCAGGATATGTGAATAACCTCGCCGATATTTACCGCCTAACAAAAGAAAAGTTATTGCAACTCGACCGTTTTGCTGACATTTCAGCTACGAAGCTCATTGACGCAATCGCCGACGCAAAAAATCCGCCGCTTGAGCGTTTTGTGTATGGGCTCGGCATTCGCCATGTTGGTGTACAAACGGCAATTGATCTAGTAAATCATTTTGGCAGCCTTGATGCGCTCGCACATGCGACGATTGATGAGCTCGAAAGTATCGATGGCATTGGTAAAGTGGTGGCGGAGAGTATTGCAGCATGGTTTGCAGACGAAGATAACCTCGCGCTTCTCGATGAGTTTACAAAGCTCGGTGCCGTGCCTCATTTCGAGAAAAAGACAGGCAAGTTGCTTGGGCAGAACTTTGTCGTTACGGGTACACTCGAAAGCATGGGCCGTGACGAAGCAGCTGATGTCATCCGTGCGCTTGGCGGTACATTCCAAACGGCTGTTGCTAAAGATACGACGTACCTTGTAGCTGGTGGTAAAATTGGTGCAAGCAAGTTAAAAAAAGCCCAGCAATACGGTACGAAAATCATTACCGAGGCAGAGCTCCTAGAACTTATAAAAAGTTAGTACACATTATCAGAGGAGGCAGTATGCCAACATTTCAATACGCAAAATTAGTCCGTGACAACATTCCAGGTTGGCACCGAGAAAATGGTCACACAGTAAATGGCCAGCAGCTCACCGGCGAAGCGCTACTCGAAGCGCTCGTCGCGAAGCTACACGAAGAAACCGACGAAGTAAGCGGTGCAATGAACCGCGAGGAGCTGATTGAAGAAATTGGTGACGTGCAACAAATCATCAATGATATCCTCGTGAGCCAAGACATTACTCAGTCAGAGCTCAAGTCCAGCATACAAAAGAAGACCGAGCGAAAAGGTGGATTCCTCCGCGGCGAATACATTGAATCAGTTACTATTCCAGACGAAAATGATAAGTGGGCCCAATATTGTCGCAGGTCCCCAGAAAAATACCCTGAAATAAGTTAGAATAAGCATAAGATGAATGCAATCAAAGCGCAAAAATTGACAGTGCAAAGGGCGAAGAGCGAAGTTCTCCATAATCTTGATATGACAATCCAATCAGGAACCATCACCGGGCTAATCGGTCCAAGTGGCTCTGGAAAGACGACGCTGATGCGCGCGATTGTAGGTGTACAGAAATATAAAGGAGAACTATCGGTACTTGATAGCCCGGCAGGATCGGCATCATTGCGTCCGCGAATCGGGTATGTCACACAATCTCCAGCGGTATACGATGATTTAACGGTGAGGCAGAACATTCATTATTTTGCACGTGTCGCAGGTGTTGCACTGCGCGAAGCCGATGCAGTAATTACGGCGGTACAGCTTGAAGACAGGCAAAGCCAGCTCGTACGTTCACTATCAGGCGGCCAACGTGCACGGGTAAGTTTGGCTGTGGCGTTGCTTGGTAATCCAGATATGCTCGTCCTTGACGAGCCAACAGTTGGGCTTGATCCAATTTTGCGTAATGAACTGTGGGATCAATTCGCGGAGCTTGCACGTCAAGGCAAGACGCTGGTCGTGTCAAGCCATGTGATGGATGAGGCCGAGCGCTGTAGCGAGCTCGCACTAATTCGCGATGGTAGGTTGCTATGGAATGATTCACGCCAAAAATTACTTGAAAAAACCAAGACAGGCAGCGTTGGCGATGCATTCATTGCAATGATCGGAGGAGCCGCCTAATGTATCATTTGCAGGCAACAGGCGCAACAGCATACCGTATCGTACAGCAATTGCTACACGATAAGCGCACAATTGCACTGATGTTTTTAGCGCCAACTATACTGATGGCACTGCTGGCATGGGTATTTTCGAATAATACCCGAATGTTTAATTCGATCGCACCAGCCTTGCTTGGCGTTTTTCCATTCGTAATTATGTTCTTAATCACGAGTATCACGACGCTGCGTGAGCGTACAGGGGGCACACTTGAGCGGCTTATGGCCATGCGCATCAGTAAGGTTGATATTATTGTCGGCTATGCACTCGCCTTTGGTGTATTTGGTATTATCCAGTCGATAATTACGAGTTCGGTGGCAATTTACTGGCTGAATATGGATGTTGCTGGCCCGCAGTGGTTCGTGGTGGTTGTCGCTATTGCTGATACATTGCTCGGTGTTGCGCTCGGCTTACTGGCGAGTGCGTTTGCTCGTACCGAGTTCCAGGCAGTGCAATTTATGCCAGCTTTCATATTCCCCCAACTCATTGTGTGTGGACTATTTGTACCGTTAGCACAGTTGCCAGACGCATTAAACGCGGTGGCATATTGGCTGCCCCTTACCTATGCGGTTGATGCGCTCAATGGTGTTGTCGCCAATGCCAATATCACAGGTGATATGTGGCGTGATATTTGGGTAGTCGGCTGCTTTATCGTTGCCGCGCTTGCAGGTGCAAGCTTAACACTGAGGCGCCATAGCTAATCATACGCTTGCACACTTTGCTATAATAAAAGCATCATGCGATATCTTAAAACTAACACCACGTATTGCTTCTCGCCACCCGTAATGATTGCCACATTCTTCATTGAGATTGGGCTCGCAATCTATGTGGTCTGGCGGTATAAGCTCAACGAAATAACGCGGCTGGCAGCGGCGCTTCTAGTATTCCTGGCGATATTCCAGCTCGCTGAATATAACGTATGTGAAGGCAGCTTTGGTATCAATAGTCTTGGTTGGGCTCGGCTCGGTTATGTAGCGATTACGATGCTGCCGCCAATCGGCTTCCACATGGCAACGAAAATAGCTGACCAAAAACAGCGGGGGCTCGTAGCGTTTGCATATGCTGCAGGCATAGCGTTTGCACTCTTCTTTGCATTTTCGGGCGATGGTATTACTTCACCGGCATGCCTTGGTAATTACGTCATTTTTGAATCGGCACCAGGCAGCGTCTGGCTTTATACACTCTATTACTATGGATGGCTAGCTCTGACCATAGTATATGCATTTACTCGCGCAAAAGCAGGGATTGCAAAAAACAAAGCACGAGCACTAACGTCACTCGCTCTCGGCTACGCGGCATTTATCTTGCCAACGACAGCAGTGAATATTATTGATCCGTCAACGCGCGCGGGCATTCCATCAATTATGTGTGGTTTCGCGGTTATTTTGGCAATTATTCTAGCTGGCGGAGTGTTGCCGCAGTATTATCGCGTCATAACACTCGGAGGACTTGTTAGTGGAAAAATTAAGAAGTAAGCTTCCGCGCTCAGTATTTAGGGCGCTTGTTGGGATTGTTGGAAGTATTGTGCTTGTTGCAGGCATAATTATGATCCCATACCCTGGGCCTGGCTGGGTTATAGTGTTTATTGGCCTTGCCATTTTGGCGCAAGAATTTGTATGGGCTGAGCGAGCATTGCACGACGGGCGCGGCAAATATAGTCGATGGGTTGAGTGGGTGAAACGTCAACACTGGAGCATAAGAGTGCTGCTCTTTTGCCTTACGAGTCTCGTCGTTATCGCGACCATCTGGCTACTAAATGGGTATAGCCTAATTAATACCTGGCTCCATCTTCATCAAAGCTGGCTCAACTCGCCGTTCATTGCCTAAGATATATCTAATATCTAGATAAAATGCGCTAAAATAGTAAGCATGCCAGGGAGAAAACCAATTAAGCAAAGTCGTAAACTATCCACGCGTGAATACATGGTGGCAATGTTTCATGTGGCGCAGACAACATATCATGCGGCACCACTTGCAATTGTCGTACAACTTGCTGGATCGGTTATTACGGCTGTGCTCCCAATTGTCACGACCTATTTTGCGGCACGGGCGACGACTGCACTTGCTGAAGCCTATGCAGGCAATCATGCGGCGGGTAAGCAAGTACTTGTATATGTAGGGATCACGGCAATGCTTGGCGTTGTTATGACGGCATGGCAGAGTCTTGAAAGTTATGTCACGCAACTAATGCGCTACCGTGTTGAAGCAGCTATGACCGATCGTATGTATGAGCATTTTCATGAAATAGATTTTTGGCGCTATGACGATAAAAAGACGGCTGACATGTATGATAAAGCGCAACAGTTTGCTCGATTTTTCCCCTATATTTTCGATCGACTTGCCTCAATCGTCACTCAATTTATTACAATGCTAACAGGACTCATCGCACTCATTTGGGTAAGCTGGTGGCTTGGATCAATCGTGCTTGCCGCAGTTATCCCGGGTATTGTAATTCAGTTCCGGCTATCGCGCGCAAGTACTAAACACTGGAAAGATAACGTCGAAACTCGTCGCAGTCAAAATATGATTGAGTGGCAAATTCTTCAGCCGCGGTTTATGGCTGAGCTTCGTCTCTATGGTATCGTTCGCTACTTACTTAATATGCGCATCCAGCTGCGCGATAAAGACGAAAAAGCACGTATAGAATTCGAGCGTAAGTACATTGGCAAAAAACTAGCCGCCGATGTACTCGAAGCCGCAGCTGAAGTTGCAACGTTATTTTGGATCGCCCTTCAGGTCATTAACCGCCTACAGCCAATCGGACAATTCCTGTACGTGCAGCAAATCGTTTCACGTACCATGACAGGTGTGAGCGGACTCGTAAATACAGTAAGTTCGATTGATGAGGATATTGCGAACTTATTTGACTATAACGAGTTTATGGCGTTACCCGCACAGTCTGTCGGTAAAGAATTGTTAAAAGCTGTACCAAAAACAATCACGGTTGATAATGTTTCATTTCACTACCCGGCGAGTGAAAAGTTGGTGCTTCGTAATGTCTCACTCACCATCATGGCAGGGCAACATATCGCAATTGTTGGTGAAAATGGCGCAGGGAAGTCGACACTCATTAAATTGCTCACAGGGCTATATGAGCCAACTAGGGGTGCAATCAAGCTTGAGGGCGCACCCCTTAGTGGTCTTAATATTGCCTCATGGCATAAATATCTCGGCGTCTTGCAGCAAGATTATATTGCCTATGGATTTGCGACAGCAAAAGATAACGTATACTTCGGTGATACGTCTGAAGGTTTTGATGCTAGCCGGTTTGACGCCGCGCTTGATAAAGCTGAGGCGCGCAGCTTTTTAAGCAAGCTCCCGCGCGGTGTTGATTCGTATGTTAACCCATGGATGGAAGACGCCGAGGGGAATCCAGGCACAGATTTGTCCGGTGGGCAATGGCAGCGGCTAGCGCTTGCTCGCAATTTCTATCGTGATAGCCCTGTAATTATCTTAGATGAGCCCACGAGTGCAATTGATGCACTTGCAGAATCTCGCATCTTCAAGCATCTCTTTGGTGAGAAAAGTAAGACGATTATCACGATTAGCCATCGCTTGACAACAATTGATAAAGCAGATGTTGTCTTCATGATGAAAGATGGCCGGCTTGTAGAGCAGGGGACGGCAAAAGAGCTCATTGCCAAAAAGGGTGAGTTCTACACGATGTTCGAAAGTCAAATCAACTAAAATAACCACCCCGTAAAGAGTGGTTATTTTAGTTAATCTGTAAAGATTACCAGCTGCGCTGACGGAAGCTGTTGCCACCGCCATTACCGCTACCGTTGCCGCCGCGGAAACCGCCGTCACGAGGCTTGTCCTCACGAGGACGAGCGAGGCTAACGTTAATAGCGCGACCGTCAAGGTCTTTGCCATTAAGTTCGTCAACTGCCTTTTGGTTGTTTGCTTCGTCTTCAAATTCAACAAAACCAAAGCCCTTTGAGCGGTTTGTGTCGCGATCAGTGATCACGTGCGCGCTTTTAACTGCACCAATTTGCTCGAAGTGTGCCTTAAGGCTGTCGTCGGTAGTTGCGTAAGCAAGGCTACCAATAAATAGATTTGCCATAGTGTAAATTCTATTCCTTCTTGTTAATGCTTTTCGTCAGATCGACCAAAGATCAGCGGATTGAGGAAAGAATAGAAGATACTCTTTTTCATTCACGTGTTACTTGCTCTGAACACCTCTAGTTAAGCACATTTTTGATTATTTTGCTATAGCGACTTGAAACACGCAAGCATATGCAGTATAGTATAGCCAATGCTGGTACGCATTAGGGGTACTCCCTGATGCCAAGCAAAACAAACATCTACACCAGTGCCCCGGGTGGGCGCGTAGCAGCAAAAAATTTCACCATCTAGCAGTAGGTGGTGACTTTTTATTTAATACTTAGTTTGCTAGGGTAGTAATAGAACGTTAACCATAAGGAGCATAAGAATGTTTAACCCAACATCTGCATTCAGTGGCTTTTCAGTCGATGATCTAGGCGCTGCCCGTGCCTTTTACAGTGAAAAGCTAGGTCTCGAAGTAACAGATGCCGGAGTCGGCGTGCATATTCATCTTCCGGGCGACGATGTGCGAGTATTTGCGTATCCTAAAGGCGCAGCACACCAACCGGCTACATTTACAATTTTGAACTTCAGAGTCGACAATATCGATGCGGCGTTAGATGAACTCGTACTGCGCGGTGTCAAGTTTGAGATATATGAAAATGCAGATGAAAAGGGTGTCTTGCGTGGCTTAACGAATGACAGGGGCCCCGATATTGCGTGGTTCAAGGATCCTGCGGGGAATATCCTTTCTATCCTTCAAGAAACGAAATAAGGGTAAGAATGAAAGAGACATTTAATAATGACACTGACATTGTTTGAAAAAGAGCATCTCGTAGATAATGTTTGGGCATTTCGGTTTAAGCCAAGTGAGCCACTTACATGGACTGCAGGCCAATATGTGCGCGTTGAACTCTCACATGAGAATCCCGATGATCAAGGAACCAAGCGCTGGTTTACTAATTCCGCCGCACCATACGAAGGAATCCTCCAGATCACGACACGCGTAACTGACACAACCTTCAAACAGGCATTATTCCAGCTCGAAATCGGCAGCACTAGCTTGCAGCTTATTGAAGCGCCAGAAGGTGATTTTGTTTGGCAGAACTCAGATTTGCCGATCGTGTTCGTTGCCGGCGGTATCGGTGTGACGCCGTTTCGTAGCATCATCAAGCAGCGCATCCATGATAATCAACCTGTGAACGTGTCGCTCGTCTACGGCAGTCGCACTCCTGAAGTACCATTTAAAAATGAGCTTGCCGAATGGATGGGCGCAGACCCCAGCTTAAAAGTGCATTACCTGAGCGGTAGCCCACTTACTGCAGATGCGCTTGCTGCCGAGATACCGACGCTCAACAGCTCGCTTGTATATCTGTCTGGCCCAGAGCCAATGGTTGAGGCGTTGGGCGATGACCTCAAGAGCCATGGTCTGCCAGAAGCTCAGCTCAAGCAGGACTTCTTCCCGAATTACGATGAAAATAATTACTAATTAGTAAGACTAAAACAAAAGCTCCTTTACGCAAGGAGCTTTTGTTTTATTACTAGATATATATTTAGTGAGCGCTAACCACCTCAGTTGAAGTAGTATCGTTACTAGTTTGCTTTTTGCTATGGATGACAAACGTTGCAATTAAGAAAGCAATACCGGCAAAGAAACTTGCGACTAAGAATGCGCGCTTATCGCCAGCAACAAGTGCTGAGATTGGGTCGAGTCCAGAACCTTTAGCAGTTGACGATGCTACGCCGGATAGAATCGCGAGACCTAGCGCACCACCCATCTGTTGTGAGGTATTAAGCATGCCAGATGCTAAGCCGGTTTGTTCGGCATGGACTCCAGAGGTAGCGGCAATATTTACTGAAATGAAACTCATACCCATGCCGGCAGCCATCAAGATGATAGCAGGGAGGATGCCGATAAGATAGGTGCTCGTGATGGTTATTTGACTAAGCCATAGAAGCCCAAGGCCAAGCAAAACCGAGCCAGCCATAAGAAACTTTTTAAAACCAACGCGCTGCATAAAACGAGGTACGGTGTTCGCGACAATCGCAAGGACGATAGGGAAAGGAAGAAACGCAACACCGGCCTCTACCGGCTTGTAGTGCATAACGCTTTGCAAGTACAACGAAAGTAGGAAGAACTGACCAAGCATGCCTGCTGTAATCGGGGTCATAAGGGCGTTTGCGCCTGCAACGTTTCGAATTTTAAAGATGGAAAGTGGCATGAGTGGATGGCTCGCGCGTGACTCATTCCAGATAAATCCTGCGAGAAGCACTGCGCTTGCGGCCAATGTGCCAAGCGTTGCGAAGCTTGTCCAGCCCCAGCTTGGTGCTTTAGTAAGCCCATAGACAAGGCTCATAAGCCCTGATGTCACGAGGAGGGCGCCACGCAAATCAAGGTGACGATGCGATGAAGTTGAGGCGTGCACCGGAACGTATTTCAAAATACCAGCAATGGCGAGAACACCAACAGGCACATTGATAAAGAAGTTCCAGCGCCAGTTTAGGTACTCAGTGAATACACCACCGATAACGAGTCCAGCTGCGGCGCCACCTGCGGCAACCGCCGACCATACGCCAAGGGCGGTATTACGTGCTTTGCCTTCGCGGAATGTCGTAAGCACAATCGAGAGGGCGCTTGGTGACATAAATGCCGCACTCATGCCTTGTAAGGCGCGAAGCGCAATGAGCTGAAGTGGCGACTGAGCCAAACCAATAAGTAATGATATAAGGGTAAAACCGCTAATACCAATTAATAATGTGCGACGACGACCAAAGAGGTCGGCTGCCCGTCCGCCGAGTAGTAGCGTACCGCCAAACGTGAGTGCATAGGTAGTGATAACCCACTGCAGCGCGGATGGGTCGAACCCGAGTGTCTTTTGAATGGCCGGGAGGGCAACATTCGCAACAGATGTGTCGAGGACAACCATGAACTGCGCGAGCGCGAGGAGGGCAAGCACAATCCAGCGTGATTGTTGTTTCATGAAGTTCCTTTCATAAATTACTTTAAAACATCAACTATCGTACCCTAATATAGTTGAGCAAGTCAAGTAATTTGCTAAAAAAAGTAAAATGCACTAGAATAACAGGTATGAACGATATGTTGACACAGGACAATCTCTACTGGATGCTTATTCAAGTTGCTTTTCGCTCAAAACATGACCTCATGAAATTAGCAGAAAAGTATGATCTTACTGGCGTGCAGTTATATAGTCTTGGCGCGATGAATCCGCACGAGCCTATCCCAATGAATGAGCTTTCTTGTATCCTTCTCTGTGATGCGTCAAACGTAACAGGGATTGTCGACCGTCTTTTGGCACAAGGCTATATCAAGCGCGAAGAAAATCCAACCGATCGCCGGGTAAAGTTAATTACCCTCACCTCTGAAGGTGAAAAAATCCGTGCCGCGCTTCTCGAGGAGGCCTCACGATACGAATTGCCTGAAATGAAGCGCCTTACAAATAATCAGCGCGACGAGCTCAAGTCGATGCTCTCTCTTATTTTGCAGTCCCCAGAAAAGGCCTAGGCTTTTAATTTTAGCGTAAGTATGGTACAATAGCATAAAGGAATTGTCCCCGGAGGGGCATTATTTTTATGACAGATCACAAATTCATTCGCAATATCGCAATTATCGCACACGTAGACCACGGGAAGACGACTCTCCTAGATGGTCTTCTGAAGCAAAGTAAAACCTTCCGTGACAATCAGGCAGAGATGGGTCAGCATCTTATTATGGATAGTGGTGACCAGGAGCACGAGCGTGGCATCACAATCACCGCCAAGCAAACAAGCATCTACCACGGTGACTACAAAATCAACATTATCGACACTCCGGGCCACGCCGACTTTAGCGGCGAAGTAGAGCGCACCCTTAACATGGCAGACGGTGTACTTCTTATTGTTGACGCCCAGGAAGGTCCGATGCCACAGACAAAATTTGTGCTTTCAAAGGCGCTGGAGCTTGGCCTAAGGCCAGTTGTCATAATCAACAAAATTGATAAGCCTGCACGTCGTATTGCTGAAGTCGAGGACGAGCTATCTGACTTATTCCTCGAACTTGCTACCGACGACAGTCAACTACAGTACCCTATCTACTTTGCAATCGGCCGCGAAGGTAAAGCATGGAAATCGATGCCCGAAAACATCGAGCAGCACGCTGATCTCGAGCCAATTTTTGATGCAATTGTGAATGACATTCCAGCTCCTACGGTTGATGAGAATGGCGCATTGCAGCTTCTCGTAACGAGCCTTACCTACGATTCATTTCTCGGTAAGTACGCAATCGGCCGCATCACTCGCGGCGCCGTAAAGCGCGGTCCAGTTGTGTTAATCAAGCGCGACGGCACACAGGTAAGCAGCAAGATTGAAAAAATCTTCGGCTACCGTGGCTTACAAAAAGAAGAAATTGAAGAAGCGAGTGCGGGTGATATTGTTGCGCTTATTGGTGTGGGCGACGCTCATATCGGCGAAACGATTGCCGACAAAGATGCTCCAGAAGCGCTGCCAACGATCGACATCGAAGCGCCAACCCTTAGCATGTATCTGGGCCCAAACACGAGCCCAATGAAGGGTAAAGAAGGGGAATTTACGACTTCACGCCAAATTGGTGATCGCCTCAAGAAAGAGCTCGAAACAAATGTATCGCTTCGTGTTGAAGAAAACGGTATCGGCTTTACAGTAAGTGGCCGTGGTGAGCTGCATCTTTCTGTGCTTATCGAAACAATGCGTCGTGAAGGCTTTGAGTTCGAAGTAGGCCGTCCACAAGTCGTGACAATCACAGAAGATGGCATTGAAAAAGAACCAGTCGAAGAGCTCTACATCGAAGTCGCCCCAGAATTTGTCGGCGCAGTCAGTCAAGAGCTTGGTGCGCGCCGTGCAGAGATGCGCGCACAAGAGCAAACCGCAAGTGGCACAGCCCGCCTTGACTACATCCTACCAACTCGCGCACTGATTGGTCTTCGCAATATCTTACTGACCCAAACTAAAGGCACGGTCATTATGAACAGCTTACCACATGGCTACCAGCCAGTAGGTGGCAAATTGCCAAAGAACCGCAATGGTGTGCTGATTTCATTCGAAGCCGGTACGACAACTCCATACGCACTGCAGACAGCGGAAGCCCGGGGTGAATTGTACGTCGGTGCTGGTACGGTTGTATATGCCGGTATGATTATCGGTTTGAACCGTCGTAATGAAGACATGGAAATCAATGTTTGTAAGGCAAAGCATCTTACAAACATGCGCTCGAGCTCAAGTGACGGCGTGGTGCAGCTAACACCATTTACCGATCTCAGCCTCGAGCAATGTATCGACTTTATCGAAGACGACGAGTTGCTTGAAGTAACACCAAAGAGCCTTCGCCTTCGTAAGCGCTACCTTGATGCAAACGAGCGCAAGCGTCACCAAAAATAATAAGCGCAACCAAAGAGTCTCCACGAGGAGGCTCTTTGTGTGTAACAGTAACCCGTGAAGATGGCGGGCGAAAAGGAGTTTTGCTCCTCCTTATACGGTTGTAGGAGATACGTGAAAACCGTATAATACGGATATGTTTAACCGGTGGCGACCTCAAAAACGAAACAAACTTGTCACAAAGAGTGCTGAAACTGTTAAGACTGCCGTTGTGCAAACCGCGGGTGCTTTAATGCCAGTGAGCGCAAGCCCCGAAGAAGCTCTCAAGGCACTCTTTGATGAGGTTCAGCAGCGAAGAGTCTATCCAGATGGCAAGACATTTGCCGATATGATCCCCCGCCAGCGCGTGCGTACGTTACTGCGCACCTACGAGGCCGAACGCTCGCAGCCTAATTTTGATTTGCATGCCTTTGTCGATAAGCACTTCTATGAATTTTTACCAGCGCGTGGCGAGGTGAACGCACAGAGCAGTTCAAATACTCGCGAGCATGTAAGAAACCTATGGCCGCTGTTACAACGTCGTAATCGCCGTGACCGCGGGTCACTTATTGCTATCCCCCACGAATATGTCGTGCCAGGCGGCCGCTTTAGCGAGCAATTCTATTGGGATTCATATTTTATTATGCTTGGCCTCGCCGCTGATGAGCATTGGCCAATTATCGAAGGCATGATGAAAAACTATAGCTTTATGATATTTAAATTCGGCCGTATTCCAACGGCAAACCGGACATATTTTTTGACCCGTAGCCAGCCACCGTTTTTTGCACAAATGGTACGATTATTGGCCAAGCATAATGGTCGCACGCGAACACTTGCTGAGTACTTGCCATCATTATTGCTTGAATATCGTTTCTGGATGAAAGGCAGGCGTGAGGTTGTTGCAGATGCCGATCTACAAGCCAAACTGCGTACAGTATGCATGCCAAATGGCGTGGTGCTCAATCGCTATTTTGACGACAAATCGACGCCTCGCCCTGAGTCGCACCGCGAGGATGCTGAAACTGCTGCGTTCGCCATAACGCAAAATAAGCGTAAAGTGTACCGCGACCTCCGTGCTGGCGCAGAAAGCGGCTGGGATTTTAGTAGCCGCTGGTTTACCGATCCAAACAAGATTGAGACTATACATACCACTGATATGGTTCAAGTAGACTTAAACTGCTTAATGTATCAACTTGAAGTGACCATTGCCGATGCATATACAGCATTGAAGCAGCCGCTACTCGCGCGCAAATTCCATCAGGCTGCAGAGAAGCGCGCCGATGCCATCCGTCGCTATTGCTGGAATCCTGAAACACAATTCTTTGAAGATTATAATTTTAGGACGGGCACGACAACGGGCAAAGCGACGCTTGCGGGTGCGTTTCCACTCTATGTGAAAATTGCTACAAGCGAGCAGGCCGGCGCGGTGGCAAAACGTCTTGAACAAGACTTCCTAAAAAAGGGCGGTTTAGTAACAACACTCGAAACAACGGCTCAGCAATGGGATGCGCCAAACGGCTGGGCGCCATTGCAGTGGACGACAATTCAGGGGCTACGCGAATATGGCCATCATGCCCTTGCGAACACAATCCGCGATAGGTGGCTCAAGCTAAATGAGCGCGTATATGAAACGACACAAAAAATGGTTGAAAAATATGACGTTGTGACAGCCCAACCTGGCGGTGGCGGTGAATATCCATTGCAAGACGGGTTTGGCTGGACAAATGGTGTCTACGCTGCACTCTATGACGAAAGGCAGGGCGAGCATGGCAAGTAAACC